>Ga0222648_1000812_pt1 | contig 12797 bp, 11 predicted proteins | sample AntAcemetagen335_FD_181021 | JGI IMG/M metagenome (GOLD analysis project Ga0222648, IMG submission 181021) | Saline water microbial communities from Ace Lake, Antarctica - #335 | ecosystem: Environmental > Aquatic > Non-marine Saline and Alkaline > Saline | place: Antarctica: Ace Lake... | reverse complement strand
GCTGGCAACAAGCGTAACGAGGCCATCGCCTAGTGGCCGACACTACGTGTCGGGGTTTCTCCGTCGCGACGAGGACGCACGCTTCACCTACCTAGGATCGCCGCCTCGTCCTGACACCACACGCGTACGAGGAGAGAGGAGACGGGCGAGACGTACTCACCACGAAGGGGACGCTCACTGCGCTGTTTAACCGCGCCCGCCACTTTCTGTATTGAACCGCAGCACGCGCTCAAATCCCAAACGTCATGGGGACGATGTTGCCCGGCCTCAACGTGACCAAGGCTAACCTCGCAAATCGAAATCTGGACGGGGTGATCTTTGAGGACAGCAACTTGTGAGGCGAGACCCTGAGCGCCTTGGGCCCTCAGAAGCAGCCGCCTCGGAGCAACCATGCCGGTGTGTATGCAGGATGCGTTTAACACGCAGGTGCCGGTGGGTACGGATGCGGCGGTGGCCCTGTCCGCGGCGAAGGATTTATTTGACGCCTACATCCGCGACGCTACATACGTGAAGTAAATCGGGCAACTTATCCTGCCTGAGTACCGCGCGCAGTACACCCAGCAGGCCAAGGGCTCGTATCTTCCTTACCTTGACATCCTGGAGTCCGAGAAAAGGAAGCATGGCTTCGAATTTCACCACCGCAAGGTGATATCGTTCTATCCAGGAAGAGCGTACGACCCGCTGGTTACTGTCCACCTCACCAACGACGCCGGGCAACAGCTCGCGGCGTACGTATCGTGCTACTCGGGCTGCTCTGTGCTCCGGTGGAAACAGACGGCTGCCCAGAAGGCTGAACAACTTCAAAATTAAGTCGCCGGTGGTGTTCACGTCGTGTGTGGTGTCTGTCAAGGGGCAGAAGGCCTTTCACGCCGAGTGTGATCAGCTCGATGAGACGCACGGCGCGGCCGTAGAGGAAAACTAAAGCGACAGCGACGCAGAATGAGTTACATTTTCTGTTCGAGCAACACACATGCTTGTGCACACACATCGACAAACACGCACACACAAACCTGCGTATACCCGCGCTCCCACCGGCACACGCGCACACCCACGCACACAAACATGTTGATGGCATGATTACACATTTGCACACACGTAGATGCGCGGATACGTGCAACTTGCTTTGTTTTTGGCGTTGAATTTGATAGCGCGACCAATGATGGGCTGGGCGACAATCTAGAAGTTCTTACGATGGCTGTCAAACACATCAACATGTACGTGGCGCTAAACTACGACTACACCCTGACGACGATATGCGCGTTTTGTGAGTTTTTGTTTGAAATTGAAGATTGAAATCCTAAATATAGTTCATCAAACCTGAAGATCCCGTCTCACGTACGCACAGGGTCAATTTGAAAAGTTTCTTACTTGCAGTCCTTAATAGATGCCGATGTGCTGGTGGGACTGTGGATTTTTCCATCTTAGGTTCAAGTGGTAATCCACCAGTAAATCTAAAGTTTGGTCGAAGATCTTGCGCCGTACTCGATGGTGGCATTGGAGGTGGCAGACTTGGCGGTGGAGGGCTCGGTGGAGGTGGCGGACTTGGAGGAGGCGGACTCGGCGGAAGTCTTCGTGCGGTAGGAGGCGGAGGACTCGCTCTAGGTATAGACGGTGGAGGACTCGGTGGCGGCGGGTAGGGTATCTCTGAAAATACCAAGCAAATGGAGGTAAGGCAATCACTCGTACCTACCAATCAGCTTCTGTTTGGGGGGGACAAATACGATGTTGGTATAGAAGCTTAATTTGGCCTTATGTTGCTCGAGTATATAGAGGGTCGGGTCGAATATCAAAAGCTATACTTTAAACCTTGCAGCTGCATCCTCCATGCGCGTGGTGATCGCGAGTCCGCCACATAACACAGATCTTCACGGGATGATGACGTTTCTGCAAATCCTGAACAACAAACCAAACAGCAGGAGCGAGAGGCTGACGCACACGACGTACAGCGTAGCGAGGCCATGACCCTGAGCGCCGTCTTGAATGAGCACAGCGGTCGAGGACGCATTGACCCCGCTCGGCACGCCACCTTTGCCTTTTCTGTGCTTCCCACCACCCTTCCTACCCTCCGCTATCGCTGAAACTGCCTTGATTCCTGTGGAACCTCCCCCGCTCGCGCCCGTACGCTTGCCCCCCTTTTTCCTGCGATGCACCGAAGCCCTCTCCATCTCCTCTACCTGTTTGCCCAGCAAGGCGATGCCTGCCCGTGTGTGCCCCTCCTCCTCCTCCATCTCCTCGGCAGCGCCGCGCATCACGACCCCGGGATTGACAAACGCCAAGAGGTCATCGTCCACGCCTAGCTCCGCCAGCGCGGCGTCAACCACCGCCAGTTTCCTCGCCTTCTCGGCCTTCTTCACCTGCCAGCGCTGCATGGCGGGGGCAGACTTTCCGGCGAAGACGGGAGGGGCTCCCGCGGCGGCGACGGCCTCCTGTCCCGCAGTCTGAGCTGATTTCTCCCTCGACGCCTCGTTGAGTGCTGTGTCGCTGGCATTAGTGGCGGTGATGTCGAACGCAGCTCTGGGCTTCGCCGTGGCAGAATCAAACTTTTTCGCAGCCTTGTGGTGCACCTTCTTTGCCGCCGCGTTACCCTGCTCCATCGCCGCCGTCCCTGTAGCCGTCGCCGTTACCAATTTCCATTCCTTCTCCAGTCGCCTCCTCTCCTTTAACGATGCCCGTCGCTTCGCTAAGACGTGTTCTTCAACTTCAACAATGGCTTGCTCCTTCATGTAGCGACGTGATACGTTGCAGGTTAGCCGTAACATATATTCCGTAGAACTACATACTCTCAATCTCTCATATCGTGGCAACATTAGGGTAATTAAATGTGATTTTTTCAAACTATAATGTACGAAACGCACATGAGAGGGGGTTGTCGACTTCATACCTCGATGCCTACCTCCTTCGCCAGCTTGTACTCCACATACGCCTTGCGTTCCTCCAACGAGTTGAGCGCACCCCATTCAAAATAAGGCACCGTCACAACCTTGGCGCACTGCTTCGCCAACAAAAAGTCGCGAAGCTCCGTCTTGATCGTCCTCGTCAACCGGGCATCTTGCGAGGAGGAAGAGTCCTCAATGTTGTGGTAATAATGCGTTGGACCATCAAACTCCACCGCGATGTCTTGCTCTGGTAAGTAAATGTCCATTGAGAAACACCCATCAGCCGTCACGTGCTCAATTTCGTGTCGGATGCCGAGCTTATCGAAGACTGATGCAAGCTCCCGGTGTGCATTGGACACGATGTTGTCATGTCGCACATTGCGCATCCATTCATCTCGAGCCTCGACCATCAACCACACAGGATATTGCACTGTTGCTGAGCGGTGAGAGCTAGAGAAGGAGAGCATGAGGTGCACATGGTAGAGCATACCGAGCGCCTCGCGGCTAAAGTCCCGCAACTCCAAGCTGGAAACCTGGTCCCACATGGCGGCATAACAGGAAGGATATTCGACGTGTTGCAAAATGAAGAGAACCATGTACGCCCAGGCCAAATTCGCCACGCCCTGCGCGTTCATGTCCCGCACCACCCGCCCCGCCACGGTCTCCAGCGCCGCCCACGTGCTATCACCGGGCATCCTCCCCAACGTTGCGTATGCCCAGGTCAAATTTGCCACACCCTGCGCGTTCATGTCCCGCGCCACCCGCCCCGTCGCAGTCTCCAGAGCCGCCCACGTGCTGTCACCGGGCATCCTCCCCAACGTTGCGTTGCACCTGGGGCTTGTCGGAGCGTGGCGCCTGATGCTGGTGTGCTAGCAAGGCGGTGCGTGTTGGGGCGAAGGACTTCCTTAAAACTCTGCTAGGACTAGTTGTTTGCGGGGGACGTATAGAAAGTAGGGCTGATGCGAAGCAGGTGTGGCTGCTTTGATCTTGCGACGCTGCGGTGGGAGGCTGTGCCCTCGCTTGTGCAAGCACTCTGTGACTACGCGTGCTGTGCTGTGAGAAACACCCTCGACATCATCGATGGAGACACGTCAGAGGCGGTCATCGGGAGTGTGGAGATGCTTGCCGAGGGGGGAGGCGTGTTCACGGGCCAGTCGCCCTTGACATGCGGCGGGATAGCAGGCACAGTTGCAGTCGTATCAGACGAGAGCGACAGCGCTGCGGATAGGCGTGTTGCTTCCTACTTGGGGTATACGATGCAGATTTTGAGAGCGTGTCGACGGTGTACCTGGTAGATTGAGCCACCGGGGGCGTGTGCACTTTAAATGTTCACCTGACGCGCTGGAGGAAGTGCGTCAAAATTCTTCATGTTCTTTTCACAATTAGAAACAACAACTACAGTCGACAGTGACAATACTAGTACTGGCTGCCTCCGTGGGTAGAAGTCAAACGCACATCAGGTAACGTAGGTTAAAACAATTGGCTCGCAGGTTCATTTCCACTTTTATTATGGCACTTCCGCAGTCGGCACGGTCGTGTATGCTGCAGCCGGCACAGAAGCCCAGATCGGAGCCTGTGAAGTTCGAGATCCACGCGTCACGAGTGGGTGGAAGCATCACGCGCGCTCTGCGACGGCAATGGCGTCGGCCCCGTCAGGCGTCAGGGAGAATTGCTTGAGGTACCTGAAACCCAGAGCATGATCATGCGGGTTCTCGGCGTGCCAGTAATCATTGTTCGGAGAGTTGATGAAATCGTCAAGCGTATCAAAGGTGACTATGTCGGTGAGGCGGATTTGCCGTTTCTGAGCGCCGCCCGTGTAAGAGTAACGCATCATGTTTCCGATAGTATTTTTGTATTTCAGGACGGTGATTTGCTTGAGTTTGCCGCTCCTTCCGCCGCGGCGTGTGCCGTCTATCCCACTTAGCCCGTCGGTGTCCTCTACCAGAAATGTCTCAAACTTTTCAAGCGCGGTGGACAGCACCTGAGCAGCAGCGTACGCTTGGGTACCGTGGCCGAGTCCGCCCAACCTCAGGCCGCGCTTGGTCACCTTGAGATCCGCGATGCCGTTGGTGTCCACGCTGTAGTTGTTCAAAAAGGTGGCGTGAACCTTGGGGGACCGCGCCTGCTCCTTCAAGCTCTCCTCCTCCATAGTACGGAGGCTGTTCAGATTCTTCAACAACCCAGGGTTACAGCTTATCCACACCTCGTATCCCTCGGGCACAAGGTATTCACCCAAGTCCCCGCCGGCACGCATGATGCGTTGGGAGTCGGCGTCGACCTTCGAGGACCTCCCCGAGCGCGCGATGACGTACTCAGGCGTCACCAGGGTCTTCGGCTGGTCATCGGGGCAGAACGCGGCTGTCATCGCACGGCGAGTGAGGGTGAATCCGAGAAGCATGACGTGGGTGCACGCGTCAGTGAAGCACACAAGATTGGGATCCGAGCCATCGATCTGCACCGTGCCGGTTTTGTAATATTTCCCAATCTCGTTGTACATCACCTCAAAGGTCGAGCCGGGGTTGAAGTTGTGGAGCTTACCACCCATGACGCAGTGAGGCTGACCGACGAAGGAAACGATGAGCGTAGACTTCGCGAACGCTGGGTGCTTGCGTTTAATGTACGCATGCAAGTCTCTCGCCAAGCCGTGAATCCCGCCATCCGCCTTCACCCGGTTCGTGGTTGTGATATAGGCCGCGCCTTTGAGCTTGATCTGATCGCTCGGGTCGCCTGCGTGCGTCACACACTGGCCGTCGTGTGGGTTGTCGTGTGCGATAAATTTCTCCAACATGTTGAGGTTCCTATGATCCTCCTGGAAGATGCTAGTATCCTCGTTAGTGGTGGTCAACCCCGCGCGGTAGTCCTCACAGCCCTCCAGGATGACGAATTTACCAATACCGATGTAATTGTCGTTCATCTCCACCAGGAGCACCAGAGTCTGCTGCTCGAGGCAAAAGAAGCTCAGCGGGTCCACCAACAGTCCAGAGACTGTGGCAGTGACCATGAATAGGTGAGCAGACGGGACGATCTTCTCCTGGAAGCATTTGCGAGCCTTGGCAACCTCGACCTTCCTCTGCCTAGGACCACCCTGCTCGTCGCTGTCATCGTCGTCGGAATCGTTGGTGCTGCCCATGTCGTCATCATAACGGCCGTCTTCGATCTCGACCTCGCTGTCATTGTCGGGAAGGTACCTCTCACTGTTGTCTGGCTCGTGGCGAGGATCTAATGTGGTCCAGGAGCTTCCTTTGCCCATCACAATCTCGTCGGCCTCATCCATGATAGCCACAACCTGGCGCCCGCTCCTCCGGTGAGCCTCGATAAAGTTGACAGCTTTCTCCAGGTCTTTGTGATTAGTGAGCGCTGCCACCAGCACGAAGGCGTCAAATTTGCTCTCCCTCTTAGTGTTCTTTCCAGCGATGGTGTGAGCGATGTTGATACCGTGCGTGTCGAGGTCGAATCCACCCCTGTAAAGCTTCTCGATCATGTCAAGGACGGGCGCCTTCTTTGTAGGTGCGCAGAAGATGATCACGGGCTGGCCTGCAATCTGCGCAGCCTTGACGATGCAAAGGACCGCCGGAGACTTGCCTGCGCGCTCGGGGGCGTACACGATGGTAGGGTTTTGTGGAATGGACTGCCGATACTGCTCAAGAACTGTGAACACGCGGGTGATGCTCTCGTGGCTTAAACCGCGCCTCCAGTCGGTGTAGTAGGACTTGTGCGGTACGTCTGCCATCTGAAGGTCCGACTTGCGTATCCACTCGGCCAGCCGCGGATTTGCCACAACCAGCGGCCCCCGCGCAACAGGGACGTCCATGGGCTGCTGATGTCCTTCGCCACTGACGGTGTTGCTACGTGCGACCTGGAGCTCTCTCCGCAGCTGGTCTATTTGCAGGTCCTTCGCTTGCTCCTGGGCTTCCGACATTGCTAGGCTCTGCTGGGCGTGGTTCAGTTGCAGGTCCTTCGCTTGCGTCATGGCCTCCAACACTGCGAGGCTCTGCTGAAGGTCGCTCAGTTGCTGAGTAGTCGTCGCCAGCTGGGCAGCCATCTTCTCCTGCGACTGTGCGTGCTCCATCGCGGCAGGTGTCGCAGCGTTGTCGCAGCGGGGTGCAGAAAGAGTGCTGGCTTGTCCGAGAAAGAATGTTTGCTGCGAAGAATATATCAAGGGAAAAGTGAGGGCGGAGCACACGGCCGAAGCGTATCCTTCCAAGAAAAAAATATGACAAAGTGCATAGGACCACATCACGACTTCGATGACTTCACGACTTACGACTTCACGACTGTCTGACTGTCACGACTTCACGACTTGTAATCGATCTTGATAAAAACTCATTTTTGCACTGTAAATCCAGTTTCTAGATCGATTACAAGTCGTGAAGTCGTGAAAGTCGTGAAGTCGTAAGTCGTGAAGTCATCCAAGTCGTGATGTGGTCCTTTGTATCATACTTTGTCATATGACAAAGTGCAAAGGACCACATCACGACTTCACGACTTCACGACTTACGGCTTCACGACTTTCACGACTTTATGACTTTTAATATCGGTCTAGAAACCGGATTCATAGTGCAAAAATAAGTTTCTAGATCGATTAAAAGTCGTAAAGTCGTGAAAGTCGTGAAGTCGTAAGTCTTGAAGTCGTCGAAGTCGTGATGTGGTCCTTTGCACTTTGTCGTATGATATGACAAAGTGCATTGGACCACATCTGATCACGACTTCGATGACTTTACGACTTACGACCTCACGACTTTCACGACTTTCACGACTTTACTTATTACGACTTGTAATCGATCTAGAAACTCATTTTTGCACTGTCAATCCAGTTTCTATTATAGATCGATTACAAGTCGTGAAGTCGTGAAGGTCGTGAGGTCGGAAGTCGTGAAGTCATCGAAGTCGTAATGTGGTCCCAGGCACTTTGTCATACTTGTACTCGCGTAAAGGCACGTAGCGCCATCTAATTGCACGATCGGCACCTCAAATTGTTCCCTTTTGTATCGTCCTAGCTAGACTAGTGAAATGCTCACCCAACGAACTGCTTTGCGGGACGTCTATAATTTAATTTAATTTAATTTGTATCGTCCAAGTAAGATCGTTGCTTTTTGCGGGACAAGGAGGAGCACCACACGACACACATCGAGCACTGGACGCGCACACCACACTACGGTGTGACACGCACACCACACTGCGGTGTGGCAGCGATAGGACGGTGCTCGACGTACACACGCTCGTCATGGAGGAGGGATTTGGAGCGAAGGACGACAGACTAGCCGCTACTACTGGCCGCAGTCGAAAACGCACTCTTGGCAAGCGCAGATACTCTGAGTTCCGAGGCGTGAGCTGGTGCTGTTTAACCGACCAGTGGGTGGCGCGGATCTTCAGCCAGGGGCAGGACTCCTGACTCGGCACCTTCGACACAGAGCAAGCGGCGGCCTTGGCGTACAACAAGGCGGCTCGTGCTTTGGGTGGCCGTTGCCACTGTCTAAACCCCATCAGCGACGACGAAGTGGAGATGGAGGAGGAAGAGGAGGAGCAGCCCAAAGGGCATCGCGCCAGCGGCAGTGGTGCACACGACGACGAGGCGGACAAGGATGTTGAGGTCCAACCTGCGGTGCGGAATCCGCCTATCGCGACCGCAGCATATCAGCTCGATGAACGGGTTGAAGAAGCAGTAGAAAAGCGCGCGGATGATCATCGGCTGGCCGACACGCTCTTCAATCTGGGGAAGATGGGAGAGCGCGCGCCATTGGAGAAGGCAGTAGCGGCGGAGGCGAACCGCACGGAACCTGGACAGGTGCCTAGGGGTCCGTTGATGTCGACTGCCCCACGGGCTAACCTAACCCCTGCCGAGGCTGGCAGTGGCGGAGCCCCGCAGCAGCAGTTCGACTCGCTGCATGGGCAGAACACCGCCGCCGCCGCTGCGCTCTCATCCGCAGTCTCCGGGGTCAAGAAGAAAGACAACCAATCCCTCCTCGAGCAGCGCAATGCCGTCCTCCAGGTGGGGGCTGCATTTTGCTTGGTCGCCCTCTAATTTATAATTTGCACAATCAGAATGAATATATGAAGGTATTAGCGGGTACATTGGGTAAATTGTCCCTGTTATTTGTTCATTTCCAAAAAGCATTATTGAGACTTATGAGAGTTCGAGACGCTGCTTGATTTTCGTCGATACTCTTGCATCGCAGAAACTTTTGCTTCGCCTCCAAGTTTGTCTCCGGTCGTCAAGAGCACGCACAAAATGAATCCAATAACTCCAACTCAAGATTAATTCGTTAAACAATAAAGTAAATCAAAGGGATCGGGACAAAAAAGGGCATACGAATGGACCCGTCCATACCTTGAGGAACTCACCAAGCCATTCGTCACGGACCCTATCTATGACGACTTCAAAGACCCCATTCCCGAGAAGGATATTCCCGACTATAGACACTTCGTCAAGCGCACGATGGACCTCGGGTACATCATCACAAACTGTAGCAAAGTGGGAGGGTACGCGTCGACTGCAGTGTGGATGGCCGACGTCCGGCAGATTGAGACCAACGCCAGGCTGTACCACCGGGTGAGTGTATGCCCCAAGTTGACCCCGATTTGAAACTGCCTGGTGACCAAGCTACTAGACCTACATCCTGATAAACCATTTGCACAAGGCTTCGCTTGCAAGTGTTTTAACGGATCGCGCCACCACGGTGAGGCGTTCGAGGGTGCGGAGGCGCTGGAGCGGTTGACCTTGGCATCTCAGCTGGTGAAAGCGGTTGAGGAAGCGCTTGAGCGGCGCGCGGGTGATCTACGGCTGGCTGACCCTTTTTTTGACCTGGAATGGGTGCTTGGGCGCGAGCCGTCGGCGGAGGCGGCAGCGGCAGCAGCGCCGCCGCCAGCGGCTGTGGCGGCGGCGACAACGGCAGCGGCGGCGGAGGCGGCAGCGGCGGTGGTGGCGGCAGCGACGGCGATGAATGGCATGGGGACAGGATAGAACGGAATTTTGAATGCGGGGCAAAGCTTGCAATCCAAGCGGCTAAGTCTAGCTCTGCAGTAGATAGTGAGGGTGGCGCCCGGCAGGCGTACGTGGGTATCGCAGAAATGATTGTTCCATTGGGGGTGCAGAGATTTATACGAGGGAAATCAAACTATTGACCAGCATGCGGAGTTCCGGTAGGACGCATAGTTGTTGGCACCTTCCGCGCTCACCTCGCCAATGGTGTAATCATATGCGGGAGAGCTCGACATGGTCGTACTCGCACCCTTCTCACGGAAGCACCGCAGGGGCGCATCGAGCAGTGTAGAAACGGACACCTTTTGTGCTCCGTGGCTGGAGATGGCGACGGGACATCGTGCGCGTCGCGGGTGCGCGCCGTTCGCGGCCCGAAGTGACCCGTGTGTCGCCATGGCCTGCCCAGCATGTCGATCCGAGCACTTAGTGCTGAGCAGATTATCGCTGTCTTGCCGATCAGATGTTGCCACTGCTCGAGCAGCATGCAGAGGGAGTCGCTGAGGGCGCACGAGGAGGTGTGTCCCCGGGCGACCTTGCTGTGCGCGGCTGAGGACGGCGGTTGCAGGAGTACCTTACGAAGAACAGCGGTTACCTTTGTGACATGTGGGAATAGAAAGAAACACACAAACTGAAGATGCATGGACACTTGAACGCAACCGATGGATAGCTCTACATCTTGGTCGGTTAAACGTTAGCTTGTAAGATCGAACGAAATAGAGTGATGCATAAATGCATAAATATACGTCCCGCAGAGTAGTACGATGGGTGAGTATTTTACCAAATGAAATAGCGCGAGGGAAACATATGACGCAAGCTATGTGCTTGTCCTGGTAGATTCGTTACCCTGATCGCCATGCAAGTGCTATTGCAAAACTCCCCTCTATCTGGACGAAATGCTCATAGCGGAGTTTGGCCACCCATCGACCGTCCTGGTCTGGACAGTGACGTGCAGGTTTGATGATAGCGCAACCCATGGGGGCGATACTGGTGATAAAGCGAAGACCACAGGTGAAGCTGGCGGCGGCTTGAGACCGACACAGATGCCTGCTAAGCGTCTCTGTAACACGACTCGTTATCGAGGCTATTTGTTGAATGTATCATTCAAAGTGACATACACATAGTCTCTCCTGGGGTGTTGTATAAAGGGACATACACTGGTCACGTGTTGTGAAGAGAACGTTTACCGTAATCAATGTAGACGTTGCACGCGCCGTAGTTACCAGAGTGTTGTCAGCAGAGGAGGCGACATGAAGCTCCCCACTGCGGGCATCGGACACGAACAGCTGTGGGAGCCACGATGCTGGAGGAAGCACGTAAACGGAACCCCCAACGCCGCCTAAGCTACCACCGCAGTTATCGCCGCAGCCGCCGCCGACGCCACACCCGACCCTGACATTGCCAAAAGGAATGCGGGGGATGTAATATGCATCAATGCGATGTTGAAATTAAACTGGCCCTCATATGCCCCTGCGCATATTGGCCTAGGCGCACCCTCAGCGCAGTGACACGGCGGCGGTGTATCACGAGCACCGGCAACATGTTTGAATAGGCGAGGATGCGCACTCGTATCCGGAATGCAGAGGATTTGAAACGGAACCGCGCGAGCTCTCCTTATGCCTCGCCGCTTCCCCCGCCACCGCAGAATGATGCGAGCGTGAACCCTTTCAGTCGGCGACAGACCATGCGCAACGCTACGCAGTGGCTTGGTGAGCGCACCCCGCTAAGTGCCGCTGTCACTTTCTAGACTACCTGTCTCGCAATTGCCCTCGTACGTATGCGCCTAGTTACCCTCAGTCTATACTTTTTCGGTTCGACTGAGACGCAGAAGACTACTGCTAAATCTTTGATCCTGTTATGATTGATAACATATCTTTACTCTGTGTGCTTACATGGCAAGCGTCATCCAGCACCTTTTCTATCAGCTTCACAATTTATAGCTCTTCGGCGTCGTTGGTATTGATATATTTCTCTCTTCCGTGCCCCAAACTTCATACTCTGATCCCTACAACATAATAACCTTGAGCTCATGAATATAGCTTTCAGTGAGCGTTCACAAAGCGTTGCTAATATACAGATAAAGAACCGAAAGCTTGGTCTCTCTTGTTATGCGATGCTTTATTTCGGATGTCTCAAAGTAGCTCTACGATGCAGCCTCGCATGGAACGAAGGTAAGAGCTTCAGATGTGAAGTGGCGCTTGTGAGTCATCGATGTACGATGCAAAGTAAAACACTCAGTCACCAACAAGCAAGCTTGCGGAGGGCACTCAAGGCGATTTACGCTTGTAGTCCCCACGGCGAATGTACATGAAGTGTACAGCCTTGACACTAACATATGTGCGGTCTTCAAGACGAGCCTTAAATCGCTCGTGGTTCGCAGGGTCGATGCCTCGGATGACACCCTCCCTGCCGTTGAGGTGTACGGCGCCACAGAGTCCCGTCAGTCGAATATCGAATTCAATATTCAATATATTCATAATCATGTATGCGACTTCGTTGTTGAGGGCTCGAGATGGGAAAGGTACGGATCCTTGTGACGTAGTGCTGCCATGCACCGATATAGATCGATCCCTTAAGTGCTGCAATACGTACTGAGCCACTCCGGAATGAACATTCTTTTCAATCCAATCAAATGCGTCGGTGAGATCCTCAGCCCTAATTGCCGCTGTCAAAGCTTCCACGATTTCAGCGCCACGAACAGTGTGATATATGAACTGCTCAATTATCCAAATCGTATGAACACCAGGTCCTCGTTGTTCGATCGTGAACCCACATACGAACACCTCATTGGGACAAAACGAAGCCTCGCCAAACCTCTGACATAGTGATTCGCGAAACTCGCTGCTAAACATGTCAAGAAATTGCGGGTCCTCATCCCAGAAGCTGCGAGGAAACATCTGAACCCGTATTTCGCTGCCGTCCTGCACATCTTCCTCGAAGATGGA
>Ga0222648_1000806_pt1 | contig 12817 bp, 15 predicted proteins | sample AntAcemetagen335_FD_181021 | JGI IMG/M metagenome (GOLD analysis project Ga0222648, IMG submission 181021) | Saline water microbial communities from Ace Lake, Antarctica - #335 | ecosystem: Environmental > Aquatic > Non-marine Saline and Alkaline > Saline | place: Antarctica: Ace Lake... | reverse complement strand
TCTTTCCATCTGACAAGGCTTTTGTGAGTGTTGCACGGCTCACCCGATACAGTCTCACGGCATCGCGCGGCGATAGCTTGGGCATCACGGTTCGCCCATTGGCTTAGGTGGTTTCTGGCCCGGCTCACTGGTCCAACGTAGGCCGGGCGCATTGGCAAGGCTCTCAGCCAGCCTGTGGCGTTCATCGGCGATAGTTTCCACCAGTCCGGCGCGGCGGGCGGTCCGGCCAACGCGCGGGCGGTCTAACTCACGTTGCGCCTTGGCCAGGTCGGCGGGGGCTTTCAAACCCCAGGCAAGCCTGACACCCACAATCCGGCGGCCCCGCTTGATTGGCTCATAGGCGGCACAAAACCCGGCAAGGTGGTTTATTTCGGCAATGGCACGGTCGAGGACAAAGCGGCGCATATCAAACCAGCGTGTTAATGCGCCATTAGGCACGCCCAACAGCGCGCGCAGGTCATCTAGGGCGATATCCTCAGACACCTTGCGCAGGTTGGCGCGCAGGCTCAGGAACAAATACAGGCGCAGGCTATACCGGCTCTCAAACGACAACACAGCACGGCGCGACACAGCGGCCCAATGCGTGCTGTCGGCGATGACCCGGCGCAGGGCGGGCGAAAATTCAAACCGAATTTCTGCATCGTCGAGGCTGTCGGGTTCCCGTTCGACATCGCTCAGGATTGGCCCCGATTTGGTATAGGGGCGGCCTGCGCGGCTCACCAGCTTGACGCTAACCACGGTGCTGTGCAGTTCCATCACGGCCTCGACCAGTTCATCGCGGCTCTTGTGGAAAGTCTCATTGAGCACGCTGTAGGGGATCCTGTGTTGCACCTGGTCGGCAACGGCAATTCCGGCCTCTTGAATCAACAGGCAAAACAGCTTGGCGGCGCGCAGGCTCAAGGTGTTTCCGGACACGAAACGCAAGTCCACCAGCTCACCAGCCGCAACGATTGCATCCGGATCGGCGCGGTTCATCCGCACGGCGTCGAGGGTGGTTAGCTTGGCCATACAGCGAAACTATAAGCGAGCTTCTGTCTTATCAACTCGCTTCACCCGCGATTGCTCGCTTTTCACCCGCGATTGCTCGCTTTTCGCCCGCGATTGCTCGCCGTACACCCGCGATTGCTCACCTTCGACACGTTATTTCGCTTTAATTCTAATGGGTTAGCAGGCCCTGAAATAGAAGAATAGAAGATAGAAGAAGAGAAAGCCTGTGGATAACTGTGTGGATAACTCTGACATCGGTCGGAACGCAGATATATTTCCACCTGGCCAAGCCATTGAAAACATAGGCGGGGGGGTTCTTGTTACCGGGGCAATGGGGTTCTTATTACCCATTATTCCCCTTTATTATCAAGGGCTTGACCACGAGGTCGGCTTGACAGGCCTTGCGCATCCTGCCACGTTCGAGGTCGGATTAACCCAAGAGGAAACGCTATGACCTTAGAAATTTTGCGAAAGCCCCGCGTCCTGGCCTGTATCGGCATGGGGGGCACATGGCTGGATGAAGCCGTCAAACGTGGCGACTTCCCGGCCCCTGTAAAGCTGGGGGCGCGCGCTGTCGGGTGGCGTCGCGCCGACGTGGATACGTGGATGGAATCTCTAGAAAAGAAGGTTGCCTTGATATGACGAGCGGAAACAAAGAAAAACCCGGCGCGCTGGCGGGCGCAACCGGGGTCAACAATGTTGTTCAAAACACTCCCTTGCACGATACGACACCAGAAATAATCATGCAAGGGCGATGGGTTATCTTGGAAGAAAGGCCCGATGGCTGTCACATCGTGATGATTGAAGATGACGTGTTTTATTTGCTGCGCGTCCTGCCCTACGGCGGGCGCGGCATTGCTTATTTCCACGCTCAGGCGTTCGCAAAACATTACGGCGCGCAATGCGGGCAGTGGAGCCAATGATGGATGGTTCATTCCAAGTGCTGCCCCTTGGCGAGCGGGCGGTCATATATGCCGAGAAAGGCTGGCACGTTCTGCCAGTCCATGCGGGGACGAAAGGACGCTACGAAGACGGCAGGTCCGCCCACCACTTGCCGCGCGGACACCTCGACGCGTCCTGTGACCCGGCAACGGTGCGGCAATGGTGGGCCAGATGGCCCGACGCCAACATCGGGCTGAGTCTCGCCCCGTCGGGTTTGGTCGCGCTAGACCCGGACACATACAAGCCGGACTGCGGCTGGCAGGACTTTATCGCCGACAAGACAGTGCCTGAGACGCTTCGGCAAAAATCAGCGAGCGGCGGCGAGCATTATGTCTTTACCGCCGAGGATGGCGCAAAATTTCCCGGCCTGCTTTGCGGCGGCGTGGACATCAAACATGAAGGTTACATCATGGTTGAGCCTTCGACGTTCGGGGGCGGACGATACGAATGGCAGACAGACATCGCGCCAGCGGCGTGCCCTCCATGGGTGCCACGGGTGAAGGGCAAATTGCCTGACACCAACCAAGCAGAGCGCGCCGCCGCCATGCCGGGCGCAGCCGTGCCAGTCGGTCCTGACCGGATGGCCGAGGTGCGTACGTATCTGAAGGACTATATTGTGCCACCGCCCGGCAGGCCGGAATGGCAACCGCTGGTCGCGGCAATCCACGAGTCAACCGGCGGTAGCGCCGAGGGCCTTGCTATTGCCCACGAATGGAGCGCCCGCGACCCGGTGCAATACAACCCGACACTGCTTGATTCTCAATGGCGCAGCTACACACTGGGCCGCCCGCACGCGGCAAACATCGGGACGTTGCGCCGCCTTGCAGGCCAAGCCGGAGCACCGCTCAATCGGATTATCCCGTTGAAGGACCAACTCCCCGAATGGGCTGACATCAAGCTACCATCCGGTGCCAGCTTGACGCTTGTGCAGGTTGTGCACCGGACGGCACCGGCATTCGCCTTCACGGCGGTCGGCGACCTCGAAGTGCGTCCATCTGAGTTTCTGATTGATGGGCTGATAGAAACCGATTCCCTTGGTTTGATTTTTGGCGACCCCGGTTGCGGCAAATCGTTCATCGCAGCCGACATCGCCCTGAGCGTCGCCACAGGGGAGCCATTCCGCGGCAGGCCCACGAAGCGGGGGGCGGTGTTCTTCATCGCGGGTGAGGGCCACAGCGGCCTTGCGCGCCGGTTTCATGCGTGGGCTAGGCACCGGGGGCGGGGACTTGCTGGCGTGCCGATGTTCAAATCAAACAGGGCGGCACAATTCCTCGACGCAGCATCCGCGCAGGCCGTGGCTGATGCGGTTGATGCGCTGGTGTCCGCCCACGGGGGGCCCCGCATGATTGTCGTCGATACGCTCGCCCGAAACTTTGGACCCGGCGATGAAAACTCAACGAGCGAGATGGGCGCATTCGTAGCGGCGATGGACGACCTGCGCGGACGGCATCCGGGATGCGTTGTGCTGATAGTCCATCACAGCGGGCATGGCGACAAGCAACGAGCACGCGGCGCGATGGCGCTCAAGGGCGCAATCGACTTCGAGTATAGAGCCGAAAAATCCGACGACACTATCACGCTGACAAATACCAAGATGAAGGATGCGCCCGGACCCGACCCTCTGGCGTTCCGCCTGCAAGGCGTCCCCTTGGCCGATGGTGCATCCAGTGCGGCACTGGTTCCGACCGTCGCACCAGAGGGGCGTGGAAAGCTGAAACCAAACGAAAAGGTGGCCATGAAGGCATTCAAGGCGGCCGCCGACGAGCAGGATGGATGGGGCAACGGCCTTCACCTTATCCAATGGTCCGACGCATTCCTGAAAATCCACACGGGGACAAATCCTGATAGCAAACGGCGGATGTTCGACAAGGTCAGAGCGGAGCTTGTGGAAAAGGGCATCCTTTCCGTTGAGCACGATATTTACAAAATTAACGGTTCGTTGCCGCTAAATAGCGACGGATTGCCGGACTTTTCCGGATTTGTCCGGACTAATCCGGCGGTGCAGGGCGGATTATCCGGACTCCTCCCTATAGGGGAGTCCGGAATCCGGCACATTGGCCCACACATGCCTGGGATAAATTAAAATAATGAAACATGTGGCGTTAAATTACTGGACACCCCACGGGCACCAACTGGCCGAAACGGTGTCATCCAGCCTGGATAAGACGCCACACACGGCGGCTTGCTGGTCCTTTGGCTCAATATCCCCTTGGGCAAGTTGCCCAAGCACATTTTCCGCCACCCATTGCCCCAACGTGGTTTCACTGCCCGACATCCGCGAGGATGTGGCAAGGCACCCCCAGCGGCTTGTTAGGGGGCGGGGCGGGTATTTTTCCCCACTGGGGAATCTTGAAAAACAATCGAAAGGAATCAATCCATGAAACACGGTGGACATCGCCCAGGCGCAGGGCGTCCGGCTGGATCCCAGAACGCAGACACGGCGGCTATGCGGGCGGCGCTGTCGGGATTGCTCGAAGGGCAGGTGGCTGTCGCTATCGCGGCACTGGCAGACATCGCGCAGAACGGCACCAGCGAGTCGGCGCGGGTATCGGCGGCTTGTGCGATACTGGACAGGACACACGGGCGGCCAAGGGCGGCACCGGACGCGGCACCATTGCACGGGATACCCCACGGGATGTTCGATTTGGTCATCGGCAACTGGTAGCCGCGTCGCGTTGGGGGCTTTCCCTGATGTGGTAAATGTTAGCGTTATGGCGGAGGATTTTGTCCACCAAAGAGCCGTTTTGGTGGACATTTTCTATTGCCTGAAAACGCTCTGCCGCTTCAAGGCGCACCCGCCAAATGTTAGCGCTAACATCCGATAATAGTCATTATGTAAAATCTCGCTGCTATATAAATCAATGACTTAGCAGATTTGGCGCTAAAATAGGCCAAAATAGGCCCCAAAACCCCCGTGATATGCACCCGGCGCATGACTCAGGGCAGGTTTTGGGCGGTTTGCATGTTCCGGCGCAGGTCATCGAGGTTTCGCTGTAGCAGGTCCACCTTTGCGCGCTCGGCAGGATCAAAGCGGATGGTCTAGTTCCAAGACTTGATGCGCATCCCTTCGGGGGTTCCATTGCCTTCAAGGTAGACAAAGCCCTCGCCAGTGATGGCCTGCCAGCGGTGGCCTATGCCAGAATAAAACGCTTTATTAGTCCTAGGCTCAAACCGAAGCGCGCAGGATAGGCCGTTGAACGTCATTCCGGTGCCGTAGATGTGCTTTGGATCACTGATGATCTCAACATCGCGACCAGTAAGCCCACGCTTTCTCAACTCCGCAACTAGCATCTTTTGTGCTGGGCTCTGCCCAAGTGCGTTGGCCTGCCCTCTGGCGAGGTCGCAAACGCTGCCATTGCCCAGCAAGGGCAGCGACCTGATACGCTCCTGATGTGCTGCGCCCCATTGGCGCGGGTTATCGTCAAACATCGTCGGTGCAGGTGCGCAGCCGATAATCGCCAACATTGCACCAATTAAGGCCGCTGTTCTGAAAAACATGATGGGTCAATCCTCCTAGGCTTGTGACAGTCTTAGGCACGCAGCGGTTCTAGGGCAATGACATGTCGCTTCCCACAATGAAGGGAAGCCTGCCCCTCGCACCCCCGCGCGCAGGGGCATCCTTGCGCTTGGTCAACTTGCCCAAGGGGATATTGACTCGCACACCCATGGCGAGGCATCCGGCATTTATAGACGCCCTAAAAGGGGGGGCATCGGCGCGCCTTAGGGGGATATTTAGGGGGATACAGTTCTCAGCACTTAGCCAATATCCCATATTTTTAAGGCCAATAAGCGGATTAAATGGTGCCTACATCAGGCAACAACACCGATTTATCTCAAGTCACTACGCGAGCGGCATCACCACGGCCACCGGCGCCGGGGCTTGGCATCGGGCGGCGGCAACATCCGGCGCAGGTCATCGAGGTTCCGCTGTAGCAGGGCCACCTTGTCGCGCTCGGCATCAAGTGCGGCCTCGGAGCGGGCAAGGCGCGCTTCTATCGCTGGAAAGCCTTGCCACGAAAACCACCTTTATAAACCCTAACAATTTTGCCATTGATTGCACCCTTGGCACGCAAGAGGGATCCCATGGCAAAACTAAGTATAAACGCAGCGGCAAAACTGTTCGACGTATCGCGTCCTACAATCCTGAAACACCTTACAGAAGGCAAGATAACGGGCAGTAAGGGGGGCAAGAGCGACGGCTGGCAGATTGATACATCCGAGCTGGCAAGAGCCTACAAACTGCGCGCCGGAGCTGAAACCCCATTGCCTGCCAATAGTACAACTGCCTTCACCCCCATTTTAGAGGACTTGCGGGCAGAGGTGGAAAGGCTGAAATCAAGTCTAGCCGTGGCTGAGGCGCTGGCCGATGAGCGCGGTACGCGTCTCGATCAGATTGTGCCGCTGCTAATGGCCCCTAAAAAGCGCAAATGGTGGCAGTTTTGAGTGTTTTGATAAAACAACGGCGCTTATCACGGTTGCGATCGTTTGTGTTTCGACGCAAGATATAGAAACTACGTGGAGCGACTCCACAAAATAGAGCGGCCCGCCTTCCGTGGTTCAAACGGAAAACGGGCCTAAATTAGAAACCGCTTTGTCGAGAAAGCAGTTGCGTGGTGACAAACCTAAGATGGAACGCGTAACGTTACTTAGCAAGGCGATAATTCACCAGAGGTGAAATTATGGCTAAAAAACTTCCACTGTCAGACGCATTGCGCGCCCTGAACACGTCCAGCAACGCCGCGATAACATATCAACAACTATGGAACGCCGCTATCTCCGGCAAGATCCCCGCTGAGCGCGTAGGGCAACGCTGGGCTGTTAGCGAGGCTGACTTGGCAACGATTGCCAGCCGCCTTTCCCCGTCACATGCTGCCTGAAATGACGAACGCCGCCACCCCATCACGGGCAACGGCGTTCAATTTCGCACATGGACAAACATGCGCGCGGCGTGCCCGCAGTATATGACAGCCTAGGCGTCATTACTACGGCCTTTCACGCCGCTGAAACACAATCCACCCGGAACGATGCACAAATACAGGGGCATATCCCGCCCCGTATAACGGTTTTCACCTCGGACAAAGCCCCCCTGACAAAGCGGTTTACGCTGAGGGATGGGGCAATCCACAAAGAAACCCACGCCACGCTTTATGCAGGCATGGCAGAGACGATCGAAGCCCCTACAGCCCACGCCCTGTCTGAAATCTTGGACGGGTTACAGCCTGGACAAGCCATTGCCACAGGGCAGCTTAAGCACGGCCCCCAAGCCCGGATCGCCACCCGAAACAAAATGCACGGGGCAGAGGTTGCCCGGTCGCTGGATCACTTCGAATTCGCCACCTCGGCGGGCTGGCTGTTGTGGGACTATGACGCAAAAACCATGCCCCCCGAGGTTGCGGCACGGGTTGCCTCACTAGGCGGGCCGTTTGCCGCTTTGTTGCATATCTGGCCCGAAGCGCAGGCGGGTGCGTATCTGATTCGCCCGTCGTCGTCGGACGGGATCACCGCGCCGGGCTTGCCCCCGACACAGAGCGCGGGCTTGCACGGGTTCTTTCTTGTTTCGGATGTTGCCCGATCGGCTGACATTCTAAAAGCCCTAGAGGCGCGGGCATGGATCGAGGGGCTCGCATGGACCGCCCTGAGCAAGAGCGGCGCAACACTTGCCCGTTCAATCGTAGACACCGCGGTAGGGAGCCCCGAGCGCCTGATCTTCGAGGCCCCGCCTATACTGACAGCGCCCCTAGAGCGTATCAAGCGCGCGCCTATTGTCAAAGACGACGGACAGCCCCTAGAAGCCCCTGACAGCCCCCTAGAGGCCGCCGCAGAGGCTCAGAGGATCGCCCGCGCCCTGATCGCCCCTGAAGCCCAAAAACAGGAAGCCGCGTTTGTAGAAGCGCGGGCGCGGATCGAAGCCGAAAAGACAGGCAAGAGCCTAAAGATCGCCCGGCAATCAATCCGCCGAATGATGGCAGGGGGGATCCTGACAGACGATCACCTGTTGCAACTGGCAAGCGGGCAATGGGCACGGGCTGGTGAACTGCTGGACAGTCCCAAAAACCACCGCCTATCCCTGCCTGATCCAATCGAGGGTTTGGATTATGGGCGGGACAAGGCCACGCTGTTTCTAACACCCCGCGCCGGGTTCCCGGATGAAAAGCCTAGGCTTGTTTCCCATGCCCACGGACAGCGCACGGTTTACACCTTCGCGCGCTATGAAACCCCGCTAAGTGGCAAGGCCACGCCTATCGAGCCTTACCACCCAGCCCCTACAGGCGATCGGGACGCAGCGATCGCAAAACACCCCGAAGTCGTAACCACATGGGCGGATCAATCAATCCGCACCATGCAGGCGACAAAGCACGTCGCGCGAGCCTATGCAGAGATCGATCAGCCGGAGGGCGACGATCCCAAACGGGACGACAAGCTGAAGGCCATAAAGCGGGCACAACGCGACATCCGCAAAGCCGCTCGGGACTTGTTCGGGCTGGATTATCTGCCCGCGTCGGAGATCACTAAAGCGACACCGATCAGCCGCGTGATGCTGACGGGCGCGCAAGGCGTCGGGAAAACATCGGCACTGGTAGGACGCAAGGGCAAGCCCGGCGCGCTGCACAACGCGCTCGGGCTCGTCTCGATCATGTTTGAGCCAGATCACACAAAGGCCGCTGAGGTTCTGGCAGATTATGAAGCGAACGCCACGGCGAACGCCCCGCCTGCAATCCTGTTGCGAGGCCGATCAGCCGCCGATCCCGATCAACCTGAAGGGACGACGATGTGTCACCTGCCCGAAATCGCGGGCAAGCTGGCCGCGCGGGGCGTATCTGTCCCGAAAGCCCTATGCGAGCGCTGCCCGTTCGCTGATCGATGCGGATATCTGAAGCAAGAAAACACGATCAAGGCGCTGGCCACCGCACCCGAGGGCGTCGTCATATTCGCACCGCACGATTATGCGTTCCTGCCCCTGCCCGGGCTTATAGTGCCGGATCTGGCAATCTTTGACGAACGCCCCCGCGACATGGGCGTGACGCAAGCAAGCGTATCGCTTGAGATGCTGACAGAGGGCTTGCGGTTCGATCGCCCGCTGAAGGCACAACGCAGAGAGCAAACGATCAGCGAGCAGGCGGACGCGGAAGCCTTGAACCTGCAATTTATACGCCCCCTTATGATCGCCTTGCGCAATGCGGGGCAGGATCACTCCAAGCGGGTTCTAGCCGCTTTGCGGGATGCTGGCATTGATCGATCGAGAGTCGTCGGAGCAATCGCGGGCTTGGCCTATTTCATGGATCGAGAGACTGGCCACGCGTGCAGGCAGGCAATCGGAGAATGGGAATTTGCCGGGCTGTCGGGGAGCGCAACAAGCCTAAACAAGCGCCTAAGCGCAGCGATTGATCAGGGAGAGGCAAAGATCGCAACGGCGCTGCAAACGATATTTAAGGCGCTGCTGATTGAGATAGACATGCCCCGCGCGGATGCTGTCGCGATCACCGCCGGAGAGGTACAGCGCCGCCCCGGATCATCTGACAGGGGCAAAGGTCTTGTCGCTGTTGTGCTGAAGCCCCTGAGGCTCGGGCGGGTTCCGTTCCTGCACCTGGACGGCACCGGCGATCATGAGATGAGCGAACGCCTGTTCGGCCCGATGCAGATCGAGCATCACCCTGTCGAACGGACACAACCGGGGCGGGGCGATCGCGTCACTCAGGTTATCGGGGCAAGTTTTTACACGGGGGGATTGATCGGCGGGCGCAAAAGAGCGGGCGCAATCGAACCTTATGACGGGACGTGGAAGCAAAGCTATGACAAGCAGCGCGACGACATCCGCAAGATCATTGCGGGCAAACCCGGGGCGCTTGTCGTGGCAAATAAAGGGGCCATCTCGGCAATCGATCCCGAGGCAATGGGCGCGCAGGCCGCCCATTTTGGCGCGCTGAGAGGGCGCAATACTTGGGAAGATTGCACCAAGGTTTTTATCGTCGGACGTGATCAGCCCCTCCCCAGTGAGATCGAGCGCATAGCCCGCGCCTATGCAGCGCAAGATCCAGCCCCGTTCGAGAGCCTGAACCCCAAGGTTCCGGAATATCCAGAGCAAGAGCGAGGCATACGCACCCGCGACGGGGCAGGCCGGGCGATCGCTGTCGCCTACCATCCGAACGAATGGGCCGATCGGGTTTTGAGGCAAATCAGGGACGCAGAGATTGAGCAGGCGATCGATCGGATAAGGCCGATCTTCAAAGATGGGCCGGTTGAGATCGTCGTGATGAGCCCTGTGGCGCTTAACCTTACGGTGGATCACGTCACCGAATGGAAGGACTACCGCAAAGGCGGAAGCCGGATCGAGCGGGCGATCGCACAAGCGCGGGTTATCCCGCTTTCCAGCCGTGAAGCCGCGCGCCTGCTGCCCGATATCTGGGGCGGGGAAAAGACTGCGCGGGACGATTTCGAGGGTGACGGCTTATCGCGTCAAACCATAATAAGAACCTTCTATTTACAGTTTGACGCAGTAAGGAATTTTACGATCGCCACCTATCGAGTAACCGCTCGGGCAGGGCAGCGGGCACATGAGCATAAAGTATTGATCGCCGCGCCACCCGATCAAGCCCGGGCTGTCTTGGAAGCGCTGACGGGCCCCTTGCGTGATTTTGAGGTTGTCGAGGTTGTTGAGCAGGCAACCGCCGCGCCCAATCCGGCCCCGTTGCCCTATAAAACCCCTGCCCCTACGCCAGAGCGGGCCACACAGCCGCGCGGCGTCGTTTCATTGCCCGACACCCGCGAGGATGCAGAGAGGCCGCCACAACGGCGCTTTGCGGGCAGGGGCGGGCCATGATATTTACCCGCCGCTTGTGGGTTACTGAGCTTGAAAAACAATCGAAAGGAATCAACCCATGAAACACGGTGGCAATCGTCCAGGCGCAGGGCGTCCGGCAGGCATTGGCGGTCCTCATGGACGGACACGTCAAGACAGCTATTGCCGCGCTCGCTGACATTGCAAAAAACGGCACAAGTGAAGGTGCGCGGGTTTCAGCGGCCTGTGCAATTCTTGATCGCACCCACGGGCGGCCAGCGCAGGCGGTGACGCATGACGGGCCTTTCGACGATACGATTAACATCACACGGGTCATCATCGAAGCGGCTGTCCCTGACGATCTACGCGAAGCACTGGACACCATCGGCAACCGGCTGTCGGATCAGGCGCAATGACGGGGGGGAGGGTCAAGGACAAACCGTCCAGCGCTCGAACCGGTGCGCAAAAAACGATTTTTTGCGTTTACGGAATTAAGCCACCAGTTTCTGACGCCTCACGCGCGCGCGCGAAGGGGATCCCTAAAATGTTAGCGCTATCAGCGTATAATAGTGATTATGTTAAGCAACCGATTGAATGATTTCAAAGGCTTGGCATAAAATTCCCACATCAGGAAAAACCGTGAAATATTGTTGCGCGCCGAATAAATGGGAAAAGCGCTATTCGCCAATGGGTTACGAGTTTCGGCCTGTTAAGAAGTGCTAAGGTTGGCGGCCACCCGCGCCCAGGGGCTAACATTCCCTTATGCAGTGAAAAACATCATGCGAGGCTCGCAACCGCCCGTGGCCCTATTCGCAGTCCTGATACCCGGATGACAGGCAAACGCGGGCGCGGGCTTGGGCATCGGCGATTTGCTCGCGCGTCATTTCCTTTGCGATAGTGGCGCGGATTTTCGTGGCGTTTTCGCTTCCGTTTGCGCTGGCTATATTGAACCACATATGCGCCAGAACGATATCCTGCGGCACGCCCCGTCCGTTGTCATACATGGCCCCAAGGTTGACCTGCGCACCGGCAATGCCCTGCTCAGCTGCCAGTCGATACCAGCGCACAGCCTCGGCGTAGTCCTGCGGCACGCCCCGTCCGTTGTCATACATGATCCCAAGGCGGAACTGCGCAACGTCATAGCCCTGCTCAGCTGCCAGTCGATACCAGCGATCAGCCTCGGCGTAGTCCTGCGGCACGCCCTGTCCGTCGTCATACCTGAACCCAAGGCGGAACTGCGCAAGGGCATAGCCCTGCTCAGCTGCCAGTCGATACCAGCGCACAGCCTCGGCGTAGTCCTGCGGCACGCCCCGTCCGTTGTCATACATGGCCCCAAGGTTGACCTGCGCACCGGCAATGCCCTGCTCAGCTGCCAGTCGATACCAGCGCACAGCCTCGGCGTAGTCCTGCGGCACGCCCTGTCCGTTGTCATACATGAACCCAAGGGTGACCTGCGCAACGGCATTGCCCTGCTCAGCTGCCAGTCGATACCAGCGCACAGCCTCGGCGTAGTCCTGCGGCACGCCCTGTCCGTTGTCATACATGAACCCAAGGTTGCCCTGCGCACCGGCAAAGCCCTGCTCAGCTGCCAGTCGATACCAGCGCACAGCCTCGGCGTAGTCCTGCGGCACGCCCTGTCCGTTGGCATGCATGAACCCAAGGTTGAACTGCGCCTCGGCATTGCCCTGCTCAGCAAGTGGTTGAAAGTTCTCTAGGGCCGTTGCGTAGTCGCCAGCCTCATAAGCTGCCCGTCCAGCGTCAATTTTCTGCGCCGCAACGGGCGTTGCCAGCACGGCCCAAATTGCAAATGCAGCAATGCGGGAAGGTTTCATTGGCGGCCAGCTCCATCCGAGGTTGCGGGCGAACTTATCAAGACGAGCAAAAAGGTCAACGCTAGTGCGAGCGGCATCGGGCTGGCACAAGGCATCATGCCGGGGGTCTGGCAACTGGTGAAATTGTCGAGCATAGGCATAAACGCTACAGTACGCGCGCGCATGTGAGGCGTCCGGCAATTTATAGACACCCTAAAAGGGGGGCATCGGCGCGCCTTAGGGGGATATTTAGGGGGATACAGTTCTCAGCACTTAGCCAATATCCCATATTTTTAAGGCC
>Ga0222648_1000800_pt1 | contig 12860 bp, 12 predicted proteins | sample AntAcemetagen335_FD_181021 | JGI IMG/M metagenome (GOLD analysis project Ga0222648, IMG submission 181021) | Saline water microbial communities from Ace Lake, Antarctica - #335 | ecosystem: Environmental > Aquatic > Non-marine Saline and Alkaline > Saline | place: Antarctica: Ace Lake... | reverse complement strand
GCTATCGATTCGTAAGTTCGCTCGATCAGATGATCTCTGGACTGAGTCAAAACCTGAATGGTCACATCATCGGGTATCAAGCCCTGCTCTATAAGCAGTCGAACAAAGTCAAAATCGGTCTGAGAAGCCGATGGGAATCCAACTTCGATTTCCTTGTAACCCATTGAGACCAAGAGCTTAAACATCTCAAGCTTTCGCTCGGCATTCATTGGGTCAATTAGCGCCTGGTTACCGTCCCTCAGGTCCACCGCACACCATTGGGGAGCTTTGCTGATTGTCTTAGTGGGCCAGGTTCGATCTGGAAGCTCTACCGAAATCTGCTTGTGAAATGGTTCGTAACGACCGAAGGGCATGTTCGATGGTTTTTGCTGGTTTTTCATTTCTCTCCGCCTAAATCTGAATTGACCGCAGGTTCGCACCGCGACGAGAGTGGGCCGTGGCTAGGCCTCGTCGCGGCTAATAAGCAGGAGGTTGAAACGCATGTTCGTAGGTTAGCACTTGGATTCCGGTTCCGCTAGAAACCGAGCTTTCCCAGTTGCTTGGAATTTCGTTGCCAGTTTGGGGCAATCCTGACCTGAATAGCCAAGTGAACAGGCTCTTCCATCAAGCCTTCAATCTCCCGCCTGGCCTTCTGGCCGATGGTTTTCAACATCGAACCGCCCTTGCCAATAATGATCCCCTTCTGGGAATCTCGTTCAACCCAAACCGACACGTGGATAGTTGGTTTTACCGAGTCATAGAGGATTTCATCCAAGGTCACAGCCAGCGAGTGGGGAAGTTCGTCATTAACAAGCTCCAACGCCGCTTCGCGAATAAGCTCGCATATTCGATCCTCAAGCGGCTCTTCGCTGACAACGTCTTTCTCATAGAACAATGGCCCAACCGGCAAATAACCGATGAGAAGCCTCTCTAGAAGATCAACCTGTTCCATCGTCGCGGCCGATACTGGAACAATTTCTTTCCAGTCGTGAAGATCTGAAACAGCCATTAAGTGTTGGGCAAGCTTTTGCTTCGAGACGGTTTCTGACTTGGTGACAATGGCGATTTTTTTTGCGCGGCCGTACTGGGCTATGTCCGAAACAATTTTTCTGTCACCAGGTCCTATCGGCTCGTTGGCTGGGGTGCAGAACACAATCACGTCAACCTCGTGAAGCGTTGAACTAACTAGGTCGTTTAATCGCTGACCCAGCAGAGTCCTTGGCCTATGAAGACCGGGGGTATCAACCATGATTAGCTGACCCGCCTCGGTGGTCTTTATTGCCCGAATGGCTCGCCTAGTGGTCTGAGGCTTAGAGCTAGTGATGGCCACTTTTTCGCCCGCTATAGCGTTTGTCAGCGTCGACTTACCCACGTTCGGACGTCCAACAAAGCTTACAAATCCGGATCTAAATTCACTCATCGATCACGAGCTTACGAACTAAAACGCTAAGTAGTTGGCCTTTTTTAGCCACCACGCGCTCCGCAGTCAACACAAGCCCCTGAACCTCAACTGTTTCGCCACCCACCGGAAGTGCCCCGATGGTCTTCACAAGCAGACCACCGATGGTGTCGACATCATCGTCTTCGAGTTCAATATCGCAAAGCTCGGCTATTTCGTCGAGCGGGGTTCTGGGTTGACATCTAAAGGTTGTGTCGTTCAGTCTTTCGATTCCGACGACTTCTCGGTCATACTCATCACCAATTTCACCAACCAACTCCTCGATTAGATCTTCAACGGTCACAATTCCGGCGACTCCGCCGTATTCGTCTACGACAATTGCAATCTGAGTCTTCACACGCTGCATTTCCTGCAGTAGCTCTGCAACCGACTTAGATTCCGGGATGAATAACGCAGGGCGGGATGCTTCAATCGCTCTCTTAATGGAAAGCAAGCCTGGATCTTGATGAACGACTCTGGCGAGGTCCTTTAGATAAAGCACTCCAACGACGTCGTCCACACTTTCGCCGACCACCGGGAGTCTTGAGAACCCGGTTGCCATAAATGTGCCTAAGGCATCTTCGAGCAGCGCGTCGCTGTCAACAACCTCAACATCCACCCGTGGCACCATTACCTCGCGAACCACGGTCTCGGCGAACTCCTCCACCGAGTCAAGGAGCTCTTGCTCATATTTCTCGGCGATCTCTGGAGTCACAAGCCGGATCGGTGCGACCAGCTTGCTCCACCATGTGACAAAGCCATCTGCATTATCGGACAGTCTCTCCGCTATTCGGGCTCTACCCAGTAATCGACCAAGAAGCTGCTGCAAAAACCAAAGTAGCAACAGACAAATTGCCAAAATATATCCAAGGTTGCCTGCTTGGGCCGCAAAAATAAGCCAAACGCCACTCAGCACGCTTATCAGGAGAACTCTGGCTACTGATAGCGCACCCGCACGATCATCCTCAGCAATTTCAAGTCTGGCTTGAATCGCGGCCAAGATAACAAGCATCGGCGCCAGCACTAGACCGGTGAGAATGAATATCAAGATTTTTCCATTTCGTAAAAGTCGGCAAGCAGGCTCTTCTGAAGGTCAAACATCTCTTTTTCTTCAGCTGCCTCGTCGTGATCAAAACCAACTAAATGCAACATGCCGTGGGTAACCAGCAGCAAGACCTCGTTGATGGGTTCGTGGCCCGCCTGTTTCGCCTGGCTGGTAGCGACCTGCGGGCAAACAACGATGTCACCAAGTATTCCCTCGGGTGAAACATCGCGATCCGTTCCAGGCCGCAACTCATCCATCGGAAAACTAAGAACATCGGTTGGTCCCGGCTCATCCATCCACTTAATGTGGAGATCAGTCATTGGTCCTTCATCAACAAAAGTTATTCCTAGGTCTACTAATTCGTGCAGCTTTAGAGCTCCTCGAACGAAATAGGCAAGCTCCAGAACCCTTTCGGTGTCGATTTCAATTTCGGATTCGTTGGCTATTTCGACGCTCATTTGAGTTCCGCTCGTTCGTAAGCTTCCACTATTCGCGTGACAAGTTCGTGCCGAACCACATCTCTACTGGATAGTTTTTGCACGTGAAGTCCTTCAACGTCGGCAAGCACTTTTTGAGCAATTCCGAGTCCAGACTTGCCACCAGGCAAATCGATTTGAGTTATGTCACCCGTGATGACCATTTTTGAGTTGAATCCCAATCTTGTCAGGAACATTTTCATCTGCTCACCGGTAGTGTTTTGGGCCTCGTCAAGAATGATAAAACTGTCATTGAGGGTTCTTCCTCGCATGTAGGCAAGTGGCGCAACCTCGATAACGCCAGCCTCCATGAGCTTCGCCGTCACATCGGGCTCAAGCATCTCCTGAAGTGAGTCAAAAAGTGGCCTCAAATAGGGGTCAATCTTTTCGCTCAGAGTCCCGGGCAAAAAACCTAGTCTCTCCCCGGCTTCGACTGCCGGGCGAGTAAGAATAATTCGGCTGACTTCTTTTCTATAGAGAGCCTCGACTGCTTTTGCAACCGCCAAATAAGTCTTCCCGGTGCCTGCCGGTCCTATTCCAAAGGTAATTGTGTTTTCGTCGATGGCATCCAGGTAGTTCTTTTGGCCAGCGGTTTTGGCCCGAACCGTCTTGGATGGGGTATTAATCGTGTTGGCAGTAAGAATTTCAAAAGCCGGCTTCGCCTTCTGGTCTTGAATAATGCGAATGGTCTCAGCCACCGCTTGTGGATCTGGACTTAGCCCCTGCTTAATCATCTCGGCGAGCTGATTAAAAACCTCGACGGCGAGTTCCAACTGGTTGTCATCACCGGTCAGATTGAATATGTTTCCCCGATTCTGGATAACTAAGCCTGGAATTTCGGCTTCAATTCTTTTTCGATTTCTGTCCTCTTGGCCCAAGAGGTCTAGGAGCGCGACACCTGTTATTTCAAAGCTAGTACTAGACACTATTTGGCAGTCTCACTGCTGGATTGCTCACTAAGAATGTGTGCGTGGGTATGGAAAACCGATTGCCCCTCACGGCTGCCAGTATTGAACTGAAGTTTGAACTGCCCATCGGTTGAAGCTGCCGCCGTCTGTCGAATCAGGTCGAATAGCCCCGCCAGGTTAACTGGATCGTCTAGCTCGTTGATGTTCTTGCTGTGTGCTTTTGGAACCACCAGAATGTGGACTGGAGCCTTTGGATGGAGATCTTGAAAAGCGATGGCGTGTTCGTTTTCTCCGATTCGCTCGGTAGGGATTTCCCCATTGACGATCTTGCAAAAAATACAATCCAAGTTTGCCTCCGTAATCATTTTAGCCACTAGCTCCAGTGTCCAGAAAGCGCCATCAGCGGTGAATTGGCAGCGGGCCCCGCCATTGAATTAGGAGGTACCGAACTTCCAAGTCGAACTCCCAAAAAGCCCTGTGCCTCAAGATTGTCAAGCTCTCCTTGAGAAAAATAACGCAATGGCCCTGCCGCTACAGTCACTTCCTTCAGCACTTCAACCCCAACAAGGCTTACCGATGATCGAGGATCGGGCGCTAAACCGGTTTCGATTGGAACCAGTTGCTTCGGGGTGAGAATTGGACTTGCATTGGTTTTAAGGGTCTGCTTCGACTGTTTCGCTTGCTTCGATTGCTTCACTGCAGAAATAGCGATTTGATTCCTGCCTTCTCGATTCCTGAAAGCCTTTGCTCTCCACTCGACAACAGATCTGGTGGCCTGAAGCGGAGTGATGCTCGCTACCCCGGGCTCGACGGGCGTTTCAAGGACAGCATCGTCCTTGCCGCATTTGGCAAATAGTGCCAGGTTTATCGCTCGGGTCGACTTAGACAACAAATAAATGCCTCTTGGAAGCGAATGGCCGATAGCGGCATTGAAAACTAAAGCCCTTAGAACGGCGGCCACTCCTTTTGTAATTGAGAGCTCTTCGCCGTGTCTGATTCGAAGGCTCTTAAAATCTTCAAGCTCAGTTGCCGAGATTACTGAAGAGTTCTCAGAAATGCTTGGGTCACAGAACCAGTGCACTAGAACCTGCCCCTAGCTCGGCGACTGCCGAGCCTCGGAGAATCGTCCTTGTGAAGCGCTTTAATTTTTTTGAAAAGATCTCTTTGCTTGCCGTCTATCCGATTTGGGGTGAGCACTTTTATTTGCAGCAAAAGGTCACCACGGCCGCGGCCACGAAGTTTATTTGAGCCAAAGCCCTTGATGGTTATTACCTCACCGTGTTGAGCCCCAGCTTTTACGGCCACCTGTGTGGGCCCGTCCAAAGTCTCAATTTGAGTTTCAAAACCAAGAGCGGCATCCGCGACAGGAACCTCCAGAACCGCAACTAAGTTGTCCCCGTCTCTTCCAAAGATTGGGTCGGCTCGAACCGAAACCTCAAGGTAGATATCTCCACTCGGGCCTCCCCCGAAACCGACTTCGCCTTGGCCACGCAAGTGCAAACGCAACCCGTCAGACACCCCGGCTGGAATATCGAGATCCAGATCTCTTGATGCCCTAACTCTTCCCTGAGCTCGACATTTCAAGCACGGATCGAGGATTACTTGACCGGTTCCACGACAGGTTCCACATGGTGCCGTGGTAATCATTGCCCCCATAAATGACTGCACCTGACGTTGAATCTGCCCTGAGCCTCGGCAAATATCGCAGGTTTGTGGACTTGTTCCCGGCCGACAACAGCTGCCTTGGCATTCGTCGCAAACTATCGCGGTGTCAATGGTCAGCATCTTATTGGCGCCGAAAACTGCCTCTTTCAGGTCTAGATCTACCCTTAGCAGGGCATCTTGACCCCTCTGGGACCTCGACTGGGGACGACGCTGCCCTCCGCCGCCGAAGAAACTATCGAATATATCCCCTATGCCAAGTCCCTCGGCTCCGCCGCCGTCATAGCTTGCTCTGCTGCTGGAATCAATCAGCACCTCATAAGCGTGTGTAACTAGCTTAAAACGCTCCTGGGCCTCTCTAGCAGGATTTATGTCCGGGTGTAGTTCTCTTGCCAATTTGCGATATGCCTTCTTGATTTGATCCTCGGTCGCATCTCGTGCCACTCCGAGGACTTCGTAATGATCGCTCAAGAATTTGCCTCCAGTACTTTGCTTAGATATCTTGCAACGGCTCTAACCGATGCTATGTTCCCGGAGTAGTTCATTCTTGTTGGTCCCAGGACACCAATCTTTGCTAACTCGACCCCGGATTTTTCATAACCGGCGGCTAACAGGGTCGCGTGCTGAACCCCAACCACCCCAAGCTCCGAGCCAATCTTGAGCCCAACTCCGTACTGATCAGTCTCCATTTCTTGCATCAATCGAAGCATCACAACTTGCTCCTCAATTGCCTCAAGAACTTTGGAAAGCTCTCCCCCAAAATCCTCATCGTGCTTGGCAAGATTCGAAGTACCTGCTAACACCAACCGCTCTTCTCTGTTGGCTTCAACAAGCGCCTGCAGTTGCGCAACAACTTTGCTGACAAAATCTCTTCGAGCTGGAGCAAACTCGGCAGGAAGCCGGTCCAAGATCACCTTGACATCAGTGAAGTTTGACCCCACTAACATTCCGTTCAAACGCCCTCGAACCTCGGTGACTAAATCCAAGTCCGCCGGCGTGGTTAGCTCAACCTGTATCTGTTGAACTCTGCCCTTATCGGAGATCAGCATTACTAATAATCTGAGCTCGGCAACGGGAATCAACTCCACGTGCCTTACCTTTGCTTTTCCAAGAGTCGGATACTGAACCAAAGCCAAAGTGTTCGTGAGCTGGGATAGCGATCTGGCGGTTTTCTCGACTATTTCGTCTAGGTCAGTTGCCCCGTCAAGAAAAGTTTCAATTGCGCTTCGCTCGGAGTGAGAAAGTGGCTTAATTTCTCCCAACTTGTCTACAAAAAGTCGATAGCCTTTTTCGGTTGGAATTCTGCCGCTCGAGGTGTGGGGAGCCGTAATCAGGTCTTCTTCTTCTAGCAACGCCATGTCGTTTCGAATAGTGGCGGCAGAAACACCCAGCGGGTGCCTGTCAAGCAAGGATTTAGAGCCAACCGGCTGATTCGAGGCGATGTAGTCCTCAACGATGGCTCGCAAGACCTCTAGGGATCTGTTGGGAATCATTGGCACTGTCCTATCATGAGTGCCAAGTCTAGACACAACACACTAATTAGTCAGCAGTTGAAGCACTATGCGATCAACAAACAGCCTGCCCGAGGCCGTCACCACAAGATTTTCGCTCTCGATCTTTAGGCTGCCGTCCAAAGTGAATGGGCTTATGGTTTCCGGGCCAATCCCCAGCTGATCTAAAACGCTCATTGGAATCCCAGTGCTAGTTCTAAGCTCCAACATCAGACGCTCTTCGAGGTTAGTTCTTTTATCTATGTACTCAATACCGGCCACTGGCGACTTGGCAGCGAGCTGCTGCTGATAGCTCAACGGGTGCTTAGTGTTCCAGAAGCGATTTCCGCTCAAGTGTGAATGCGCTCCCGGGCCAAACCCCCACCAATCGGCGCTGGTCCAGTAGGCATGATTATGTTTTGAAGGTTTACCCCAATTGGCAATTTCATACCAAGGCAGACCATTTGCCTGAAACAGCTGATCCGCAATCTCGAATTTTTCAGCATCTAGATCATCGTCGGTTTCAGGAAGTTCGCCGATCTTGATCTGCCTTGCAAGCTTTGTTCCCGGCTCAACAATCAAGGAATAAGCCGAAATATGACCGGTGCCCATTGAAACCGCGGTCTCAACAGTTCTCCTCCAGGAGTCAATGGACTCGTTTGGAGCCCCGTAGATCAGATCAAGGCTGCTCTCCAATCCAAGGTCGCTTGCGGCTTTCAGAATTGGAGCCACTTTTTCGGGATCATGAACTCGTTCAAGAGTGGCCAGCACTTTGGGGTCGAAACTCTGAACACCGAGACTGATTCTCGTGACACCTTCGGCAGCCAACTGTTCTAAATACTCCGGAGTTGCCGACTCAGGATTGGCCTCAAGAGTTATTTCAATGTCTGGCTGGAAGCCATAGTTTGATTTCAGACTGGCGATAATTTGACCAATTTGATTACCAGTAAACAACGATGGTGTCCCACCGCCAAAAAACAAGGTCGAAAGAGGCCTCTTTGGGTAACCGGAGTTTTTCAAAATATCCGCACTTGCGTTTATCTCGGTTATCAAAGACTCGTGAAAACTAGATTGCGACAAGCCTCCTATTTCTTTAGCCGTATAGGTATTGAAGTCACAATAGCCGCATCGAAATTCACAAAATGGTATGTGAACGTAGGCGTGAAAGGATTTCACTTCGTCAAACCTTGGAGGTATCAGGTTTGACTCTGGCCAGGGAAGGCCCAACGGCAGGGCAGCTGACACTACTTTTTCTTTTCCGTGCTGGAAGCCTCATCCGAAGATAGCGCCTTGATGAATGCGTCTTGGGGAACCTCTACTCGTCCCACCATCTTCATGCGCTTCTTTCCCTCTTTTTGCTTTTCCAAAAGCTTTCGCTTGCGACTAATGTCGCCACCGTAGCACTTTGCCAAGACATCTTTTCTAACAGCTCGAACGCTTTCGCGAGCAATGATTCTAGAACCAATAGCTGCCTGTATTGGGACCTCAAACTGCTGTCTTGGTATTAGCTCGAGGAGCTTGGCCGTGATTTTGGTACCGTGGCCGTAAGCCTTGTCCCTGTGAACAATCGAACTAAAGGCATCAACCTTCTCGCCTTGAAGCAACAGGTCCACTTTCACCAGGTCGCCAGGAAGGTAGCCATCTTCTTCATAGTCCAACGAGCCGTAGCCTTGCGTTTTGCTCTTTAGCTGATCAAAAAAATCAAAAACAATTTCCGCTAGCGGCAGCTGATACCGCAACTGGACTCGATCTTCGCCTAGATACTGCATGTCAATCATGGTCCCACGACGGTTTTGGCAAAGCTCCATGATTGTGCCCACGTAATCTTTTGGGCTCAGGATTGTCGCCCTCACAATTGGCTCTTTGACGACTTTGATTTTGCCCTCGGGAAACTCAGAGGGGTTGGTCACAATGAACTCGGTGTTATCTTCACGAGTCACCTGATAAACAACCGAAGGCGCAGTTGCTATCAGGGAAAGGTTGAACTCGCGCTCAAGTCGCTCGGTGATGATCTCGAGGTGCAGCAGCCCCAAAAAACCACAGCGAAAACCAAAGCCAAGTGCCGCTGAAGTTTCAGGTTCGTAAACCAACGACGCATCAGAAAGCCTGAGTTTGTCCAATGCCTCACGCAAATTTGGGTAATCGCTGCCGTCTATCGGATAGATGCCGGAAAAAACCATCGGCTTGGGTTCGGAATAACCCTTCAAGGAAAAGGTAGCCGGCTTATTTTTGGTGGTGACGGTATCACCAACTTTTGAAAGCCTGACGTCCTTAACCCCGGTAATCAAGTACCCAACCTCGCCTGCGGCTAGGCCTCTTGTGACAACCGGTTCTGGACTAATAACGCCAATTTCAAGAAGCTCATGCACCGCTCTGGTGGACATCATCTGGATTTGCTCACGAGAAGACAATCGTCCGTCAATCATTCTGATGTAGGTAACAACCCCGCGGTAGCTGTCATAAACCGAGTCAAAAATCATCGCACGGGCAGGAGCATCGACATCGCCCTTTGGAGCCGGCACTCGCTGAACGATGCGGTCCAGCAACTCTGCTACCCCGGCCCCAGTTTTTCCAGAAACCCGTAGGCAATCCTCGGGAGATCCTCCGATTAAGTTTGCCAATTCTTCGGCGTATTTTTCCGGTTGAGCAGCCGGAAGGTCAATCTTGTTTAGAACCGGGATGATTTCTAAGTCGTTCTCCATAGCCAGATACAAGTTGGCCAATGTTTGCGCTTCGATTCCCTGAGCCGCATCCACAAGCAAAACAGCTCCCTCGCAGGCGGCCAGTGACCTTGAAACCTCGTAGGTAAAGTCGACGTGGCCCGGTGTGTCGATCATGTTTAGGGCAAAAGTCTCATCATCTAGTTCCCATGGCAGTCGAACGGCTTGAGACTTGATCGTGATGCCACGCTCTCGTTCAATGTCCATGCGGTCCAAATACTGAGCGCGCATTTGTCGGTCGTCGACAATTCCAGTCAGCTGAAGCATCCGATCTGCAAGCGTTGACTTACCATGATCAATGTGAGCAATTATGCAGAAATTGCGTAATTGCTCTTGATTGGTAAGGGACGGCTCAAGAGCGGACCGTGCGCGTGGCGACAAAGAGACCTCATTTAGGGTAGACAGAACTTGCCTATTCTCCCATGCTGCTTGCTCGACAGGTGCCAAACTGATAGAGTTTTGCCTTGTTCGCGGAGATTTACTTCGCAAAATTTTTTGGCCAGAGAAAGTAGAACATGGCAAACATCAAGTCCAAGATCAAGCGCATCGGAACCAACCAGAAGTCCGAGGAACGCAACAAGGCAGTCAAGACTGAAGTCAAGTCAGCGATCCGTGCGGTGCGCGAAGCCAGCACGGCTGGAGACAAGGTTGCCGCCGCTGCCGCGCTTGTTGGAGCCAACAAGAAGATTGATAAGGCTGTAAGCAAGGGTGTCATTCATAAGAACCAAGGAGCCAACCGAAAGTCAGCTATTGCCAAAAAGGTAAACAGCATTTAATAGCTTTTTTAAGAAACCGGGCTAACTGCCCGGTTTTTTATTGCCCAGATTTTGCCATAGCTAGCAATAACTTCTCAATTGAGTACTCCGGATCGCGGCTCGCACCCTTGACATCAAAATCAGTTTGTGCCGCAAGCTGCACGAGGTGAATGAGTTCGGGCTCGCTCCAACCAGCCAACTCTTTCCTTGCTCGATCAAGCTGCCAAGGTTGCATTCCAATTGCCGCGGCCGAAGCATTTCTATCATTGAATAATCTGGCTAACTGTCGAATCTTCATCGATAACGCTGCCGTGAGAGCAACGCTATCGATACCGGTTGCGAAACCATGCCTGAATAGCCTTATAGCCTCACTAGCATTACCGGCCAAGGCTGCATCGGCAATTTTGAAAGCGTTCGTCTCGACTCGGCCCTGAAAAGTCCGCTCTACTTCAATGAGTGAAATCGTTTGAGTACCGGAGTTTGCCAATTGATCGCAGGCAGCACCAAGTTCGCCCATGTCTGACCCGAATGCAGCTACCAACGCGCGAATAGCAGGCTGGTCTATGGCGGGGCCAAGTCTTTGAAATTCGCGCTTTATAAAATCAATCCGGTCGGCATCTTTTTTGACTTCTTCGCAGGAAACGTTCAAGGCCGAAGCCGAGAGCTGCTTTTTTAGCTTGCCATTGTGTCCAACGAGGTTAGGAATGCGGACCACAATCGTGCAGCTGTCTGCGGGTTCCGCGAGCAATTGCTCAAGATCGTCGGCTAAACCTTCGGAGCCGGCGCTAATAATGACGAGTCGTGGCTCGTCGAATAAGGAAGGTGAAGCTAGGTTAAAAATCAAACCCGGTGAATATTCACCATCAGCCACCTCATTTATTTCCAGATGTTCGTGGCTGGCTCGCAACTTATCCTTGATGAGCCTGATTGCTCTCGATGCAAAGTATGACTCTGGGCCCGATACCAACACCAAGTTGGCAGGCTCAGCCTGATGCCAGCTAACTGTTCGTCCATTAGTCACACCGTCAGTTTACCTGCGCCCGAAATGCTCCAGGCTTGCTCTTGAAATCTCAACGCGATTGAGCCAAGCTGATCGGTTCTAACTATTCTCGAACCACTAAGTGCCGCCTGATCCAGTGCTTTCTTGGTGGGATGGCCGTAGGGGTTTTGGCCAACTGAAAAGATTGCAATATCAGCAGATAACAATCGAAATAGCTCGGTTGACTGATCGGCTGAACCATGGTGAGCAACCTTTAGTAGTAGCGGCATTCCAGATAACTCATTCAACACCCCGCCGGCATTTCTCATCAATCTGGTCTGGCCAACACCTCCTAGGTCGCCAAGAGCTAGCAACCCATAGCCTGCGCCAGTGAAAGACACGATAACAGAGGCATCATTGCTATCTTTGGCCTCGGTAGCCTTTGCTGTTGGTGCAAGCACTCTCCATTTGAGCTCCCCAAGTTTTCCGCCCATGCCGGCAAATCCGGTGAGCACTTCCACCTTTGATTGGGCGAGTGCTGTTTCAACCAGTGAAACCAATGGTCGATTATCTGCAAACCCAGAAATGATTGCGGTTTTTACTAATCTGTCGTCCAGCGCTCCATAAATGCCACCCGCGTGATCGGCATCAAAGTGGGTTATGACTAAAAGATCGATTTTGGTAACTTGCAAATTATCCAAACACTTATCGATTGGCTCGGGTTCCCTACCCACGTCGATCAACGCAACAACACCTTGGCTTCGAACCACGAGAGCGTCGCCCTGACCCACATCGCAGTTCACAACATCCCACTCGCCATCAAAAACCTGAAATCGGATCTGATCGGCCGATGACCAAGAGGCCGAAAACAGCATCACCCCTACAAGAGAAGCCGCAATGCCGGTTCGATATTTCGAAAGTTTTTTCTGATAAAGCCCCAGGCTCAAAAGCACTATCAACGCGGCGAGTGCGACTCCAACCGGGCCTGCAACAAAGTGAACCCTCGCTGCCGGCCATCCTGATACTTCGGTGGCAACAAGTGTTATCCACCAGGTTCCCAGCGAAGCCACGTAGCTCACGGCTGAACTCAAAACCGGAAGCGGATAAGCAAGAATCAAAGCCAGAATTCCGAGAACAGTCACGGGAGCAACCACCGGCTCAACAATCAGATTGGCAAGTACTGAATAGATTGGAATTGATGGCTGGAGCATCAAAAGAACTGGAGTTGTGGCAAGTTGTGCGGAGAAGCTCGCTGCAATTCCAATCGCGATAAGACGCGGCATGTAGCGTGAGAGCCAATTGTAGATCGGCAACGCCATAGTCAGAAGCCCAACCGTGGCAAGAGCTGAAAGAGAGAAACCAAAATCAGTTGCTAGACCGGGATCTATTGCTAGCAAGAAAATTACCG
>Ga0222648_1000795_pt1 | contig 12950 bp, 9 predicted proteins | sample AntAcemetagen335_FD_181021 | JGI IMG/M metagenome (GOLD analysis project Ga0222648, IMG submission 181021) | Saline water microbial communities from Ace Lake, Antarctica - #335 | ecosystem: Environmental > Aquatic > Non-marine Saline and Alkaline > Saline | place: Antarctica: Ace Lake | collected... | reverse complement strand
GGCGGGGGGGGGGGGGGGGGGGGGGCAAAGGCCAGGGCACGAAGTCAAGGGGACGATTTCTCTGAAACACGTGTACGAAATTGCGAAAATAAAAAAACAAGACGCCGCGCAGACGCCGCTGAAAGAGCTGTGCCAGAGCGTCATAGCCACGGCGAAATCGGCGGGAATCAGGGTCGTGACGTGACAGGTTAGCAGTAGTTCTTAGAATAGATAACACCGGTGTCACACGGCGTACGTACACTCGCTCGAAGTGGAAACATAAAGTTGCCAGGCTTATTATTATTGCAAAAAAGCTCCTCGCTCCGTCGAACGAAAAAGAAGACGAATTACCGCCCGTTGGATCTGCTCCCATCAGTCAGATCTCCCGCACGTCTCCCTTGCCTTTTTGGCAGCGGGCTGCACGTCTCTCACGATGTCCGGCGGCGACGCGAAGTTCTTCACGTCGCACAAGAGGGGCGAGGTTGCGGAATGGCGCGAAGAGATCAACAGCACGGACAAAGACGTGCAGAAGAATGCCATCAAGCGAATCATCGCCAACATGAGCATAGGCAAGGACGTCTCTATGTTGTTCCCGGACGTGGTGAACCGCGCGCAGACGAACGACGTGGAGTTGAAGAAACTGGTGTACCTGTACCTTTTAAACTACGCCAGAAGCCAGCCCGAGCTCACGATTCTCGCGGTGAACACGTTCGTGAAGGACAGCGCGGATCCGAATCCGCTGATACGCGCCCTCGCGGTGCGAACCATGGGGTGCATTCGGGTTGAAAAAATCACCGAGTACCTGTGCGACCCGTTACAACGAACTCTGGTGGACGAAGACCCGTATGTCCGGAAAACAGCCGCGATATGCGTCGCGAAGCTGCACGACATAAACCCCACCCTGGTGGAGGACCGGGGTTTCATCGACCAGCTTAAAGAGCTTCTCGCGGATAGCAACCCGATGGTCGTGGCGAACGCGGTGGCGGCGCTGACCGAAATAAGAGACGCGTCGTCCTCGCCCGGCGATATTTTCCAACTCAACGCGAACAACGTGTACAAGCTCCTCGCCGCGCTCAACGAGTGCACGGAGTGGGGCCAGGTTTTCATTTTGGACGCGCTGGCGAGCTACGCGCCGAGCGATGCGCAAGACGCGAGCGGCGTGATTGAGCGCGTGACGCCGCGGTTGCAACACGCGAACTGCGCGGTTGTGCTCAGCGCGGTGAAGGTGATTCTTTCGCAGATGAGTTTCATTCACGACGAAACGGAAACCGCAAAGCTAGTCAAGAAACTGGCGCCCCCCCTGGTGACGTTACTCTCCGCCGAGTCCGAAATACAGTACGTCGCGCTGCGAAACATCAACCTCATCACGCAGAAGTACCCCGCCATGTTGCGCGGCGAGATCAAGGTTTTCTTTTGCAAGTACAACGACCCGATTTACGTTAAACAGGAAAAGCTGGAAACCATGGTCAAGCTTTCGTGTCCTGAAAACATCGACATGGTGCTGCTGGAGTTCAAGGAGTACGCCACGGAGGTTGACGTCGACTTTGTGCGCAAATCCGTGAGGGCGATTGGGCGGTGCGCCATTTCCATCGAAGCCGCCGCCGAGCGGTGCGTTAGCATTCTGCTCGAGTTGATTGGCACCAAAGTAAACTACGTGGTACAGGAAGCCATCGTGGTGATTAAGGATATCTTCCGCCGGTACCCTAACCAGTACGAGGGCGTGATTGGCGTGCTTTGCGATTCCCTAGACACCCTTGACGAACCCGAAGCCAAAGCCTCGATGGTGTGGATAATAGGCGAGTACGCGGAGCGCATCGACAACGCGGAGGAGCTTTTAGAGGCGTTTCTGGATACGTTTCTGGAGGAAGCCGCGGAGGTGCAGTTGCAGTTGTTGACTGCGACGGTGAAACTGTTTCTTAAAAAACCATCCAGCGGACCCCAGCGGTTAATTCAAACCGTGCTGAACCAGGCCACCGCGGAAACCGACGACCCCGATTTACGCGACCGCGCGTACGTGTACTGGCGGTTGCTATCGAGCGATCCGGAAGCGGCCAAGGACGTGGTGCTGGCGCAGAAACCAACAATCAAAGACGACCGGAACGTGTTCGACCCGGATTTACTGCAAGAGCTGCTGAAACAAATCGGAACCCTCTCGTCGGTGTACCACAAACTGCCGTCCACGTTCGTGCCAAACGTGCGGGTCCGAGCGCGCGAGGGCGACGACGACGACGGCGCGTCACAAAGCCACGACGAGCCGACGCAACAACAAAGCGCGCCCGTGAATTTGGTGGACGTCTTCGGCACCGGCCCCGCGCCTGCGCCGCCCGCGCCCTCCGGTGTTGACCTGTTAGCGGACCTGATGGGCACCGCCGCCGTGACCCCCACCGCCGCGCCGGTGGGAGATCTCGGAAGAACCGGGGTTATGGACTTGTTCGACACCGCGCCTGTTTCCTCGTCGTCGCAGCACCCGACGAATCCTGCGCAAACCGTGCTGCTCACCTCGGAGAAGGGCGGCGGGTTACAAATCTCAGGCGTCGTGGTCGCCGGCCCCACCGGTCCGGTGTACGACCTGACCTTCACCAACCAAACGCAAGCCTCGCTGCAGGGGTTCCAGCTGCAGTTCAACAAGAACGCGTTTTCGTTAGTGCCGGCGCAGCAGCCGAACGTGGGCGTCGTCGCGCCCGGCACGAGCGCGTCGGTGTCGTTACCGCTCGCCAACACCGGCCCGTCCTCGGGACCAAACGCGTCGCATGCGCTGCAAGTTGCCGTGAAGTCGCCTTCGCAGAACAACGCGGTTTTTTACTTCAGCGACGTTGTTCCTCTCGAGTCGCTTTTGATTCGCGACGCGGGGGTAAGCTCAGAATTGTTCTCGCAGCAGTGGCAATCGAGCCCGGAAGTGACGCGGCAAATCGGCGTGTCCCTCGCCATGAGCGACGCCACAGCGGCCTCGGCAAGACTGCAGTCAACGCGCTGGCACTTTGTCACGCAGCAAGCGATGGCCGGCACGCCGTACACCGCGATTTACGTCTCCGGCAAGTTGCCCGGCCCGGAACGTGAACAGCACGTGTTAGTGCAGGTGGTGTTCGCACCTGGCGCGCAGGAAGTGAAAGTCGCCGTGCGCTCGCACGTGCAAGGCTTGGCGGAGATGGTCTTCGCGTCGCTGCAACGCGTGCTGGCGTGAGCCGCCGAGCGCGGAAGAGTCGAGATTTCGAATGCTTTCGATGAAACACACAGTAGATGTACAAAAAGATCACGCGATTCACACCACGGTGGTTCCTCTTCTAAAGTTTTGACACGCCATCGCGGCGGCGACCCGCGCCGCGGCGGTGAAACCCACGCCTTCTTCCGTGAGTTCGTTCCCGCCGAATCCACTCTTCGAATCCGCCTCTAAAACGAGCTTCACTGCGACGAGCGACGAGGCCAATTCTTTTTTAAAGGCGTTCGTTTCCCTCTCCGGCACGTCGCACGTTTCAGGCGGGCGCCTGTTTTGCGCGGCGGTTACTTTTTCGAGCATTTTCAAAAACTGTTTCTCCTCTGAGCCTCGGCAAAGGGTGTACGCCACCCCGGCCCTTCCTGCGCGCGCGGTTCTTCCCACCCTGTGCACGTACGTCTTCAAGTGCGTGGGGGCGTCGTAGGAAATAACCGCGGCGACGTTGTGGACGTCCAAGCCGCGCGTCGCGGCGTCGGAGGCGATGAGCAACGACGACGCCCCAGTTTTGAAAGCCTTCAACGATTCACTTCGCTGTTGCTGAGAGTCGTGCGAGCTGTACTCCACCGGCTTTGACGAAAGGCCACCACCACTGATTCCGTCGAGGAGCAAAAACAACCGGTGCGTGGCTTCCACGGACGCGGTGAACACAATGACGGGCGCGCCGTTAAGTTTCTTTAGCAACGCCAAGAGTTTCAGCGGCTTATCGTCGCCGTCCGTTGGCACGACGAACTCTTGAAGGGTATCAGGAAGAAGGTACCTGGCGGCAGTGTCGTTGTTATCGGTACCCTCACCTGAAGAAGCGGCGGTGAGCATACGCGGCGCGTGCAGGTGCATGCCCGCTAACCGCGCGGGGTCCCTGGTGAGCGTGGCTGATATCAAAATCTTCTTCAGCCGTTTGCGCGATACCCCGCGTTCGCCGATGCGAGCCCGGGGCGGCCGTGTTCCCACCGCGGAGATGACTTGCGGTAACCAGCCTTGGTACGACTGCCGCAAAATGCGGTCCGCTTCATCCACGACCAAAAATTGAAGGTTCGCTAACGAGAAACCGGACGTCTCGCGCAGATGCGCGACGAGACGCCCGGGGGGGGTTACCAAAATGTCAACCTGATTTTGTATTTCGTCGTTCGTCGGGTCGTCGTTCGTCGAGGCGTCGAAAACGCAACTCACGCGTTTCCCGTCCTCGTCACCAAACACGTGATTCACACCCACGTGCAGACCAACCGCGTGACACAAAGGCTCGAACACCCGGGCGACTTGAAACGCCAAGTCGCCGGTGGGAACGATGATGAGCGCTCGCAGTTTGTGTGTGGTTTTCTGCCCCGACAAACCCTGCACCACGGGAAGGGCGTACGCCAGGGTCTTACCACTGCCCGTGGGCGCGCAGACGCACAGGTCTCGGTCGAATCGTAGCCCGCCGCCGGTGTGCTTCCACACCGCGGATTGCACGCCGAACAAGCTCGTGACATCCAGGGAGGTGAGGCTAGCCCGCAACCTTTGATCCAGGCCCGACACATCGTCCAGGACAATTGGTTTCGCCGACGGGAACGCAGTCGGCGACCGCATCCATGGTAAAGCCGCTTGCTTCATCGCGTGCGGCCTTTACCTTCGCCAGGTCGCACACGTATCACGCCACGTAGCACGCCGCGTACCCCGAAGCGCTGGCCGCACCACCGCCGCCGCCAGATTTTTGTGGTGCCGCCGACTTTCGCACCTGTTGTTGTAAAAAGGGCGCGCTCCACTTTTTATTGAGAAAGGTCTTTAGTTTTATTCATAATCCGGTCTACTAGCTTTTTACCAATTGAAAATTGCGCCAGCTCATCACAATGCAGGCCGCGTAGTTCATGCTTGTCCGAAGATGAGCATGGGATCTCGCAGAGCTCGGTGTGCGCCTTTGCTGGCGTCCTTGGTTCTGGTGTTGGGATTTGTGACGTGCTCAGGTGAAACCGCGGCGCGTGACGACACCGATCTGAGTCAGGAGAATGGGGCGGGGAGGACTTTGGAGACCGAGGTCAGTGCCGAGCTCGTGCTGAAGGACTTGATGTTATGGATGCGAGATAACCGCGATGTAGCCCCTTTGCTCGAGCCCGAGAATAGCTCGTGGCTGGAGACGTTTTTGCCACAGGGCTCGAGTGGAGAGCAGACCGTGGCTTTGTCGTTCGCGATGCGAGAAGCGTTGTCTCGCGAAATCGAGAAAGCTGCGTCGCTGCTTCCGGGAAACCGAAAAGACGGAGACGGCGCGACGGCACAAAACACAAACTCGTCCGCCGGGCAAGGTGGTGGATTCATTCCGCCGGCGAGTGACGCGATCGACGCGGGTGACGACGATGCGCTTCGCGGGGCTGAGCTGACGCGTTTGTCGGAGGAGTTGGAAGACGCGCGGCGGGTGCTTTCCAGCGTCCGAGCCGAGGCGGACGCGAAGCAGCGCGCGCTTGGCGAGACCCTACGCGAGCGGAACGCACAGTACGATGAAGTGAAAGCACTTTACCAAGATGCGTTGTTGAGTTTGGAGGAGAGGAAGGAAGACAATAAGGAGGAGAAAAAAGAGGAAGCGAAAGCGCGAGGTTCAACCGGAGCTTCACCGGCTCCTCCGCCCGCGCCGAGCGAACATTGGCGCGATTCGGAAAGAGAAAGTTCGCGCGGTGGGATCCGCGAAGAACCGGAGAGCGACGTGGAGGACGCCGAGGATGATTACGGAGAGATGCCGGACGAGAGCGACATTGACACGATTCCTGACGGTGGAACGATTCCTGACAGTGAAGCAACGGGTCCTGAAGAAACGGTTCCCGCCGGTGACGAAACAGACGATTACGAAACGACTTCTGACGATTCCGAAACTTTACCCGCCGCTGGTACGATGGACGACGTGGAAACCGCGGAGACCGGACCGCCTGCGTTTCCTCCTTTGGCGACCGACGAGACCGCCGACGGCGGCGGCGACGGCGCCGCCGGTAAACGTAGCGCGGTGAAGTCCGCGGTTACGCGTTTGTCTCGAATCATCGCCAAGCTCTTTGCGGTGACGTATTCGATGTTCGAATGGTTCATGATCAAGCTCATGAGTTCTTCCCTCGGTTTGCGCCTTTCGCTGGCGTTGGACTCCTCCGCAATGACGCTTAAAAGTTTCGCCGCGACGTTTGATTCGTGGATCGGCACCTCCCTGGCCAGCGCAGGGACGGCGCGTTTTCGGAGTTACGTCGAATTCGGGGTTGCGGTTACCGCGGTAACAGCGCTGCTCACGGTACGGTGGGTCGGCATTGTTTGGTACCGGTGGACGTTCAAGCAGCGGGTTCCGACGTCGCACACTGGAAAACCAAAACCTGTCTCCGCGAACGCCGCGAGTTTGGGGGGATCCGCGTCCGCCCAAACGGACGCGAGCGCGCTGGTCGTGAACACCGCGTTTCCAGCGCCCACCACGCTTCGCCACCGAACGCAAGAGCAAACGGGAAACTTCAATCAAGTCCCTCAACAACAAGTTCCCGCGCAGTGGCACCCGCCGCCGATTGGAGCTCCGAATTCGGTACCGTCGCACCCGGTTTCCCCCGCGCAACAAGCGCAGCGCGCGTTTAACCCCTACGCGGACAACGGCGCGCACTCTGGATTTCACGGCGCTGCGCACCACACGCCGTCGCACGTGCAACCGCCGCCGACAATGCGACGAGGGCCTCCGCCACGGGTGAACCCAGCGTACAAACACGAGTAGATTTGTTACGTGTTGTGTTAAAAGTTGATGACAGCGGAGTACGTGGTCTTTTGTACAATCGAGCGAGCGAACATCTCTTCTCGTTCATCACTACGCGTGCGCAGTTCGCTTCCGCTCGTGGTGGGAGAAATACACGCCAGCGTTTCCATCATCACATCGCACCGGTATCCCTGAGAATCTGAACGATCGCCGTGTGGCCGTTATGAGCGGCGCACATCAGCGGCGTCACGCCGTTACCATCCGCCTTGTTGACGTCCGCGCCCGCCTCGATCAGCGCCCGCACCATCGCCTCGTGACCCTGATGAGTGGCGATGAGCAGCGGCGTCAAGCCGCCATCCCTTGCCTTGTCGATGTCTGCACTCGCCTCGATCAGCGCCCACACTATCGCCTCGTGACCGGTTTGAGCGGCGATGTACAGCGGCGTCCATCCGGTATGTGTCGCCTTGTTGACGTCCGAGCCCGCCTCGATCAGCGCCCGCACCATCGCCTCGAGGCCATTTTTAGTGGCGATGAACAGCGGCGTTGTGCCGTCATCATCCGCCTCGTTGACGTCCGCACCCAACTCGATCAGCGCCCACACTATCGCCTCGTGGCCGTTTAGAGCGGCGATGCGCAGCTCGTTCTCGTCACATGGGCAACCGTTCTTGCGCGCCCACAGTAGCACCTTCAGATGCCCGCCCTCCGCAGCTTTATGGCACGTGCGTATGTCCCACGGGCAGCCGTTCGCGCGCGCCCACTGCAGCACCTCAAGGTACCCGCCCTCCGCCGCCTCCGAGCACGTGTCCTCGTTCCACGGGCATCCATTCGCGCGTACCCACTGCAGCACCTCGAGGTGTCCTGTACACGCCGCGTCCGTGCACGTTTCCTTGTCCCATGGACAGCCGTTCACGCGCAACGCCTTCAACTCTTCGAGCTGTCCGCTCCTCGCCGCTGCCTGACAAAGGAGTTCTCGACGCGACAGGAGACCTCGCCGTTGCCGGCGCTGCAGCGCGCTTAAACATCCGAGGTTTAGGGCGTCATCCTCATCAAGCTCCTCAAACCGAAGCCCCGTCGCCGCCGCCGCGTCGCGCATCGCGCGGCTCACCGCTGGGAGCCGTGCGAGATCTGCGGGGTCGTCGAAATGCTCAGATCTGAGGACGTGCGTGATGACGATGTCGTTGAGAAGGCCGGGGATAGCCTCGCCCGCGTTAGCCGCACCAGCATCGCGGATCTCACGCTTTCGCTCACATGAGGGGGTTTCCACACCGGATGTCGCGTTGGAGGACATAGCGATACGTGTGTGTGTCGTGTGCGCGCGTCGTTGTGCGTCGAGGCTTCCGAGATTAGCGTTGATGAAAGATTGGCATTTTGAAAATAAAAATATTACACTTCCTACGTGTACCACCTGCTACACCAGCTACAGAGGGCGGAAAAAAACGTCATCCAACTTCTCTCTCATCCCTACTTCTTCACGTACGCCTGGATCGTTTCCTTTAGGACTTGCTTGTCGAAATCGCCGGTGAACACGCAGTTGCCCAGTTCTCCCTTGAGCAGAATCAACCGCAGTTTCCCGTTGGCGGCTTTCTTGTCCACGGCCATGAGAGTTTCAAACGTCTCGAGCGTCATCTCCGCCGGCACCTCGGTCGGGCAATTGAACTTTTTAAGCAAATCAACCGTCCTTGCCAGAATGCGTTTGTCCATCCACCCCATACGTGCCGACATGTCCGCCGCCATGATCATCCCCACGCTCACGGCTTCGCCGTGAAGCCACTCGCCGTATCCGATTCCCGTTTCGATGGCGTGCCCGAACGTGTGCCCCAAGTTGAGCGTGGCGCGGACGCCGCCTTCTTTCTCGTCAAGCGCCACGACCTCCGCTTTGTTGATGCACGACCGCTCTATGATGTACACCACCGCGCTTTCCTCCCTTGCCATCAACTCATCCACGTTATCCTCCATCCACTGGAAAAACGCAGGGTCCCGGATCAACCCGTACTTCACCACCTCTGCTAAACCCGAAACGTACTCGCGATCCGGAAGCGTGCCGAGGGTTTCCGTATCGATCAACACACACCGGGGCTGGTAAAACGCGCCGATCATGTTCTTCCCGGAAGGGTGGTTAACCCCTGTCTTACCCCCCACGCTTGAGTCCACCATGCTCATGACCGTGGTGGGGATTTGAATGAAGTTTACGCCTCTTTGGTACGACGCGGCGGCGAAGCCGGTCATGTCTCCGATCACGCCGCCCCCGAGCGCCACGAACGTGGTTCCTCGGTCCAGCCTCGTTTCCAGGGCTTTGTCCCACACCTTCATCAAAACTTCCATGTTCTTGTGTTCCTCGCCGTCGGGAAGCACCACGACCTCCACCCTGATGTCGCCGCCCTGGGACAGGTTCGCCACCACGCGATCGAGGTACAACGGCGCCACGGTTGTGTTGGTCACAACAAGCGCGGTGTTCCCGGGAACGTGCTTGCGCAGAAGGTCGCCCCCTCTCAACAAACCGTGTCCGATGTAAATCGGGTAGCTCCGATCTCCCAGCGCCACCTCAACCGTCGCCGCGGGTGACGCGTTGGCGGCGCACACGCGCGAGCTCGCCATGCGGGAACCAAAACGCGGACCACACTTTCCCGCGACCGTACCACAGCCACGGAGTTTGGGTGAGGAGGCTGATGTTAACCCGAGGGCGGGACGGGCACAAGGGCGGATCAACGTTTGCATCGCTGGATGGGCTCGACAGTCCACTCCAAAGTCGTCAGCAAATACAGCACAGCCGTGAGTGGTGCGGCGTGTGTGGGTAAAACTCTTGCGACACATCTCGAGACGCGTATTTTTTTGGTTTTTGTCGTCCGCTCCCTCTGCATCTCTTTTTCACCGGTGCTCCTGCATTTGAAAGTTACTACGACGTCGTTCAACACGCGTTTTCCTCAAAGGTCAATGCGATCAAAGTTGACCGGGCGGACCCTCTCTCATCTCCTATCTGTCAGCTCACGAGCTCAGGACCTCAGGTTATCTCGAAAAAGGTCGGCGTTCCCCTTTTCGCGAATTGCCGGCACCGCCGCCATAACCCGAGGAGCAGGCGGCACGTCCTGAAATCTAACGCCTCGGCGCCTCGCGCAGAGTAACTCTTTCATCGGTAGCGGCTTGTCACGGCCATCCGCGCCTGCGCTGTTCGGGGTTCGTTTTTCCGTCACGGCTGGTGGCACGAAACAAATGGTGTTTGCGTCAGCATTTGCGTCAGCATCTTCACGCGCGTGCGTTGCGAGACACGGCACACGCTTGGATCCCAAGGGCGCGGGGGTAAATTCGGTTCGCCCGGCTTTCGCGTCGCAGCAACGCACCGCGAAAGGCAGATTTACCACCACACCAAGAGTGCGTTCCAGGAGCTTCGCGGTCGCGTCGACGGATTCGGGAAATGTGAATGTTTCCGTGACCGAGGAACCGGCGGTGCCGGTGGCGCCACCGTCGCCCGTCATCGCGGCCGTCGCGGCGCCCGCGACGACGGCGCCAGCGGAGGCAGCGCAGAACGCCCCCGTGCCTGCGAAGGCGACGTTCCAGCAGCGCGTCGATGCCGCCGCGGCGGCGTTGCGGTCGGGACGGGCGAGTCAGACGCGACGAAGAGTGCCTACGGCGTCGCCGAGCGCGGACGGCGCCGGCGCGACCGCGACCGGGTTCGTGGCGCAGTCTCCGCGAAAAAGAAACCCAGCGCCGTCGTCGCGTGCCTTTCAAAACACCCGGGTAGGCATGGACCCCCCCACCAACCCGAATTCCCTGATCACGAAAACGAACAGCGAATCCGAAATGGCCGCGAGCCAAAGGCGTTTGTTCGAACAGATGGTCACCCTGCGCACGCGCCTCAACGAGCGCCTCGCCGCGAGCAACAAGTTTGCCAAGTTTCTTGAGTTTACGCTGCGCGCGCGGGATAGCGACATCAAGCACGCGAACGAGCGTTTAGTCGCGGCGATGCTTGAAATCGAGTCCTTGAAAGGCATCGCGCAGGACGCGATTGATGCCGCGGCGATTGACGCGCTGGCCGCCACAGACCGCCCGGAGGGGGGGACATCAAGAGACGGAACGCGAAACGTGGTCACCGCGCGCCTCGATACGTTACAAAGACGGCTGGACCTGATGTCCAAGGCGTTGCGCAAAGACGTGGAAACAATCGACGCCGCTTGTATCAAAAACGTCCCTATTCGCTGGGTAGGCATGGCCAGTGACATCCGCATCATGGGCAGCTTCGACCACTGGACCAAAGGCGTGGCGATGTCCCCGGAACACATCGAGGGAGGGAGCAACTTGTTCGTGGCGGAGATGGAACTCATCCCGGGAACGTACCAAATCAAATTCGTGGTGGATGGGATTTGGCAAACCGCGCAGGAATGGCCGACGGAGGGGAGCGGTTTGGACGCGAACAACCTTCTTATCGTGGAGTGATGGAAGTGCGTGATTTGAACGGTGGAGGTGAGATGGCATTGCGAAGTTTTATGTATTTCTTTCTTTTCGTAAACGAAACACGACCCCCCCCCACGCGCCGCGGCGGCGCGTAGCACGTCCACGCCGGTTGCATTCTCGGCACTGATGATTTTTTCACCTGAGCACGTCCACGTTTATTTTTATCCCTCATCGTCAGTCCGTCTCGCACACGTGTTACGTCGGTCTCGCTTCGTCACGGCTTCAGTGGTACGTCATATGACACACTCGTTCGCTCTCCCAGCGCCTCGCCATCCCACTTTTGCGACCCGAAACACGTCTCCCAGCGTCACCGCCTGTCGACGTCACTCGTCGCGGTGTGCGATCGAGGGCGAACCGGTGAGAAAATACGAGCGCACCGCCCGGCCGCAACGAGACGACACACGAGGGTTCACAAGACGTGATGCGATAGTGTTCACCCCCGCGTGTTTCGCGGCGGCGGTTTTGGTGTCTTCACCAGCCGCGTCGGCGACTCCGGAGGAACCGCGAACCACCGCAAACACGGCGGTGTTTGTCGATCGTAAGAACCTTTTTCGGGTGGAATATCCGCAAACGTGGCAACCCGTCTCAAAAGCCGGCGCCGCGCTGTTGCTACGTGACCCTTCCATGAAGTACTCCACGATCGGCGTGACGATAACGCCGGTGAAAATCAACTCCCTGAAAGAGTTCGGGGACGCGAGGGAAATAGGACAGAAGTTGCTTGCGGCGGAGGCGGCAAAGGAAAGCACGTACCCGGGTGGCGTCGCGTTGGTTTCCGAAGAAACGCGCGTCGCGAGCGGCGGCGCGACGTTTTACGAGTACGAATACCGCCTACTCACGACGCGCGGGAACAAGGTGGTGTTCGTGTCTTGCGCGGTGGAGGGAAACACGCTGTTCATCATGAACGCGCAGGTTTTCGAAAAGAAAGAAGGGGAAGCGGGCGGCAACGCCGACGAAGTCGAGGCGGCGTCGGCGACGCTGAGAAAAGTCGTCAGTTTATTCGACGTCGGACCGAGTGTCGTGGTGGGTTTGTGAGACGATGGACCACACACACGTTTGGCACATATGTACTGCAGATATTTCACTTTCTTTTTATTGACAAGAAATGCGTGCGTCGTAATGCGTGCGTCGTGTTAGCGCGAACAACGTCGTCCGCTTTGATTTCGCCTCAAAAAAGCGTCGGGCCGTCGCCGTCACGTCCACTCCACGAAACTATTCGTGGCTTGGTCGTACCACCACCATCTGCATGCAAAAGAAACGTGTCAGTCTTGTGCTGGCAAACAGTGTGCCTGGATTTAGGAAATGCATCACGTACTTCCCTTGGCCGTCGGTGAAACCTGAATTCTCAGGGCAATACAACAAACCGATTTGCTGGTTTTTGAAAAAACCCGTTTCGGGGTCAAAAACGTATCCCTCGGGCGCCTCGGGAAGTTTCTCCTCTCCCGAAGCGCGCCCCGTCCCCGTTCCCCCAAGCTCTCGCTCGAAAGCTTCCCTGTCGTTGCTGTACACGTCGTACACACCGTGGCTCATCAGCGTGCTACTCAACTCGGTGATCTTGTCAAAGACGTTCGCGTCGTCGGCTTTGTCCGCGTCGGTTTTTGCGGACGACTCGGGCGTTTTCGTTTTTTTTTTTCCCAGTCG
>Ga0222648_1000791_pt1 | contig 12973 bp, 10 predicted proteins | sample AntAcemetagen335_FD_181021 | JGI IMG/M metagenome (GOLD analysis project Ga0222648, IMG submission 181021) | Saline water microbial communities from Ace Lake, Antarctica - #335 | ecosystem: Environmental > Aquatic > Non-marine Saline and Alkaline > Saline | place: Antarctica: Ace Lake... | reverse complement strand
TCGTTGCTGAACCCCGCGAGGCCTTCTTCCACGGAAACCACACCCGCGGCCATTAAAATCGTCAACGCGCCGATCATCACGTGATCCGGTTGCACCACGTCTTTCAACAAACAACCGAATGCACCGAACACCACTGCCACGGTGAACCAGCCTTCCCAGACGGCGCCCATGTTTGCGTGTGTGGGTGTGTGTGTGTGTGTGGGTGGGTGGGTGGTGTGATGTGCGGGTACGGGTAAGGGTCACCTCACCGAGCGGACAACCACGATGGCCCTGAAGCGGGAGTGTGCCGGAGCGTGCACGCTTCGCGTCTCGGGGCGTTCGAAGCCGCGGGTATTGTAATCTAACTAATCCGCCTCGACGTTTCCGTCGCCGCCACGCCGGCGTGCTCGATGCGCAACCGCGCCGTCGCCCCCGTGTTTGTCCAACCAAAACGTCAACCCACGACCCTCTCCAAAGCCTCCCACGAGCTCAAATCGAATCGCGCCGCCCGCGCGCACGCCAATGCACGCGCGGTCGCCGCCGCCGGTTGCCTCCGCGTGGTTACCATCATTTTTTGGTCACGCGGTCCAAGACGAAGTTTTGCCAAAAGAAGAGTTCTGATGAACAAAAAAAGCCAAAGAAGAATTGTGCCTGTTGTTTCCGTCTACGCATCGCTCTTTATCTCCCTTTCACTCTCCACCGCTAACACAAGTTAAACCTCAATAACGCCTTTCGCCACCGGTTACCCTCCCCACGCCCCTGGCGATAGCCCCACAAGGTCTTCGTCGTTCGAGATTTGTGTCCGGGTACACCCGCCGCAGGCTAGGACGTTGGCTAATAATTCGCCCGCGGTTTCGGTTTCGCCCGCCGCGTACGCCGCGCACGCCGCCGCGTACGCCACTTGCAGCCGGTCCTTGACGTTGCCCGGGTCATCCCCCGACAAATGCGCGCCGTTTCCGTTGCCGCCGTGCTGTGCTATTTGCAACGCCTTTTGGTACGTTTGCCAGGCTTTGGTGAATTCGGAGCGCGCGGCGTTTGAGTCGCCGAAAACCCTGATCGCGATTTTCCCTAATTCAAAATAACACTCCCCAACGCCAACCACGGCGTCGAAGTTGCGCTGATCCACTGTAAGGGCGGCGCCGAAGCCTTTGCCGTTGTCGGCGATTGCTTGCCTTAAATGGAAACAAAGCTGGTCCACGTTGAGATTTCCGGAGTTAATCAGGGAGTTCGCGTTTGTTGAGGCGTTCGTTGATGACGCCGTTGATGACGTTCCCATTCCGTCGTCGTCGAAAAATCCAACAACATCGGTCGCGACGAAATTGTGTGACTCGAACGCCAGCCTGACAATCTCGTTTTTGGTCTGCAGAAGCTCGCCCCGGGCGACCAGCCCTGATGTGTCGCCTTGTGAGAACTCGATCGAGTTTCGAAGCTTCTCGTCACTCGCGACGCACGCCAACGTGGTTTCGTGGAACTTGTGAGTGATTGTTTGCGCTAACCTTTCGCGATCGCTTGACGAACAACTGGCATCCAAAGAAACCCCGCTCGACGCGTCCGCGGAGCGTAGGTTCAACACCAACAAAGTAAGTTCCTCACACAAAGTTTGAACGTGAGCCACCCAAACGCACCCCCAGTCATACAACAAACCCGACAAGTCGTCCCCGGCGTTTGAATCCGCTAAACTCACCGCATGGTCAAACGCTTCAAAGGCTTTCTTTCGCCAACCACACGCTTCACTAAACTCGCCCCTCGCCCCGTAGCACTCCCCTAGCTTCCCTCGGGCATCCCCGAGGTTCCACAGCGCGTCCAGCACGTCCGTAGCGGCGTTTATTTGTCCACGTGACGCGGCGTTTTGTTGCTGTTGCTGCGATTGGGAAAGAAAAATGTCAGTCTCGTGTACGCAAACAGTGTCGGCGGGATTTTGTGAAACTCAATACGTACCTGAAGCGCCACGGAGTGCGAGTTGGTGCCGGCGGCGTCGCGCCGGCTCTCTTCGATTGTTTTCTGATAACTATTCTCCGCGTGTTGCACGCTTCGCGCGCACCGGTTCGCAACCGTGTCGTACGCGATTTCCGCTTTCAAAAGCACGGGCAGCGCGATGGCGTGTTCATCACACTGCACGAAAACATCCCCGAGTCCAGCGAGCGCGTTGGCCAAAGCCCCAGCCGCGACGTTCGCTAACTCGACGGCGACGAGCGGAAGTCGCGTTTCGTCTTTCCGACCGCCGTGCACGCCGCCCACACCGAAGGCGTTTTGTTGGTACAAACGGACAGGTTTCGAGTGCGCTATTATTTTTTGTTCCGCGACGTACTGTTCGCGTAGTCCGCAAAGGTGCGTGAACGTGTCTATTGCTTCGTTGTAGGCAGTGACTGCGGCTTTTCGTGCCTCCGTTTCCACGTGTATTAAATTCGGATGTAACGGGCCTACTCGCGATGCGACGAGTGTGCATTGTGCGATAGCGACCAGGGTTTCCCCAAGGGCTAAAATACTGGTGTGTCTCTTGCCAGGCGCGGCTTCCCAGAACTTCACGGTGTCCAGCCGTGTGTCATGTAGAACGCTTCGCAACGCATTCGCCACCTCCACCAACGCGTCCACTGAAGCCGCGGATGCCACGGCGCCGTCCCTTGAGAGTTTTTTTTCCGCAGCATCCTTGCGTCGCAGCGCGTCCGCGACCACCGCCTCCGTGCCGGTTAGAACCGACTCCGCGCTCCTCCCGCCCGCCCCAAACCGGCCGCCCCGGCCTCGTCCGGACGTCGACGGACCTTGTGCGCCAGTGCGCAGGTGGGGGGGGACGTAGCCGCTGGGCATCGCGGGAGTGACGATGGGTGGGCCTCGGACGCGGTAAATGAAAGAAACTTCAACACTCGATTTTTTTTTCAGAGCCGTTCTTCTCGGCCTGGCCGATGGCATCACGTCCATTCCGGGAGGCGCGCCTGGATGGGCACGGCCGGGTCGAGGAAAGCGGGGGCGCTATTTTCGTTTGGCATGGTGCGGACCACTGGCGTGAAACGGCAGGCCCGGAGTCGTCACAACGGGTACCACCGCACGTACGGGCTCGCGCTGGTGCTGACGTGCCTGTTCGTTTTGGTCAAGACGAGCGCAACGCGCGAGTTTCACGAGACGCGAGGCCACCGAGGTGTCGGGGGTACGGAAATAAGGCCGTTCCAATGGTCCCAAGGGGAGACGAGGTCTTTGGCACATCCACACCACGTGTTCGCGGAACAACTCGTGGCGGCTCATGTCAGGACACCACCACGCCGAGCGTTGATGCAAACCGACAACACGCAAGTGAGTGTTTCCACTGAACAACAGCTGCGAGAGGCGATTGAAAACGAAGACGTCGTCGCAATCGCGGTGACGCAAAACATAACCTTGAGTGGCACGAGTTTGCCCCCCGTACTCACCGAAAAGCACATCGCTGGTGCGTGCGGTGTCACGCAAAGCGACAGGTGCACGCTAGACGCGGCTTTCCGATCACGATTTTTGGTAATCGGCGTCGGCGGGGCGATGACGTTGCGAAATGTAGTTCTTAAAAACGGGTCCGCGCAATCTGGCGACCCGCCGATATCCGACGGCGGCGCGCTTTTCGTTTTCGGCAGACTAAATGCCACCCGGGTTTCGTTCGAGTCCAACACCGCCACCGCGGACGGGACGTCCTGTGGAGGCGCCATTTCAGTGCAGGGAGGGTCCGTGCTTCTTGAAGAGTGCGCTTTTATAAACAACGCGGCGAGCGACGACGGCGGCGGGATTTTCGTGCGAAGCGGAACTTGTGAAGTAAGAAGGTACGGCCTTGGTCCTTTCCCAAATCAGGCGGCACAGGGTTTTACCTCTAACGCGCCTGTGACTGTTCAGACCGATGGCCGGTGACTGTTGACCAGGCCATCGTCCAACACGGCGCCCAACAAGTGGACTGACACTTTTCGGTTACAATCAAAGGTCGAGTTTTGAGAAGTGTACCGCAGGCGGCTTGGGCGGGGGCATCGCCGGGGATGCAGGCACAGTGACCGTGAGGTATTGTACCTTCGACGACCAAACGCGGGCGCGGGAGTTAACGAGCACGGACGTCTACGCCGGCGCCACGGGGGCGGCGTATTTACAGCCGTTCGCTGTTTACGGCGATTACTTTGACGAAACCACCGGCGATTTGTTGCTTGATGACTTCGGCGCGCCAATCAGTGGGCCTCCTGAAGGGTACGCGTACAAAGCCGCTGGTGCTGGGTTAGTCACCAGTGCGGTGTTCGAACCGCCTCCGCCGGGGCAAGGCATGGCGCCGCCGCCGCCGGCGCCGTTGAGCGATGAAACTACTTCGAACGTTACTTTAACAGATGCAACAGGTACTACTAGTGTTAGTACCGAATCGTTACCCCTGGCTTCCATCGCGGGCGCGGTGGCGGCTGTGTTGGTGTTTTTGTGGCTCCTGGGAAGGTTCTTCGCGAGGGAGCACCACACGTCTCGACCGTCGGAAAGCACCCTGAAGCACATGGCGAACGCGGACAACGCTTTGCTGGAGTTACGGTTGGTGGAAGACGCTGCGTTTGCGGGCGCCGCGCGGGACGCCGCGAACGCGCGGAAGTTCAAGACTAACAGTGGTGGGGTGGAGGGGCGGGTGGGTAACACCAGACAGTTACGCACCGTGGAGGGCACCGCTGAGGATGGGTACGACGAGCAAGGCGTGCGGTTCGACGAAGTCGACGTTCGCGTGGACGCGAGCGAGGATACTGAGAAGGGTACTGATACTGGAAAGAGTGTTGCTTCTGGAAAGCGAATATCCCTCGACGGCGATCGGGATGTTCTCCACGGCGACGCGAAGGAATCGGAAGTAGAGTCTGCTACTTCCAGTTATCCACCAGAAGAGTCGTTCTCGGCAGAATTCAATCGATCAACGTCCCAGGTGGGACGCACGGTCGCGAGGTCACGCGCATCGCGTAGTCGCAAGTTGAACCTGAGCGACCACGTCGGCGGGGTGTTTGACGAAACCGAAACGAACGGCGCGTTTGTTTCGGGCGGCGAAGACGACGACGACGTGTTAAATCAGGACGAACTCGAGATTGGTCCTCCTGAGACGCGACGCGCTCGCGATTCCGCCAACCGCGATGCCCTCGACGACCGCGCTGCCGTGCCGTCGGAGGAGGACTTGGACCACCCGCACGTGGAGAATCGATCCCGCGCGCACGCGGGGCGCGGTTTCGAGGGTCAACCGTTTACGCGCCGTGACCGTCAACGCGACGACTGGTCCGAAACCCTCGCGGAAAACGACGGAGTCTTCGACGCGACGAGCGAACGAGTCACCGCGGAGACGGCTTTCGTGAAAGCCCGCTGGGTCGGCGCTGCGGCGGCGGCACGGGCGGCGGGAAGGTTTAACAGCGCAAGAGGCCCGCTTGCCAGAAGCGACGCGGAGCCAAATCAACCTCGACCTTCGCCGCGTCAACCTCCGCCTCATCAACCTCCGCCTTCCATCGCCTCCTTCGCCAACGCGTCCTCCGCGGCGCGCGCCATGTTGTCGGCGCGGGGCGTCGGAAACTCACATTCCCGACGGCCCGGCCCAACACCGACTGCGCGCGCCGGCTCCACGGAGGCGCTCCGGGCGCGAATTGAAGCCGCGAGGGCGCGAGCCAGGGCGGAAGAAAGTGAACGTGGAAACTAAACAACCGCGTCTTTGTCTGTTTGTATTGTATTTACACCTACGATTTTTGCACACCGCGTATTCAGCTCGTAACCGCGCATCGTACCAGAGGTGGTAGTTTGGAAGGAGGGGAGATTACCTCTGATCGCACACGTGTTTCATGCCAGCCTGTGTTTCCTATTTCCAGCCCCTGGCGAACCCCCCCTCCGCGGGTACGTCGTCGTCGCGGCTCGCGGCTGACCTTCTTTCTTTTTGAGTGGCGGTGTTCCCTTTCGTTCCATTTGTTGAAACGTCGTCGGAAGACTCTGAAGTGCTTTTCGTGTCCCTCGCGAGGGCCAACTTCACCACGAGCGTGGGAACTTTGAGTTTGTTCAGAAGCCCTTCGGAAACGGAGCCTAAACCGACTAAGCCGAGCAGCGAGCCGTGCAACGCGCCGACACCGCGGCTTCCGACTATCACCAAATCCGCCGAGGTTGAAATGATGTAACGCTCCAACACGTCCACGACGGACCCTCCGCCGCCGCCGCCGCCGCCCGCGGGTAACACGTCCGCCACGACACTCGCCACGCCCATCGCCTTGGCGTCCTCGACGAACCGAGCGCACGAAACGTCGCACCGTTTTTTGTCGAGCAGCTCGGCCTGCTTTCGTAGTTGGTCGTCCCTGTCGGAAGAAATAGGCACGCCGTCGACGTACGACCCGACATCGGGGGGGTGAAGGGCGGCTTTTTTGAAAACGCACGCGAACGCAACGCGGTCGTTGGAACGCACCACATTCTCCATGCCGAAACGCACCGCGTTTTCGCTGGTGTGGGGTAGGGGGCGGGGAGTGGTTAGTAGTAGTAAAGGGGAAGTGGAGTGGTAGTAGCAAGCCGCGGACCGGGTGGTGTCAGTGGTGCGCTACTTGGTACGGACGGACACTCCTACTTCGGTAGGAAAGAAAAGAAAAGCAACGACTTTAGAAAAACCAAAAGCGTTGGACCCGTAAACGGGGGTCGTCGCACCTGAAGCTGGACGAGTCCACGGCGAAGAGTAGATGCCGTCCTTTGCCCGAACTTTGCGGGACTTTGCGGCGCTGCCCCAGCGAGAACGGGTTCAGGAAAAGGCGCACGGCGTCCATGCCTTGCATGTTGCAGGGGCGCGCGAGGAGGGTGTGACGAGGCGTGTTTTTGTGGGGACTCAAATAGCAGCAGAGTTTTTATCTCGGGTGAGCCGATTGGCGAAAGTGTTCGTCTCATCACAAAACTATTTTCCTCAATCTGCTTTGTACTCCCAGTGCGGCTCCTTCGGCGCGCTGCCAACCCACAACCGGTCGCACGCCGTCGTAGTACCCCCGCTCGAGAGGTTCTACCACAAGTGCTACCGATGGCTAAAGAGGCTAAAACCAAGTACGGAGGCACGGAGGGTGCTGATGTGGAGGCGGCTGCGTTTTCCAAAATCGGAGCCTCGGTAGGTGTTACACCCGCATCTGCGGATGCGTCAAAAAAGCCACCGCCGCACAACCCGTGGACCTCCCCGACCGCCGTTATCGCGGTCATCACGCTGTGCGTGACTCTGTACGTCGCGTGGGTGTACGGCGCGTTTTCGTTTCCCGGGCAGCACAAGCCTGCGCCGTCGTTCACGCCGGCGGCCGTGGAGGCGGTACCGGCGGTCCCATCGCCCGCCCCGCCTGCACGGGCGACTGGCAACATCGCGCTTGACATGGCCAGCGGGGTGACGAACGTGCCGTTCAACATGCCCGAAATCGTGGACTTCCCGGTGCACGACACGAACGACCCGAACGACGGGTACGGCCCTGCTGCGCCCGCCGAATCGATCGACGGGTTCGACGCGAGTGGCGAGGAGACGGAGGTTTTCGAACTGTCGGAGTACGAGATCGAACACGAAAACGATGAGCAGGCCTCCTTCGAAGCGGCGGTGGGATCGAAAACGGCGACGCCGGTGGTGCAACAGATGCCCAAGGATTTCGTGTTGGCCAGCCTCGGGGCGGCGCAGGAACGGGTTTATTGAGCGTGGTTATGAAGTTTTAAGACTTGATGAGGTGAATCCACATGGATATGAATTTGTATAACGAAAGACGAAGGGTGCTATTACGCGCGATTCAATCATTCAATCAACCGCCGTACCTACGACGGGACAATCACCTCACAACGGAATAACAGAAGAAAGTAACCGACCTACAACTCCCCATCTTCCCCCAGGGTCGCCTTCCCCTCCTCGGACGCGAGCCGTTCCGCGAGCTTCGTGGGTGTCAACACCTGGGTCGGGCGTAACGGAGCCCTGTCTACGTTTCTTTTGGCGCGCGCGCCGAAAGAACCGCCGCCGGTGACACTCACGACGCGCCGCACGTCCCCGACGAACGTGTTCGCGGCTGATACCAAGAAAAGAAAGTGTCAGTCTTTCGTAATGTGAGTGAGTAATTACTCTGGACAATCGGCAAAACAGGGAGGAGGGATTTGGGAAATGCGGGGACGTACCTTCGGGCGCGCCTCGGTTCGTGCCGTGCGTTTCTTGCCCCAGCTCCTTACCGACGTCACCTCGGGCGAACGCCAACGCGGCGTCGTCCGCGTTTCCCCGAAGCATCACGGTATAACCCTGATCGTGAACGAAAAAAGTGTAAGTCGGTCGTGATGTGTATGCGTAAACAGTCAGGGTAACGGGCAGAGGTATAGCCGTCCCTTCGCAGGACGAGTATGGGTAATCGCAGAGGCGGAACGTGGTAAATGGGGAAATACTTACCAGTTTCTGCTGTAGCAGCTTTTTGTACGGGTACTGCGTTGTGGCGTCGCCATCCGGGTCGGGGCTGGCTAAAACGCACAGCTCCACGCCGAACACGACGTCGCCCTCGAAACCCGCGTTGCGGAACAGCCAATACGAGTCGTCGAACATCGCGTCGTCGTAGATCGGCGACGCGCCGAAAAACCCAGCCGCTTCGTTTCGCAACGACGCGGTGGTCGCGTCGTAGGTATTGGCGGAGACGCTCGTGGCTTTTGTGCTGGGGGGAAGGGGGGCGGTGACTTCCGGGAGTTGGTCTTCCTCGGATTCATCATCTTCGGAGTCATCGTCAGAGTCCTCGTCATCTTCCGTATCATCCACCTTCGTCTCATCATCGTCATCCTTCTTCTCCGACACTTCTTCCGTCTCTTCCTCAACCTTTGCCTCCTCATCATCCTCAGTCTCCTTCTCCTCCTTCTCCTCCTCATCATCCTCCTTCTCTTCCGTATCTTCCTCTTCTTCAACCTTTTCCACCTCCTCATCGCCATGCGCCTCGCTGTCCCCTGCGTGGTCCATTAACCGCCGGCCTTTCGGCAAACTCCCCGCGATACCCTTCGCCACGGCGCCCGCGAAATCAAACATCTTCGTCGCGGCCGCCGCCGACGCCGCCGCGGCGTCCTCCGCTTGTTCCGCCTGATACCAATAAAAGAAAGTGTCAGTCTTGTATGGAGAAACAGTGTTTGGATTTGGGAAAGCCCCAAGGCCGTACCTTCGCCCAGTCCCAGTCGAAGTCGTTTCCCTGATACCACTTCGCATACGCAGCTCGCGCATCACTCGCTACGGCCCCGTCGACACACCCGCCGTGCGTGGACCACCTCATGCTGATAATGACCCCGGGGGTGTATTTTTTAATCGCGTCCACGAAGTCGTATTTCGGGTCAAACTCGAACGTCCTTTCCAATCGCTTCGCCCGCATCGCCTCGTCCACGTCGCCCGGCACGGGTGGGACGAACAAGTGGTGCGCCGACGCTTCGTGGTCGTGTGACGCTTCGTGTTCCGGAGGCGAAACAAACACCGAGCCAAGTTGGGAAAGAAACCCTCCCGGGCCGGGAAGAATTTCGCCGTCCACGAGTAGCGGGCCGGGAAGCGCGCCCGTGACCACGAACCGCCGCAAAACTTTCAAACCGGGTTTGATCGCGCGGGGGTCGAGGAAAGTAACCATCAAGCCCTGCTCTTTTCCCACGAGTTGCCCACTCGCGAGCTGGCCTTGCACGAAGGCTCGCAGGAACTCGGCAAACTCGAATTGTGAGGTGGGGGCGCTGTACGGGGAGGTGTCTTGCGTGACGACTGGCGATCCGTCTTTCCTCACGCCGGTCACGGCGTCGAGCGCTTGCGTCGCTCTGGCGCGCCATCCGCTCGCGGGTCTGTTTTCTTTGGGAACATCCGTGTGCAGCCTGAACCCGACATTGACCTGGATAATATCCGTCCGCCTCCAGTTCTCCGTGACCTTTCCCACCGCTTTCGCCGAGCTCACGCCGAAAACAAACCGTACCCGCGACGGCGTGGGCGCGCCGAAGTGCTTGCACAGCCGCGAAGTGGTCCACGCCGACCCGATCTCGCCGTCATCAAGGTTCCCGTAAGGAAGACTGGCTTTGTTGTCCCACCCTTTCCGGCCGCCTGAGCCTTTTGAGGACGTCAGGTATAGTGACACGAGCATTAGCACCAAAAAGCCGCCCGCGATTTGCCACAACATGGTGCCGCCCAGGGAGCACGCCGTGGTCACGCGACGCATGGTCACCTTGCGCACCAAAGTCGACTGCCGGTCTAACATCTGTCGCGGCGTCACTGTTGCGTGGTTTCCTTTTCGTGCCTGGTATTTCGTGTTGTCATCGTCACTCGCGGTTGCGTACGCTGACGTGGCATTTGCCGCGCGGCTCGCCGCCGCGCTCGTGTCGACCTTCACCGCGTCGAACATTTGCCGCGCGATCGATTCGTCTGATTTCGTTTGTGGAAAGGTTGGCTTTTTTGTGGCTCCATACAGGGAAAAGACGGGGTGACATTCACCACACCCGACGGTTTCCGTATGACGCTTCAGTCAGTTGTTCGTGAGCGCGAAAAAGGAGCCTTCAAGAAGCAAGCAGCTGTCCGCCTCCTCGAAAACGGCACAGATCTCGTTTTGGCGGGCGGTGTGTCTCTCCCTTCACTCAGTCCTCGCACGCGCGGGTTCGGTGTTTTAGTCGGGTTTACTTTTGCGCTCAGGGTGACGGCGTGGTGTTTCAGTCCGGACAGAGGCTGGTGGTGTGCTTTACCCGGTGTAACACACCTCGGCTTCGCGAGGAACACGATCGATGGGGGGCGTGTTGACCAAGCATTTGGAGAAACTCGATCTGCGGCAAACGCGCGAATCGGGCAAAGATGGAAACGTCGTGACGATCACGTTCAAACCACCCACCGGTTTCGCCGCGAGGCTAATGCAGTTCCTGTGGACCTTCGCCCTGATTCACTACATCTTCTACGGGTTTTTAATGGCCGCCGTCGCGGTGGTGTTCCGGACCTTCTTACTCAACAGTACCACCGCCAAAGCAGTCGTCGCGGTTTCTTTGATCCTTTACCTCCCCTCGTTCTTCGACGGCAGCGAAAAGAACATGGGCCGGCCGTGGGACACACTAAGGTGCCACCCCATTTGGTCCCTAACGCAGGGGTATTTTCCCGCCAAACTGGTACGGACGCACAAGCTTGATCCGCGGAAGAAATACGTCTTCGGCTGGCACCCGCATGGCATTCTGATCTTGTCGCGCATCCACGCGTACGGCGGGGCGTGGGAAGCGCTGTTTCCGGGAATTCCAATACGCGTGTTGGGCGCCACGCCCATGTTTTTCGTGCCTGGTTGTCGCGAGATTTGCCTCTGGTTCGGGGCGGTTGATGCGGGGCGCAAAACCGCGGAAAAAGTGCTACGGAATGGTGTGTCAGTAGTGGTGTACCCCGGGGGGTCGAAGGAGATCTTCAGCACCGACCCGAACTCGCGCACCACCACGCTGCATCTCATGAAAAGAAAAGGCTTTGTGAAGTTAGCGGTGAGGTGCGGGGCTTTCCCACTGAACACGTTCCACCGTCCGCGATTGCGCACACGAGACTGACACTTTCGGCTTTTATCGTATCAGTGAAAAAGCCCACCTCGTACCTACGTTCGTGTTCGGCGAGAAGAAGTGTTACAGCAAGCTAAACGTCCCGGCCCCGGTTTCGAATTGGCTGCTACGGAACCTAAAGCTCCCGTTGATTGTTTTCTGGGGTAGGTTCGGTACGTGGTACCCGTACAAAGCGCCGCAAACGGTGGTGTTCGGGAAACCGATCGATACTGATATGTGCAAACAATCTGACGAAAAAATGGACCACGAAAAGTGGATCGATTTGTTACACCGAAAGTACGTCGACGCCGTCGTGGAATTGTTCGAGACACACAAAACAGAAGCGGGGTACGGTCCGGAGGAGACACTGGTGGTACTGTGAGGTTGGGTAAGGCGGTTGCGTATCACAAAAAAGGGTGGGGTTCGATCCCGAGAGGATCATGTGGTCCACTTTGTAAATTATTATTGTCTGCGAAAAGCCTCTCGCCTTTTCAGTTTTCCTTTTTCTTTCCAGAAACCTCGTTCTCGTCGTCACAATCGCCGCGCGCCCGCGTCGTCCCAATCCGCGCGATGTTTTGATCGCCCGGATCGCCTACGTAGCTTCCACTCGTAGGTAGTTCCCATGTTCGTAACGGTACGTGCCGCGTACCCACCGTATCTCTCTCTCGAAACACGTCCCAAGCCCGCATCGCCCGCGCCCCGAATCTCGTCGCGCCGCCGCCTTGACGCCGCCTTGCAGTGCGGTGTGACGACAAAGCATGCCGCCCCAGTCCGACCAAAGCCTTTGCCGGCCTTCTGACGATTAGCTAACATGAATGTAATTCTGACCGCACGGCGCGTGGTGGGCGACGGCGAGAGACAAGAGACTCCCGGTCCAAGGCGGCGGGGCGACGAAGACCTGCTTCGATCGAAAGATCGCAAAAAGGGCTCGGTTTTTTATTTTCGATTTTCCCGACTCCAACATTTTTGACACACACTCGAAAACCCGCGGTGAGGAACGACTGCTCTAACCCAGCTCGCTTCGAGACTTTTGTTGGTGAAGAAAACTTGTTCCAAACACATTTTCTGAGCGGGGTTTGTTGTTGTGTGTGTGTGTGTGGAGAGGCGGGGTTCTTCGGGTTTAACAAACCCTAAAGGAGGAGTCGCGGTCGGCGCCGCCGTCGGCGCCTGGACCCAAAGACGAGCCCGTTTTTCTTACAAAGTTTTCGATCGTCGCCGTCAACGGCGCGTTCAAAAAACTGCAAGCCCGGAACACTCCAAACCCTAAACCCGGAAGCTCACCGCGCCACTCCGTGTTTCTCGCGTTCGCAGATTTCCAAGACACTCTGGTAGGGTTTTAAGATAGGACATGGCGTGTGTTTCTTTAGGGGCGAAACAGCGTCGAGTTTCCCATGATCACAATCATCATTCGAGTCCGACGCCGCCGCGACTACTTTGGTGCACTCGCGAAGCAAAGGTAAGTCAAAGGTTGTCGCGATTGACTCCATGCCCGACTCGCACCCGGTGGTTTAGGCACACGACGGCAAAAAAATCGACG
>Ga0222648_1000767_pt1 | contig 13232 bp, 9 predicted proteins | sample AntAcemetagen335_FD_181021 | JGI IMG/M metagenome (GOLD analysis project Ga0222648, IMG submission 181021) | Saline water microbial communities from Ace Lake, Antarctica - #335 | ecosystem: Environmental > Aquatic > Non-marine Saline and Alkaline > Saline | place: Antarctica: Ace Lake | collected... | reverse complement strand
GGTGCTCACCGCGGCGCCGCCCGGCGCGTTTTTACTCTTGAGCCCCTTTTTCCGCACAATCGGAGACGCGCTTTTTTTGCTGCGGCTGCGGTTCCCCCGGTTCGCGTACACCACCAGGGGCTCACCGCGCGAACCTGACACACGGGCGGCAGTAGACGACGCACGCAAGCCCTCGGGGAGAACGTGCGTGGCGCGCCAGCTCATCGCGCGGCACGCAGACATGATGCCTGACGCGTTCGCGAATGTGGGTGACGACGATGATAACCAACTGAAGCCGACACCCAAAAAGCGCTTTGGCCACGCAAAACGCAATTTCAGCCCTCCACGTCGCCGCGGGCGTTCCGTGTTGCCTCGGTGAAATTGAAACCGACGTCTTCTTTCGCACCGAGTGCGTGCAGAAATCGACCGAGCACGGCGAAAGGAAAGTTGGTTACGCCTGTCCAGAACGGGCCAATCAAACGTCGACACTCACGGGAAACGTGTGGCGTTTCGCAGTTGGCGTGAAAACGTGCGAGCCGGGAGTCGTGCACTTTCAATTTGCCGGTCTCACCGCCATCCTTCCGTCTGTTGCACCACAACGAGACGTACCGAGCGGACAGACGTCGTGTCGGCCGGTCGTCGTCCCCCCCCAAGTCGCCTCCGTCGCGAAACCACGCGCGACCCCCGAAGGGGCTCACGCGCGTGTTGCGGAAGCGTTCGCGTGTGCGGGAAATCTCGACGAGTCCGCCGAAGTGCTTTTTGGCGACGACTCCGAGCGCCGGTGAAGCGAGGTTCGCGGCGGCGCCGACATTGGGAAGGCGAATCACAAGAGGTGTCACATGCAGGTGCGCGATGCTACGTAGCAACAGCCGGTTTTTGTCGCGCCTTCCATCCTGTGAACCGACGTACCACGAACTTTGCACGCGCGAAGCAAGCCTGCCGATATTACCAAACGACGCTTCGAGGTGCTCCCTCGGAATCACGCGCTGACCGCTCGCGAACTCCCGTGCTCCCCAAAAGGCGCCTCCGCAGACCCAGGCCGGGTTCTACGGGCAGCAGCAGCAGCAGCAGCAGCAACAGATGGCGCACAACCCGTATGCCATGTGGCCTCAGGTGCGTACCGGCGGCTGGTTCGGTTCCGTCGCCCCGCGTGTCTCCACGTCTCGAGTCGTCCTCATGGAGGTTCCTTTTCTTTTGTCGAGTGTAAACTCGCGCGTCCGCTAACCTCCAGCCCCCTCTCTCATCAACAGGCCATGATGAACCCGTACGGACAAGGGCAGGTGATGTACCCCGGGTACATGGGTAACTACGCCCACGCGGGTTCAAGTGCCGAGGGCAAGGAGTCGTCCGCCGGGGCTCAGGGAACTCCCGGAGCGGGTCTCCTGGATGCGAACGGCGGCTTCTCCGGAGAAGCCGCGGCGATGTGGCAGCAGCAGCACGCGGCGGCTGCTGCTGCTGCTGCGGCGGCGGCGAACGGCCAGTCCGTCGCTGTTACGAACGCTGGCAACGGCCACGGCCACGGCAACGGCAACGGCGAGGTGTGGATGGACGAGCGCGAGCACAAGCGCCAGCGCCGGAAGCAGTCCAACCGGGAATCGGCGCGGCGGTCGCGGTTGCGAAAGCAGTCCGAGTGCGAGGATTTGGGAGGGAGGGTGGATGCGCTGTCCACCGAAAACGCAACCCTGCGGGCGGAGCTGGGAAGGTTGAAACAGGCGTGCGATGCCTTGAGTGACGACAACTCGATGCTGAACGGCAAGCTGTTGGAGTTGGGCGTGCCCGGCGCGGAAAAGGGCGAGGCGAGAAAGGACGACGAGGTTTCGGAGACTGGCGAGAAAAACGACGAGCTCGGAGTCGAGGTCGTCGCGAAGCAAAAGCAAAAGGGGAAAACCAAAGGGAAAGGAAAAGACGGAGGGGTGGAAGGCACCGCGGCGTGACGGTGAGTTTTTTTTAAAACTCGAAAAAAAAATCGATTCAATCTGGCGCCGGCGCCGCCGACTCTTCGCGCGAAGACGCAACGCGACGCGGGTCATTTTTGGATGGTCATGAAAGACGGAGGGTGTTTGCCTAGCACACAGAACCACTAGCTCACGGAGACGAGGAATCGGGCCTTTGATCGGAAGCGTTTCCGAGTCGACGGGTAACGTCGGTCCCGACGCGGCGCGGCGATCGGAAGCGGACGAGACTTTCAAAAAATTCCGTGAAAAACAAGACAAAAACGTCGGCGCGCTTAAAAACCGCGGCGGTAGTTACCGGGGCGCCCCGGCTGCCGCGCTTCGCGCGCCAAACGCTTGTGTAGTAGCAGGCGTACGCTGCATTTAATCCGATGAAACGACGCTCGCAAAATCGCCGTATTCACAAGTCGCTCTCTGTTTAAATGTTTTGTGTTCCCCACTCCCTTTGCTCGAAATCGAATGAATCCCTTTACGCTCTTCTCGCTGCGCTTTACTGCCCCTGCTCCTCCGGGTGCAGCTTGATCAGGTCGTCGATTCGTAGGATCGTGATGGCGGCTTCCGTGGCGAACTGGATGCTCTTCACTTTTGACAGCGCCGGTTCCAAAACGCCCGAGTTCAGGTTATCCTTCAGCTCGCCCTTGACCAAGTCCAGGCCGTACCCGGCGAGGTGTTTCTTGTCCGGCTTGGTTTGCGCGGCGTGGTGGTAGGCTCTTAATTTAGCGACCAGTTCCGTGCTGTCCTTCGCTGCGTTGACCGCGAGAACTTTGGGAATCACGAGAAGCGCCTCGGCGAACTCGGCGATGGCGAGCTGTTCCCGCGACCCGAGGGTCGTGGCGAGGGTCTCGAGGTACACGGAAAGCGCCGCTTCCACGGCGCCGCCGCCCGCCACAACCTTTTCCGATTCCAGCGCCCGTTTCACGATGCAAAGCGCGTCATGAAGGGACCTGTCCACCTCGTCCAGCATGTAGTCGTTCGCGCCGCGAATCAACAACGTGCACGCTTGAGTGTTTGCGCAATCCTTCAGGATGATCATGTCGTCGTCGGAAACGCGGTCCTCGCACACTTCGCCGCACGTCCCAAGGCTCGCCGCGTCGAAGCTCTCGTTGCCCTCCATGTCCGCGAGCGTCAGGAGGATCTGCGCGCCCGTGGCTTTGGCGACCCTTCTTAGGTCATCCTTCGGCACTCTTCGGCACGCGATCGCACCCGCGGAGACGAAGTACTTGAGCGCCATGTCGTCGATACCTTTGCTGCACAGAATCACGTTCGCGCCCGCGTCGAGCATCATCTTTACTCTTCGTCCGGTGATGTTGAACTCTTCTTGTCGAATCTTTTCCAGCTCTCGCGGGTCCGTAACCAACACTTGGACCCCCATCTGCATCTTGGTCTTTTGCAGGTTGAAGTCGATGCACGCGACTTTGGCGTTCTTCACGCTCTTCACCATGCCTTGCGCCGCTCGCCCGAGGTTCAGGGCGTAGCCGTTAATCACGCGGCTTTCCTTGACGGACTTGCCGTGCGCTTTCAGGACGTTGATGGATTTGATAGGGTATTTAGGATCCCCGTAGTCGTTGTACGTCTTCACCGCCATCACCGCGTCCACGACCATCTTCCCAAAGAAATCAGCATCCGAGCCGACGATCTTACTGCTCATCGCCGTTTTGGCGCAGTTCAGAATGACGTCCTCGCCCAGAGTAGCGATGTCCGTCGCCAGGGTGTTTTCAAGAAACTTCACCGACTCCCTCATCGCGAGCCTGTACCCGGCGATAATAGACGTGGGGTGGATCTTGTTACGCACCAAGTCGTTCGCGCGCTTCAACAGCTCACCCGCCAAAATAACAACCGAAGTCGTGCCGTCGCCGACTTCGCGATCCTGCAGATCCGCGAGCTCGACGAGAATCTGCGCGTGTGGGTTTTTTTGAGGGTGGGAAGGGGGGGGGGTTGGTTAGTACGTGTCGCCCGGTGTGCAAGGGCTCAGGGTCGATCCTGGGAAAACGCGCGGAAGGTGGAAGATACGCCTGTCCGCGAGACACGCCGCTTGTTCTCGGCGGGTCGCTTTTTTTGAATCCAAGAAGTCTTCGAAAGTCAAACAAAGGGACGCGAGTCCGTTTTTCTTTTCCGATCGCGGCCGGCCGTACCTTCGCCGCGGGGTGCTCCACCTCCAGGAGCTTGAGAATCGTCGCGCCGTCGTTGGTGATCGTGACGTCCCCGATGTCGTCCACGAGCATTTTATCCAAACCGACAGGGCCAAGTGACGTCTTGACGATGTTCGCCACCGCTTGCACGGCCATGACTGTTGTTGCGAGGAACAAAAGGGCGAGGAGGGGCGGGAAGAAAGATCAGCGTCAGTGTTTGTGGGTTGACGCGGTGCAGATGGGGATGGTGGAGTCGCAGCGAGGCGTCGAGTTGTGGAGTTACGCGCGGAGACACACGGCACGACGGGAACCGCCGTTGACGCGTCCGCGCGCTTGATCCACCGGTCCAGCGCTCGCGATCGAGCCCCAGATCGATCGCCGCGCGCTTTTGCGGCAAGACCGACTTCAAGTCGCGTTCGGGGAGCTTCCGTACGCACCGTTCGAGGAGCGGACATCCTGTCCGCTCTGGCGCTCGCCCGCCATCAAGTCCTGCGACGCCATGTTCATCGTGCCGCGAACCGTCTACGGACCGAAACGTGTCCACAGGCGTTCGGGGAAGACTGACGAAGGTTGACCAGTGCCCCCAAAAAAAGCCAACAGACGGGGTTTCGAATGTTATTGTGAGATTTGATGAGCGCCTCGCGCCACACCGCCGCCAGGTTTTGCGTCCCGACGTGACACGCACCTTCTCTCCGTCCCGCACACGCGCGCGCGCGCCCCGTTCGAGGAGGCACGAACGTCGACGCGCGGCGCACTCCCGCGATCGCGTTAGGGGCGAACTCGTGCCGAAAAGAGAAGTGCGGAAACCGCGCGCGGCGCGTGACCACTTACCACCGAGATGGGCGCGTCCCAGTCTTCCAAATCGCACGGCACTGCCGGTGGCGGCGATTTCGTGTCGTCGACGCCGCACGCCCCCGTGGTGGCTGGTTCTAGTTCCACATCCCCTGACAATGGCCAGGCGACGACGCACGTGAGTGACACGCCGGCGGCTGGTTTCGACGGCGCGGTGAGGGACATCGCGGACGCGCTGCGCACCCCCCCCGAACCCGGTGTTGGGTCACTCGGGGGTCGCATTTTGTTTGGCTCGCAGACCGGCACGGCGCGGCGGTTGGCGCATAAACTTTGTAACTCGCTCAAAACGCGGCACGGCCTGGACCTGGAGACCACGGATATGCAGTATTTCGACCCCGAGGACCTGGTGAACACCCCAGTGGTGCTCATAGTGCTTGCGACGTACGAGGACGCGTCCGGTGCGGTGCCGCCTGAAAGCGCCAAGTGGTTCGTCCAGTGGCTTCACGAAAGCGCCACGGACGAGAGGTTTGGGGCTTTGTTTCTAAAGGACACCAAGTTCGCGGTTTTCGGGTGCGGGAACAGGGAGTACGGCGCGGACCGGTTCAACTCGGCCGCGAGGGCGCTTGACCAGGACATGGCCCGGCTAGGAGGCGAGCGGGTGTTGAGACGCGCGGATGGGGACGAATCGAACGGGCGCATGGAAACGCAGTTCCACGACTGGGCCGACCGCTTGGCCGAACGCTTGGTGCCGGGGGGGGACAAGAAACAGAAGGAGAAAGCCAAGGGGAGGGTCACGGTGAAATCCAAGATAGCGTCCGCGGCGACTGTGGGACAGGACACTGCGGAAACCCCCGCAGCTGTGGAGTACGACACCGAGGAAGAGGAGGGCTCGGGTGCTGACGACGACGACGAAGAAACGCAAGCCGAACCCGAAGCCGGGAGCGAAGATGACCTTGACATGGAGGACATCGGCGCCGGCGGGGTTGTCGGTGAGAAGAAAGAGATGGTCACGGACCAGCTCCGGGCGAATTTAACGAAACAGGGGTACAAAATAATCGGCTCGCACTCAGGCGTGAAGCTGTGCCGGTGGACCAAGGCGCAGCTCAGGGGGCGGGGCGGGTGCTACAAGCACTCGTTTTACGGAATCGAGAGCCACCGGTGCATGGAAACCACGCCGAGTTTGGCGTGCGCGAACAAGTGCGTTTTATTTCCCAAATCCGGGGACACCGGTTGTTTGCCGGTTGGGGAGCCCATAGCTACGTAGTCACTACACACGGCACAATTAGACTGTTTTACCGAAGCTGGGGACTGTTTGTCCATACATCGCGGCATACACGGCACTTGGTGCCATTCGCGACTGACCCTTTTCTTTTCCGAAACCAGGTGCGTGTTCTGTTGGCGACACCACACCAACCCGGTCGGCCGAACGTGGCGTTGGAAAATGGACGACGCGGTGACCCTGGTAAACGGCGCGATAAAAGAGCACAAAGGCATGATCAAGCAAATGAAAGGCGTCCCCGGGGTGTTACCCGAACGGCTAGCGGAGGGGATGGACCCGAAGCACTGCGCGCTTTCGCTGGTCGGCGAACCAATCATGTACCCCGAAATCGACAAGTTCGTTTCTTTGCTGCACGAAAAGAAAATCTCCACGTTCCTTGTGACGAACGCGCAGTTCCCCGACGCCATTACCAACCTCCCCGCGATAACCCAGCTCTACGTATCCGTCGACGCCGCGACGCCGGAAACGCTGAAAGCGATCGACCGACCGCTGTTCGGAGACTACTGGGTACGTTTCGTTTTCTTTTCTTTTCGGGTTTATTACCTTTTCGGTGTATTTATACCTTTTTGGTGTATTAACCTTCAGGTGTATAACCTTTTTGGGGTATAACCTTTTCGGTGTATTACCTTTTAGGTGTATTCCTTTTCGGCGTATAACCTTTTAGGTGTATTACCTTTTTGGTTAAAAAAGAACCCCCCCACCACCCACAGTTCACCCATCATTCACGACTGGGCGCCTCTTTGTCAAACAGCGACTGCTCCTGCGATGGGCTCTCGACTGCCGCGAGGCGCCGACAAAAACTTTTAGTCGCGCCGCAAAACGCGCGGGGTGTTTCCTTCGCCGCGCGGGATGCGACGCGACCACAACGAGTCTTCTTTATTTTTTGCTTTTCTTTTTACCCGGACATACGCTTCTGTCCGGAAAGGTCTTTGAGTTCTTGTTCATCAATCCGAAATACACACCCGAGAGTCGCTGACCTTTCCTTGCCTTTTCTTTTCCATGCCTCAGGACCGTTTCATGGGGTCCCTCACCGCGCTTCGCGACAAGAACCAGCGCACGGTGTACCGCCTTACTCTCGTCGCGGGCTGGAACGTAGCAGACACCGTGGAGTACGCCAAGTTGATTGACCTCGGGAAACCCGACCTTATTGAAATCAAAGGCATGACGTACTGCGGCGCCACGTCAGGCGCGTCCAGCTTAACCATGAAGAACGTGCCGTACCACGAGGACGTGAAGAAGTTCGGGGAGTCGCTTTGCGTGGCGAGGCACGGGTTGGTTATGGGAAGATCCGCCGGTACGGTTGGGCAGGGCGCTTCAAACGCGTCGAGCGCTTTGAGTGGCGCTTCGAGTGGCGCTTCGAGTGAAACGCAGGAAGAATTGACAGGCGGAACCCCTTCGTCCGCGGAGTACGGCTTGGCGTGCGAACACGCGCATTCGTGTTGCATTTTGCTCGCCAGGAAGGACCCGTACTTGGTGCACGGACAGTGGCACACGTGGATCGATTACGAAAAGTTCCAAACGCTCGTTTCGTCGGGGAAAACATTCACGAGCGACGAGTACATGCTCCCCACGCCGTCCTGGTCCGTGTGGGGCGCCGAGGAAGGCGGGTTCGACCCGGGGGAAACGCGCGTGCGGAAGGTACGGAATCACCCGGGGAAAGACCCGCGGCCGGAAGCCTCTGCTACTTCCATGGGAGCGTGAAGTGGCTTGAGGGCAATAAAATATTTTTCAACAACCCCCAACCCCCAAAAGTCGCTATGTAGTCTATTCAGGCGCGCCGTTCGCTTTTGCCCGGATAACCACATCATCGTACACATTATGACCCGCGTTCGCGATCGTGTCCTCGTTCCACGGGCACCCATTCGCGCGCGCCCACTGCAGCACCTCGAGATGCCCTTCACTCGCCGCGTACGCGCACGTTGTCTCGTCCCACGGCGCGCCGTTCGCGCGCGCCCACTGCAGCGTCTCGAGGTGTCCTCCCTCCGCTGCCCAGTAGCACGTGTATTCGTCCCACGGGCACCCATTCGCGCGCGCCCACTGTAGCACCTCGAGTTGCCCTTCACTCGCCGCCCCATGGCACGTGTTCGCGTCCCACGGGCATCCGTTCGCGCGCGCCCACTTCAGCACCTCGAGGTGCCCTTCACTCGCCGCGTACGCGCACGTCCACTCGTTCCACGGCGCGTCGTTCGCGCGCGCCCACTGCAGCACCTCGAGATGCCCGCCCCTTGCCGCGCTCGAGCACGTGCATGTCTCGTCCCACGGGCAGCCGTTCGCGCGCGCCCACTGCAGCCTCTCGAGGTGCCCGCCCTCCGCCGCCCAGTAGCACGTGTCTGCGTTCCACGGGCAGCCGTTCGCGCGCGCCCACTGCAGCACCTCGAGCTGCCCGCCCATCGCCGCCGCCCTGCACGTCACCTCGTCCCACGGGCACCCATTCGTGCGCTCCCACTGCAACACCTCGAGGTGCCCGCCCTTCGCCGCCGCCGAGCACGTGTATTTGTCCCACGGCCAGCCGTCCGCGCGCAAAACCTTCAACTCCTCGAGCTGTCCGCTGCTCGCCGCTGCCCCACAAAGGAGTTCTTGATGCGGCAGGTGACCTCCCCGGTGCAGGCGCTTCAACGCGCTTAAACATCCAAGCTCCACGGCTTCAAGCACGTACGCCTCCTCAAACCGAAGCCCCGTCGCCGCCAACGGGTCGCGCATCGCACGGCTCACCGCTGGGAGCCGTGCGAGATTGGCTGGATCGTCGAAATGCTCAGTTCTGAGAACGTGAGTGACGACGATGTCGTTGAGAAGGCCGGGGATGGCCTCGCCCGCGTTCGACGCGATAGCATCGCTGCGCTCGCGCTTTCGCTTGTGCGCGCGATTTTCCACACCAAGCGTCGCGTTGGAAGACATCGCGGACCGGGGGTCGTGTGCGCGTCGTTGTGCGTCGTGGCTTCCGAGAGAGCGTGTTGTTCGTGGAGAAAAATATTGCAAATCTGCAGTGAGGTTCTTTTCATCTTACTATTTTGACATTAATTCTTGTACTCTTCGAAGCTCCCCGCGACGACGCGTTGGTATTCGTATCTGTTTTCGCACAGGTGTTTCATCATCACCTCTACTGCGTTTGGCGCGATGGTGGCCAGCCCAGAAAGCGTGGGTTCCACGACGTACTCCAAAAACGCGGCTTGGTTCGCGGCGGTTGTTTTGTCGACGTCGCCGCTCGCGTTTCGGTCGTTCAGCGCCGCGACTGGCACGCCGCGCGCGCGCTCGCAGTCGCCTTGCTTGTGAAACTCCTCCGTGACCCTCCGCCCCCACTCACGAGCGGTGCTCCACGGCCGCGCGGGGTTGGAAATATCAGCGCAGTGCAGCACGAAGCACAACGCCAGGGTTGGATCTTGCCAGTTCGAGACGCGCGACCCGTCGTCGCGATTGTGATTGGCCAAAGAACCGCCCCCGCCCCGCTCGTCCCACTCGTCACCCACGTTCGCCGCCTCAATCGCGTTCGCCGCGACATCAACGAACTCCTCCACCAGCCGTGTGTGGTGCGCCATGTCCGTTGACAGTATTAGGCGGCCGATCGTCGCTTTGCACTGTTTCCGCAGGTTCTCGGGTAACCCGTCGAAAACCTCGTGCATCTTCAAAAGAGCAAGGCACACGTGCAAATGGCCGTTTTCGTTCACGCTCACGTCGTTCCACCGCGCCGCTCTCGGGTCTTCCGTGTTGCACAGAAACGCGTTGTTCAACCCGGGGTGCCCGACGTCGTGCGCGGACGCGGCGATGAGCAGCGCGAACACGGCGTTGGGGTCGATTCGGTGTACTAAATCCGATTCCAAACCCGTCGGAGCGAGAATAAACAAAACAGCCTGCACCACGTCGGCGGCGTGCACGGCGCTGTGGTACTCGGGGGAGGCGTATTGCTTTTCCAGGGCTTTCAGAAATTTTGCGACGTTCTCTTTCTTGATCAAAGGCACCTTTTCGAACAAGCCCAAGTGCTCCATCGCGGCTAAAGTGGTTTCGCGAAGAATCCCCGAAACGCGAGGCGCTGGTGTTTCTTTTGTCGCGTCGGCGTCGGCGTCCGCGACCGGCTCCTTTCTAATCGCGCCTCGCATCGCGGTGTCCAGCGCTATGGCGTCGAAGTCTCGCCAACTGCAAATCGCGTTCCCCAAGTCCGTCCGCGCTAGATCGAAGCACAGCGCGTTTACGTTTTTCTTCGACGGCGACGGCGACTGCGCGAGTGCCGGCGACGAAGGATGTTCTTGCTCAAAACGCGTTTTTTTCGACGTCCGTGCGAACGCCGTGGCGGCTCGGCGGACGACCAGGGCGTCGTACGCCACCGCTGCGAGTCGCGCGCTATCTTGGAACGAGCTTGGGTCCCCCACACCGCTGGGATCGTACTGCCGTAGCAAGCCTCTGGCGGCGTCACCGATGTCGGCGTTGATGAACGGCGATAAACGTCCGGAATTGCTGTTTTGAAGCGGATATTTTTTTTTGGCCACCGCCACGTCCGAAAGCATGCGGTCCGCCTGGTCAAGGACCACGACCGCGTTTTGAAGGATGTGTAGCGCGGAGGTTTCGCCCGACTCGGTTTCCGACTCAGCAGGCAAAGCCGCCACCTCAGCCAGCACCTCACGCATCGCGTGGTTGTTCAGTCTGTGCGCTGCGTTCTCCGCGCGAAGCAGCGCGACACTCGCGTTCGAGATTGATCGTGTCGCGACGGGCGATCCGGGCGCCAGATTCATCAGCCCATCGCGGTCCGAAGACGCGCGTAGCAACGGCGGCTTGAGGGGTGTCCGCTCGCCGAGGTCCATCGATATCGAGCGTCTTCTCGATTCGATTTTCATCATCTGCTTCCCCGCGACGTCCCTTCCGGTGAGTCTACGCGCGTCAGCGGAGTGCCTGAGGCTTCGTCATCGTCGAACCTTCGGCATGTACGTGTGTCACACGCGCGAAAAGAATATGCGAACTCCAAAAGAGAGGGAAAAACGAAACGAATTCTTCCAACACCCTCAGTGATGGCTCGCGGTCGGGAAGCACCCGAGGTGGGTGGCGGGGAGGCCGCCGTTCTGCTCGGCCCTGCTTTCATGGAGAAAACGCACGTGGTGTCTCCCCCCGGCTTGGGGACGCGCGGGGATGGGCTCGGTGGTGCGTCCAAGCAGGGCTTTCGGGATGTATCAAGAGCGGCTTGGCTTTTCTGGCTCGTCGCGGTCGCCATTTTCTCGTTCGCGGCGACTCTGGGCACGGTTACCGCGTTACACGGGTCGTGGAAAACAACCGGTCGCCCAGGTGATTTGCCTCTTCTCGGGGCGTTGCAGTGCGACAACGCGTTTTCCGTGCCACCCGAAGCGAGTAGCGACCGGTTTTCGTGGCCGTTCGTAAGCCTGGCGAACTTCGCGGATCAAATCTACCTCCTGTGCGTGGAGTGCGAAAACGTGGTGGCCCCCGAGGCGTGGCGGGGCAAAGTTTTGCTAGTCAACGGCCGTGTGATCGACGAGTGCGTCAAGGACACAGACTTGGACCACTGGCACCGGGCGAGCTTTTCGCACGCCGTAGCCGTGGCGCACGCCAACGAACACGGCCACGACGTGGTGGCCGTGATCGAGGATGACGCGCGGAGTGATTTCACCGTGAAATTTTCCGACCACGAGTACGAAAACCTGCAGCGTTTGATTCGACCGGACAAGCCTCGGTTAGGGGCACCTGGTTTGAATGGGGTGATAGGGTCACCTGGTTTGAATGGGGTGACAGGGTCACTGGACGACGTGAATGGAATGAATGCCGACTTGGTACAAGGTATCGCTTCCCCGGAAGATTTGGAACAGGTACGAGGTGTCCCATACGAAAAGAAAGCAATGAATGCGTCCCCGATGGAGGAAAAGAAATGGACCTGGAGCTTTGTGCGGTTCGGGTACCGGCCGTTCGCGATTGAATCCGAGGAGATTGACGCGGCGTTTGGGATTGACGCGGCGAACGTGGGTGGTGAAGAAAAGAAAGTGGATGGTACAGAAAAGAAACCAACCACCTGCCCGTCACAGTGCCGTTGCGAAAGGACCTCCCAAAACACGTGCTTGGTGCGAAACGCCGGGTGCGATTTGCGGTCCTCGGAGGCGTACCTGGTGAACCGGAACGCGTTCGCCGACTTCACGCACCGACTACAGGGCGGGGTGGTGGATTACGACGTGCTTCAGAGTTTCCAAAACATGATGGTCGTCACGCCGATGGTTTCGTACCAGGAGAAGCTCGACATAAGCATGGACAACCAAAGAGACCTGCAGGAGCGGTTCGGGAAGCTCTGCGCGCGTGGGGAGGTGCCGGCGGTGCCGACGATGAGGGCGCGGAGCGGGGCGGGAGGGGCTCCAGTAAAGGTTGAAAAACCTCAGAGACCTGTCGATTTTTCGTGGGACGCGAACGCGGGCGGGTTGTCGTCGCCGCGAACGATTCACCGGTGACGCGTCGCGGTTTCGGAGGCGACTAGTCGACGCAAAGAAACTCCAAACACGGACTGACTCCTGGTTTAAGTCCGTCCGTCCGGGGAACGGCCAAGTGTTTATACAGGAAGTGATTTTTCTCAACACAATCTATGGTCTATCAAGCCGCCGGGGAAACGCCATTTTCCGCTATATCCGCATACCCGGCGCGCTTTGTCTCTCGTGCACTCAAACGCTTGGCCGGTCCGCAAACGCTCGTTTCATCACTTCGCCTCGTCCACGTACCTCTTGTGCAGGCTCTTCCGGTACTCCTCCTGATTGTCCCACAGCTGCGCGGCCTGCGCATTGAGGGGCGACGCGTTGTTCGGCTCACCGAGAAGCGATTGAATGGAAAGAAGCACCGCGCGCACGTCGTACACGCTGGACCACTTTTCCTTCAAAATGTCCAAACAGATGTTGCCAAACTGGTCGACGTTCGGGTGGAAGCACGGGGTTTCAAACTTCACCGTGGGGGCTTTGAACGGGTAGTCGTTGGGGAAGTTCAGGGAGAGCTTGTAGGTCAGGCCCTCGTACACCTGTTGGATGGGGGTGAATGCGAGTGGGAGGGTCGGGTGGTCAGTCGGAAGACGCAAGAAGGACTCAAAAAAATCGTCACTTGCGATTGTTTTGCCAAAATTCTTTCCCGAAACCGGGC
>Ga0222648_1000755_pt1 | contig 13289 bp, 12 predicted proteins | sample AntAcemetagen335_FD_181021 | JGI IMG/M metagenome (GOLD analysis project Ga0222648, IMG submission 181021) | Saline water microbial communities from Ace Lake, Antarctica - #335 | ecosystem: Environmental > Aquatic > Non-marine Saline and Alkaline > Saline | place: Antarctica: Ace Lake... | reverse complement strand
GTAAAATCTATCCATCCCGGGTGTACATCAATATTTACTTATACACATTATTACACATAACCACATCCCAGCTAGGTGCTCACCAACGTCCCGCCGTGGTACACGTGCACCGCGCCGACACGACCGTGACCCATGTTTCGTAACCCCCGGCCGAAGGAATCGGAGCCGAATGAACCGTTTCCATCGTTGTTTTTATCGCCTCGCGCCAACCGATAAAGCGTTACGAGGTGTTGTTTATACACACCCCGCCACCCCCCGCAGTCGGACGGCGGCTCTGCTTTTTCGGGCACGTCAAACCGAAACGTGGAGGCGAATATCTGCCGCCATAGGGTATCGTCGTTGACTAAACGCGCGGCGCGTTTGTTCACGGCGGCGAAGCGCGCGGCGTCCGTACCGTTCTGTTTCGTTTTTTGGGCGACGCGAAATGGTGGGAAGAAAGGTCGGTCAGGTGCCGTCGATTTAATCCATGCGGGTCGCTCCCTCGGGAGTCACGAGGACGCGTCGTGGATTTGTGGTCGTGACCACAGCGTTCGTCTCGTCTCGTCACCATCAGGCGAGATGGCAACGCACCAGGTGGACCAACACGTTGGTGATGACCTCGTCGGGGAGCCAGTCCATTGGACAGAACGAACTGGGTTTTGTTGTCAACTGTTTCACGAACATCGGGTGCACAATCAGCGCGTTGGACAAAGGTCGCTTCGCCTCTGCGGCATTCACGTTCGTTGCCCTCGGTGACCCGGCGCCGGTCAAACAACACAGAAGGCTCGCGCTCATGGCTGTCACTTCGATACCCAAAGACCCCAAGGTCCAGCGCGCGAAACGCGCCAGAACGAATGAAGAGGTGACGAGGCCCACTGACGCAAATAACCTGCGCGGATCGATCCGAGATGTTTGAAATCCGAGGGATGGCGAGATCTGACAGCCGAGCCCGCCACACCTCTCGGCGTCCCGGTTGTTGTGGAAAAATCGCGGCGTGTGATGAGTGGCGTGTTTTCCACCGCCGCTGGCGAGCGCGCGAAGGAAGGAAAGGCCCGGGACGAGCTCCGACGGCAACAACAACGCGTGGAGCACGTGGAGAAGTTTTCCGGTTTGCGCGTAAAGAACCGCCTCGTCGCGTCTGCGGTGCTGGAGGACAAGTTCTGTGACCTGCGGTTCACGCGGATTCCCGATTTGCGACACGACCTTCACGGCCGGTGGGCCACCGCGGGGGTGCTTGTGGAGAAAACGGTTAAGCAAGGGAGCACCGGGTCGTCGTACAGCGTGTGGCGACTAAGCGACATGTCCCCCACGGATTACACGGTCAGCGTGTTTCTGTTTGGCCAGGCGCATCTGGACTTTTCCAAGGAAGACCCGGGGAGTGTCTGGTGTGTTGTGGACGGCGAGCTACGCGAGGACACGGGACAGAAGTCGCACCAAGCAAGCAGGCCGACTGTGGCGGTGAACGAGCCTCGGATGCTGTGCAAACTAGGCGTGTCGCCCGTGTTCGGCAGGTGCAAAGGTTTACGGAAAGATGGCAACGACTGCACCATGCACGTCAACCTCGGGGTGAGCGAGTACTGCGCGTACCACGCCTCTGCTGCTTTGAAAAGCCTCGCGACGGAGCGCATGGCACTCGGGCCGGGCCGGGCACCGAAGTTCGTTCGGAACGGGAAAACCGTGATGGGCGCCAAAGGGATGGGGGGGCGCATGAACCAACCGCCGCCACCCGGAAGCGACGCCGCTAGGGAGCTGCAGCGCGCGCGAAGCGCTTCGGGCGTCGTGGCGTTTTCGCGACCGGCCGCGGCGTACACTGACCGGAGCGATGACCAAATAAAACGCGCCGCGCTGAAGCAGACGCACAACAGCATGACTGGCCGCGGTGCGGCTTTGGTGAGTGGCGGCGCGGTGGGGGGTAAGCGCGCGAACCCGGGTTTAAGTCACAAACCAAGAGACGAAGACAACAGAACGGGGCGAGCCGCCGGGCTGGCGATGGCGGGACGAGACAATGGATTGGTTGGAAAAGTTTCACCTCAGGTCTCGGGGCGGTTCGGCGACGACCGGAAACTGCCAGGAGGGATGATGAGTAAGACTGAGCTGCTTTCGAGTAAGAAAGCGCGAGTTGATAACGGGGGGACGACAAAACTGGACAGCGGGTTCGGGGGCGGTTTCGGGGGTGGCCGGGACGAACCCGTTCCCGGCGTTAAGTCGAACGCGAGTTCTTCGCGTAACCCGGTAGGCGGCGCAAACAGGGTGGGCGCTTTTCCAACCAACCTTTCTCCCCGAAAACACCAACCCGCGCAATTCGTGATGGAGATTGTGGAAGACGACACGTTCGATTGCGACCTGGATTTGTTGGACACTTTGACTCGCGCGAAAACCGTCGCGAAAGCCCTGGCGCCGCACGACCCGAACACGCGGTACGACAACCGCCCGGCCACGAAAACGCTGACGGTGGATTTCCGGGGCGCGGCGACGCGCGTGGCGCCGCCGCCGCTTCCGGGGCTGGCGCCGGGCGCGTCGAAGCGAGTGGGGACAACTGGGACAGTGGCGGGGATGGAGAATGAATTGGGGACGACGCATTCGGGGACAGGAATACGTAGTAACGGCACTGGAGCACAGCATATCAGCACCCACGTCCCCAAACCGGCCCCACCCGGTTCCTTCGGCGACGTGTTCGGGTCAATCGCGGCGGCCACGATGGACGCCGACAGCCAGTACACGAAAAGCGCGGAGGACTTGACGCACGACGCGATGCTCAAAACTTTAGGAAATCTCGAAAAGGCGGATGCGCTGCACACACAGGTGAGTAACACGTTTTTCCTCACGGTTAAGTGTAGCCGGTGCGAGTGCGGAGTTTTGTTCGAGGGGCGCCAGCGGGAAAAGTGTCAAGCCAGCGCACACCGAGCGTACGCGCACGAAACCAAAAAACGATTCTTCAAGTGCGGCGCCGGCAACTGTTATTTCCGGACCGCCACGCTTGGCAAGCCGTTTCCATCGATGGCGTGTCCAAAGTGCCGGTGCGAGGACTGGGACAAGTGCTGCGTCAGCGCGAACGCGGAGAGGCAAAAAGGCGGCGCGGGGTACGACGAGGAGGTGGGGAACGCGGGGGGGATGTTAGCGCGCGGGGTGGAGCACGATTTCTCGTTGCGCGCGGGCGGCGGGTTTGGAGGTGGAGGGCCCTTGACGACAGAACTGGACCGACGGTAGGTCAGAGCACGAGGGAGTGATTGTGCAAGCACGGGGGAGTATAATTGTGCAAGCACGTCGTGTTGTTTTTACAAGTATGGATACAACGACAATGCATCTAAAAATACACACTGATACAGTAGTCTATTTACCCCTAATGCGTCAAGACCGCTACTAATCCCAGGACTCCCAGTAAACCCGACCCGCGCCAGCGCGCCAGGGTAAGTACCCAGTCGGGGGTACTGAAACCGCCGACCACGTAACACACGTACGCACACGCACCGGTAGCGGTGCGTTTGATTGTGTCGTATTGGTTGTACGCGGCCGCGCACACGAAAGCCGTCCAAAGCGCGAGAGACGCGACGCGGTTAAAAGGAACCCTCGTTTCTGTCGGCTGTGCTGGCTGTTCAGGCGGATTTCCCGGCGCTGCATACCCACCAGCGTGTTCCTCACAAAACGCAGTTCGTCGTTTGATTTCCGCCACGCACGTCACGCGCGCTGCGTTGATTGTTTGCATCGTCTCGTTCTTCCCATCTTCGTCCGCGTTGCTTCTATTTTTATCAGGGTGGTGTTTCCGCGCCGCTCGCCGAAACGCCCGCGCGACGTCATCCAACGAAGACTCGTTTCTGTCGCATCCCAGAACAAGAAACGGGTCGGTTATGTTACCACTGCCAGTGCGTTTGTGTCGAGCGTGTTCATCGCTGCCACCGCGTTTGTCTCGTGAATCTTCGCGTTCGCCCCGGTACCAGTCGCGCCGAGTCTTTTCGTTGTTGTTTCTCCGCGCGTGTTCACTTTTTCCGCGACCTTGTCTCCACCGGTCATCTCCTGCTCCAGACCTGCCTTGCGCTACCGGGAACAACGCGTGTATCACCCCCGCGAGCGCCGTGGCCAGGAGTGACACGAACCACCCCACCAGGAAAATCAACCAGTCCATCGGCCCACCCTTTTGCCGTCGTCGCGATTGGTCGCGTTCCACGTGTGCGCGGTGCGCGGCGTACCGAGCGGAAAAATGGGCGGAACTCGGCTCGTCCTCGTCCTCGAACACCCCCTGCGACCCACCGGGTTTACGTCGCACACGTCGCGCCTTGATGCCCATACCGAGGGGGCGAGCGACCCGAACGTCGCGCCCCCGAACAATGCTGACATCATAAACTCGGCTATAGTCGGCACTTTTTCTCGACTGAACCAAAAAGTACAAAACGCGTCATCAAAAAGGGACATATCCTGGCGCGCGCCCTCGCGATGGCGACGATGGCGACCGCGTGGTCCGGCGCGCTGGCCAGCGCGTGGTTCATCCGTGTTCCCAGGCGTGGCCCAATGCGCGCTTCCCGTGCAATTCGCACTGGAAGCGTGACATTCGAGGCGAACCGGTTCGGCTCGAAACCCATCATCGGCACGCGCTCTCGCACCACCGCCGCCGCCGCGAAGAAGAAGAACAAAGAGGACGAGTCGGAGTCGTACACGTTCGACTACGAAGACGACACCGATTTCGACGACGCCGACGAGTCTGGAGGGTGGGTTGAGGATGGCGAGCTCTCCGTGGAAGAGCTCAACGCGATTAACGACGCGCGCGCGGACACGAATGCGGATGGGACGTATTTCGATTCCTACGCGCACATTGGGATTCACCGCGAGATGATCGGCGACGCGGCGCGCACGGGGGCTTACTTGGCCGCCATCGAGGCCCAGGCCGACTTCCTGAAAGGCAAGGTAGTCCTGGACGTCGGGTGCGGGACTGGCATTTTGTCAATGTTCTGCGCCAGAGCGGGTGCGAGGAAGGTATACGCGGTGGACGCGAGCGGAATCACGAGGCACGCGAAAAGATTGGTGAAAGAAAACGGGTTCGGCGACACGATAGAGGTGATAAAGGCGCGCATGGAGAACGTGACGACAGAAGACATCCCGGAAAAAGTCGACGTCATCGTGTCCGAGTGGATGGGATACGCGCTGTTTTTCGAGTCCATGCTCCCGTCCGTAGTCGACGCGCGGGATCGGTTCTTAGCGCCCGGCGGGCTGGTGTTGCCAAACGTCGCGGGTACGTGTTGCATTTCCCAAATCCCGCCTCCCTGTTGCCGATTGTCCGCCCGTAATTACTCACGTAACATTACGAAAGACTGACACTTTCTTTTACCTATCGTAAGACGTCAGGGTCGCTTTGTTATCCGACCAAAGCCGGTGGGACGACGGCTTGGGGTTCTGGAAGGACGTTTACGGGTTCGACTTTTCGTCGTTGCAGGCGCAGACGAAGCGGGACTGGTCCACGGACCCGCCTGTTGCTACCGTGAAGAGCGAGTGTATCGTGAGCGACCCGGCCGGTTCGCTCGTCACGTCCACGAACTGCGCTACGGTTCCGCTGAAGCAGCTTTACCGGCCGATGTCCGGGGACGTGGTGCTCGAATTCAGTCAGAAAGATTCAAAAGCCGTGCACGGCATGTGCCTGTGGTTCGACGTGGACTTTTACGGCAAAGCCACGCTATCAACCTCCCCGTTCGCCACGAAAACGCACTGGTACCAAACCGTGTTGATGTTTGACGACTGCGTCGTGATGGAACACGGTACGTGCATAATTTCCCAAATATAAAAAACACACTGTTTGCCGATTGTCCAGAGTAATTACTCATACACATGGCCCGAAAGACTGACACTTTCTTTTCAACGTATAAAGGGGACAAAATCGTCGCGTCCATCGAGCTGGAACCGGGAAGCGACCCGGGGGCGAAGCGACAACTGAACGTGTATTGCAACTACGACGTCGTCAAGGCGGGCGACCTTGTGACGATTAAAGACCGAGACGACAGGGAGTTCTTCGCGCAGTGGACCGTGCAGTAGCGCGGTAGGGAGATGTCATTTATTTTGTCGTAAATTCGGATTTGTTCTTTCACGTGCACACGTGTCCGTCCTCTTTCGATCCATGAGCAATCAATCACACGTCAGCTGAAATGTTCCGGTTGAGCAATTGGCCACTTGTCGATAAGCTGCCGTACAATCGCCATTCGCGCCTGCCCGCGTCACGTGCTTCGGCCAACATGCAGCCTCAACAGCCGCAGATGATGGTCGCCATGCCGCCCGGGGCGCAGTACGTGGTGGTGCGTGCCAAAGTTTCCCACGCTTTCCGCCTGCCGCGCCGCGTTTCGCGCCATTGTTGAACGCCTAGCTACGCGTTTTGAGATTCCCCTCCGCGCGTACTCGGCGTCTCCCACAACCCCCACCCCCACACCTAACCCCCCTCACCTCGCACAGGTCAACGGCCAGCCCGGCTACCTCGTGGACGAGGCGTACTGCGGCCCCATCACGTGCCTGATCGCGTTCTTTATTTTCCCCTTCGTGTGCTGCTGCCCTTGTGACCGGAAACAGGAGTTTTACGCCATAAACCAACCAGGCATGCAGGCGCTCGGGATGTTGCCGCCGCAGCAGGGATGTTGCCGCCGCAGCAGATGCAGATGCAGCCCGGGCAATACGCAACGCAGCCCGTGTACGGCCAGCCCCAGTACACTACCGTTGGTTCGTCAGTGTACCCTCCACAAACGAGCTACGCGCCCAAGTAAGGACGCGAAGGGACAGACGAACGAGACGTCAGAGGCGTCTGATGATGAATCTTCTCAAATTCTGCATCTCTCAAACCAAACGCTTTGGAAGGAATACCAATTACAATTTACCAATCGACGCGCGTCAGTGTCAACTCACCACGCACCCGCACGCGGGTGCTTTCTTACCGGTTCGTGTCTCGGCCTCACCAAACGCCCTATCCGCGGATGCTTGAACCGCCGCGTCTGCCCGTTTCGTGTTCGGGGACGGAGGATGTTTCCTCGGCGACCGCGGCGATTTGGACACAACTTCTTTTCGCGAAACCGATGAGTTTCGCGACTCCGCCTCGGTCACGGCGCTTCCCCTTTGCGAGGAATACGTTTCGCCGTCGCCGTCGTCACCCTTCCGCTCCTTCTTTTCATTCGCAATCAGCGTTTGAATCTCCAAACGGCTGAAGTCGTTTCTTTTCCAGTTACTTTTCGGGGGTTGGGGGGGCGGACCCCAGGGCGCGCGGGGTTTGGGTTTGGGCTTCAGCTTGATTTCGGGCAGAGGCGTCTTCTTCTTTTTCTTTACTCCTGGTTCGCCGGAACCCGATTCCACCGAGCCAAACGGAACCTCGCTGTCCTGAAACTCTTCCAGCTCAAGCGCGCAAAGCTCGGCGAGTTCCGCTTCTATGGCGTCCAGGGACGATTCGGGTGCCAAACGCGGTTCGTTGCGCCGTTCGTTCTCTTCATTCTCCGGAACCACAATCGCCAGTTGCACGTCACGCATAAACTCCGCGACGCTCATAACACCGACCTCATCGGTGACGTATGTCTCACCACCCAACGCGAGCACGCGATTCGTGGGAGGCGTCGGCGCGATTTCCGGTGGCGTGACAGCGGAAGGTTGGCCGTTTTCGGTTTCGGTTGTTTCGTCGTCAAAGTCGCCCCGGCGCGCAGTCGCGTCATCCGTTTCGGCGGTATCAACCCGTTTCCGCCGCATCACCTTCCGGTGGTGTCTGCGCAAGGGCGAGCCGCGTGTGTTGTGCGTACCAGACCGTGATTCCTGAGTCGGTCGGACATCCGCTTCCTCCTCCTCGACTTCTTGGCCACCAAGCGCCAAGTCGATGTCGTCAAACTCGCCGGGCGACGGCGGAAGCCGGCCGTGGCTTTGCGCGCGCCGATTTTCAGACTCTTCTTCTTTCCGATTGTTTGCGGTAACGTCTTGTTTCCAAAGCATGGAGTCGTCGTGTTGTTTCCGATTCGGCCGCCCGGATACATGTTTCGAGTTGGAATACGCATCATCACCAATCACGGAGTCCTCCTCCGGAATCGTGACCCTCTGGTCGGGAACCGCGTCTTCGTCGAACAGCAGGTTGACTTCCGTGTCCACCAACGCCGCGGTTTCGGTTTCGGTTCCGTCAAAACCGCCGCGGCGGCTCGAGGATCCGTTCGAGTTCGACTCCCGCGAGAGGATGAAATCGCGCTCGCGCGCGTACTTCTCGCGCCAGTGCTCCACGACGCTTGAAGGCGCCGAGGGTCGTGCGGTGTTACTCCTGTGAGTAGTACCCGTACTACTACTCCTGTTGGTACCAGAACTATTTCTGTTAGTAGCACCCGTCGTATCATCGTCCGCGTCCTGAAATGTCGTGCCATTGTTGCCATCCTTACTACTCCGGTTGGCCACTCGCGCCGTCCACCGCTCCAGCGCGCTACTACTGGACCGGTACGAAGACGCACTACTGGGGCGCGACACGTCCGTGGAAAGGGTTCCTCCAAGGGGAATCCCCAGCGGGTGCGGTTTTCGGACGGACGCGCCGCTCGGCGCGAACCGCCGTCCCCGCCGTCGCGCGCGTTCCGTCTCACGCCGCGCCGCTTCGTTACGAAACGACTCCGCCTCGTCCAGGAGCCACGCCAGCGTGTCCAGCTTACCAGCCGCGAACGCGTGGTTTTTTTCCACCCGCTTCAAGTGCGACTCTAAGGCATCTGCCTCGGTGCTCATTTCGTTCGTCGCGAATTCCAACCGCGAAATGTGGTACTCCAAGTTCCGCGCCACCCGCTTCTGCGTCCGCGCGTCGGTCAGGGACCGGCGGTGAATCGCCCTGTGATTGTGAACGAGAAGTGTAAGTGTTTTATGGGCAAACAGTGTGCCTGGATTTGGGAAATGCAATACGTACCTGCGCGCCTGCGCCTTCGCAGTCGCGTCCGATTGCTTCGCGGCGACGCTTTGCGACGCGCCGCCGCCCGGGGACCAGACCGACTTTTCGCTTGCTTGGCCGTTCAGGGAACTTCGTGAGGTTTGACCGTTGATGGAACTTCGCGCGCTCGGCGAAAAGTTCGTCACCGACGACGCGCTGGACCGCGCGCTTTTCGACGTCGGCGACGAACCGTTCCGTCTCGTTTCGAAATCGTCGGTCAACGACAAACTCCTTTGCAACGACCCGCCAACTCCCGGCGGCTTGAACGACGGTTTCCCACCGGAAGAACCAGGGTCACGTGACAAAAACAGAGACAAGTATTCACGCACGGGCGGTACACCACCGCTTGCGGAGTTCACCCGCCGCGCCTCCCGCGCCCGGCCCAGCAGCGCGCGAAACTTCGCCTCCTCCTCCAGGCACTGCTGCGCCCTCGCTAGTAACGCATCGGCGGCGTCCGCGGCGGCGGCGGCTACTTGCGTTACTCTGGCCCCGGTAACCAGCGACATGGTGGGGTCCACGCGTTGCGCGTCTTGTAGAATAGCAGCAGCGCTTGCGATGGCTTCTTGTTTCCCTTGGTCGGCGCTCGACCGGGACCCGCTGCTCGACCCCGAGCCTCGTCGGTTTCGTCGGTCGGTTTCGGTTTTGTTTTCCTCATCCTCGTCGGCCCCCCCCGCCTCCAAGTCCGTGATGACATCATGGAGCAAACGAACCACCGCTCGCAGCTCCCGAGGCGCACCCCGGAGCTGCCCAACCGCGCCCTCCGCGATGTGCAGCCTTTTCTCGATATCCCGCGCCTCGCGATGCGCCTCGCGAAGCGCGCCTTCCAAATCGCCCAGCTTTTCGTCATCCGCCGCGCGTTTCGCCGCCCTGGCGCCGGGGGATAGCGGGGTGTGGGGGCGCGAGAACAACGCAGCCGAGGTATCCTCCCCGAGCGGATCCGACTGCACAACCAGCGGCGTGCGGCACACCTCTCGCTGCAGTTCGATCTGCGCCACGAGCTCGCTTCGCGCGGCTTCGTTTTTGGACAACCCTTTCCGCGCGAAAACCGCCAGCGTTTCCGACGCATCCGCGACGTGGTGCAAGTACGTGGGAAGAACCGCACGCGCCAGGGTCGGCGAGACATCCTCCAACTCGGGGGAAGTGGACATCTCGCCTGGGTTATCAGGCAGGCAAATAGTCGGGATGGGTCCAACAACACGCTAAAAGGCCTCGCGCGAGTCGTCGCAAAGACACTTTCAAATCGAGGGATTTCGCAAAACCAGAATCTGGCTAATCTGCCCTTCCCCCGGACGTCCTCCCGTAGCACCAGGTCCCCCCGACCGCACCGCACCGCCCTCGCCCGTCGCGGTGTCACGTGGTCGTCGGCGCCGTGCGCGACAAAACGCGCCGTGCCGGGTGGACTGGCGGACCCGGGCGGTGCTGCGTTGATTTTGCCGCCAGTGCTTTGGCGAACAATGTGCTTTTTCTTGGAACTGGAAATTTTCTTTCCGCGGCGAATTCTCAGTCACACACCGACCGGCGCGTCGCCTACCCGCGCGGCGCCCCGTCGCGATGTCGGTTTCGCCCGTCTCCAAGACCCACCCGGGTGGGTGCGCGTACGAGCTGCTTCCCTCTGGGCTGCCCGTTGCGTCTCCCCCTGGCGTATCCGACGAGGATGGGACGGACACGAATCAAGGATCCACAACACCGCTTCCCCCCGCCAACGCAAAGCTGGACCCGCGGTGGGCGCGACGCGCGAGTTTGCAGTTGATGGACACCCGTGGTGTCGCGGTGGTGGACACGCAGCGCGTGGTCGCGGAGCTGCGGAAAACGCAAGCCGCGGTTAAAGGGTCACTCGGGGAAACGCGAGACGCGGTGTTGTGGTTACAAAAGCTGGAGGTGCTGGAGCGGCAGCTTGTTTTGGTACCCGAGTACCGCGAGCGCGCCGGGAAAATAGTCGCGGACATGCAGAACATAGCGGCCAGAGTGGTCAAGGCGAAGAAACGCGCGAGCGCGTTGAGTGGAACGAGCTTCCCGGAGTGGGAAGACGAAGACGGGGAGGGAGGGTAGCGGAAACTTGTCGTGACAGACGACGATGTATAATGGTATTGATTTATTGACAATTTGGAGAGACGCACCTCCACTCCATCCAATCACCCGTCTTCCCTTCACCAGGTTCAACCGCGTGTTAGTTGATCGGCTCCCTCACCACGTTGCACCCCTGCGCCTCCAACAACCCCTCCTCTCCAAACTCCTCGGGCAGGTTCTTGAACGGGTTGTTGTAAATATCGAGCTGATTGTAAAAGAAAAAGTGTCAGTCTCGTATGGGCAATCAGTCGGCGGAATGTGACAAATGGGAAATACTTACCTGCTCTAAAAGCTCGCACTCCGCGAGTTGCTTGGGGAGCGTGGTTAACTCGTTTTCCGAAACGTCCAGCGTCTGCAGCGAGCTCAAGTTCCCTAACTCGGTCGGGAGTTTCCGCAACCGGTTGTTGTTCAGCCACAGCGTCTCAAGGGACTCACACTCGCCGATTTCGGGAGGTATGGACTTCAGCAGGTTGTTGGAAAGGTAACACTCCTCCAGGTTCTGATACGAGCAAAAAGAAAGTGTCAGTGTTGTATGGGCAGAGGTAATAACCGTCCCTTCGCAGGACGAGTATGGGCAATCGCAGAGGCGGAGCGTGGTGATTGGGAAACACGTACCTTCAACATCCCGATGGAACTCGGGACGCCCGTGATTTCGTTCCCATCCAGGGCTAAAACTTTCAAGGAAGTGAACCCGCCAATTTCAAACGGGAGCTCGCCCGTGATGTCCATGTCATCCAGCTCGATCGCGATGACCTTGCCTTTCGAAGGCCCGTCCCCATCGAAAGTGATGCCTTCCCACTTATCAACCGGCTCGTCAAGCTGCCAAAGCTCGCGCAACTCGGGGCACTTTTTACGCCAAAGCTTCAAAACCTTTTCGTCGCTAAGCCGCTTCAGTTTCGCCGCGGCGATCTTGGGGTTACTCGCGCTGGCTAGCTCATCGGAGGCCTTGCCAGCGGTTTTGGGGTTGGGAGGCAAAAGCGGGTCGGATTCGGTATCGTTCGAATCGGTCTCCGTGTCCTCCGTAGTAGCGGTCTCGGCGTCGGCCTCTTCTTCTTCCTCTAAACCAGCCTTGGCCGCCTCTTCTTCCTCCTCCTCTTCCGCCTCTTCTTCAGCCTCTTCCTCCTCAACAACCTCTTCTTCTTCAGCCTCAGCCTCCTCAACAACCTCCTCTTCCTCCTCCTCTTCGTCCTCCTCAACCTCTTCCTCCACAACCGCCGCCACCGGCCTCCGCGCGCCCTCCGCGAACGTCACGCCGTTGTACCCGCAGTTCTCCCTCGGGCCGATATCCCAGAAGTTGGTGTACATTCGGGATGGGGCGACGTCAAACTCGCCCATCAGGGACGTGATCGCCCCGGAAAGCGCGGTGTTATTCTCGTAGTTGATGCTGCCTAACGATGCGACGTTGCACAGCGCACACGGGGCTGCGTCCCCGCCCCAAATCATGTCCTGCTCATCAAGCACCGCGACGACGACGAAATTTTCGGGTTTTCCCAAGCACTTCGCCACCGCCTTCGATGCGGCTTTCATGAACTCCATCTTCTTGTCACCCATCTTGATGTTGGTGTGGATCACCAGGGAGGGGTCGCCGGGGAGCTTGCTGAGATCGGAAAGGTCGCACGGGGACGGGCCCGCGGATGCGACCACCGCCGCGCCGCGAATCGGTTTGCCAATCAACGGGGAATCGGCGCGACGGGGAACGACGCGCGTGGGTCGGGCGGAGGCGCGGGGCTTCGCGGAAGCGCCGACCGCGGCTTTCGCCGCGAAAACGGTGTGGCACGTGCGGAGCACGGCGGCCATCGTGTTCGTCGGGGGCGGGCGACTGAACGGCGGGGAGCTCCCGCGCGGCGGGGATTGGGGGGTTCGGCGAATTCTATTGGACAACTTATCCGCGGTCGAAACGGCTGTCGAGTCACGAACGTGCATCGAGAATTTCTCCAGCACGAAAAAAACAATTGTTCGTTCAGTTCACGTCCGAGCCTCGTTTTCCCTCTTTCGCGAGCCAGTGCTACCGACGCGAGGGTAACGCGACGCCGGTCATCACGTCGATGATGCTGCGCCTCGCCTTGGTCGCGGCGCTGGTGGCGTCGACGGCCGCGCAAGCCGTTGAAACGCCGTGCACGGTGGATAGACTGGAGCGCCTGCCTCAGCTTTGCCAGCCGGACGACACGACACAAAACACTGGGGGCGACGAACGGAAGGTGTGTTGCGTCGCGCTTCGGCTTTTGAACGACGCGCGGTGTTTCTGTCGGCCGGCCATCACGAGCCTTTCACGGGCCTCACAAAGCGCGCTCGTGCCATTTCTCGCCGCGGCACCCGCGAAATGCGGGGTCAACGCGTTCGTGGGAGAGCAGTG
>Ga0222648_1000749_pt1 | contig 13343 bp, 16 predicted proteins | sample AntAcemetagen335_FD_181021 | JGI IMG/M metagenome (GOLD analysis project Ga0222648, IMG submission 181021) | Saline water microbial communities from Ace Lake, Antarctica - #335 | ecosystem: Environmental > Aquatic > Non-marine Saline and Alkaline > Saline | place: Antarctica: Ace Lake... | reverse complement strand
ATAGCAGTTAGGCCGAGTCGATCGGTTGAAACACTGAGTGGCCAACGACCCGTCTTTAGTCTCACGACCCTATCCGTCTCTCGGTAAGAAAGTCTTCTGCGAAAATCCATACCTCCGTCAACTGCTAAGTGCAGAGAGTCAAGATTAGAGTGATTTGTTACAAACTCAACGAATTCAATGGGCCATCCTAGGGCGCAGTCAATTCCTAGTTTGACTATGTTTGCAGAGGCCTCGACAATCAAACTATCAGTGACTCCTAGCTGAAGGCTTATCAGCTTCGCGCCACTCGCAGTCCATTCGACAATGGCCATAGCTGTTGTCTTTGGCTCTGCAGCTAAATCCACTCCGGCAGTCAACACCAGAGAATCCTAATCGAGTTTTAAGCCTTGTCCCCGAAGGGTCTCCCAGCAAACCGATGCCGTTGATTTTGGAATAGATGGGTTACTCATACTGCTGACCAAAGGGTAGAAGGAAGTAATTTATGATTGTTCAACCAAGTGGTATTCACCACGTAACGGCACTTGCCGCAGACCCCGAGAAAAACGTAGCGTTTTACACGAGAGTGTTGGGGCTTCGGCTTGTGAAGCAAACCGTTAATTTTGACGCACCTCACATCTGGCACCTTTATTACGGCGATGCCACCGGGAGTCCTTCGACCCTGATGACATTCTTCCCGTGGCCGGGAGTAACACCGGGTAAGGAAGGCTCTGGACTCACCACAAAATCTTCCTTCAGCGTTCCTCGTGAAGGAATCAATTGGTGGTTTGACCGGCTGAAGTCAATTGAGGTCAACCCGTCGCTGAGCGCCGATGGCCAAGAGATTACATTTCGCGATTCTGCCGGTATGCAGCTGTCGTTAGTTGCAACCGATGGAGACACTCGAAGCGGTTGGGATGGTGTGGGTTCAATTCCCCAAGAGTTTGCGGTCCGAGGATTACACTCGGTCACCCTCAGCCAAAAAGTAATTGACCCCACTTCCGAGCTCCTGGTTGCCGATCTAGGAATGACCCATTCCGGAGACACAAAATCTGGCGCAAGTTTCACTATGGGTGATGGCAACTCTGGAGCCCAGGTGGAAGTGTTAGGCGGAGTATTAGAGCGAGGGCTGCAAGCAGGTGGAACGGTACACCATGTGGCGTTTAGAGCACCTGACTTGAACACAATGGAGTCTTGGCGCCAAGAACTATCAAGCCGCGGAATCGCGGTTACCGAAGTTTTGGACAGACAATACTTTAAGAGCATTTATTTTCGCGAGCCTGGCGGGGTGTTATTTGAGATTGCAACTGATGATCCGGGCTTCGAGATCGATGAGCCACTTTTGGAGCTGGGCCGCAAGCTGAAATTGCCCCCTTGGCTGGAGCCGTCTCGTGAGCAAATCGCTGAATCCCTTCCCTCTCTTGGAGACCTTGATGACTAGACCAACGGATATTTCCAGACCGCACGTATTCAAAGCCGGTAACGAGAAGACGCTGATTCTTCTCCATGGCACCGGCGCTGACGAGAACGACTTGGTTCCCCTTGGCCAGATGCTAATCCCGGGGGCCAGCATCCTTTCCCCTAGGGGCATGAACGTGGAGGAAGGAATGAACCGCTTTTTCGCTAGAAATCCAGACGGTAGTTTCGTTCAGGACTCTTTGCTCCAGTCAATAGGCGAACTTGTTAGCTTTTTTGATGCAGCCCAAAATGAATATTCTTTGGAGCTCTCGACAGCCTACGCGGTTGGGTTTTCAAACGGTGGCAACACCGCTTTGGCGCTGTTACTGCGCAACCCTGATTCAATAGCTGGAGTTGTGGCGTTTGGAGCAACCAATCCCATGCCCCAGCTAGACCAGTTTCCAGACTTGAGTGGGAAAAAAGTTTTCATTGCCAACGGGGTCCAAGATTCTTATGCCCCAGAAGAAGTAACCGCAGAACTGGTTGAGAAGCTAAGGCAGTCGGGCGCTGAAGTGACATTGCTAAGCCACCCGGGTGGTCACTCTATTGCAAACGATCACGTCGCTGAAATTGCTCGTCAACTTCAGGAAGCATAGCTCCCTTTTGGCCACTGGAGCCGACCTCAAATGCTTTCACTCTGACCGAAATCCACAGCTCTCAAATTAGCTATTCGGACTCGCCACAGGCGACCAGATTGGCCCTGATTCAGCTAGTTTCTGAGGTTAAGATTCACTCCGGTTCTCTAGTTTCGGCCCAAAGAATTATTGAACCAGTTCGCACAAAGTGTGGTGGACTTGTGCTGTCCCTTCCGGTTCCTGCGTTCTTCGATAACCCAGAGACCAAACAAGCTTTGTGGAAAGAAAGCAGTACGGGTCGAGTTTCAAAGATCCAGTTATGCTGGGCGGTCTCTAGAACTATTTCGTGCGCTCGGGCTCAGATTGAAATCTGGGAATCTACTCTTCGCTGATGCAACCACTGCATCCAGATTGCAGCCGATAGCCACACCACCTGCATAACCGCAATTACGCGCTCCGATAGGCCAACAATTGGTTGTCCCGGCTCTAGCCATGTCAGTAAAAACCATAAAGTGGTAACACCCATAATCAAAGTCGCTGGAATCGCACCAATTGGTCTGATGCTCCAGTGATATCGCTTATCAAAGCGCATCGCCAAAATTGGCCATGCCGAGAACAAAATAAAGGCAAAGGTGGCAAACACCACGTGCCAATAAGAAGAGCTTTCTTGCGAAGGGGTTGAAAAGAACGTGTAGCCAAAGCCTGCAAAGCCGGCTGCGGCCAAGGCCAGGCGCCCCGGAATTGAAAACGCCTTTGCGTGCCAGGCGCCTACCAGAGTTAGTAAAGAACCAAACAAAAAGAAGCTTGATTGAATTAGCTGCACTGGTGAATCGTCTGCGGCAAGATCGCTGATTGTTTTGGCGATTGGGTCATAGCCTGGAACCAGAGCACCAGAGATTGTCCAGCCGAGTACATTCTGAATAGGACCTAGCGTCGCTGCCACCAGTGCCCAAATACCAATACGCCTCAATGTGCTACCCCTCTAATTGACAACTCTGCCTCACAATTTTGTCGTAGGTTTCTCGGTTGTAGGTCTTTGGATTTTAGCTCGAATCCGCCGATAGAAAAAGACAGTCCAGTCGCATGACCAGGCCAAAGCAAAAAATCGGTTACTGCCTCCTTCGCAAAAGCCGCTCCAAAAACCAGCGGAAGTAACTTGCCCATGAAGCTCCTCGAAAACGTGGCAACAAAGATTCATCTCAGGGTTTGCCGCCGGATTCATCCGATTCATCGAAATACCGCGAGCCGCGATGCTGTTATATTTCGGTATGGATCTTTCAGGAAAAACTATTTTGGTGACCGGTGCCTCAGGCGCCTTAGGGTCAGAACTTACAAACGTGCTGTCTTCAAAGGGAGCAAATGTGCTGGGTACCGCGACAAACAATGACTCTGCAGGCCTCATCCCTGCCAAAGCAGAGGTTAGGTTGTTGCTGAATTTCCAAGAGCCAGACTCGATTCAAACTTTGACCGACTACTTGGTTGCTGCAAGTCAGATCGATGGGATTATTAATGCCAGCGGCATAGTCGCCTTTGGACCGGTTAGTGAACTCACCGTGGAAACCACCAATCGGCTGAATGCCGTGAACTCGCAAGGACCTATTCAGTTGATTTCGCAGCTATTCGGGAAACTAAAAGAGTCTTCGGAGGCTGGCAACCAGCCCTTCGTGCTAAACATCACCGGCGTGGTTGCAGAGACCCCCATGATGGGCATGGCTGCCTACTGTGGCTCCAAAACCTCGGTTCACGGCTTCTTGACTGCTCTTGGCAAAGAATGGCGCCGCGAAGGAATTCGAGTAATTTCGGCAAGACCTGGCCATACCGAAACGGGGCTAGCCTCGAGAGCTATTGCTGGACAATCACCGACTTTTCCGGCCGGCATGACAACCGAACACGTTGTTGCGAGGCTCGTTGCTGCCATTGAAGCAGACGAAAAAGACCTAGCTTCTAGCGACTTCTAAGTTCATAGATCTAGCTTTTTGATTCTCCAGTTGCTTTTTTAGTGACAGAGATAACAAGTCTCAAACATTTTTTGCACGATGCGATTTTGCTTCATCGATCATAAAGCCGTGACTGGCAGTGTGCTCTTTGCCTGGTTTCGGAATAAATTCTTTTCAGCAAGCCTATTTATACTAGAGGCAAGGTGATCAGAACAAGGTGCAATCGTGAAACTGGGGAGCTTAGCGTGTATCTGCTTCCGTGAAGCCTGGAATCGTCGGAGCGCCACTCAACACAAGATTCGTCATTGGCCCCCGAAAAGCCAAAATCCTGCAATACTTGAGGTCTTCTCGTCTAGGCGGGAAGTACTCATTTGCTCGCCAGGGTCGTTTTCGCGCGCCCGTTTATGTTTTAGACAGTGAGTATGAGGAATCTGAGTGAACAAGCCCAGTATTGAAGCCAAGCTTTTTGACGGTCGGGACATCTTCTATTTCGACGACGCCGAAACAAGCCTTTCAGCCACCCGTAAGCAAGATCAGCGTGAGTCGGACGAAAGACCCGAAACTGCTGCGCTTCGCTACGACGCCTTGTCTGGCGAATGGATCACTGTTGCATCACATAGGCAAAAGCGCGCATTTCTCCCACCTGCTCACGCTTGTCCGCTCTGCCCGACTTCCGAAAATAACCCGAGCGAAGTTCCAGACAACTTCGATGTCGCGGTGTTTGAAAACAAGGGTCCAGCCTTTGGACCGAACCTCGGGGAAATTTCACACCCCGACAAAACTAAACCTTTTGGCTTCTCAACAAGCTCCTATGGTCGATGTGAGGTAGTTGTCTTCAGCCCAGAGCACCGGGGCAGCTTGGGTTCCATGCCAGTCGAGCGAATAGAAACGGTTATCAAAGCTTGGCAATCCCGAACTGCGCAACTCCAGAAAATGGAGGGCGTGATGCAGGTCTTTCCCTTTGAAAACCGTGGAGAGGAAATTGGTGTAACGCTCCACCACCCCCACGGCCAGATCTACTCTTATCCATTTGTGACCCCCAGAACTGAAAAACTAATCGCCAGCGTCGATAACCACGGCGGTGATTTCTTCGGTGAGCTAGTGGAATTTGAAAAAGCATCCAGCAGGAACGTCCTAGAGACCAAGAATTTTGTGGCATTTGTGCCGTTTGCTGCCAGATGGCCAATTGAGATCCAGCTACTACCAAAGCGTCAGGTTGCGGACTTCACCGAGCTAACAGATGCTGAAGTAAGAGAACTAGCCGACGCCTATAAGCGGATTCTTACTGGTCTAGATGCTCTCTATAACAAGCCGGTTCCATACATTTCCGCATGGCATCAGGCACCAATGATTGAAAACCGAGACCGGATAAGACTCATGCTGCAAATTACCTCTCCACTGCGTGATGCCGACAAGCTCAAGTATTTGGCGGGATCGGAAAGTGCCATGGGCGCTTTTGTAGGGGACGTTGAACCAGAGGAGACTGCTAAAAGACTCAAGAAAGCAATCAAGTGAACCTGACCAAGCAAACAACCGAGCGCTTTGAAAAACAGTTTGGTTATTTACCAGCTGGAGTGTGGTCAGCACCTGGACGTGCGAACTTAATCGGCGAGCACACCGATTACAACAACGGTTTTGTCTTCCCTTTCGGAATCGACAAGCGAACCTATGCGGCCATGTCCAAGCGGGACGACTTGATCATCAGAATCGGAACCTCCTTCACCGAAGGGGTCGTTGAATTTGAGCTTAGCGAAACTGAGCCAGCAGTCCTTGACTGGGCGCTCTACCCACTTGGCGTTGCCTGGGTAATGCGGGAAGGTCTAGATTCCGGCTTTGATCTGTTTTTGAATTCCGATGTGCCCATTGGCGCCGGCCTTTCATCATCGGCCGCAGTTGAGTGCTCAGTTGCACTCGCGCTAAATGACCTTTGGAAACTTGGTCACAGCAAACAGCAACTTGCTCTTATTGGCCAACGTGCCGAAAACGAGGTTGTTGGAGCCCCAACTGGCATCATGGATCAAACCGCGTCGATGCTTGCTGAGATTGACGCAGCGGTCTTGATTGACTGCCTGACACTTGAAACGGAAATAGTTGAGCTTGGGCTTGAAGCTCAAAATCTGGTTGTGGCAGTTATCGACACCCAGGTCTCGCATCGTCACTCCGACGGCGGCTACCGCTCCAGAAGAGATGCCTGCGAGAAAGGCGCCGAGGTCATGGGAGTCAGTTCTTTGCGTCAACTCAGCTACTCCGACCTTGAAACGGCCAAGGCAAGACTTGACGATGTTACCTATCGAAGAGTTCGCCACATCATCACCGAGAACGATCGAGTGCTAGCAACGGTTGCAGCCTTGAAATCTGGTGAAATTAGCGAGCTTGGTCCAATTTTCGAAGCAAGCCACGTCTCAATGCGTGACGATTTCGAAATTTCTATCCCGGAGTTGGATCTAGCGGTTGAAGCCTCCTTGAAAATCGGTGCTATCGCCTCCAGAATGACCGGTGGCGGCTTTGGTGGGGCTGCGATTGCAGTCATTAGCAAAGACCTTCTATCCAGCCTAGAAACCGATGTCACGGCCGCATTCGCTGCAGCCGGCTTTGGCCAGCCAAAAATCTTCACCGTTGCCGCGAGCGCCGGAGCAGCTCGAGAGAGCTAATGGTTCTAGTAAACCGGTGAAACTTCGATTCCTTCGTCAACCATCTGGTCGATCGCGTTCTCAGTGGAGTCCTGCGCAACGCTAGCCGTTAGGCCGGTGATGACCCTGACACTTAGTCCAAGCTTTTTCGCGTCAAGTGATGATGCCCTGACGCAGTAGTCAGTGGCTATACCGACCACCTCCACCTCAGTAATCTCCAACGATGCGACTAAATCAGTAAAGCTAATTCCAGTTTCATCGATTCCCTCAAAGATCGAATATCCATGCGCTCCCTGGCCTTTCTTGATGTGGATATCGACAAGGCTGGTGTCTAGGTTCGGGTGATAATCGCTTCCGGCTTCGTTTGCAACGCAATGTGCTGGCCAGCTGGTTTTGAAATCTGGAGACTCACCGCTTTTTGCAAAGTGACCGCCGTTTTCATGGTTGGGTGTGTGCCAGTCGCGAGAGGCGATCACATAGTCGTAATCGCTCTTATGTTTTTGCAGGTGCTCGGTAATAAGCTTTGCGGTTACCGCTCCCCCCGCGCAAGCCAAGACCCCGCCCTCACAAAAATCGACCTGAACGTCTATTACCAAAAGCGCTTTAGTCATCTTGCTCCCCGTTCACTCTGCCAGTCGTTGTCCGCGTTATCTGTTCACTAGCGTCGAGCCACAATCATAAAAGCCCATCACCAAATCGTCCATGGCATCCCGGTTGCTGGCAGTCACATCACCCAGGTTATAGACGGTGAAGATAAGCCTTGACTGGTCCGGGGTATCCAAGAAACCCGCTAGCGTGTAGCCGGTTCTGATCCAACCGGTCTTTGCCGTGATTGACCCAACCGCATCTTCGAACCGGTAACTCAGTGAACCGGGAGTCCCGGACACCGGCATTCCACCAAGAATGAGTTCAAAATCTCCATAGCCGGCGTCAATAAGAACGAGCAAGTCATTTACTTGCTCCGGAGAGACTTGATTGTATTTGGACAATCCTGAACCATCCTCGACGGTTAGACCGGCAAGATCTAGCCCGGTGCCCCTGAGTGCCCGCTTATAGCCTTCTGTTAATGAGCCAAAGGTTCCATCCAGCCCGACATCAAGAGAGATGAGCCTCGCGAGCGCTTCGGCCAAAGTGTTGTCGCTCACCACGAGCATGTAGTCAATCCACTCGCTAATTGGCCTAGATTTTACGGTTGCAATCTGTATCGCATCGGCGGGAGCAAGCCCCTTAGTAATCACTGCTTTTTCAGCAACCAGGCCAAGTGACTCCTGGAACCAAGTGCCAGCCCGACTTACCGGGTCCATCGAGCGCTTAGAGTCTTTAGAACTCGGGCTTAATCTGTCTCCATCAACCTGCAGCGCAGACACCGGAGACATGTAGCCGTTGGTGATGCCGCGAGGATCCCAAACACTCTGGTAGTCGCCCTTTGCTCCCCCGTACAAAGAGGTATCCAGCACAATCTTGGTTATAGGTTCTTGACCCAAGACCCTCGCGACTTGAGAGGCAAGGTCAGATAACTTGGGGGCTTTTTGATAGACCGAATTTTGATTTGGGCCGGTGCGAGAAAGCGTCGGATCACCAGCACCAACCAAGTAGATTTTGCCGGATTCGACAGCGTCTTGATAGACCCTCGTTGTCACTTGATAGCCCGGTCCAAGGGTTTCAAGCGCTGCGGCTGCGGTAAAGAGCTTCATGATAGACGCTGGTCTTGCAGCGGAACCGCTTCCCCGGTCAAATAGCACTTCCCCGGTTTCCGAATTAATGACTTGGGCCTGCAGTGACAAGATTTCTGCGGCATCTTCTAGTTTGGAGACCGAACACTGAATAACTTCAGGCTCTGTCGGCTCTGGTTCGGATTCAACTGGAGCGGCGGAAACCGTGGTGTCAGGAAGAGCAGTCTGGCTAGCTTCTTGCTCAGAAACCTCATTGGATTGGCTCAACGGTCCGACAAATAACAAGCCAAGCGCTAAAGACCCAGCTGCGAGACCCGAACCGATTCCAATTAGTGCTTGCTTCATCTCACCCGTCTAAGCTTTACCCATGAAGTTTAGATTGTTCGCGGCATCAATGCTGACCTTAGTCACCATACTGACAATGACAACCCTGCCAGCAACTGCTCACGAACAGCTCGTGGATCAAGACCCCAAGCCTGGACAAGTAGTTGGAGCGGGAATCGTGGAAGTGAAGTTATTTTTCAGCGACGACCTGCTTGTTTTGGATAATGCGGCTGGATCCGAGATAGTGATTCTCGATGAGGATCAAAACCCAGTAAATAATGGCTGCGCGGTTGTTGAGGGCCGCAGTGCAATTGCTAGAGCTGACATCGACAAGGCCGGGACTTACCAAGCAGGCTGGCGAGTAGTGTCCGGAGATGGTCACCCGATTTCTGGAAGCTTCAGCTTCGTAGTCGAGAACAATACTGGCTATGTTGCTGACCCTGACTACCTATTTGCCCGGTGCGCCAACCCCTATAACCCAGAAACTGCGGAGGCTGAGTTACCAACCGGTCAATCTTTGTACTGGTTACTCTGGGGGTCAATCCCACTGGTTGCAGTCGGATTATTGCTCTTGCTGAGGCCGAAAAATAAACGTTCTAGCAACGACCGCAAAAACCCAGAAAAGAACTCCGAAAACTAGTACTTCGATTGGCATGTCAAACCGATTACCCATCGGTGCAAACGCCAACGAGTAGGCAACATCAAGGGCTTGCGCATACATAAAGGCAGAAACACCTGCGACCACCATTAGCTTCACCGGCACAACACTGCCGGAGATTCTAGACGCACTCCAGATTGTCAGCCCCGCAAGCCCAAGCGCCAAAGCAGCCCCAGTGAAAATAAGCGGATAAGTCGTTTGGTAAAAAAAGTTGATGACAAGCTGGGACAGTAATAATGACAGCCAAAATAGCGAACCCTTAAGAGCGTTTCTCGAATTCAAGGGGTTACCTAAATGACCTGGCAGAACTTGTTCAACGGCTCGACTTGGCCGGCAACAACTATCTGGTCGCCAGACTCCAAGACGGTTTCGGGAAATGCCGGTGAATAGTTCCCATCACCCTTTGTGACTGCCACAACTGTCACATGGTAGTTGGTTCTAATTTTTAGCTCGGCCAAGTTCTTGTTGTGAAATGACTCTGGAACTTTTGCCTTGAGCATCACGAAATCGTTGTCAATTGGAACGTAGTCCAGTGACTCTCCCGAAACCATGTGCGCCACGCGCTTGCCCATCTCATACTCCGGGAACACGACGTGGTGCGCACCGAGCTGCTCCAAGATTCGCCCGTGGGATTTAGAGTTTGCCTTCGCCCAAACATTTGGAACGCCAAGCTGCAACAACAAAGAGGTTGTTAAAATGCTGGCCTCAATGTCAGCTCCGATGGCTACTACCGCGGCATCAAACTCCTGAATACCAAGCTCGGTAAGCACTGCTTCATCGGTGCAGTCAGCCTTCACAGTGTGGGTCAACTCCTGAGCCATCTGCTGAACCAGCTTCTCGTCGGTATCAACACCGAGGACCTCGTGACCGGTTCTAACGAGCTCTCTAGCCAATGATGACCCGAAACGACCCATTCCAATCACGATGACGTTTGTGTGGAGAATACGTCGCTTTGCTTTTTCTTTAGCCAATTAGGGGCCTTTCCTTTGGTAATTCATAGTGCCTCTTTGAGATTCGAAGAGCAAGTGCTGATGCCACAACAACTGGACCTAAGCGACCGACAAACATCAAGACCGCCAACCAGACTTGGTGAAAGGCGGGCAATTCTGCAGTAATGCCAGTGGATAACCCCACCGTTGCAGCCGCGGAGGTCACCTCAAAGAGAATCTCATCGAGCGAGAAATCGGTTGTGGTCGCGAAAACCAAAGTCGTGAACAAAATAGCCGTGGTACTAAGTGCCACCAAAGTAAGAGCCTGACGCTGAATCGAGCGAGGAAGTCTGCGGCTTCCAACGTTTACCGCGGTTTCACCTCGAATTTCGGTGTAAACAATGAAGATCAAAACGGCAATCGTGGTCACCTTGATTCCACCGGCGGTAGAAGCCGAACCACCACCGATAAACATCAGTAGGTCTATGCCCAGCCAAGTCGCAGGATCCATTTTTGAAATGTCTATCGAATTAAGGCCACCCGAACGCGGCATGACGGCTGAGAAGAGAGTATTGACCACCTTGTCAAAGGTGTTCAGTCCGCCAAGTGTTCCTGGGTTATTCCATTCCAGCAGCCCAATAAAGAGTGCTCCAATTGTAATCAGGCTAATGGTCATCCAGAGAGTCAAGCGAGTGTGGAGGCTGAAGCGTCTTGGCTTGCCCCCCGGCTGCAATCGCAATCGCCACAGCCGCTCATGAAGCTCAATCAAAACCGGGAATCCCAGCCCTCCAACAATCACGGCCAACATCACCGGGGCAATGAAGAACATATCCTGGCTAAAGCCCATCATGCTGTTGGTGTAGAGCGAGAAGCCACCGTTGTTGAAGGCCGAAATTGCGTGAAAAGTGCCGTGCCAGATTGACTCAAGAACGCCTTCGCCGTAACTAAATCGCAATCTAAGGCTGAGGTAAATAGCAAGAATCAGTTCAAAACCAAAATAGACCAACAGAATTCGACCGAGTAATTTAGAAACATTATCGGCGCCAACAATCTTGGCCTCAGACAGGGTGTTCATTCGATCTCTAAGGCTGATGCGGCCAGAAATTAGCAAACCAAGCAAGGTTGCAAAGGCAACGATTCCAAGACCGCCGAGTTGAATCAAGACCAAGATAACAACCTGCCCAAAACCGGACCAGTGGGTTGCGGTGTCGACGACGGTCAAACCCGTGATAGAAACTGCCGAAACGGCAGTGAAGAATGCGGTGACTGGGCTCGTGCTATTTCCTGCGGAAGTGGAGATGGGAAGCAAGAGCAATAGCGCTCCAACGATTGCCGCAGCACCGAAGGCAAGGACCACAATCTGGGTTGGGTGCAAGGATCGTTTGCGACCTAGTTGGTTCACGATGTTAGCCTACGCCTCCTGAAGTAAAACCAATGTAACCCCAAAACATTACACCGCATTAGGCTTAAGTAATGATTGTGACCAGACAAGTTCTTATCTTCGACGGGGACTGCGCTTTCTGTAGCTCAAGTGCCAGACTGCTTCGAAAAATGACCAAGAACAAAATAGCCATCGAGCCCTACCAAAAACTTGATCTTGAAGCCTTGGATCTCTCTGCCGAGCTGACTTCCAAGGCGGTCTACTTTGTTTCTGGTGGCACAAGGTTCCTAGCAGCCGCAGCTATCGCCCAAGCGCTAATCGAATCCAAAACCCCTTGGGCTCTGGCCGGCTGGTTTCTAAAGCTTCCGGTCATAAGAAACATCGCAAAGCCGATCTATTACCTAGTTGCGGCCAACCGGCATCGGCTTCCCGGTGGCACACCGGAGTGCCAATTGCCACAAAGCTAGTAAACAAAATTCAAAGACCTAAATCTAGTTAGAGTAAAGAAACATGTGGAGATCTAGTCCGGCGAGGTTTAATTGACATCAATAGCGCTGCGCGCCCCATACCTCTTGTTCATTGGGAGCGAAACTGAGCCAATTTATGCTAAGACCGCGGCTGGGCTTGCCAAGTGGAGACCAGAGAACTGCATGGGCCAGCTGAGCCTCGAGGGAGGCACGATTGATTTAGGCCTTGAAAAGCACAGTGTGGCAAGTGCGGCCAAAAGCGGAGCTAAGTCACTGGTGATTGGAACATCAGCTGTTGGAGGGGCGATTCCGGCATCCTGGATGCCGATTCTGATTGAAGCCCTAAAAGCTGGTATGGACATCGTAGCCGGCGTCCACACCAAGTTGAATGACATTCCAGCACTGGTTACAGCAGCGAACGAATCAGGAACAAAGCTCATCGATGTGCGAGTCCCACCGAAGAACATTCCGGTTGGAACCGGCAAAAAACGAACCGGCAAAAGGCTGTTAACAGTGGGGACAGATTGCGCTCTTGGTAAGAAATACACCGCGCTAGCAATCGCCAACCGGCTGCAAGAACGAGGTGTCGATGCCGACTTTCGCGCCTCTGGCCAGACCGGAATCATGATTGCCGGAAGCGGTATCCCAATTGACGCCGTGGTTGCTGATTTTATTTCTGGTGCTGCCGAAATGATTTCGCCGGATAACCACCCCGACCACTGGGACATTATCGAGGGACAAGGAAGCCTATTTCACCCCGGCTACTCATCAGTAACAACTGGGCTACTGGTTGGTTCTCAACCAGATGCCTTCGTCGTTTGCACCGAAGCCCTGCGCACCCACATCAAAGGTTGGCCTGACTTTGAACTACCCAGTATTCCGTCGGTCATTGACCGAACCATAGCGATTGCCAGAAGCGTGAACCCTGAAATAAGATGCGTCGGAATCAGCGTGAACACTAGCTCATTGCCGGAACATGAACGCGCCGCCTACCTAGAGAACTTAGGCACACTTTATGCCCTTCCCGCAATGGATCCGCTAGTCACTGGGATTGACGAGGTAATAGATAATCTTCTGGGCCAAAGATGAGGATGACCATTGAGCGTAAAGATTTTCCTTTGCACTCTCCCTTCGTTATCACCGGCTACACCTTTCTGGAGCTCAACGCGGTTTGGGTGACGCTTGAAAAGGACGGCTTTGTCGGCCGAGGTGAGGGAGTTGGAGCTTATTATTTGGGCGATGACCAAGCAAAAATGCTAAAAGATCTTGAAGAGATAAAGCCGAAGGTTGAACAAGGTGCGACACGTCAAGACATCAACACACTCATGCCCTCCA
>Ga0222648_1000742_pt1 | contig 13417 bp, 9 predicted proteins | sample AntAcemetagen335_FD_181021 | JGI IMG/M metagenome (GOLD analysis project Ga0222648, IMG submission 181021) | Saline water microbial communities from Ace Lake, Antarctica - #335 | ecosystem: Environmental > Aquatic > Non-marine Saline and Alkaline > Saline | place: Antarctica: Ace Lake | collected... | reverse complement strand
CACCAGAAACGCATAATCAGCGCGTTCGCCTTCGTGAAACGCGATTTCGTTTTTTTCGACCCGCTCGGTTGAACAGCTTTGAAACAACTTTGGGAGAAACCGTTTGGGCAACCCGGACAATCCGGGCATCGACCACACGAGCGCGGCGAGTCCCTTTTCCTGAACCGACCCGGGGTTTTGGTTGGTTCCTTTTCCGGAAAAGGCGCCAGGTGCTGGTTGCATATGACGCCCCTCGTAGTACTTGGCGAACGCGGCACCCACGCCGCGACGGTTCGTATCCCTGGAGTACAAAAGCGCGTCGCGCGTGATCGAAAGCGCCCGCGTTGCGCCCAACTTCGAACCCGGAACCCCCGCCTTGGCATCCGCGATTTGTGTCTGGCGCTCCAAAAACGCGTCGCGCCGCGTTTGTTCCAAATCCGCCTCCATTGTAAAAGAAAAGTGTCAGTCTCGTATGGGCAAACAGTGTGTCAGGATTTGGGAAATACAAATACGTACCTCCCGTTGTCGCGCCAACCGTTTTGACGCCATCAACCGAACACCCTCGCTGTACGCCTTGGCCTTGTCCGTGGCGCTCTTTGGAGGTTGGTAAGTGGAAGTCGTTCTTTGCAACGTCGTTTTTTCAGCCGGCGCGCTCGAGGGGGTCGCGACGGTTACGAACGAACGCACGGGCGTCGTCGAAGAAACGTCTCTTCGCGAGTCTTTCGAAGTGAAGGCGTTACTCTTGGGCGGCGCTGATTTGGGCGCCTGTTGCGAATTCGCAAACGCAAAGTTGTCCTCATAAAGTTTCGTCGTCGTCATCGGCGTCGCCGGCGCGGACAGCGCGCTGTCGAGGTCAAGCGCGATGGACGCCGAGAGCGACGACCCCAAGCCGGAACGGTTCTGTGAGTATGACGACCTCATTGAAGTACGCGTGACGTCGAACGATTTGTCCACGTTTGAGCCACCCGGGTGATGATTCGTCGGGGTGGACGCGCGCGACGGCGAGTCGAACGATTTGATCGGTGACACGTATTCGCGCGCGTCGTTTTCAAACCCGTAATACCTTGACCCGTATTCGCTTTCCGAGTCATCAGGTAGCAACGCTTCTCGTCGCAAACGCTCGGCTTCGGCGCGCGCCGCGGCGACCGCGGCTTCCGCGGCGTAAAGCGCGCGCTCCGCCGCCTCCGCGCGAAGCACCGCGGAGCCGTGGGGGTTTTGTGTTTGTTTTTTCGCACTCGACACGTTTCGCGGCGGCGCCCGGTCCGCATCGCTCGCCGCTTCGAAGCTCACTCGTAGCGATCGCGAGGCCGCGGACGACCCGCCCGCGGATGGGTGCCTCGATGATTTGAGCGCTGATTTCGGCGTACCCGCGCAGTTTGAAGTTTGCAACGGAGACCGGGAAATCGGCGTCGAAAACGCGCTCCCCGGCGAAGGACTTGACGCGAAGGACTTGGCGGACGCCGGTCGGAGGGAGCTCGCCGAGTTAGGTCTCGACCGCGCCGGCGACGTCCGGGCGCTAGTCAACGCGCGTTGCTGGTCCACAGACATACGCGCGTGGTCCAGGCGCTCGTAAAACTTTTCCTCCCCGGGAAACATCATCTCTCGGTTGCGCGCGACCCGCTGTTGTCGCAACCGTGCCGCGGATGCCGCGGATTCAGCCAAAGACATCTCAAGCGTTAGCTTCACTTTCAGACGCTGAGCCGCGGCGCGCGCGGCGCGTTCGGCGCTCGTCGCCTTTTGCGCCGATGACGGCTTTTGAGATTTCGGAGAGCGCGTTTCGTCCGACCGAAGCGACTGCGTTTCAGTCACCCGCGTTTCAGTCACCGCGCTGGGCAAAACGTTGGCGGTCGAACTCGGCGCTGATTTCGTTCGCGGCGGCGCTTTTGGTTGTTCGTGCTCCAGGTCGTACCTTCGCGGCGGCGCTTTCGTTGCGACTCGCTTCGGCGCCTGTAAGGTTTGAGGAGTTATTAACTCGTCACCTCCAATGTTCAGTGCGTGCATCGTGGTATTTGATTTCCCAATCGCGACGCTTCTCGTGGAATTTCGTTTCGCGTCCGATATTTGCCTCACTCGTTCCCGCGCCGCCCTTCCTCGCTGCACCCTCTGTAACCGCACCGCCGCCGCGTGCTCAACGTCCGGTGAGTGCCGCGTTTCTCGCGGCGGCGACCGCTGTTGCGCCGACGACGTTCTTTCTTTTTCCGGGCTTTGTTTCCGTGCCGAGCTTTGCGTCGGGGTCACGTTTACGGGAGGGTTCGCTATGTGCGGTACTTGACGCTGCTTTGGCGAGTCCTCAGCACGTTTCGCAAAAGGCATCAGTCGTCGCGCAGGCGTCTTGGTATCAGGCGACGCCGCGCTCGTCGCTCGCGCCGGCGACGCCCCAGAACTCGTCAGCCTCGAGTTAGGAACACTCGGAGACCGAGACTCCGCGACCTTACGGGGAGCCCCCTTGGTGGTCACCACTGACTCCTCCGCTACGGTCGCGGTCGCAAGCATGCGCCTGGCGTTCGCCAAAACCTTCCGGGCCTCGTCCGCGGCGCGTCGCGCCAAGCTGGGAGAACACTCACGCGCCGCACGCATCGTGTTTACGTGCATCGTCGCCTCCGACGCCAGCTTCAGCAAAACAACGCGCTCGCGCTCGTCCACGGCGAACGCGAACCTCTCCTTGAGTGTCTGCGCCCTGGTTTCCGCCGCAGCAAGCTCCGCGTCATCGTGCGCGTCTCTTCCTATCCTCGGCGCGTCCCCCGACGTCGAGGCCATCCTCGGCGCGTCGCCCGACGTCGAGGCGAGCACAATGGGCGCATTTGAATTGTCACACTCTTCTAAACGAAAATGGAAAACGCCAGGCTGAAGTCGTTTTTTTTTCAAGTTGATGAGTCTTGTTCTTGCGCGTGAGGAAGGCGGTGTGGTTATGGTTATTAGTCTTCATAAAAAAGTCACGCGCTGCTATTTACCTTCAACTTTTCCCTCACCCTCCACTTCGCGTAGTCGTCCGCCACCGTGGCGTTGATGCTTCCCTGCAGGTTCGCGATGACGGTGTCGTTGATTAAATTCACCGCGTCGTCGAAGCCGGGCAGCATGGCGACCATCTCGTTCACGTCCGCGGACAGGTTCACGGTGAGTTTCCCGAGCACTTTCCGCCCGCCCCGCGTCCCCGCTCCTCTCGCCGGTTTCAACGCCCCGTCCATTGAGAGCCACACCTTGCCTTGCACCCCCAGCTCTTTGGGGAGGCCTTCTATTGTTAAATCCGTGCTGCTTAACCGCAGCGAGCCATCAATGGGCTCCAGCCGCAACGTCGTGAACACCGTGGCTTTCCACTGCATGAACGTAAACGGCAGCAACTGCACGCGCCACGTCGTGTCGTCGATCTTTTCGCGCCTGGAGCGGTCCGGGAACGTCACGTCGATGATCCGCTCGCCGTCGCTGATGTAGCTTACGAAGTCAAACACGGAATCCTCGTCCTTGATCGTCAGGGTCATGGAACGCGACGACCGCCACGCTTTCTTCACGTCGCACGTGGTGATGTGTGGCGAAACGCGCGCGCGGCGCGAGGAAACGGGGTTAGGCTTCTGCGCGGCCAGCGCGCGTGTGGAACGCCCGCCGAGGAAGGAACTGGGACGCCCCACCCGCGCGGGCGGGGGGGGGGCGCACCGAGGCGAGCAGCTCGTGGTGGCCATGGGGAGTGAGCAGCAGCCGAGAAAACGAAAGCCTGAAAACAAGCCAACGAAGCAGCTCTGACGCGCAGCGACGAAGATCTACACTGCAGTCTGAAGAGACGAGAGAGAGTGCGTTTTTCCGTGAAACAGGGGATCATCTCGTATAAGTATGAATCGCTTGACAACGGAGTCTCTCACCCATCTCCCAACCCCCACCCAAACGCGGCGTAACTACCTCCAAGCGGACGCACACCGGACCTACCCTCGAATCGCGCTGTAATACAGCTCGATGTAATCAAGCGCGGGTCGGTTCCAGGACCAGTCTTGTCGCATTATTCGTTCTTGGAACTGTCGGAACCAGGCGGGGTCGTTGTAGTACGTGTCTAACCCCCTGTCCAGGGCGTACTCCAGCCCCCCAGTGTCCGTGCCTTCAAAGGAAAACCCGTTCGTGGCGTCACCAGATACGCGCCAATCGCTGCTGCCGTCCACTTCCCACGCGGCTCGGTCTTTTTCGGTATCCACGTCGAAGATGGTGTCGCGCAAACCGCCCGTCGCGCGCACCACCGGCACTGAGATGGTAAAAAGAAAGTGTCAGTCTCGTATGGGCAATCAGTCGGCGGAATGTGTTGGGTGGGAAATACTTACCGGCGCCGTACCGCATGCTGATCATCTGCGTCAACCCACAGGGTTCGAACATGCTCGGCACGAGCACGAAATCCGCGGCGGCGTACACCAGGTGCGACAGGGGTTCGTCGAACGCGAACGCGAACGCGGCGTTCGGTCCGCCGATCGCGTTTGCCATGGCTTGGAAATCGCCCTGGACTTTCGGGTCGGGCGCGCTGCCCAACAGCACGAACTGCGCGCCTCGTTTCAGGGAGTGGTGAATGGAGTGTTTGATCAGATCGAGACCTTTCTGGCCGGTGAGCCGGGACACCACGGCGACCATGGGCTGGTCGCTTCCCCAGGTCAAACCGAATCTTTGCTGGATTTCCTCCCTCGCGCGCCGCTTGCCGTCCAGGTGGTTCTCCGCGGTGTAGTTCATCGGGAGGAACTGATCCGTGCCAGGGTCCCAGATCTCGGAGTCGATGCCGTTGCGCACGCCGTGGAACTTGTGCAGGTTGTCCCTGACCGCGGCGTGCCCGCTGACTTCCCCCGCGTAGGAAGGGGACACCGTGGTGGTGAGCTGCGCGTGGTGACACGCTTCGCCGATTTTCATTTGCCCGTAGTTCATGTTGTGAATGGTGAACACCACTTTGGGTTTCCACAACCCGTTGTGGTGGTAGTTCTGCCAGTACGACGCCGCGACCGTCGCGGTTGACCAGTCGTGGCAGTGCAGAATGTCAGGCTGCCGGTTGGTTTGCAGTAAAAACTCAAGCGCGGCGTTGCAGAAAAAGTCAAACCGCACGCCGTCGTCGTTCCGGCCGTACACGGAGTCGCAGTTGAACATCCCGTTCCCCGGTTCCACGAAGAAAACCGTGATCGCCTCAACGACGTGCTTCGTCACGACGATCCGCGTACCGAGCGCCTCAAACTCAACCTCAAACTCCATGTTCCCCAACATGGGGCTCGCGTTGAAGAACTGGTACTTGGGCAAAATAACCTCCACCAGGTTGCCCTCGTCCTGGATCGCCCGTGCCAGCGCGGTGACCACGTCCCCAAGCCCGCCGACCTTGGCGATGGGCGCCATTTCAACTGTGATTGTGAAGGAAAAGTGTCAGTCTTTCGGACCGCGTTTATTACCTAATTACGGGCGGACAATCGGCAAACAGTGTGCCTGGATTTGGGAAACGCGCATCACGTACCCGCGATGTGGCACACGTGCAGCGGCGGCTTTTCCGTGGTGCTGTCTTCCACCGGGAAGTGGTAGTCCCGGCCGAAGTGGTTGTCGTACGTGCTTCCCGGCCCCACGCCGTCGCTGAACACGAAGTCCATCATCCACGCATCGGTTGGGATGACCATTTCAAACTCCACGAAATCCGCGGTTGCCGTGGGGCGCGTCATCAGCGTCGCCGGAACCTCCGCGGTTTCAAGCGTCCACCGGTTGAAACCACCCGTGATGTACACGTCTGTCGCCAAACCCAGGTTGGTGTTGGTCGGGTGGTACGAAATCTTCACCAGGTCGCCCGCTTTGGGGTACGGGGGCTCGCACGTGATGATGTGCGCGCTTTGTCGCCTGGTAACCAAGGTGGCTTCCTTGTGCGCGGCTTCTCGTTTTTTAAGCCGCGTCTTCCACGCGATCTTCGCAGCCGCCTCCGCTTGTTCCCTCATCTTGGAAAGGTAAACGATCCGCTCCTGGATTCGCGCGTCCCACTCCTCGTTCGACGCGTTGCTTCCCTCCACAAGAAGCCGGTAATCGTACCCGTCGTTGTTGTCCCAGTTGTCTTTGGATTCGTCGGATACGACCATGTCCACCGTGTACGCGGTCGGCGGAATTTGAACGTCCACGCCAAACCAGTCGTTCTCCGCGTCAAACGGCGCGCCCTTGATTCGGTCCATGATCAACTCGAGCTCGAACCCTTGCGCGAACTTGTTGAACCCCACGTGAAGCCGAATCGCGCCTTCCGGGCCGCCAATCGGGTTCAGGGCTTTGTTGAACATCACGTGCGTCACGCCGGGTTTTCTGGGAGTGGACACGAAAAAAGTCAGTCTTGTTGGGGAAACAGTGTGTGAGGATTTGGGAAATACAATAAAAATACGTACATGCCGCGGTCGGATTTAAAAACCACGCGCCCGTCCTTGTGCAGCTCGCCGGACGCCACGCCTTCTTTCCGCATCCCCGCTTCGTACTTTTCCTGATCGCAAGCGTTGGTGGCCTCCGCGAGGTCTTTTTCGTACGCGGCTTTGTCCCGAAGAAACTTCTCAACCTCTTCCTTGGATTTCCCGTAATGCACGTCCTTTGAGATAAAAAAGAAAGTGTCAGTCTCGTATGGGCAATCAGTCTGCGGAATGTGGTGATTGGGAAAGACTTACCAGAAAAAAGTTATCCCCGCCGCTGTTTTCAAACTGCCCGTCCGCTTCAAACACAAAGTTCATCCCGTACGCCAAGTCGGGTACGTTGAACTCCGAGTACGCGTAGTCGTCCGCGTCAGACCCAACCGGGATCATGGCGGTGTCCCACTTGCCGATCTTCCAGTCGTTGAAACCGGCGAACAACCGCACGTTGTGTTTCCCTCGCAACGCGTCGCTTCGCTGTTTGTTGACGTAAACCCGCGCCGGGTTACCCACCACCAACCGTTCCGGGACGGTGAAGAAAAGGTTGTTCCCCCCCCCCATGGTTTGCTTTACGTGGTCCCACGGGTCCTTACGGACCTGCTCGGGGATCGTTTTCAGGAAAATCTCCTCCTTGCGCTTCGCCTCCGAAGCGGCTTCGCGCTCCGCGCGTATCGCCGCCGCCGCCGCCTCCGCTTGTAACCGCACAACCTCAGCCTGCGCCTCGGCTTGTAGCCGCGCTAGTTCCATGGCGTGCGCCTGTGCCAACTGCGCGGTTTCAAGCGCGATCGCGCGTTCGATCTCTGCGGTGGTCAACACGGGCGAGTCGGCGTCGAAAACGGAGGCCAGGTCCGGAACCGGCGCCGCCTGGTACCCCGGCGTCGCGGCAGGGTACGCCGGCGCAGCGGCAGGGAGCGCCGCCGCCGCGGGAGGGGGGGGGGCGGGCGCTGCAGCCGCGGGATACGGATACGGAAACTCCGCCGGGGGGGGGACCACGGCTTGCGTGGAGTACATATCTTGCTTGGAGTACGCCGGCGTTCGCGCGGGCGTCGGCGCGGGCGTTGGCGCCACAGGAGGTACCGGCGGTGCGTACGTCGTATTCGCCACAGATACCTGGGGCGGTACCGGCACAGCGGGGGCCACAGGCGGTACCGGCGGCGGTGTTTCTGGAACCGCCTGCTCCCGCGCCGGCGGACCTCCCGGGATGGAGAACCCCATATCAGGCGGGGGAGGAGGTGCGCGTCGTTGGATGTACGACGGGATGGCAGACCCGCTGCCCGGCGCGGGCGAGCCGTACGCCGGCGGCGGCGTCGGCGCCGTTTGGGGCGGAGTGCTAGTGGACGCCTGGTCAGACCCACCCGGCTGCATCCACGCGGGGGGCTGTTCGCCCGCCTCCGCGCGCGTCTCACGCCTTTTCGAGCCCGCCATTTTCCGGGCGCCACCCTTAGCCTCGCGCAGGGGCGCGCGGACGCCACCGCGGACGCCACCAAAGGGAGCCAACCCGCGTTTCGCGCTGGCACGCAAACTGGGGTTCGCGCGGGAACTGGCGCACGCCATCGCCTCCGAGCTCATCGCGAACGCCATCACGAGTGTTTGCGTCTCGCACTAACACACGAACGCGTGCCGCGACGCAGATCGGCTTCAATCCCAAACGATGCCGAAAAAAAGACAACCCTTTTCGTGGTCGTCTCGCCTCAACGCACCAGCCAAGGAAGCTCGGACGAACGAGACGCGCTGCGGGGTCGACTCCGAGAACACAGAATCGACACGAGCTGTCGCTACCGCGAGCGGGCCGGGGTCGAGTGGCGCGCGCGCGGCGTTATACGGACGCGCTGGCAAGGCTCACTTTCTCTATCCGAACGCACTTCCCGCTTTAAAGTTATTTGGATGCCATCATGCCAGTTGGCCGTCTTGCGAGTCTCAAAATCGAGCCTTCATTTCCCAAATCCCAACACTGTTTGCCCGACAAGACTGACACTTTTCTTTCAGCCCTAATTTTGTGGGCGTCGTTGAACGTGGAAATATCAAGTTTGGGCGTGCCAACCAAACATGCGTCGCCCTCTTCGAAGAGTGATTTCGATGCGCGCGTTGGCGCGCGCGGCAGCTACCGCGTCGCAGCTGACCGCCTCTGCAGGTTTCCGAGACCGCGGACGTGTGCCCCACCGGTTTCACCGCGGGTGCGGGTGTGTGGCGAACGATTTGGACGAGTGGGAAGGGGCGCTTGGAGAGCGAAAACACCTCCTCAAAGTAGGCACTCCAAAAAAAGACGTCGTCGCGATGGGTTCGCACCAAAGCCAAAGCCAAAGCGTGGCGTCGGTAAAAATGCACCAGGTCATGGCCCGTCTACGCGCGCACCACGAAACAAGCTGTGTGAACGGAACCGACTCCCAACCCCCCCTCGCGGTGCGGCGCGCCTCGGTGCTGGTGCCGCTGGTGTTGCCCACCAGCGCGGTGGCGATGGATTCGTTCGTCAATCAGATGGACTCCATCAATCCGCGTCCATCAAAGTTTTCGTTGGCCAACCGAAAAAGAAAAGCACACCCCGACTCGCCGTGCGTTTTGCTGTGCACGCGCGCGCCCGGAATGTCCTCGCACGCGGGTGAGGTGTGTCTGCCTGGTGGACGGAACGACCCTGCGGAGAGCGACGAGGACGCGGCGCTGCGCGAGGCGGAGGAGGAGATCGGCTTGAGCAAAAAAAACGTCACGGTTTTAACTTTGTTGCCTCAGAGTTTGTCGACAGGGAACGTTTCGGTGCGGCCAGTGGTGGGGTTCGTTACCAACAGTTCCTTCGTACCAACCCTGAACCCCGCCGAAGTCCACGACACCTTCGTGGTGCCTCTTGAGATCTTTTTAAAACAACAAGGGTACTCGTTCCGGGACACGGAGTTTACCTCCGCCGGGAAAACAAATTCAATTCGAGTCCATTACTTTCAATGGGAAGACAAAAAAATATGGGGCCTCACCGCGGCCGTTTTGATTCAAACCGCGGAACTCGCGTTTGGCGCAACCGCACCGTTCCCGAAGAAACCGCCCGGGCCGGGAGGAATGGACATCACGGACATCGCGGGGGAATTAGGGTTTACCGAACTCAAACTGGTTAAACCGAGTAGTAGGTTGTGAGTCACTACGGCGGTGGGAAAAGAAAAGAAAAGAGGCGCGTTTTTGAACGCTTCTTTAATTTGGCCAAAAACGTTTACAAGAAATCGACACCCCCAACCCGGCACCTCGCCTCAGTTATCAGTTCCAGTTGTTGTTCTGTTCCTGCGGCTGGCAGTGCGGCGGGTCGATTTTCGACCACTCGAATACTTTTTCCCACTTCAACGCGGCGTGGTACCAGGACAGGTCCTGGGACATGGCTTGTATTTGCATGGCGCGCCACATCTTCGGGTTTTCGCGGTAAAGCTTGCACGCGTTGCTGACGCAGTACATGAAGCTCCCGACGTTCATTTCGTTGAACAGCCACCCCGTGCCGGGGCCTAAATCCGCGGCTTCGTTGTGCCCGTTCCTTCGAAAGTCGCCTTCTTGGCCCTCGTCACGAGCCACCGCCGCCGCCACCGCGATCTCCGGGTCGTCGTCCGCGTACGGGTTGTGCCGCACGATGGTGTCGTTCAAACCGCCCGTGGCGTGCGCGATCGGAAGCGTGCCGTACCGCATGGCGTACAGCTGGTTTAACCCACAAGGTTCGAACCGGCTCGGCATTAGTAAGATGTCGCACCCCGCGGTGATTCGGTGCGCCATCGGCACGCTGAACCCGACCCAACCCCGGAACTTGTCGTTGTACGCCTGCTCCGCCCACTGCATGAACTGCTCCAGCTCGGCTAACCCGCTGCCCAGCATGATTACTTGTACGTCTTCGTTCATCATGTCCGCGATGGAGTCCCGGATCAAATCGGGGCCCTTTTGCCAATCAAGCCGCCCGATGAACCCGATCAAAGGCACGTCGTCCCGCACCTCCAAACCCATTTCTTGCTGTAACTTCCGCTTGCACTCCATCTTACCGGAAAGGTCGCTCACGTCGAACGGCGAGGACGTGAACTCGTCCTGCGCGGGGTTCCACTCGTCCATGTCGATGCCGTTCACGACGCCGTCCAAGCGGTTGACTCTGGTTTCAAGCATCGCCTCCAAACCCTTGCCTCCCTCCGGGGTGATTATTTCCTTCGCATACCCCTCGCTGACAGTAAGCACCCTGTCCGAGGTAGCAATAGCGCCTTTCAAGATGTTAACCACCAAACCCAAATCGAGCTCGTGCGCGCGCATCTCCTCCGGGAACTGTGATTGTACGAGAAAAAGGTCAGTCGGGAGAGTCTTGAGTATATCGCGATGGATGGACAAACAGTCACCAGCTTCGGTAAAACAGTGCACTTGTGCTGTATGTAGTGCACTTCCTTTTAATGACTAGTGGACGTCACGTAGAGGCGGTAAACAGTGTTTTGATTTGGGAAAGCCCCAACACGTACCTGGTACTCCAAGCAGTCGTACCACTCGCCTGGTACACCCAGGTTTTTGAACGAGACGTGCGGTTCCACGCCTTGGTGCAAAATGTTGTGAATCGCGGTGACCGTGCGCGCTTTTTTGTACGTCCCGTAAGGCCGGTACTTGCTCGCCACTAACAACGGCACCAACCCGGCGTGCCAGTCGTTCGCCACGAACACCACGTCGTCGCCGTAGGTGCCAGTGAACCCGTTCGCGGAGGCGCCCGCGCCGAAGTCGATGACAAGCGGCGCTTCGCACGCGGCGTGCGACAGAAGCGTGTACCGGAACTGGTTGTCCGCGTACGCGCCGTACGAGTTGCCGTAGATGTTCCCCTCTCTTTCGTAGGATTCGTGCTTCACAAACACGAAATCCACCCCGTCTTTCACCTGGTGCATGTATGACACCTCTTGCAGTCCCTCGAAGCACTCCAGCATTTTGTTACTGCACGTATCGAACGCGCCTTTATAGAGCTCATCTTCCTTCTTTCCGGTCTGGTAGTACGGGCTCACCACCATCACCCGGTGGCCTCGTTTCACGAGCTCTCTGGGTAAGGACCCGCACACGTCCGCCAGGCCGCCTGTTTTGGACCACGGCGCGACTTCGGATGAGACGAAAACAATAGACATGGGCGCTTCCGTGCGCTCGAACACGGGCGGCGGCCTCGGCTTTACGCCGGTACCGACCTGCACGGCCTGGCCTTTCCGGGCTTTCACGTCCGCATCCCGTTGCCTCGCCGCGCTTGTTTTGTTGTACTCGCTGAAACCAACCCGCACGTCGCCCTCGCCCAGGTACGGCAACTCCATGCCCAGGTACGCGTCTTTCGACGAAGCGCCGCCCAGGTACGACATGTCCTTTTGCGCAGGCACTTCAGGCGGGGGGTTCGCCAGCCTTTCCCTGGCCTCCTGTGCCTCCCGAAGCGCCTCGAACGCGGTGTCACTCAAGTCGCTCTTCAGGGATTCGTTGTCCCGCTTGAGGGCTTGGATCTGCGCGAAAATCTCCTCGGCTGTTTTTTATTTTTATTTTTTTGGATGGGAAAAGTGAAAAGAGGGAGGGCAGGGAAGGTTCGTAGGGTCAGTCGTTTATTCTGGGAACAATGGCGTTGTGAATCGTGAATCTCGTTGTCAGTGACCCGCTGTCCCGTGGGAAGCCGCATATGGTATCACACGCCGGTCCGGGTATCACGCCCGTCCCGCTCCGGCGACATCCTTGACTCGACATATCCTCATTCGGCGGTGACGCGGAATTCCGCACGCCCGCGATTTCTGAAGAGTAGGTCCCCCGGGCGGCGCGCGGGAAGGCGCGCCTCCTCCTTGCTCGCCTTGAGAGGGCTTGCGGTTTGAATGCTTCACGTACCTTGCGCGTCGAGATCCTCTTCCGCGGTGGAGTGTGTCAACACTAAAGTGCGCCTTCCCGTGACGCGTCTTTGCACGCCGCCGCTGGCGCGAACCACGGTGCGACGAGAACTACACGCCGAGACAAGAGGGGACGCGACGACGCGGCCCGAGGCCGCGGCCGAGACACACGACATGGCGGGCCGCGTGAAACGTGCGTTGAGTGGTGCACCTGTGCTCCTCGCGTGCGCGACGGGAACGCGCGTGCGTGGGCGGCGAGGTGACGCGCCGAGGTATGACCCAACGAAGGATATAATCTCGAGGTGGAGAGCGAACGAAGGGCTGTCGGCGCTTCGTCCAAGAATCGCCAACTCATCCACGCGGAGACCGGACACGCGGTGATGACAGAGCAAACAGTCAGAAGCGCGTGGGCAAAAAGTGCAAAATAAACCGTCAATCGACGAGTCGTGGGCACGACTATGTAGCACGAAGGACGACGAAATGATGCACGGGTCGGCTCGTTCGAACTTCTCAAAAGTTTTGGCCAAGTTCCGTGGTGGCTAGGGTTGTTCAGATCGAGCCTTTCCGCCGAACGATCACTTTAAAAGGCACGCGTTTGTCGCACAGAGGCACGAGGTGAGTCATGTGACACGCGCGCACCGCGGTTCAGAGTCACCGCACGTCGCCCTGCTGCAGCACGGGACACGCGTCGTGGAACGCGAAGTTTCCTTCATCTTGTGCTTTTGGCTTTTGGCCATTCCTGGCACCCGGAGTCGCCGATCACGCAAACCGCAGTGCTGCAATTAACTAACCTCCCCCCCCCCAAAACGCGGAAAGGAAACATGGCCACGCCCACGTTCAAGCTGATCCTCGTCGGTGACGGCGGTACCGGTACGTGCGCACACCCCACCTTGTGAAGGGCATGGACGGTCGATGGAAGGAACCGAAAAGCCTGGCGCTTTCAAGATCGGCCGATCGGCGGCTCCGCGGCTCCGCGCGCGCCCGTTGGCCACACAGGCGAACTTGACTTGGATCGCGTACCCTACACTAACACCACGCCCAACCACCCGTTCCCACACCCACCAGGCAAAACCACGTTCGTCAAGCGCCACCTCACCGGCGAGTTCGAGAAGAAGTACCTGCGTGCGTCCCCGCCGCCCAGTTTCCCCTTTCCGTTTCCCGAAGTTGCCGACTAAAAGGGTTATTAAGATGTTTTGAGAAAGCACTTTTTTTCATTTTTTTTGTTGATGAGTGAGATGATGCGACGATGAT
>Ga0222648_1000738_pt1 | contig 13449 bp, 8 predicted proteins | sample AntAcemetagen335_FD_181021 | JGI IMG/M metagenome (GOLD analysis project Ga0222648, IMG submission 181021) | Saline water microbial communities from Ace Lake, Antarctica - #335 | ecosystem: Environmental > Aquatic > Non-marine Saline and Alkaline > Saline | place: Antarctica: Ace Lake | collected... | reverse complement strand
GACGCCGCCGAACAAGACGCGACTGACGCGACGGGGGGCGCTTCTTTCGGCACACCGGGAAGACAGGAAAGCCTCGCAACGACTCCTGGAAGGATGAAAACGCCGCGATCCACGCCGTGGTCGGAAAAAGAAAAGTCGGAGGTTGTTAAAAAACCCGCGGTACCGCGGGTTACCCGACTGGCTGACACCGGCAAGAAAGAAAGGTGAGTATTTCCCATTTACCAAATCCCAACACTGTTTGCCCATACAAGACTGACACTTTCTTTTATTTATCTCAGCGACGACGCCGGCCCCGACACGGAGCTGGAGTTTTGGCGACGACGAATGGGGATGCTGAACTCAATCACGGAGCAGCTCAAGTCGAAAGCCAGCCGTTTGGTGTTGGGCGTGGCGAACGCCGGGCGAAGCGGCGCGCACAAAATCTGGAAAGCCACGGACTTAAGGCTCACGGACGCCCTGAACGAAGCCAAGGACAACGTGAAGTACCTCACGACCCTCGAGAAAAGCCTGGAGCCGCTGTACAATTCGTCGCCCCTCGCCGTGGTTGAAACCCTCCCGTCCCTGATTAACAACGTGGTGATGATGTACAGCGTGGCGCGGTACTACGGCACCACGCCGCGCATGACGCGTTTGCTTTACAAAATTTCCAACCAGATGATCGCGCGTTGCGTGGAGGATTTGCGCGAGGACGGTACGAATCTTTGGTCGCACGTTGATAAGCCTGCGTTGGTGACGAAGCTGCAAAACGTCACGAAACTGTACGACGCGTACCGCTCTCGGTACGACCAAACAAAAGAATCGCTCGCCGCGCAAAGACCGAAACCGAAACAGTTTGATTTCGCGTTGGACACCGTGTTTGGAAAGTTCGCGCTGTTTTCGAAGCGGTGCCAGAAACTCACCGAAGCCCTACACACGATCGCGCAGTTCACCGAGCTCGCGAAGAACAAACACATCGACGGTTTGGAGGTTTTGATTAAGAAGGTACGTCTTGCATTTCCCAAATCCAAAGACTGTTTGAACATACAATACTGACACTTTTCTTAAAACTCAAAAGTTTTTCAAAGCCGTGGAGGAGTTCAAGCGCAAGCCGTACGACCTTTTGGAATACAGAGCGAACCAGTTCGACCGGGACTTTCTCGACTTCAACGTCGCGGTGCACGACCTCGAAACGAGCCTTCAGGAGTTCATCAACAAGAGTTTTGAAAACATAACAAGCACGAGCTCCGCGTTGCGTTTGTTGAACCAGTTCAGGGCGATCATGCACCGGGAGACCCTGAAACGTGATTTGGACGACAAGTACCCGGTTATCTTCAGGAACTACGGCGCCGATTTAGAAGCGGTGCAGAAAACCTACGAACTTCAAAAGCACAACCCGCCGAAACCGCGAAACGCGCCTCCCGTGGCGGGGGACATTCTTTGGGCGCGGCAGCTGCTTCGACGAATCGAAGAACCCATGCGGGACTTTTCCAAAAACGAACTCATCATGTTCGCCCCAGGCGCGAAGCGGATCGTGAAGATGTACAACAGAGTCGCGCTGGCGCTCGTGACGTACGAACAGATGTGGCACACGGCTTGGATGAAGGGCGTGGAGAAGAGCAAGGCTGGTTTGCGGGCAACGCTGTTGGTGAAGCACCCGGTGACGGGCACGCTTCTTGTGAACTTCGATCCCGACATCGTCAAGCTGATCAAGGAAGCCAAGTTCATGCTCCAGCTTGACGTGCACGTGCCGAACACGGCGAAACTAGTGCTGGCGCAAGAGGAGCGGTTCAAGAGCTACTTCAACCGATTGACGCACTTGATCACGGAGCACGAACGGGTTTTGCACGAAATCGCCCCCGTGACCCTCGATTTGTTACAGCCGCACCTAGCGGACGTGCTCCTTTCCCTGAAACCGGGTTTCACGGATCTAACCTGGACCAGCACGAACATCGACTTGTTTCTTAAACTCGCTTGGTTGAAACTGGAGGAACTGGAAACCCTGGTTCGCAAAATCAACGACACGCTTCACAACCGCGTGGATTTCAACCTGAAAAACGCGAGCCGGTCGGTGTTGATTAACCTCCCGGATGACCAATCCACGTCGTGCGAGGAGTTTGTGGATATGCAAACCAGGTTCACGAAAACCGAGGGCAGGGCGCTTGCGGTGAAAAGCGACGAAGTGCGACGGGCGTGCGACGAGATTGTTTTGTTGTTGTTGGAGAAACTGCCCCGGGACGAAACCGGCGCGGTCATCGCGCAAATAGACCCGGCGCACGTCAACGCCTTCAAAGGGTACTACGCCCGCATGACCTACAGCGCGGTGTTCCACGCCACGAAACGGAGGTACGTGTGGGCCAGGCTTTTCCAAATCAGCCGACTCCCTGTTTGCCCACACCCCCGACTGACACTTTGATTTACCCATCCCGCTCAGCTTCGCTTTGTTGAAAAAAAAGGTTGGCGCCAACTTCGGCGGCGGTTTTCTTTTCCTGGAACGGCCGTTTTTCGAAGTCACGGTGCAGCTCTCCGTGCCTTCCGTGGTGTTACAGCCCAACCTGGATGACGTGCAGCACGCAATCAACGGCGCGGCTAAAAAGATCCTGTACGTGTCGCGGCAAATCCAACGGTGGGGGAACACGGATTTGAACGGCGACGAGGCGAACGACCCGAGCGTTGATTACGACAACATCGGCACCAAGAGCTTTTACGACGAAATCGCGAGCGACATCGCGATCGTGAAACTGGTGTTGTTGCTCACCGGCTCGGTGGAGTCCGTTCGCCGAGCCGTGAACGCGCACCTGAAAACCTACGAAGTGTACGACTTTCTGTACCTCAGCAACCTTACGGAGAAGTACAACGAGTTCATCGCCACGAACCCCAGTCTTGATCACTTTGAAAAGGAACTGATGAAGGTGAGTATTTCCCAATCACCACATTCCTCAGACTGATTGCCCATACGATACTGACATTTCTTTTTTTACAATCAGTACATGAGCATCGAAAAAGCGGTGCACAAGTTCGCGCCCGTGCACGTCATCGGGCCGCTTTCCTTGGAGACCGCGCCCCTGAAACTCGCGTTGCGACAGGAAGCCGCGACTTGGAAAGCGCAGTTCGCTAAGAACCTGCACCTGCACGGCAAGGAAAAGCTGGCGCAGCTGTTACAGTACGTCAAGGAAACCACGCTTTTGTTGTCGCGAGACGTGGAGGATTTGGAGGACGTGCGCAGAGTGATGGCGATCCAGCAGGACATCCGCACGAAGGAAAGCGAAATCGACACCATCATGGACCCGATAACACACGTCTACGCCCTGTTAACGCGGTACGAAGTATCCGTGCCAGTTTCGGAAACGGAAGAGGTTGCTGGGTTGAAAAAGACCTGGGGCAAGATGGTCGCAAGCGCGGTGAGCGTCGGTGAAAACTTACAGCGACTGCAAGGTACGTGTTTCCCAATCACCACGTTCCGCAGACTGATCGGCCCGATTACCCTGACTGTTTACTCATACACATTACGAGAGACTGACACTTTCTTTTTTATCCCTCAGCCGGGTTCAAGCGGGAACTTTTAAAGCAAGTCAAGCAGTTCGTGATTGACGCGGTTGCGTTCCGTGTTGACTGGGACAAAAACGGGCCTATGGTGGGCGGTGTCGCCCCCGCCGAAGCGATCGAACGTCTAGACACGTACCAGAAACAGTTCGACAACCGGAAACGCAAGTGGAACTCGTACGTGGACGGCGAATCGTTGTTCGGTTTGCCTGTAACGCTTTACCCCGAGCTGGAGCAAACGGAAAAGGAGCTTGAGTTTCTGAACCGGTTGTACGACCTGTACAAAGACGTGATCAGCACTATTGATAACTACTCGGAAATTCTGTGGACGGACGTCGTGGCGAACATCGAGCAAATGAACGAACAAGTAACTGGGTTCCAGAACCAGTGCAGGAAGCTTCCCAAAGCGCTGAGGGATTGGACCGCGTACGCGGATTTGCGGAAAAAGATTGATGACTTTTTGGAAATTCTCCCGGCGGTGCAATCGCTCGCGGCGCCGTCCATGAGGCAAAGGCACTGGGTCGCGTTACAGGATTTGACATCCGTGACACTGGACATGTCCGAAGACACGTTCAAGCTAGGCGACTTGCTGAACTCGAACCTGATTCCGCACCTCGACGAGATCGAGGAGCTCACCGGCGGGGCGAACAAGGAAGCGCAGGTTGAAACCAAACTAGGGCAGATCGACATTGACTGGGAGGACCAGAACTTTGTTTTCGTCGAGTTCAAAACGAAAGGGTTTTGCGTCCTGGACGCCGCGGCGACGGGCGAGCTCGTGGAGAAACTCGAAGATTCCCAGATGGCCCTGGGGAGCATGGCCACGAACAGGTACAGCGCGCCGTTCAAAACCGCGGTCGCGGAGTGGACCGCCAAGCTCAGCACGGTGGGCGACGTCGTGGAGATGTGGCTCGTTGTTCAGAACATGTGGATCTACATGGAGGCTGTTTTCAGCGGCGGCGATATCGTGAAGCAGCTCCCCCTGGAGGCGAAGCGGTTCAACCAAATCGACAAAGCGTTCCTTAAGATGGTCTCTGCCGCGGTGGAAACGCGGCACGTACGTATTGCGCGTTTCCCGAATCCGTCAACACACTGCTTGCCCATACAAGACGTTAACCACTTTTTTTTCGCAATCACAGGTGGTGAGCGTTTGTTACGGCGGCGATACGATTTTGACCCTGCTGCCGTATCTCACGGACCAGCTGGAGCTGTGTCAAAAAAGCCTGACTGCGTTTCTTGATACGAAGCGCGCGCAGTTTCCCCGGTTTTACTTCGTGTCGGATCCGACTTTGCTTGAGATTTTGAGTTTGGGGTCCGAACCGGTGATGGTCACCCCGCACTTCCAAAGCGGTTTGTTCGATAGCGTGACGAACGTCACCTTCGACAAAAACGACAAGGTACGCCTTGCATTTCCCAAATCCCGCCGACTGTTTGACCACACGATACTGACACTTTTCTGGCAAAACTCAAAAGTTCAAAATGATCGACATGTCGTCGCAGCAGGGCGAGGTGGTGCGGTTCCAAACGATGGGCGCGGAGGGGTTTTTGGAAGACGACCCGGTTTTCGCCACCGGGAACATCGAAGCTTGGCTACAAAACCTGGTGGATGGCATGCAGAACACGATGAAAAGCGTGATCAAAATGGCGCACGCCGAGGTGCAGACGCAGGACCTGGAGACGTTTATTTTTCAGCACCCGGCGCAAGTTTCGCTGTTGGGGATTCAGTTCCTGTGGACGCAGGACATGCAGAGCGCCATAACAGACGCGAAGAAAGATAAACTAGGCGTGTCTCGGGCGGTGAAAAAAAGCGACGCGCTTTTGAAGGAAATGATCGTCATCACCACCCGGAGTACCCTGGGCAAGAACGAGCGTCAGAACCTGGAAACGTGCATCACGGTGCACGTCCACCAGCGGGACACTTCGGAGGATTTGCAAAAAAAACGCGTCCGCGATCCGAGCGATTTCGAGTGGATGAAACAGTGCCGTTTCTACTGGTCAACCGAACGTGAAACCGTGATCATCAGCATCTGCGACGTGGACTTTGAGTACTCGTACGAGTACCTGGGCGTGAAGGAACGCCTAGTCATCACCCCACTCACGGACATTTGCTACGTCACGCTTTCGCAGGCGCTCGGCATGTTCCTAGGAGGCGCGCCCGCCGGGCCGGCGGGGACGGGGAAAACCGAAACCACCAAAGACTTGGGGAACACCCTAGGGAAGTTCGTCGTGGTGTTCAACTGTTCAGACCAGATGGACTACAAAGGCATGGGCAAAATCTACCGAGGATTGGCGCAAAGCGGCTTGTGGGGTTGCTTCGACGAGTTCAACCGCATCAACCTGGACGTCCTCTCCGTGTGCGCGCAGCAAGTGTTTTGTGTGCTCAGCGCGATCCGGGAACGGAAAACCGAGTTCATCTTCACCGACGGCGCCAAGGTTTCCCTTGACCCGCGGGTCGGGTTCTTCATCACCATGAACCCCGGGTACGCGGGAAGGCAGGAGCTCCCCGAGAACTTGAAATCCCTGTTCCGTGGGGTCACCATGATGGTCCCGAACCGCCAAATCATCAAAAAAGTAAAACTCGCGGCGTGCGGGTACCAGCAAAACGAGTTTCTCGGGAAAAAGTTTTTCGTCCTGTACGGGTTGTGCGAGCAGCAGCTTTCAAAGCAGCCGCATTACGATTTCGGGTTGCGGAACATCTTGTCTGTTTTGCGAACGATGGGTTCGTCGAAGCGCGCGAACCCGGACAAAAGCGAAGTGTACCTCGCGATGCGCACGCTGCGTGATATGAACATGTCAAAGTTCGTCGCGGAGGACGTTACTTTGTTCCTGTCCCTCATCGACGACATTTTCCCTGGCACGAGGGCGGACAAAGCGACGTTCCCGGATGTGGAGGCTGCGATGGCCAAAGTCGCCACGAGCAAAGGTTTACAGCTCCACCCCACCTGGCTCAGCAAGTGCGTGCAGCTTTACGAAACCTACCAAGTGCGGCACGGAATCATGCTAGTGGGCCCGACTGGCGCCGGGAAAACCGCAATCGCGGAAACCCTAGCGGGCGCGCTGACCGAGCTCGGCGTGAAGCACGTGATTTGGAAGATGAACCCCAAGGCCATCACGGCGCCTCAGATGTTCGGCAGGATGGACGCGGCGACTGGCGATTGGACGGATGGGGTTTTCGCGGTGCTTTGGCGCCGAGCGGCGAAGGAAAAGAAAAACAACACGTGGATCATCCTGGACGGCCCGGTGGATGCGATTTGGATCGAGAATTTAAACACGGTGCTTGACGATAACAAAGTTTTGACACTAGCCAACGGCGACCGCGTGCAAATGAGCGGGAACATGAAAGCCATGTTCGAGCCTGAGAACTTGAACAACGCGTCGCCCGCGACCGTGTCGAGGGCGGGGATCATTTACGTCAGCGAAACCGAGCTAGGGTGGCGCCCGCTCGTGGCGAGCTGGCTGGACACGCGCCCCAAAGCGGAAGCGACGATTCTGAAGGCCTTGTTCGACAAGTACGTCGACCCACTGATTCACCACATGCGCATGACGTGCAAACCGGTCATGTCGGGCGCGCCGTGGGACCACGTCAGCATGGACTTTTGCCAAGTAACCACCCTCATTACTTTGTTGAAAGGGGTTTTGTTACCGTTCGAAACGAACTCGCACACGGCAAGCGGTTTGTCGTTGAAGGACAAGGAATCCTCACCAGGGGATTCGCACTACGAGAAGATGTTCCTGTACTGCGTGGCGTGGAGCCTGGGCGGGATGTTACAGTGGGCGGACCGGCCGAAACTTTCGAAGCAGATGTGCGAAATCGCGGGGGGTTCGGTTTGCCCGAGTACGTATTTCCCATTTACCACACTCTGCCTCCCTGATTGCCCATACGAGACTGACACTTTCTTTTTTATCGTATCAGCCTTTGCGGATGCATCAGACACGTTCTTCGAGTTTTTCGTGGAGCACGACACCGGGGAGTGGACGCACTGGCGAAACGTGGTGCCTACGTGGGGGTACCCTTCGTCTGAAGAGAAACCGAAATTCGCGCGACTCATCATCCCGACGTTGGACTCGGTGCGGCTGGAAAACCTGTTGCGGCTCGTGACACGCGTGGACAAACAGGCGCTTTTCGTGGGCGGCCCTGGAACCGCGAAAACCACCGCGATCAAGCAGTTCATGGGCGGGTTCGATTCGGATGTTTTAGGGCAAAAAGCCATAACCTTCTCGTCACTCACCACGCCGCAGACATTTCAAAACGCGGTGGAGGCGAGCGTGGAAAAGCGACAGGGCAAAACCTACGGACCGCCTGGAGGGAAAAAGATGATCCTCTTCATCGACGACGTTTCCATGCCCATGATGAACGAGTGGGGCGACCAGGTCACGAACGAAGCGGTGCGGCAACTGCTGGAGCAAGGCGGGATGTACTCACTGGAAAAACCTATTGGGGACATGAAGATGATCGTCGATTGCCAATACCTCGCCGCGATGAACACCCCGGGCGGGGGTAAAAACGACATCCCCAACCGTTTGAAACGCCACTTTGCGATTTTCAACGTCCCGCTTCCCAGCGTCGCCGCTATTAACAACATCTTCGGGCAGCTCGTCGCTGGGCGGTTCGCCAGCGATGTGTTCACCCCGGAACTATGCGCGTGCGCGGAAAAGCTCGTCCCGCTAACCGTCGAGTTGTGGAACCAAGTCCAACACAAGATGCTCCCGACGCCAGCGAAGTTTCACTACCTGTTCAACATGAGGGAGCTTTCCAAGGTTTTCCAGGGCGTGATTTTAGCGGAAAGAGACCGGTTCAAGGCTGTGGATGACGAAACCAAAAGGCCTGCGTATGGCGGGTCCGTAAGCACGCCGGAAGGGTACGTGTTGTATTTCCCAAATCCCAACACTGTTTGCCCATACTGACCCTTTATTTTTTACAAGCAGATACCTCGTCGCGCTTTGGCGGCACGAGTGCGAGCGCGTGTTTTGCGACAAGCTCACCACGCACGAGGACAAGGACTGGGGCGACGCGCTCATTATGAAGGTAACGTATTGCGCGTTTCCCAAATCCCGCCTCCCTGTTTTACCGAAGCTGGTGACTGTTTGTCCATACATCGTCCAATACACGCCCAACACAAGACTGACACTTTCTTTTATTTATCGTAAGCTCATCGAGGACACGTATGGAAAGCAAATCGTGAAGCAAGTCGAGACGCGTGTTTACTTCGTCGACTTTCTGCGCGAGCCCGAGATGGACGAGGAAACGGGTGAGTTGATTGACGCGAACCCCAGCTTTTACGAAGCCTCGGTGTCCCTCGCGCACCTCACGGACGTCGCCATGAAACGCCAGCAAATGTTCAACGACACGTCGAAAAGCGTGAAACTGGAGCTGGTGCTCTTTGAAGACGCGCTGAAGCACATGATGCGTATTTCGCGGCTTTTGTGTATGGACCGGGGAAGCGCTTTGTTGATAGGCGTCGGCGGGAGTGGCAAGCAAAGCCTAACGCGGCTAGCCGCGTACATCGCCGGTGCGTTTCCGTTTCAAATCCAAATCACCAAGACGTACAACACGGTTAATCTTTTTGAGGATTTAAAGAGCCTGTACAAAGTCGCGGGGCTGAAAGGCCAGAAAGTCGCGTTCATATTCACCGACGCGGAGGTCAAGGAGGAGAGTTTCCTGGAATACTTGAACCAGCTTTTGATGACTGGCGAGGTCGCCGGTTTGTTCCCGAAAGAAGAACAAGACGCGCTCGTCAACGACTGCCGGCCCGCGTTCAAAAAACACGCTCCGGGTGAAATCGACTCCTACGACAACCTGTGGAACTTTTTCACCTCACGGGTGCGGGACAACCTACACCTATGTTTGTGTTTCTCCCCTGTCGGGGACAAGTTTTCAAAAAGAGCGCGGGACTTCCCGGGCTTAATCAACGGGTGTACCATCGACTGGTTCCTGCCGTGGCCGCAGGACGCCCTCGTCGCCGTATCGACCAAGTTCATCGGCGACTTCGAAATGGCGTGCGACGAGTCCGTGAAACGAAAACTGCAGGCGCACATGGGGGGCGTGCACGTCGCGGTCACGAAAGGTACGTATTGTATTTCACCAAATCCCAAGACTGTTTGCTTATCCGAGACTGACACTTTGTTTTACAATCAAAGCGTGCCGGGAGTACTTTGACAAGTTTCGGAGGAACGTGTACGTCACCCCGAAGAGTTACCTCAGCTTCATCGCCGGGTACCGAAGTTTATACGACCAGAAACTTGGCGAGGTTCGGGTTTTGGCGGATAAAATCAACAGCGGGCTCAGCAAACTGTTCGACGCGAAGGCGGACGTGAAAACCATGCAGGTGGATTTAGCGGCGAAGAACGTCGAGCTCGCCGAGGCGCAGAAAGTCAGCGCCACGCTTTTGAAAGAAATCAGCGCCAACACCACGGTCGCGGAGAAGGAAAAAGCCAAAGTCAACGTCATCGTGGACGCGGTGACTGCTAAGGCGAGTGCGATCGCGGCTCAAAAGGCGGAAGCGGAGGCGGACCTGGCGAAGGCGCAACCCGCGCTAGACGCCGCGCTCGCCGCCCTCGATTCCATCAAGCCGAAAGATATCACCAACCTAAAGGCGATGAAGAACCCGCCCGATCTTGTGAAGCGGGTTTTCGACTGCGTGTTGTTGCTGCGGCAGTTCCCTATTGAGAAAACCAAGTGGCAGGAGTTCAAGGGGTTCATGTGCTTTAACAGCTCCGAGAACTACCCCACAAGCGTGAAGATGATGGGCGATTCGCAGTTCCTGGCGAAACTCATCGCGTTCCCCAAGGAACGCATAAACGACGAAACCTGCGAGCTTCTCGCGCCGTACTTCGCGACGCCCGATTTCAACCCGGAGGACGCGGCGAAGGCCTCAAACGCCGCGGTCGGGTTGTGCGGGTGGGCGCAAGCCATGGTGACGTACCACGAAGTCGCGAAAGTGGTTGATCCGAAAATCATGATGCTACGCGCGGCGGAGGCTGAGTTAGCGGCGGCGAACAAGGAAAAGCAAACCGCGGAGGATGCGCTGGCTGTTGTGCAGTCCAATTTAGACGCCATGCAAACAAAGTTCGAGTTCGCGATGGGGGAGAAGAAGAAACTGGAGGACGACGCCACCGCGACGCAGTACCGCATGGACGCCGCGTCCACGCTGATCAACGCCCTCGCGGGTGAAGAGGTGCGGTGGACGGAACAGTCGAAACAGTTCGATTTACAAATTCAAAGGCTCACCGGGGATTGCGCGATGGCGAGTAGCTTCGTGTCGTACCTCGGCCCGTTCAACAAAGAGTTCCGCGACCTACTATGCACACGGGACTTCTACGGCGACCTTTTCTCGCGCGGCATTCCGGTTACCGAAAACCTGGACGTCACGCGGTTCCTGGTGGAGGAGAGTGAAATCGGCGAGTGGAACCTGCAGGGGTTGCCCACGGACGAGCTTTCCATTCAAAACGGAATCATGACCACGCGCGCGACGCGGTACCCGGTGCTTGTGGATCCGCAAGGCCAGGGGCTGGCGTGGATCAAAAAAAGGGAAGAAGTGAACGCCATGAAAACCACCACGCTTGGGGATAAGAACTTCCGGAACCACTTAGAAGACTGCATGAGCTTTGGGAAACCGATGTTGATTGAGAACATCGAAGAAACGCTTGACCCCATACTGGACCCTATTCTGGAAAAGAGGATCGTGCGGAAAGGGAAGAACGCGATCATCGTGCTGAGCGACGGGAAAGAGGTTGATTTCAGCGATTCCTTCGCCCTGTACTGGTACGGCCTTGCGCGTTTCCCAAATCCGACACACACTGTTTTACCTCTCAGCTGGTGACTGTTCGGCCCGATTACTCTGACTGTTTACTCATACACATTACGAAAGACTGACTTTTCGTGTACCAATCGCAGCACGAGCCGGTTACCGAACCCGCACTACTCCCCCGAGTTCAGCGCGAAAACGCTGGTCATCGACTTCACCGTCACCATGGTTGGTTTGGAGGACCAGCTCCTTGGTAAGCTGATTTTGAAGGAGAAGTACGAACTTGAGCAACAACGCATGGCCCTCGTTGAGGAGGTTACTTCGTACAAAAAGAAAATCAAACAGCTGGAGGATGACTTGCTGTTCCGCCTGGCGAATTCGACTGGCAACTTACTGGACGACGTGGAGCTGATTGACGTGTTGAACAACACCAAGCAAACCGCGCAGGACGTGAACGAGAAGCTCGCCACCGCCGCGGAAACAAACGTCAAAATCACCGAAGCGTGCGAAGAGTACCGCCCGGTCGCGCACCGCGCCACGCTGATGTACTTCCTCATCGCCGAGTTCGCCACCTGCGACGTGATGTACCAAACATCTTTAGGGCAGTTCAACGCGCTGTACGAGCGCGCCATCGACGACGCGGAGAAAGCCCCGATGCCCGCGAAGGTACGTATTGCACTTACCAAATCCCTCCGACTGTTTGACCATACAATACTGACACTTTTCTGGCAAAACTCCAAAGCGCATAAAAAACATCACCGAGTGGATGACGTTTTCCATTTACCTGTACATCCAGCGCGGTTTGTTCGAGCGGCACAAACTGACGTTTGCGCTGATGTTAACAAACAAAATCCAAGTCAGCGCCAAGGCGTTGAGTTTGGATTTAGTAAACGTGTTTCTGAAAGGCGGCGGGAGCCTCGACCCAAAGTCGGTTAAAAAGAAACCGCACGCGTGGATCCCGGACAAGTGCTGGCTGGATTTAGTCGCCATGTCGCAACACAAAAGCTTTGCCGATATCGTGGAATCAATCAACGTCAACGAAAAGCTGTGGCGCGCGTGGTACGACAAGGAAGCGCCGGAAGCGGCGCGGGTTCCCGATTTCGAAGGTTGGTATTTTTTTGCGCCTTTCCCAAATCAGGCGGCACACTGTTTCTGCCGCCCCTCTTTGACGTCCGCGGCCGTCATTAAAAGGAGATACTACATACATCACATACGCACTGTTACCTGCTCTTTATGGAGTACAGTCGGAAAGTCCGGTACCACTACTATACCCAATCCCTCATACACATTACGAAGTACACCCATACTCGCCGACTCAAGACTGACCCTTTCTTTTACTCATCGCAGACCGCGTGAATTCGTTCGAGCGCATGTGTATTGTGAAGGCGCTGCGGGAAGACCGAACCATGGTCGCCGCGCAGACGTACATCTCGGAGGCTCTTGGAGAGAGGTTCGTGGAGTCCGTCCCCCTGAACATGGAGCACACGTGGGGAGAAAGCACGCCGTACGTGCCTCTGATTTGTTTGTTATCGCCCGGCGCGGATCCCACGAAGCTGATTGAGGAACTCGCGAAGAAGAAGAAAATAACCACGGTGGGCGTGTCCATGGGCCAAGGCCAGGAAATAATCGCGCGGCGGCTGATGTCGGTTGCGACGCAGATGGGGCAGTGGGTGTTGTTACAGAACACGCACTTGGGGCTAGCCTACATGGCTGAGATTGAGGTGTACCTACTGCAAGCGGAGAACCTCCACACAGATTTCAGGTTGTGGATCACGGCGGAGCCGCACCCGCAGTTCCCGATCGGTTTACTACAGATGAGCATCAAAATAACAAACGAAGCCCCGGTTGGGATGCGGGCTGGGTTACGGAACTCGTACAATTGGGTTAGCCAAGACATGCTGGACGCGGTGTCGCTTTTCGAGTGGAGGCAAATGCTTTTCGTGATGTGCTACATGCACTCCATCGTACAAGAGCGCCGAAAGTTCGGGCCGATCGGGTGGAACGTGCCGTACGAGTTCAACCAAAGCGACCTTTCCGCGTGCGTGCAGTTTCTTCAGAACCACCTGACCGAGATGGACACGAAAAAGCTCCCGAGCCCGACGTGGCCCACGGTGACGTACATGGTCAGTTCCATTCAGTACGGAGGACGGATCACGGACGGGTTTGACGAACTGCTGATGGACACGGT
>Ga0222648_1000731_pt1 | contig 13516 bp, 11 predicted proteins | sample AntAcemetagen335_FD_181021 | JGI IMG/M metagenome (GOLD analysis project Ga0222648, IMG submission 181021) | Saline water microbial communities from Ace Lake, Antarctica - #335 | ecosystem: Environmental > Aquatic > Non-marine Saline and Alkaline > Saline | place: Antarctica: Ace Lake... | reverse complement strand
CCCCCCCCCGGTTTCGCTCGCGATGACGTCTCTTCGGGCGCACAGGTTCTCCACCACACGGTCAGCCCTTCTCAAGTGTTTCGTCAGGAAAACTCCCACCCGCCGCGCAGCCGCCAAGTCGTTCACCCCGTCCTCGCAAAACAACCGCTGGTAATTCCGCAACTCGCGCGTCCATCGCCGAAGCGCGGTTGGTGAGTTTGCGAAGTTGGCATCCGCTTCTGTTTCGGCATCTGATTCGTCTTCGTGCGTATGCTGGATGTCCTCATCGTCCTCTTCGCGCGTATCCTCTTCTTCGCGCGTATCCTCAAAAGCCGTCGTTTCGTCGCGAGTAGTAGTAGTACTAGTATGTGTGTTTCTTTCCAGTCGTCTCTCCTTCCCGGAGGTTTCGGGTGCCACATCCGGCGTCGCGATCTGCCGAGGCGGCTCGTCGTATCGTGTTTCCGGTTTCGCGCTCGCCGCCGGGTGCGAATCGATTTGCGCTTGCGTGGTTTTTTTGACCGAAGAAAGCGTCGCCGCCGTGTCGTCCGGTTTCTTCCGCGATTCCGGTTCCGGTGCCCCTTCCCCTGGTGGTGCGTCCAGCACCCCGCGTTCTTCCACATCGAGCCACCGCGCGGTTCCGTCGGCGACCATTTTCGTAATCGCGAACGGCTTGTGCTCGGAAGACCACTGAGTTGTGAGGGGTGATGAGGGAGGGGAGGGGGAGGTCAGAGGCGATTCGTTCCGTCACGGATCTGGGCAATCGCCGGAAGAACGGGTGCGGAGTGAGTGAGTCGTGCGGGTGGTGTTTCGGATGCGCAACACACACGCGCCGCCTGGTACGCGCACCACCACCAACACCAAGACGTACCTTGACGTTTTTCTGTTTCGATACGACCTCCAGGAAGTGTTTCGTGCTCGCGAAGCGCCCCCACGCGAGTCGGTACAGGCCACTGGAAACTTCGTTGCGTTCCGCATCTCGCGTGGTTTCGCAAAACCCGACCACCCCCGCGCGCCACCGTCCGTCCTTCGTTTGGACCTCCACCAGCCGGCCCATCACCGGGTCCGTCGTGTCGTCGTACTCGGTCGGAGGCATCGCGCGGCAAAGATACCACCCGCACGCAAACGCACGCGCGTCACTGGGCGCCTCGCAATGCACTCGAATTGCGGGGTGCCTGAAGCGTATCGCGATTCTTACTCGTATTTGTTCTGCATTGCAAGAAATGCAGAGAAAAGACGAACTTTCTTTCGCGACGATGGTAAACCCCCGCCACAATCGGGCGCGAAGAAGATCTCCGGCGCCATCCGCCCCCGAAATGGTGGACGAGGAGATCGCGTTCGACCCGGATATTCACAAATCGCACCTGGGAAGGCTGGTGAAGGTCCGGGAAAGTACAAACCACACGTGGCAACACGGCGTGCCGTGTTTCGCGGTGACGGAATGGGAACTTGAAGATTACCACGGCGACGGGAAGATGTGCAAAGTGGAGAAACCGACGGGGGGGTACCAGCTCCAGTGGGGTTTGTTCGAGAGGATCGAACAGGCGATGTCGCAGAAACGAAGCGCGAAGACGGTACGTGTTGCGTTTTGTGTGGTGCGCTTTAGGGCTCGACCCCCGGCGGGTCGCCTCGACGCCGCCCCGTGACGGCCACGATCGTTCGCTCATCCAAATTTCGGCGGAACGGCAAGTCGTTCGACCGATCAACACCGCGATGTCCGGTTTTTTTACCGAACGCGCGCCACCGACGCCTTCGAAGACGGCCCGGCGATGACTCTTGACGATTGACTTGAAGACGCGACGATAGTTGAGTCACTGAGTACTGAGAATTTGAGCCAATAAGTACTGACCCTCGTACCCCATCCCCTCATCATCATTCCACCCTCTCAAAAACTCAAAAACATCGTCACCAGTTCTCGTCCGAAGCCGAGCCGTTTTACCTGGACGAGCTCGTTTCAAGGAACCTGGCGGTTTTCACGGACGTTGCGGGTGAACCCGGCACGTTGGATCTGGATAAGTGCGGAGTGGAGGCGGCTATTTACCGCACGAAAAAAGCGGTGTCCGATCGCCGGGTGCGCGACCGCGAGCGAATCGAAGCGGCGAAACTGAAACAAGATTTGGATCGCCTCGCGAAGGCGAAGGCGGCGGCGGACACGAGGCGACTGCTGGAGGAAAAAAACAACGGGGCGAAACGGGGTAAGGGCAAAAGCGCGCCCGCGGCGGCGGCGGTTACCACCCCGGGAAGGGCACGGCAAGCACAAAGCGCGCCGCGATTGAAACCGCTTTCGACGAAGAGCGCTTTGAAGAGCGCGCCTCCACCGAAACCGCCGGCGGAAACCCAAAACCCCGCGACCCTGAAGCGCGCTCGCAAAAGCACTGACGCGAACGGAGGTGAAGGGGAGATAGAGATTCTGCTCGCCGCGGCGGCGTTGATCGGGGTGGAGGTTGGTGTGGTTGGCCGTGGGGCGAGCAGTCCGCAAAAAAAAAAAAGTCTGCTGGGCGGGTCGCGGAAACGCGCGCGGAGCGGCGGCGCGTTACCTGTGGTGCCCTCTTCGTCCGCGAAGAAACAACCAACGACCGCCTGTAAAAACCCGAACGCCGCGCGGCCGGCTGGCGAAAAGACCCGGGAACAAATCGCGGCGGAGGTTCAGCGGGAGAAGGCTGTGAACGCTCGGGCGGCGGCGGATGTCGCGGCGGCGGAGGCGGCGAGCGCGAAGCAAAGAGCGGACGCCGCGTTTGAAGCGGCGATGCGGCTGGGGAACTCGCCGGTGGTCGGCCTTGGACTCGGCGCCAACGGCGTTGGGTCTCCGCGACCGCACGTACCCGAGCACGGCCCGCCTCGCCGAACCGCCACGAAGACGAGTTTGAAACAGCGTCTGTTTGGCGGCGGCGCGGAGGTGGAGGGGGACACCAACGCGTCACCGGGTTGGGGCGCCAACCTCCAACCGGGTTGGGGCGCCAACGCGTCACCGGGTTGGGGCGCCAACCTGTCACCGAATACGAAGACATCTACGCCGTCGCAAACCCCTTCGTCCGATGACGACTCCGGGAGGGACGATGATACTGACGGTCACCGCGCAAATTTTGTAAACGACGGGTCCGAGTCGGACGACGCGGATGACGAAACGCTGGTGCACGCGGCGCCGACGAAACCGTCGCGACCCGAAACGCAAAACCCGGCGACTAAACCGCCACACGGCGCGACAGTCAAAACACCGAAAAAAACCACCGCGCAGACCTCATTGATTCGCCCAGTTAACACCCTGGACACCACTGACCCCACCGCGCACGCGACAATCGGCGGCGAGCTACTTGACTCGGCGGTTTTCGCGGGCGCCACGCCCACGTCGTGGATACTCCGCTTGTTGGTTTCGCGCATGTCGAACGACCCCACCATTCGCGCCGTGTTCTTCAACTCCCTGTGCGCCATGGAAGAGAAACACTTCGACTTTGCGCACCGGATACTCACCGAACACGACTTTACATGCGGTAAGTATTTCCCAATCACCACATTCCGCCGACTGATTGCCCATACGGGACTGACAATTCGTTTTACAATCTCAGGGTGGCGGTTTCGTTTGCTGGAGTACCTGGACCGCGCACGAGGTTTGGACCACGGGTACGGTTTTGGGCGTTTCCCAAATCCGCCCGACTGTTTTGCCGGTTGTCCGCCCGTAATTACTGTTCACTGCATACATCACAAACGCACTGTTTTACCTCTAACGCTGGTGACGGTTCAGACCGATTACCCCTCCCTGTTGTCCAGGCCATCGTCCAATATGTCGCGATGTACATGGCACTTGGTGCCACTCAAGACTGACACTTTGTTTTACCTATCCCAGCGCCGCGACGAACGCTGAGTTGGCGAAGATGTGCGAACGGCGCGAACACGACGCGCGGGAGACGCGAAAAACGAACGAGGCCCGGGCGGAGGAGAGGTACAAAGAACAGAGGGACGCGTGGACCAAAACGCACGGGGACGGGAACGGAAACGGGAGCGGCACTCCGGGCGGCAAGAACACTACTACTACTGACAAAACAAAAAATACGCCGACGAAACCGGCGAGTGACGCGACGACCGCGGTCCCCGCCGCGAAACCGCTGCGGCCGTACACGGACGAGAGCGACCCGTTTCTGGACGAGCGGCCCGGGGCGCAGTTGAAGCTCCTGCCAGCCCTGGGCGCGCGGACCGTTGATGCGGACGTGACAAACGGGGACGCGGTGTCCGCCGGTCGTAGCGACCGACACGCCGCGAGCGGCCTCGACGGCACCGACCTCACCTTTGTGAAAGCCTCCCCAACACGCGCCGCGAGCGCCAGCGGCGTCGTCCCGTCCGGCCCACTGCCCATTCGAGGCGCGGTTGGTTATTCCACCAACGCCGTGGGTTTGGGGTTTAAAATCGCCATGGAGAACGCGGTGCGGGGCTTTCCCAATCACCACACTCCGCCTCCCTGATTGCCCATACTCGTACCAGAAGGGACTTTCACCTCTGCCCGTTACCCTGACTGTTTACGTAACACGAGACTGACGTTTCTTTTTTCACAATCAGGGGGCGAGCGAAATCGGGGATTGGCGAGGGATGACCCGCCTTGCGAAGCGAGACGCGGCGGCGCGGCCGATGGAAGCGCTGACTTTGACGTTGTCCGGTTTGATGCAATGGCGCGTGGGTGATTTGGAAGGCGCGAAGCCGCCCCTGCGATCGGCGATGCACCACGACGGGAACAACGCGCGCGCGGCCCCTCTTCTTTTCGAAGTGCTGCTCACGAGCAACGAAACGGACGAAGCCGAGGTGGTTTGGGACACCGCGTTGCACCGCGGGGAATTCGGACCCACGTACGAACGCCTCATCGCCACGGCGCTGCGGTGCGGCGAGGGCGCTGAGGGCATTGAAAGGGACGAGGAGAGGAACGAAGAAGCGACGAGCTAGGTTGTTTTGTGAATGAAACCTGGTTTAGTGAACACACGCGTGGGTACCTTTCAAGCGCGGTCTCGAGTACCACTACACTAACTTTTTAACAAACAATGAGCCACTAGATCGGCTAAGCGCTACGCTAATACCACTACAAGTACAATAAAAGGTTGTCACAAAAGGGTCATGGCGAGCGCCGCGACTAAACTGAACCCCCATCCCGCCGCCAACCGCCACGAAGAACTCACGCACGTCACGTCGATCCGTGGCGGCGCGACCCGGCCTCGGGCGACCGCCACGTCGCACGCGATCTGCGCCTTCTCCTGATACGATTAACAAGAAAGTGTCAGTCTCTCGGACCGCGTGTATGCGGGATTGGTATGAGGGATTGGAAAGGGTATGCTGTACTCCATAGTATGAGGGATTGGAAATAATGCCACAGTATTACGTAAACAGTCGTGGTAACAGTCCTCCGGGAATGCGCCCTTCTGGTCGTAACATACGTACCAGTGACGCGGCGCACGAGACGTGCGAAGCGACGCAGTAGTCGTAGCAAAGCGGCAGTTCGAAATAAACCCCCGGTGTTTCCTTGTTCTCTTCGCATCTTGGGAACCCTAGTAAACATATGTACGTCTTGAACGCGTCAAAGCACTCGGTGGTGGCTAAATCAGGCCACTCCAGGGTGTGCCGTGCGGTGTGTTCTTCGAACTGCAGCTGCAGGCTCTCGTCGTACACGGACGGGGACACTACTCGTGAGCACACGTCGTACCCCACCCCGACACAGAACTCCAGCTCGCCCTGCTCCACCGGGATGCACCGCGCGCTCCTCGCGGTTAAAATCAACAAAGGGTCCCCAATCTCACCAGGCAACTCGGCACACACCTGGAACGGGTACGGGCCTTGCCTGGTGAACTCGGTGAAGTACGCCTGTACCTCGACTTTGGGGACGGGGGGGGGAATGTCGTCCTCGAACGTTGCATCGGCAGAATCTCCCGTCGTGGATCCATCCGCCGCGGTTTGCCCCGACACCGCACTCGTGGTGGCCGTGAGTAGCACGAGAAAGAGCGTCCATGCTACACATGTCAATCGCCGCACTTCCCCCTGGGGCGTACCCGCCTGGCGCGACGGGCGGGGCATGTGGCGAGCGCGCCCCGCGAGTGATGAAGCGAAGGAACAAATCTGACGATGCGATGGCGACAGAAAACGGCACCGATCTTTTTGACGCATCCAAAGATCTCCTCGCCAAAAGTGCACCCTTTCAACGAGTGACGAGGAGATCACGCCCCCTAGCGCGGTCAGTGTCAGGCGCGTTGGGTGGTCGCGTCGAGGCCCCGGGTACTGCGGGAGAGGGCACACTTGGTACGGGTCGAGTTTGTTCTTTGACAAATACCGGCGAGATCGTGGAGAGCGGACGGTGCGCGTGGGGCGTGTGGAGGGGAGATTGATTTGATTCCCTGGGGCGGGTGAATCGCGAAAGGGCTTCTTGCGGGGATCCGCTGCTCGTCTTTTTTCGACACAACCAGGAGGACAAACCCGGTACGGGGACCACCAAACCTAACCGGGACACGGGAAACACGGGACCACGATGACCAATGGTCCTGCTGTGGATGCGAAGGGCGACGCGGACGGGCGTGGTGTGACGGAAACCACCGGGGCACCGACCAACGTTGGAAACCCGAAAATGGACAATCGTGAAGCAACCACTTCTTCTCCATCGAAAGAATCCTCCGGCTGGGGCGCGGCCGGGCCGGTCGCGATTTTGATTGACGAGTTGATAAAAACCCTCCGCCCAACCGCGGCGAGTGACAAACGACGGCGCGCAGTTTTCCGGCACGTCGCGGATCTGGTGGACGGGTGTTTCTCCGGCGAAAACGTGCTAGTCACCGCGTTCGGGTCGGTACCGCTGCGCACGTATTTACCAGGTACGTTTGTGTTTCCCAAATCCCGCCTCCCTGTTTGATGCCCCTCTGTGACTGTTTACTGCCCCTCCCTGACTACACTAGTCATTAAAAGGAAGTATACTACATACATCACAAGTAGACTGTTTGCCCATTCATTACACCAATACTCAAGACTCAAGACTGACCCTTTTCTTTTACATTCAGACGGAGACATCGACGTGTGTTTGTTAGGCCCGCACAGCGCGCTTTCAAAAGACCCGTGCTGGACAACACGTTTACGCGACCACATCGAGTTCACCGAGGCGGCGTCCGAGGCGAACGGCGAAAAGTCCGAGTTCGCGGTTTCCGAAATGCACGTCGTGCACGCCGAGGTGCGTTTGATGAAGTGCATCTGCGACGGCGTGGTTGTTGACGTCAGCGCTAATCAGTTCGGCGGGCTCGCCACGTTGGGGTTCCTGGAAGAAGTGGACGCTTTCATTTCGCGAAAAATAACAACCGCAGCACCGGGACTGTTTAAAAGGTCAATCGTCTTAATAAAAGCCTGGGGGTTCTACGAGGGCCGGCTGTTGGGCGCGCACCACGCGTTGATAAGCACGTACGCGCTTGAAACGCTGGTGCTTTACGTGTTAAACGTTTTTTGGAAGAAACACAACCTGAGCACTCCTTTAGAGGTGCTGCACACGTTCCTCACCGTGTTCGCGAGCTTCGACTGGGACACACACGCGGTGAGCATTCACGGGCCGGTGCCACTGGTGGATTTGACACCGAAGCACGGCGACGACGGACGCACTCCGGGGGAGAAAACCGGAGAGACGCGAGAATCCGCCTTGCTTAAAGGCAAGAAAAACGCCCTCTCGACGGAAAAGAGCCCTTCCACCGCGAAGACTGTAAACACTTCCACCGACCCAACCGACGAAAAAGAACCCTCAATCCAACACGAACTTCTCACCCCCGAGTTCATGTGGCGCATGCTGGACAAGTACGGCAACGAGTCCATTATGCGGCAGCACGCGGCGGCGGGCGCGGCGCGGGGCGGGGGCGTTGGTACGGCCCACGGGGTCGTCCCCGACCAAAATTTGTTGCAAAACGCGGAGACGAAACCTCCAAACCGAACGCGGATGCCCATCAAACACCTCAACGTAATAGACCCTTTGTTGCCTAGCAACAACCTTGGGCGAAGCGTCTCCCTAGGCAACGCGTCTCGGATTCGGAAAGCCCTGACCATTGCGGCGGGGAAGCTGAGCGCGTTGCGGGAGATGAGCGCTCGCGGCGGGTCCCGCGACCGCGCCGCGGTGAACGTGCTTTCGCAGTTTTTCGGAAACACCGCGAGGTACGGCCGTAGCGCGGTTCCCAAATCCAACGGCCGCTGTTTTATCTCTCAGCTGGCGACTGTTGTCCATACATCGCGATATACTCGTACCAGAAGGGAGCATTACCTCTTCCGATTGTCCAGAGTAATTACATAATACACATTACGAAAGACTGACACTTTTCGTGTAACAATCACAGGCACCGCAGAGTCGCCCTGAGCCTTCCCAGCGCGCCCGCCACACCGGGAGGCAGGGAACACGCGGACGAGGTCTCCATGACCCCGGCGGCGACGGCGCGGAGGCACTCGGTTACTCTGCTTGAGGGAGAAATCTCGAGTACTAACTCAAGCGAAAAAACAAGCGACGGGGGAAAACGACTTTCCGCCGGGTCGGCGTCGCCCGTTTCGCGGCGGCCGGAGCAGTCGCCGTCCTCAGGCGACCTTCCCGGACGTTCCGGATGTCACGCGGACGTCGTCACGGGGGATAACGGTAACGCGTCTCCGCGAGAATCCAGCGCGTCCTTCGGCGACGCCAACGCGTGGCCTCGTTTAGGTAACGCGTCGCCCACCAAGTCGAGCGGCGAGTCAGAGATGGTCCCCATGGGAATCGGGTGCCCTATTATGCACGCGGATCCTGTTAAAAACAGGGACGAGGACGACGCCCGCGGGCCGTTCTGGGGGCGGTGGGACCCGCTACCCGCCGCGGAGCTCGCCGCCGCGGCCGCCGCGCAGGCGCTGGCGAACAGACACTTGCCGCGGCTATCAAACGCATCGAGCGTTGATGTGGTTTCGGTTGGGGGTTTTCCGCTCGCTGACGATGACGAGTCTTTGGAAGACCCTGCTCCCGGTTTGTTCCGCGCCGCCGCCGCCGAGCTCGCCGCCGCCGCGTTCGTCGCGCACGCGCAGACCGCGTCGTCAGGGAAGTGCCCGCGCCACGCCCGGGGTTTGAGTTTCGGAAACGAGCCCGAGTTTGCAAACAACGTTAGCGCGCAGCTCGCCGACGGCAGCACGCCCGGGTCGTCGCGAGGCGCTTCATGGCGAGGCGGAGGAGGGTTTGCTGAGACGACGTCTCAAAAAGCAATCGAACTCGGCCGCGAGCGGGCCGGCCACGATTCGATACCAGGCACTTCGCCCACCGAACGCGAACGAGGCTGTGTGAACGACGCTTTTGTTACCGACGAAGTCGCCGGGTTGACGTTTCAAGACTCCGGAGTGACTAAAGAAACTTCTCAAGACTCTGGATTGAGTAACTCGAAAGAAACAAAAGAAACCCAGAAAACCAAACCAAACCTCACAATTCGTCTCGGGCAACCCCCGATACCTCCCGGGCCGCCGCCCGCGAATTTGAAAAGGCTGGCCAGGGACGCCGCCGCCGCGCGGCTGCGGAGGGTACGTATTCGGCCTTTCCCAAATCCCGGACGACTGTGTGCCCATACAATACTGACACTTTTCTTTTACAATACAGGAGATGAGTTGCCCAACGTTTTTTCCCGAAACGGTTGTGTCGCCTTCATACGTCTCGGGTGTGTTGGGTGGTACGGGTGGTACGGGTGGTACCAACGTGCAGCAGCAGCATCTCTTCCACGCGTTGAAACAACAACACCACTTCCAAGTCGACCCGCCCCTCCCTCCCCCCGCGGTGCAATCGCCCAAGACGCTGGGGTTGGGCGACCGCGTTGACGAAAACGGCCCGCGCGATATCTTCGCCGGCGACCTCGCCGTGATCTGGGCGCACCTGGAGTTTGGCAGGCACTACCACCGCAGCGCCATGTTGCGGCGGTACGAACAGTACGAGCTGGTGTCAAAACAGCGCGAGCTGGCGGCGGCGCAGACCGCGACGGGAAACGTGCATCACGGGTCCTCGTCCTTCGGTGTGAGGGACGGGCTTGGGGATTCGAATTTTCGGGGGACACAGGGCAACATAGCTGCTTCAGGAGGAGGCGGAGACAAACGCGGCGGAAAACGCGTTCGGGGATCGTCGGAAATCGGCGAGTCCAGCACTGTCCGGTCCAGACACCGGCGCGGACGCGGGCGGGGTTTGGGGAACGATCGGGCGGCGGTTTTTCCCGGAAGCGGAAACTGGAACGGCAACGGCGGCGGACACCAATCAGCGCACGCGTACACCGCCGCGGTCACCGCCGCGCTCGCCGCTGGGGCGGAGCCTCCCAAGCGAACCGGAGGCGTCGGAGCTGGAGGCGGGGCGACGAACGCCGCCGCGCGACGGGGCGAACCGAAGAGGGACAAAAAGGTGAAGGAGAAAAAAAAGACGGAATCGGAATCGAAAAAAATCGAAAAAGCACCGCCGTTGCCGCCCGGGCCTCCTCCAAACAACACCGGTGGCGGGAATCGAACCGCCGAGGGCGCGCCAGGTGGCCCAGAACCCGTTCCACTAACAACCAATCCGCTGACCTGGGGTCCGAAGCGCGTCATGGCGGCGGTCAAACAACCGCTGCCCGGTTCGCCGCGCAAAGCCGCGGAAACCGAAACCGAAACGAGACCCGAAAACGGTCTTGCCGCCGACGTCGGTGCTTCCTCTGACCTCGAAGGATTCGAACCCGGGGGGACCGCGGATGTCGCCACAGTGGGCACATCCACAATGAACACCTCCCAGGGGGGTTCAGTGACGATCGGTCAGACCACGGTAACAGTGGCAACCAGTCCGAAAGGGTCGTCAGTGGCACTCAGTCACAAAGAATCCGCCACCGCGCCGTCGTGGTCGTGCCTGGTGAAAAAGAACCCGGGGACTTTTGAAATCGGTTTGGGAAGTACCGTTTCCGTCTCCGGTTCCGTTTCGCGCGCCGCGTCGAGGCGGGCAAGCCACGTCGACCGGTCACCGTCCCCGGTTCGGGAACAAATGGCCGTTTCGAGCAAGAACGGGGGTACGGACCAGTCATTGGTAACGGGAAATGGCAATTCCGATGCGTCAACACGGGATGGAAATTACCCCGGACTAACTTCGCATACGGAACCCGTTTGGAAGAAACCGCCGTCGTCGCCCGTCCGGCCGTTAGCGGGGGCGTGGGCCAAAGGGGACGTTAAAGAGACGTTTGCGGCTGCGGCTGCGGCTGCGTTGAAAGCGCCGCCTCCGGCGAAGGAGGAAACCGTTACGGTTTCTTCCGCGAAACAAAACGACGCACCGGTCACGCCGCTCGCCCAGAAGTCGTCCCCGTCCCTCCCGTCCGATAAATCGGAATCGCCATCCTCCAACGACTCGAACGCGGCGGAGAAGGAAAACCCCCCGGGGGTTGGGGCGGACGGGAAGCATTTGAAAAGACGCGAATCTAAAAAGTCTGTAGACGAAAAAAACGCCGAGTCCAACTTCGTGCGGAAGGAGGATGACTTTCCGGGGCTTGGCGGGGTGCCTGTGGCTGTGGTGGCGACGAGTGTGGGGGTGTGGGGAGGTGCGAAAAAAGGGGGCGAGGGTCATCGGTGAATGACGGGCAGAGACATAGCGTTGAATTGACAACACACGATTGATTGCAAAAAATCGACCGAAATTTCGTTTACGGTAGAGAACAAACAATCACCACCAAATGGCGAACGTTGGCACCTCTCCAAGCACTTCCTCTCGCGCGTGAAGAAGCGCGTTTTGGGTCTCACCCGGTCTTCGTTTCCTGTGACAGACACAGGACGATACCGTTCGCGATGGCGGGTCGCGTCCGTTTGGACGACCAGGTTCGTCTCAAGGGAAGCAACCCGGCGTGGCTGGACCGCGACAAGGAGACCCGCGACGCCGGGGGCGCCGCCGTGGACGTCACCGGGAAGGTGTCCAGACACCGAGCCGGGGTGCTTCCTGACTGGGCCGGTGGTGGTGATGATGACACCAATGACGACGACGACGCGGTGGGCGATGACACAGAGATGCCCGGCCCGACCGGCGGGAAACGCAGAGTCGTCGCGGTGCCCGCCGTGATCGTGGCAACCTCATCTGCGTTGCAAAGGCCGGCTCGGGTGGTGTTGCCCCCGACTTTGGTGCGCGGGGGCGGGGGCCTGTCTTGTGCTGACGCTTCGTCGTCCGAGTCCGACACGGACGAGGACGAAATCGCGGTGCGCAGAGCGTCGGCGAGGGCGCGACTCGCGGCGCGGAAGTCGGGGGCGGGTTCGGACGATGACGCGCAGATGCCGGTTGGCGATGATGACGATGGTGGTGCTGGGAACCGAACCGGGATTGCGGTAAAAAAAGAAGAATTAAAAAAAGAAGAATCAGGCAAACCAGAAGCCTCGGGTTCGTCGTCTTGGGAAACGGACACGGACGCCAGTGATTCCGACGAGGAGGAGACGAACACGGCGGGCAAGCTGTTGAAACCTGTTTTCGTGTCAAAAGCGAAACGCGAGACGCTGGTTGAACGGGACCGCCTGGAACGGGAGGCGGACGACGACTGGTAAGTATTTCCCATTTCCACATCCCGCCTCCCTGATTGCCCATACTCGTACCAGAAGGGACTGTTACCTCTGACTGTTTGTCCATACATCGCGATGTACTCGTACCAGAAGGGACGTCTTCCCTCTGCCATGACTGTTTGTCCATACATCGCGATATACAAGACTGACATTTCTTTTTTTACAATCAGGGCGTCGCGCGAGGCGCACAAATTGAAGCGCGCCACTGAGTCCAAAGCGCTCGCGGAAATCGAGGTGGAACGGGAAACGGCGATCGCGACCGCGGAGGAAACCGCGGAACACAGTGACGTGGAGACGGATGACGAACTCACGGATCCCGCGGTTGAGTATCAAGCGTGGCGGTTACGGGAACTTTTGCGAATTAAGGAAGACGAACACAATCGCGAAAAGATGTTTGGCGAACGCGAAACACAGGAGAAAATAAGACGGATGAGCGAAGACGAAAAGAAGGCTTATTTCGAGGCGAACCCTGACAAGAAAAGAGAAACCCCTGGTACCGGTGGAGATGCTTCCAAACAAGCAACCGACACCCAAAAACCCGGGTTCCTTCAGAAGTACTACCACAAAGGCGCGTTTTTCCAGGAAGCGAGCGACGATCAATTCGGCACCGCCGAAACGCACGAGATATACAAACGAGACTTTTCAGGTACGTCCCCGCTTTTCCCAAATCCCAGGACAGTTTTATCTCTCAGCTGGTGACTGTTGTCTATACATCGCGATATACATCACTGACACTTTTCGTTCGCAAAACTCCAAAGGCGCGACCGGCGGGGACAAAGGGTTCGACAAGAAAAACCTCCCGAAATCCATGCAGGTCCGAGGGGACACGTTCGGCAAGATGGGCCAAACCAAGTGGACGCACCTCGCGGCGGAGGACACCAGTCGGCCGCAACACAAAGACGGGGGGGGAGGCGATACCCTAACCCTGCCCCCGCGGAAACACAAAGGCAAGGAACAGTCGTTTGAAAAGCCGGGGAGGTGAGGATGGCTTTCTTTTTTTAGAAATGAATATTTGTCCTCG
>Ga0222648_1000730_pt1 | contig 13519 bp, 10 predicted proteins | sample AntAcemetagen335_FD_181021 | JGI IMG/M metagenome (GOLD analysis project Ga0222648, IMG submission 181021) | Saline water microbial communities from Ace Lake, Antarctica - #335 | ecosystem: Environmental > Aquatic > Non-marine Saline and Alkaline > Saline | place: Antarctica: Ace Lake... | reverse complement strand
GCGGCGCGAACCGCTGAGGGCGTTACCGGCGAAGCACGCGCGCGTCTTCGCGAATGACCCCGACGTTGCGGCCGACATCTCCGCGAGTTCGCGAGCGCAGAAGGGCGACCTTCTGCGCCGCGCCTCGCGGAGTGCACGCGACGGGCTGTTAGGGTTACCCCAAACAGCGCGACTGATCAGGAATTCCCACAATCCGATTTCGAGTCGCTGGATCCGCCAGTTGCTCGTGATTGCTGATCTTCTAGAGGCGACACCCGGCCGCGCCGGACACGCGTCCTCGTATGGCCGGCGGCGACCGCCTGGTTCTCGCCACGCTCGGGTTCCTCTCATTCGGCACGTTCGCGGCTATCTTCGCGGCGACGCAAGACCGGAAGGTGGAGCGGTACCGCAGGGAAGGAAGGGCGCTGCCGCCTGGGTTTCGATAGCAGTCCGTAAGATTATTGGATTAACGCGTCCGTGATTGCGTGGGCGGGATGGAGACGGGTTTGAACGACGTGTTCGCGGAGAACGACGAAGGTGACGACGACGAGGCTCCCCTGGTGGTTGCCTCACCCACCAACACCGCGCCGGTAATCCGGGACGCCTCGTTTTTAGTGTCCACGTTCAACCTGGCGAACTGCGCGGTGGGCGCGGGGGTTTTGAGCGTGCCGTATGCGGTTTCCGAGCTCGGCGTAGTGTTAGCGCTCGTTGTCCTCCCCGCGGTTGCGGCGGTGGTGGTTTTCACCCTGCACGTGCTGATAGACGCAGCTGATGTGTACGGCGCGGTGAGCTACCAGGAGCTTGTTTCCAAAGCCCTCGGTCCGGGCGTGGCGCACTTTGTGTCTTTCACGCTGATTCTGTACATCGCGGGGAGCTGCGTGGCGTACACGATCATCGTGGCCGATGCGTTCGCATCAGTGGCGGCAGTGGCGGGCGTCACCGGGTCAGTCCCCGGTGCGTTCGGCGTGGAGAGAACGGTGGTGATACTCGTAACAAGTGTCTGTGTGCTTCTTCCCCTGAGTCTGCTGCGGCGAACGAAACACCTGGCGCCGAGCTCGACCGTAACAATCGTGGCGCTGATGTACATGTGTTTCGCCGTGCTTGTCGAGTTTGTCAAGGATTTTTCATCGTCCATGAGCGACGATTGGAGCGACGTAAGCGCGGATGGCAATTACACCGGGAACGACAACGGCACTGGTACTTGGAACAACTCCACGGCGCGTCGCGGAGAGGGAAATATTTCCTTGCACACGCGCGACCGCGGTTCCGTCGGTTCCGTGACCTTCGCCGGCAGAGTGATTGATTTGTGGCGCTTCGACGCAAACGCCGTGCTCGCCCTACCCATCTTCGTCTTCGCGTTCCAGTGCCACATCCAGATCCTCTCCATATACGCCGAGCTTCGCGACGAGCCGGAGAGTGATGATGGGGACACGAGGGAAGAGACGCTCGTGGTGGGTGACGAGGAGACGGACAGGCCACTCAGCGCCGGTCGTGGTGACTCTGCTGTCAATCGAGTGAGTCACGCTACCGACAAAAAACAAAATCGCCGCCAGCAATCCATGCGCCGCGTCGCGACGGTCGCCACGGCCGTGTGCCTCGTCGGGTATTTGCTGGTCGGCGTTTGTTGTTTTCTGAACCACCCCGACGTGAATAGCAACATGCTGAAGTCGTACGACTGCAAAGATAAATACATGCTCGTGGCTACGGTAGGCATGGGGCTAAGCGCGATTGGTTCGTACCCTATGAACCAGTTCTCGGCGAGGGCGGCGCTCGATGACTTGCTCGCCGCGTTCCTCGGGTGGCGAAAAGCCTCCCCCGGGTTGGCCCCGATCAAGCGACACGTTTTGCAGACCCTAATTTTCATAACGTGCACCACCGCCACCGCGCTACGAATCGAAGACCTAGGCAAGGTGTTCCAGCTCGTGGGGAGCACCGCGGGGGTGCTCGTGATTTGCGTGGTCCCGGCGGCGCTTTTGATGATGGAAAAACCGAAAGTAGTTCCGGTTGCGTCCAGAGGTGATTCGGAGGGCGAGTCGCGGGGTGACAGAAACGGCAACGGCTCCGGGGAGGACGATTTCGTGATCACCGCGAGAGGGCGGTCGCGACGAAACAGACACACGCGGTCCAACCACTGGACGGACGGGGGGGGGTCGATCGGGGGTCTACACGACTTAGTGGGTACTAACGGGGGGGTCGAGGACATGAGCGGTTCAAATACGTTAACCGAAGCGTTGCTATCGCCGGATACAGACGCGACGGCGGAAACGGCGGAGTCGGCGATCCGAAAAGCACAAAAAACAAAAGACACGTACAGAGGAGTAGCGCTCATACTTCTCGGGCTACTCATCGCGACGTCCAACGTGTACGTGCTGTTTTTCAATCACCAGGACGAGGACGTGACGGGTGAGGACCCCGGGGACCCGGCTTGAGACTTTTTTATCTAAAAACATGTACCGTTAAAGGCGTACGGATCTAGCCGCGCTGGTTAGCTCGATGTTCGAAAGAAAGAAATGTACCGGTAGTATTTTTACAGCACGGGTTGTTTCAAGTCGTCTCCGCGTTTTCCTTTCCTCACCCGCGCGCGCGTTTCGCGGTGTGTGTATCACCGCCACCCGATGTGGGCGGCAAGCACAGCAACGCGGAGTGTTGCCCTCCGAACGAGAGCTGGGTTATTTTGTCGGTTCCCATGTTTTTGGTGGGTTTTACCAACGTAGGCACGGTCGCGTCTGTCTCGTCGTCGCCCCTACCGAGCTGGCCCATGGTTCCGTACCCCCAGACGTACGCCTCGCCGTTTTCCGTGACGCACCCGCTGTTACTGGCGCCCGCAAAAACACCCACCACACCTGATTGAAATAAAATAAATGTCAGTCTTGTATGGGCAATCAGCTGGCGGAATGTGGTAAATGGGAAATACTTACCTCTTCCGGAAACACCAACCACGTGGTTCATCTCGCTGTGCGGCTCGTCGTCTGTTGGCGAGATGTGGGTCACTCCTAGGCGGCCGTACGCCGGGCGGCCGAACGTAAAAACATCCCCCGTCGCGCTCCGCAAAACCGTGTGCGCCTCGCCCGCGTCGCCGGCGACGATTTTTTTCCCACTCAACTCGGTCACCAGTTTCGGGAAGTACTCCAGGTTACTGCTGCCCGGTTTCAAGTTGTCATAAGGCACCCCGAGCTGGCCGTACGAGTTCAAGCCCCAAGCGAAAACCTGGCTCGTAGAGCCGTCTGAAGAGGCGGCGATGCCAAACGAGTGGTAGCTCCCCGCGAAAATCGCGGTTACTTTTGACACACCGGAAACCTTCTTCGGGTTCAAAAGTTTCGTCTTCGCCGGCACGTCCCGCTTGCTAATGTTCTCCGCGTCCTCTTCGCAAAGCCGCCCCAAACGGCCTTTCTCGCCGCACCCCCAGGAATACACCTCGCCCGCCTTCGTCAACGCAAGCACGTGGTCGGTACCGCTCGCCGTCGCCACGGCGCGGCTCGCGTCGCAGTCGGGGACGTACCGGGTGGTTGGCGTGCGGCAGATCTGCTCGCCCTCCGGCGTGAAGGCGTACAGCCCTGAGGATGTTCGAAAGGTTCCCCAGGCCACGATTGCGCCATCCGCGGTGACCACGGCGACGTGCGAGTCCCCGGTTGACAAATCAACCGCAATCGCGGCACTTCGAAGGTCCACCAAACCCGGCGTCGATTCCGAACCCGCCACGTCTTTGTTCGCCAAGCGCCCCAACGCGCCTTCGTCGTTCACTCCCCAGGAGTACACCAGGCCGCCCTCAACGATCGCCAGCGTGTGCATGCCGCCGCACGCGATTTTCATAACAAGCGCGCCGCTGGGCACCGTGTTGAGCCACCGCGGGCGCGGGAGTTCGTCCACGTCGTCGCCCAACCCGAGCTGCCCGCCGTCGCCGGTGCCGAAAACGAAACACCGGCCTTTGTTTTCCTGGGAACCGGCGACGGACGCGACCTCGGAGGTGGACAAGTCCAGCTTATCCAGGACGTCCTTGAATTCAGTCTGCGAGGGATCCCAGGGGGGAGACGGTCAGACGGTTGGGTGAGAATGGAAACATTTACGCGACTTGGCTTGGCTTTTTTTGACCTGCCGAAAAGAAACCCATGGGGTTTCGTTCCCCTGACAGGCGCACGGGGAACCACCGCGTGCGTTTGCGTTACGACGGAAAAGGAACAGGCAAACCACGGGACGTACCCGAATCCGCCGCGCGTACTTCTTGTAACTCTCCGCTTCTTTTTCGTGCCAGCAATACGGGTTCTCCGCGATCTTTCGCGTCAGGTCCTTGAGATATTCCGTGTTGAGATGCTTTACGTGCGCGAGGGCGGTCTTGGTTCGTTCGGAAGACGGGTCCGAGGATTCGGGGGGGAACCCGAACACACCGGTACCAGTACCGACTTCATCACGCCCGCGTTTTACCATGGTCGATGGGATCGGGGTATCGGTTCGGTGCGCGCGAGTCTGACGAGGATGGAGAAAAGGCGGCGATTAAAAAGCAGGAAAAAGGAAGACTTCGTTTTCGTCCGTTCGGTAACACAAGCCACGACGCTGTGGCCCGTCGGGAGCCATGGCGTCGCTTGACATGACCGCCGGCCTCGGCACGACTCTTCGCGGGTTCGAGCTCGACCAGGCGTATAATGGCTCCAAGAACGTTTCCGGCCAGCGACACGGCCACGGGACGTACCAGTTCCCGAACAAGTGCTACGAATACGAAGGCGATTTCGTCCACGGCGAGGCGCACGGCCAAGGCCGGCTCACGATGGGGGACGGCGGGTACTACCAAGGCGAGTTCGCAAACGGCGAAATCTCGGGGCACGGAACGCGAAGGTGGGGTACGGGGAAGGTGTTTGTGGGTGTTTGGGACAATGGCGAGATGCACGGCGAGGGCGTGGTGACGTTTCCGGGTGGCGACACATTCACGGGGACGTTCGTGAGAAACGTTCGGGAAGGTACGGGTTCGTTGCGATTGGCAAACGGCGGTGAGTACGAGGGCGAGTGGTTGTTGGGCAAAAAACACGGCAAAGGCGTCGAAACTTGTGTTGTTGACAACACAAAAGAGACGTACACAGGTGATTTCGCGAATGGCAACCGGGAAGGGTTCGGAGAAACTAAAAACAGCGAGGGCGGCGCGTGGCACTCCGGCGGGTGGCGCGACGGCAAAAAACACGGCGCCGGGAAACAGTTCGACAGCGCCAGCGGGGTGTCTTACGAAGGGGCTTTTGAAAACGATTTGCCAGCGAATCTTCCCGTGCTATTGGAAGTAGACGCAAGAGGGCCCAAAGCACATGAGGGTGACGAGGAGCCACCAATCGTGGGTACCGTTGAGGTGCCTCTTTCGCTCACCGCGGGCGAGTCGCTCGGCGCGAATGGAAGTTCAGTAGTGTTGCGCGCCAGGCTCGCGCCGGTTGTTTTACCGAAAGAAAACGAAAACGAATACACAGGTGACCCTGCTGAAGGCACTGCAACGGACGCGTACGGTGCTGAAGGCACTCCGACTGAGCCCGAAGTGGTGCTTGGTGACGTGGCTACGCACGAATCCGGACGCGTTTTTCGGTGTTTGTTAACTACGGGCGCGCCGACGATTGTAGAAACGGCGAGGCGCGGGAACGGAACCACCGACCCCACCGACGAAAACGAAGCGCCTAACCACCGCAACGTGGAAGAAACAGGTCCGCAAACGCATGAACCAGCGCGTGTGTCGTTAGCCTTCGGCCCTGAAATCCCGCTAGCCCAAGGTTCGAACCCGATGAGTTTCGACGCCGCGTTTACCGCGAACGGCGTCGCGTCGCTGGATTTCATCACGACGCCGAAAACTTTAGCGGAGGGCGTTTATACCTTGCGCGTCGTCGACGCGACGCCGGGGAAATACGGCGACCTTGCGCGGTTGCCTGATACGTTTTTCGTGATGCAGGTGCAGGCGGCGCCTGAGCCTTTACCTGAGGAAACAGCAGAGGGAGATGGGGAGGCGGCTTGAGCGAGCCTAAAGAAAGACAAGACGTCTCCTAAACCGCCAGCGTGTATTTTAACAATTTTTACCCTCCCCACATTCACACATTCCCCTCGCGTGTACCTGTATCATCCGTGCCAGCAGTGTTTCCCTCCCTTCCTCCACCTTTCATCAAGGTCCTTCAGGACACAGGGAAACGTGGGTTTGCCCAGCTTTTCGTTCACCTCGTTGTGTCGGTTGCACAGCCACACCGCGAGGGATGCGCGCGACTGCACCTCTGGCGGCGTTTTCGCCATGTCTTGTTGGAAATCGCTGGCGCACGGTCCGCACGGGTACAACAACCCAAGCGCGTCGAAGAAACGCCTGGCTTGTACCCGGTACAACGCATCCGGTTTGTCGGGATAGTGCGCCGCCATCGTGTGTAACAACGCCCAGGTTCCAAGGCCAAGCTCCTCGCGGTCCACCGGACAAGCTTTCGTCGCCGAAGTACTCGCATCGGCACTTTCACCTTCGTCACGTCGCGTTTTCCCTTTCGCCCTCGCCGCATCCTTCATCATCGCGAACATGTCTCCCTTCACCGCGCACGCGGGTTTGTCGCAATCAGCTTCTGCCGCGGTCGCATGCGATGGCGCGGATTCACCCGCCATCCCCTGTCCACGTGTTGCGTACCTGTGCCCCCCGGAATGGACGACGCGATGCGAAAACGAGACGCGTCTCGGACGCGACCGAAAACAAGCGGAAAAATTTTCACGCCGCCCGAAAAGGAACGAAGTGTCGCCACACCGACGCACCTAGAGTGCGACGCATTGCAGCCTGAACGACCGCGACGACGTATCGAGATCAATCGTTGACGTATCGTGTCGCGTTTAGAGCGACATATCGCGCGGTGTCACGTAAGTACGTCCACGTAGATAGGTACTTTACGAAGCGCTCTTCAAGGGTTTCATTTCATCGATCTCGCACCTACTCGAGGCACCAAATGTCGCCGCGCGTGGCTCTTCGTGGGAGATAAACCCGCCTGCTTTGACGTGATGTCTGACCCGGTTGCACCTCCGCCCTTTGTGGAGCCAGGGGCGTCGGCACCGACGGCACAGGTCCACGTTCCGCACGTCGATTCGTCCGAGACACGCCGCGGTCACGCAGGCGAGGGTGGTCAGAAAACAACACAAAACGAAGTCAGTGCGATCATCGCAAACGCGAACTCCGAATTGGCCAGGAAAGCGAAGGCGTATTCCGCGACGCTCGCGGCGACGGACGCTGCTGCTCAAATTTCTGTGCACAACGCCAGAGTCGGCGCGAACGCTTCCGGACATCACATCGTCGACAATGAAATCACCGCCCGAAATCCGGACACACCGCCTGAGAAGGAAGACCCGCCCAGCGCGGACGTTTTGAGTAAAAGCGCGTCGCTCGATGGGGACGAAAACGAACGCGGAAAACAACGTTCGGACTCGGTTCGCCGCCGCGGGTTACCGGATGGCATGAATACCGCGCAAATCGACCTTACCAGTGATGGTGCCACGCCGTCCGCGATGAACACGACAAACGACAGGACCCCCGCGGGCAGGGGTTTGCGACACAAGAAACGGCGGTTAATGGCGGACGGTTCGTTCGCGCTTGAGCCGCGGGAAATCGCGGAGAGAAGTAAAGAAAGGTTACCGGATGGCATGGGTACCGCACAAATCAACGTCACGGGTGATGGTGCCGGTACCTCCAATTTGCATTCAACGAACCACACGATTCCAGAGGGCAGGGGTTTGCGACACAAGAAACGGCGGTTAATGGCGGACGGTTCGTTCGCGCTCGAGCCGCAGGAAATCGCGGAGAGAAGTAAAGAAACGAGCGCAGCCGCGGCGGGGAAACCGAACGACGCGCGGCTGGAAACAAAAACGCACGCACCGGGTTTCCGACCCGAAATACAGTCCACGACGCCGCAAGCTGATGTCGTCTCCACGCCACTCGGCCCGCCCATCACCTTCTCCATGCACGCTTTGGAAACAGGTCTGGACGACCAATCGCGGCGACGGGCGATCCCGCCGGGTCTGGAGAGCGACAAAATCCCGTCGCGCGACGACTTTTCAAACGCGCTCATTAATTTCCGCGCTTCCCAGAACCTCGGGCCCCTCCGACAAATCGTGTTCAACAAGGCGCTTGTTGATTTGTACGTGGTGTTTCGCGAGGTCCAGGTTATTGGTGGGTACGACTCGGTGTGTTTGGAAAAGAAGTGGAAAAAAGTAGCCTCGGCGCTTGGCCGGGATCTGTCAACCGCCACGAGCGCCGGGCACAGCATGAGGAACATTTACGAAAAGAACCTTTTGGATTTCGGTAAGGAGTTTTTGGGTGTGACACGCTGTGGCGGTGTTGAACCAGGAGAGTTCGGTCAGGACGGACGTTCCAACTCCCGATCCATTTCCATCCCAAACGGCGTTCCAAACAACGACGGCGACTCGGACGTGGACGACGATACGCTGGAGAATCTGCGCCTCGCGTTGCGGTTCCAACAGGCCGACCTCTTTAAACGGTTACAGGAACGCGACCGTAACGATGAGCTAGCACGGAAGAAAGGAAACAAACCACCGGACGAGTCGTTTCAAGGGTTCTGGTTGAGTTTCGGCGGCGCGTGTCCTTTGTTCGACGACTCTAGGGCCGTTTTCGCCAATGAACTTCCCGACTTGGAAGTGGAAAAACCTCGGTGGGCGCAGTGCCGTTTGTGTCGCGGGTGGCGTGACTTGGGGGAGCCGAACGCGCACACCACGCGGAGGCCGAAAGAAGTAAAGCGAGCGCTCCCCCGAAGCGAACGCGCGAGGGCGCAGATGGAGCGCGAGCGCGCGGGCGTCCCAGGAGGCGCCGCGCACGTTGAAACGCGGAAAGAAAAAGAAGGGTACCGCCCCGGCGCGCGTTTGGGTTTGGCCGGCCGCGGAACAGTTTCCGTTTCAATCGATGAAACGGACTTAGCGCAACAGGAGGGTTGGATTTTTCGAAAAGCAAGTGTGGCGGATCTCGCGGCAGCGGCGCGCGACGCCGCGGCTGTGCCGTCCTCCAGCCGCCGCGCCGCGACTGAAGGTGACGGACTTACGGCGGCGCTTCGCGCGCCAAGCGCCGTTGACACGCTCGCCGCGGCGGCCACCGCGATAGTCACGGAAGCGTTGACAAGAGAAGACAATAGACCAGAGACTTTGACAAGAGACAAGAGCAGCCGAACCTTGGAAGCCATGGCGCAGGCGGCGATGTTCGGGATAGGCGAGGAGGACCGGGAGATGTTTGACACGGCGGAGGCGAAACGCGGGATGCACGACGCGTTTCACAAAGTCGTCGAGGCGGTGGTTCACGCGTTCGCGGCGACGAAGGTTCCCATACCCTCGGAAGTCGCGGGGAAAACGACAGAAGTTGCACAGACAGAGACGGAGACGCCAAAGTGTGTGAGTGAGCCTTCGAAGGAGGACAAACCGAAGGACAAACCAAAGGACACGCCAAAAGACGTTCCGATGAAAGAGGCGAAAAACGACAAGAAAACCGAAACGGTTGACGAGAAGGTCGCCGCCGCGGAGGCGGCGGACGCGGAGACGGCGCAGGTCATGGCTCTGGCGTTTGGTGCCGCGGCGTCGCAACGCGTGGTGGCCTCGAAAGTTGATACCACCGTCACTGCGCCACTCGTCGCGGCGTCAACGCCAACCCCGTCCCCGCCGAAACCGTCGGGACCCGAACCCGCGGAGGCCGCGGATAACGAAACCGAGTCTCCGCCGGTGGACCGGGTCATTGAGCTACGCCCGGCCGAACCGCTCCCGCCGAAGCCGAGGTTCAAGTTCGTCATCAAAAAGCCGCCCGTTCCCGTTTTTTTCACCATGAATCGGCCCGGGGGCGGTGGGGTTGGTGGGAAACCGCGCGAAGTCGCGATTGCGGGAAACGACGACGCCGACGCTCGCGAAAAGAACAACGCGCCTCGGGAACCGGTTCTCGGCGGCGTTGGGCGTTTCGAGACGAATTCCGAAAAAAGGTGTCCCAAAATAAAAGAGACTCCGGACGGCACCCCGCACGGTCCCCCCGAAGAGCTCTGCGCGTGCGTCCCTCGGGTCCCCGAGGGGTGGCACCGGTGGGAAGCGCTGAGGAAGAAACAAAACCCCAACGGAACGTGGGCGGCGGATTGCTACTACCGCACGCCAACCGGCCCGGACGGCAAGTGGAAAACGTTCATCCTGAGGTCCGAGGAGGAGATCTGTCAGTTCCTGAAAGCGGACGCGGCGCAGGAGGACGGGGGGGTGTTTTGCGGGCTTGGGATGGACTTTTTCAACTGCAAGCCGTTCACGCGGAAAACCACGTTCACCACGAAGGGTACGGACGGGGGCGACCCGTTCGCGGCTGGGGGGGCGGTGACGCACAAGTGGCGGGCGGAGATGGTGGCGCCGCTGATTGAGACGCGAGGGATTGTCGAAACGCGCGACGTGAACGCGGCGCACTGCGAAGGTGAGCTCAGTGACGAGTCCGGAACGAGCGACGACGACGACGACATAGTCGAGGATGTCGCCCAGACGGATTCCGACGATGAGAAAATCGCGAAAGTCGTGGAAGGGCCGGTGTGGTACGATTGAATGGGTTGTTTTTTTAATTCGCCGACGACGAAAGACGAAAAGAAAAACTCGCACACCGCCGCAAAAGCAGTTACTCGATTCGGTCGCATCTACTCCCTTACTCGATTCGGTACCGCATCTCCTCCCTTACTCGATGTGCCACACGTTGCTTTCGTCGCCCACGTCGGCGTTCGCGACGAACGCGCCGCCCTCGCCGCTGCCTTGTTGCCAGGTTAGCCGCAAGTCGTACAACCTTTGGTTTTCCTGTTTGCGTTTCAACTCCAGGCGGCCTTTCAGGGTCTTGCCTTGTTCCCCCACTATCGCGGGGTGGATGTAGAACGCTTGTTGTCCCCAGTGCGTCGCGCCGTTCGCATCGGGCGCCGTGGTGAGCTCAATCGGCGTTTCCGCCGGGTTCGCCTGATTGGAGAAAAAGAAATGTCAGTCGTGTATGGGCAATCAATCAGGGAGGCGAAAGGTGGTAAATGGGAAATACGCACCGGGGAGCCTCGGAATGAGACGTCGAACCACCCGCAAAACGCGCCCACCTTCGACGCGCCGTTCGGCCCGACGTTGTCCAAAATTTTCAACTCGAAGGTAGTATCCAGGTTCTTCATCTCCTCCAGGGTCACGGTGGCAAGGTCGTACTCCTTCAGCATGCAAGTCGTACCAAGCACCTGGCTCGGGTGCGTATCCACCCACGCGCTGGTGTTCATGAAAAACTCCGTTTGCTCTTTTTCAAACGTCTCGGTGAGGGACCGCATGTCCACGCCGTAGGTGTTCAAGGTCTGGTTGTCAACAAGAAAAGTGGTTAACGTCTTGTGTATCGCGATGTATGGACAACAGTCACCAGCGTTAGAGATAAAACAGGGAGGCGGGATTCGGGAAAGGCCAAAAACGTACCTGCTCGGAAAAGTCGTCCCAGCCCGCGCACGAGTCTTCGTAGTCCAGGTGTTTCTTCTCCGCCGTACCGGTGCGAATCGGGGCGAGGTACATCTTGGCGTGCGAGGGGAACAGGCTGCCGCCTGGTTTCAGGAACTTGTCCCGCGCCACGATCACCGAGTCGAACATGGATTCGCGAAGCAGAAAGTACCCCATCCATTCGGAAATTATCACGTCGACTTTTTCGGGTAACTCCACTTCCTCCACGGTGCTCTGTAACACCTCGATGATGTGATCAAGCCCGTTGGCCTTAATCAGCTTCCGCGCGTGGTGCGCCATGTACGTCGCCTCCACCGCGTACACCTTCTTAGCGCCGTTTTGGGCCGCCCATATCGCGAGGATCCCCGAACCGGTTCCCACGTCAAGCACGACTTTGTCCTTGAAGCACCCCGGGTTCATCCGCACCGCGTTGTGGTACGCGGTCATCCGGGCCTGGTCCTCGAGCATGTCTTTCTGGTGGTAAAGGTAACCGTACGTGCAGAAGTAGTTGGCGAAATCGGCGTCGCCGATCTCCTTGGGCTTCAGGGTCACCATGTCCGCGTCGCTGGGGGAGGGATCGGAAGGCCCCATTTTGGTAACGGCGGCGGTGGTCGGCGGTACTTGTCGGCGGCTATGCGCGCGTGCGGTGACGGAAGCGAACGCGTTTGTGCGCACGCTGTTGTTGGAAGCAGGGGGTTGGGGTGGGGCGAGGGAGGTCAGAACACGGTCGGAACACGGCGAAGCAGACGTGGGGAGTGGCCAGGCGGCGACACGAACGCGACCGCGCGAACGGAACGCGTAGGCGTTCGTGAAGGGCGGCCGCCCAAATGAATGCCAAATCCAACAGCGCAAACGCCACACACGTGGGGGGGTACAGACGCGGTGGTGATTCAGGAGACGCACCGCTGGACGAGACGCTGCGTTGCGAGTGAAAGCACGGCCGAAATGATCGATTCCGCGCGGGGTTCGAGGAGCAGCAGGTTGTGCGCGTCGGACGGGAATCGGCCGATACATGGACGCGAATGCCCTTCGCGAAAGCACCAATACAGAAAAATTTCACTCGCGTTGCCTTTTTGATAGGGTTTTATTTGACCCACATAGACTTATCAAAGTTGAAACTGGTTTTGACCCATCAAAGGCTTGTGAGATGGAAAAACCGTTGTCGTTTCCGAGGTGAATTATTTCATCAGTTCGTCGAGCGCGCGCCCCGTGCCGCCGTGAACGCACCCGTCGGCTAACCCCCCCTAACGGTGTTAGGGTCCGTGTGGGGAGCAAGGCGCACTGGAAAAAAGGCCGTCCGGCCGTCGGCCGCTACGATGCTCAAGCTCAGCAGTATCACGAAGGCGTTGACCGAAGCCATCAACGCCGCGCCTGATGTTGACAGTTTGTCCAAAACGTTAGGCCCGTGCTCCGTGGACCCCCGAATCATCCAAGAGTACGGCACCACGCACAGCGCGACGTGCGTTGCGTACGATCCGGTGCAGCGTTTGCTTGCGGTGGGCGTGGATACGGGGGTCAAGGTGCTTGGCGCGGATGGGCTTTCCGTGTTACTGGCGACCCGGCATCATCTAGAACCCGCGAAAATCGTGCGGTTCGCGCGCAGCGTCGGGCGGGTGGTTCGCGTGTCGGTGGAGAGCGGAATCTGCGTCTGGGATTTAAAGAGCCAGACCTTGCTCGCGTCTACCCGTTGGCAGTCCGAGGTCACTGCAATCGTGGGGTTGCGGAGGAGCAACTTTTTGATGGTCGGCGACGCCGACGGCGTGAGCGCAATCGCGACGGTGCGCCCGGGCTCGCCCCTCGGTGCTTTGGTTCCGCACGCCTACGCCGTGGACACGGACCAGGCAATCGGTGTGCGGGCGTGGGAACGAGGTGTGTCATGTTCATCTGATGACGCAACGCATGTGCATGACTCCTCCTGCTCCGGAAACCCAACCGCAGTTGGAACCTCGAAATCGCCCGTCGTCGCCATCGAACCCCAGCCCGGGTTTGAAACCGCGCGCGTGTTGCTGGCGTTCGCCAACAACCGGCTCACGCTGTGGGACTTGCACGCGAAGAAGTGCGCTGCGGTGAACGTCGCGATGAACGGCTCGGCCGGTACTGAAATCGGGGA
>Ga0222648_1000721_pt1 | contig 13679 bp, 14 predicted proteins | sample AntAcemetagen335_FD_181021 | JGI IMG/M metagenome (GOLD analysis project Ga0222648, IMG submission 181021) | Saline water microbial communities from Ace Lake, Antarctica - #335 | ecosystem: Environmental > Aquatic > Non-marine Saline and Alkaline > Saline | place: Antarctica: Ace Lake... | reverse complement strand
CAAATGCAAAAAGCCTAAGCCATATGCACCGGGGCCTTGGACCAGCAAATAGTGTATGTAGTACTCTTGGCGCTGCTGCTGGCCATCCTGCTCTTTCCAGTTTCGGCGCACGCCAATAACAGTGCCACTGGCCTCATCCACTGTAACAACGTAAGGCAGCTTAATGCCCGTGGGCTCGCCGTCCTCATCTACGTCCTCAAAACCGGGCAGGTCGTAGTCCACTTGGAACTCCAACAAGACGATCTCACTCTCTTCACCAGAAGGGGACTGGCCTGTCAACTTGTCAGTGCTTTGCTGTATGGAAGACGAATTAGGCTCATCTGTGGCCTGTGCTGAATCTAAATAGCGCCCAGCTATTACCGCCTTGCGGTAGGCATTGGTAGACATGCACACACGGTGCGTGATGCGCTCGCACTTGCTCATGACCGACGACCCATGGTATGGGATGTACAAGTCATCAGGCAAAACCAAGCAGCTGACCATGCGGCCTAGCGACTCATCGTAGTACACCTTCTTAAAGGCAGAACCGCCGTAGCCCACATAGAACAACAGCTGGTCAAAATCAGGCGTGTACTCTTCCATCACGCCTGTGATCTGGTAGTTCATAAAGTCGCGCACGCGATCAGCCTGCATCAACTTCTCTCGGGTCTCCTTGCCCAAGACCCGCGTGCGAACAGGGCCATCAGAAGGCATTAGCTCTTTCATGGCCTGCGCTTGGAACTGCACAATACTCTCAGACAACAGCGGGTGGTACACGCCACACGCGCCCTTAAATGGTTTAGTACGATCTTCTAGAGAAAAGCCCAGTAGCTCCATGCCGCCGCTGTACTGCTTTTCCCAAGATTCACGAGATGCCTTATCCGCCTCAAACAAAGTCGTCAGCTCCGACGACATGCTAGACAAGACATCTGGATCAAGGACCTCGGCTAGGTTGGCGTCATAAGCGACATGCGCCTCTTCTTCCTCTCCTAGGTTGACGACAACACTGCCGTCTTCCTCTAGCTCGATCTCAATATCAGGGGCTTCTTCCTCTGAAAGAATCTCAATATCTAGGCTTTCTGCCGTCTCTTTTTCTATGGCCATTCTGTTTCCTTACAGGGGTTACAGGTACTTCCTGTTGTCGTTTATTGTACGCTCAACCATGCCGCCTTTGGCAAATCCCTCTGCCCCGCCTTGCCTGTACGTGTTAAAAGCGTTCTGTATTTCGTCGCTTCCTGCCCTGTAGTCTGCGTACTCTTTGCCCCAGTCCACAGAAACGGATTTATCAAGCGCCTCCCCTTTGTTGTTTTTTAGGTAAATCTCCGCGACAACGCGGTCAGGCTTTATCGTATCAAACAAATTGAATAAATCCGTGTCCGAGGACGGGCGGGAGTTAAAGCGACCCTTAATCTGCGTGACTACCCTTTCAACAGAGCCATCCGGGCGCTGCCTGTTTGCAAGCTCGACGGTCAGTGAAGGCATGCCCTCTTTATTGCGCAAGGAGTAAATCTCTGCTTTTCCAGCGTCAAAGGCCGCTTTGCCTCCTTCGTTGTAGGTGCCGTACTCATTGTAGTTGTGAACGGAATGGTTCATGGCCTTGCCCTCCATATAGGCACCCTTAGAGTCAGTCAAACGAACCCAATTTAACAGCTTATTTTTGCTTGGCGTGTTAAAAGGGACAGTAAACATAAGCATTTTTTCCGCCTTCTTGCCATCCTTGCCCAAGCTGCCCATGCGACCCGCGCCTACGTCATTGGCTACCATGTAGAAATCACGCTTAAAAAGCAGGTCGGCGTTCACACGTTCCACAGCTTGTGGATATGTCATTTTTGACAGTTCTTCAGCGGGAATGTTTACAAGCTCTGGGCCAACTACTTTTGGAGACAAGAAGCTTGGGACAAAGTAGTCCTTAATGTTAAACAGCGTTTCGTTAAATTTCTCAGCTTCCCGCACTGCAGGTATATCTGTGGCGTTTTCTAAGTTTCCATAGGAGGGCATCCCACTATCTACGGTAAGCTTGCCTATTTGTTCAGGCGTAAGTTGTTGCTTTTCCCCTGCTTCCAAAGTACGTAAGGCCAACTGCTCTGTTGCGGCAGATCCAGCCTTCTCTCCCATGCCTTGTTTAGCAAGGTAAGCCTGCATGCCCGTATCATAGCCCCGGGTCATGTCCTGCATTGCTTCAGGGTCTCTTTTGGCTTGGCGGGCCATGTAGCCTTTGACCAGTTCGCCATCGCCTCCCACAGGGACAATGCGTTTGTCTATTAGTGCCTTGTAAATAGGGTCGTTGGTGGACGCGTAGCTCTTGGAAAAATACTCCCGCCCCTGTTCTAACAGGAAGTTTGCTACTGCTTTCGCTTTTGCAGGGTCCTCCGTAGCTTTCACAGCAGCGACGATGCCCTCGTTTGTTATTTTGTCCAATCCGCCTATCTGGTTGCTTTCAAAAGAATAGCGAGAACCTCCGGGGGCCATGGGAATATTGGCGGTGGTTTGCGGAAACTCAAACTCCACAAAATCAAAACCGGGCTGGGAAACCATCGTGCCACCGGGGGGCCTAACCGCCATCGCCAAATTGCCTGAGGCTTCCATGCGCTCGCGAAGCGCGGCGTATGCAGCATCCTCAGGAACTTTTGCACCGAGCTGTCGTATCTTGGCCCGCTGCATCTCACCCACAGTCATGTCCTCCAACGCCCGCGCTGCCTGCCCAACCTTCTGTGTACCAGTAGCTACAGCTCTTGGTACAGACGACGGGTTGATGGACGAAGCGCCCATCTCCCCCATTAAACGCAAACCAGCCAACGTGGGATCGGTTTCATCCTCGGGTCGAATACCCAAGCGCGTTGCCTGCTCCTTGATCCAGTCAGACCCCATCGCGGGGCGCTCTGTGCCATAACCAAACGGGCGCATAGCCATCGTAGCAAGATCAACAGGGGCACCCGCCAAAACATAGGGCAAATCCCCTGCGCCACGAAGCAGCGAAAGTGCCGCCTGCGTGTCTGTAACACGTGGGGGTGGGCTATCCCCTGCCCCAGCCATTAAAGCTGCCTCAGGGTCGTCTGCCACGGCCTCACCACCCCTAGCATAGGCATCCGGTGGGCGCTCCATAAGCTGGCGTGCCCTATCAGCGCGCGCGTCCATGGCTTCTTGGCTCATGATCCACGGACGACCCTCTTCTTGCTCAAAGCTGGACTGCATGGCCATTTCCTTGACCAGCTGCTCCAACTGAGCTTGGCTCGTGGCCCGTTGACCAAGCTCAATACCCAACCGGTTATTGTGCGTGTCGTATGCAAAATCATCCCGTGGCTCGCCAATGCCGAACAACGAAGCAGCCGTCTGCAAATTACTGGTGTATTCGTGCGTTTTGCCTAATAAATCAGCAGCGGTAGGGCCATATTTGCGAGCAACAGTGCCCGCGGCCAACAAATGACGGGCCGCGTCACGCGGATCATCCTGCCCTGCCATGCCGGGGAACATTTCCGCTGATCGGCGGGTGGCGTATTTGCTTACATCCTGTATGCCGGGCGCATCATCCTGTACTTCTCCGCCTTCTGCCAGTAATTTAGGCATGGACAGGCCGTATCTTGATGGATCTGAGGCTACGTCTAATGCAAATTGGCGGTTCTGCTGGCCTTTTCGGGCCTGCTGGACCTTGTTCTCCATCGCAATGCGCTGGTCATCTGCATATGTTTGCAGGGCAGCGTCATCCATGCCCGCGGCCTGTTCCTGCGTCAAGCCGGGCAGGAAAGGAGCAGGCGTAGGGGCGGCCATATCAAAGGTGCGGTCAAACGTCGGAGCCTGCTGCGTAAACTCACTGTCCAAAGTGGGGGCCACCACCTCCGTAGGCTTGTCTTTAAGCACCTTTAAGTAGTGGTCGCGCCCCCGGTAGCCACTATAATCAGACCTTGTAAGCAAATCATCTGAGCCGAAAAACTCCGTGCCCTCAGGCGTCGTGTATATCTTACCCCCTCTGGGGGCCATCCTCCACGGCACCCGAGCAGTCTCCCCTGTAAAAGGGTCCTTGTTGTAATCCGCTACTGCAGACTCATACGCCGCGTAATCCTTGGTGTACTGGTCATGCGCCGCTTGATAGGGGGCATATACCTCAGACTGGTACTTGTCATACGCAGCCTGATACGGCGCATACTGGTTGGTTCTGTAATCTTCGTAAGCCGCTTGGTGCTCACCATAGGCCTTTTGATACGGATCGTACTGGGTTTTTCTCCAGTCTTCTTGGCTCTTGGTGTAATCTTCCCACTGGCTATTGAAATCCGCCATTTCCCGCTTAACAGACGGGCTGTACGCAGCGGATGGGGCAGCTATGCCACCAAAAGCAAAACTCTGTACCGGCTGCTCAGACGGTGGGGGCTGCATCGCATCAAAAGGATTGACGCTTGAGCCGAGGTCCATGGCCCTCAACGAATTGCGCGCCGACTGTGCCTCCACAGCCGTTGTAGAAGACGCAGCATCCTCTTGCTCATCATCCGTGGCCTCACCCAACATCATCGCAGCCACCGCCGCCTGATAGTTAGGGCCATAGATCGAAATCCGGTCCCGCGCCGTAGGAGCCTTGGTCCCCGTGGCAATCTCTACATCCGCCTCACGTGAATACGCATCAGGAACCACGGTGCGCGTCACATCGCTCGTGGGATAACGCTGACCACCTGTGCCTAATTTCTTGGCAAACCCAGTCAACACCTCATTAACCGTCTGGCCCTTTAGGTTGGGATTGGATTGCATAACCCGTTTGGAAACCACCGAACTAATCGAGGCCAACGGATCCGCCGACAAAACCCTGCGGCTACCAGTTGGGCCAAAAAAGTGAGCAGCATATAGCTCCTCAGCCCGCGGATCACGGCCCAAGGTCTTAGCCAACATCGCACCGTTTTTCACCAAAATATCCATGCCTACCCGAATGTTTTCATCCGGATCAAGCGCTCGACCCTTGGCCCCACCATAATCCAACCACGTCTCATCCGTTACTTGATACAAACCCTTGGCACTAGACTTCGGGTTCTTCGCATCAGGACGCAAGCTGCTCTCCACCCGCGCTATAGCAATAGCTACCGCCGGATCAACGCCGCGAGCCTGCGCGGCACGCGTAATCATGTCTTCAATATCTTGGGCCATGTACCGTGGTCCTTGGTTGTCGAACTAGCCGCTATTGTACAACCGCCTCAATAATATTCAAGCCCCCTCGAATCCTCTTCAGATTCCTCAGGCTCATCATCATCCCCCAACGACAAAAAGTTGCCCTGACGAAAGCGAGACCAAGCCATGACCGCCGAATCCACCTGATCGTCATAAGAGCCCGCAGGAAATGCCGCGCACTCCTCAACAAGCTCCTCGGCCCACTCCTCACCCTCCGGATACCAAATCATCCCCGACTCCAACAACGGAGCCACCGCGTTAGCCCTGCTTACCTTATCTTGGCCCGTGCGCCGCCCACCGGGACTGTACATAGTCACAGGTATGCCCACCTTACGAAATTCTTGCTGCAACGGCGTGCCCGTAGCTTTCGCCTCAATCAACACGTTGTCCGGATTCCAATACCGGTACTCGTCCCGCGCTATACGCTTTAGCTCCGGGAAATCCCAACGCCCCTTCTTAACACCCAGCAAAATTAAATTTGGCCCCGAATCAGCACTGGGCGTAAACACCCCCCACGTGCTAATAACAGAGTAATCCGCACTCTCCTTCTTAGAATACGCCGTATCGTACGACTGGATAATGTACTCACAATCCGGAACAAAATCCTTAGTCCACTTGCGCCACCACTCCCGCTTCAAAATGGCACCCTCATCATTGGTCGGCTGCTGCTGCCACTGAGCCTGCCACTTCTTCATGCCAATACTGACCTTGACCTTCTCCAACTCGTCAAGCGCCCAATACTCCGGCCAAAGAGGCGTGTTCGACGGCAAAATAGCTGGGAACTCAATCACCTCCCACTGATCCGACTTCAACTGCCCCTGCTGACGCAACAAGCGCCCCGTCAAATCATCCGTCTTCCACCGCGTGTTAATGACAATAATCGAACCATTAGGCTGCAATCGCTGCCGCGGACCAGAGGTATACCACTCCCACGTGTTCTCCATCGCCGTATCAGACAACGCATCCTGCTCGTCCAAAATGTCATCCAAAATAACAATGTCACCACCACGGCCCGTCATCGCACCACCCTTACCAATGAAAAATGCCTCACCACCATTCTTCGTGTTCCACCGACCACTGGCCTTGGAGTCAACCGACAAACCAATGTCAGGAAATAACTCCCGGTAACGCTCATCGTCCACAAGGTTACGAATCATGCGACCAAAACGCTGTGCAAGCTCCGCGGTGTGCGAACCAACAATCAACTTGGACTGAGGTAACTTGCCCATCAAGTACGCCGGAAACAAATAACTGCCCATCTGCGACTTACCATGGCGCGGGGGCATCGCAATCATTAAGCGCTTGCACTTGCCCGCGATCACCCGATCAAAGGCCTCCGCAATAATACGGTGGTGATCCCCAATAATCATCTCGGGCCACACGTACTTAGAAAAATCTATAAAGCTGCTAGTTGCACGCTCCCGGGCCTCAATAAGCCGTAGGCGCAACTCCAAGCGTAGGCGTTCTTCTTCAATATTTTGTGTGTTATTTTGCACAGGCAGACCTTTAGGTTCTGAATTTTTATAAATATAACACGGCCTTGCCTTTTTAAAAGACAAGGGGGCCCTTTTTGGCCTTCCCCTCTTTAGCTTTTCATGGTGTTTTCCCATGTCTAAATTCAAGCTACGCGCTTCGCTCAAATTGACGGGTGCAAAAATGGCCCTCCCCCCTTCGGGTAGGTCAATCCAGATACAGAGAGAAAAACTAGGCGGGCCCACCCACCCCCGCCAACCACCTTTAGAGGGAATTTTTAAGGAAAAAAACAGGAGAGAAACAGGGGGACAGGCGCGCGCGCCTGTCCATAGGGGTTTCCCCCTATGGACAGTGGCTCTAGATCCATGGCCCCTAGGGGCCATGGATAACGCTACAGCTCCTCGACTGACTCAATGGCCCAGTCGCCGTAGCCGTCCTTGTGCTCATGCTTCTCCAACTCGGCCCATGCAAGGGTCTCGGCAGCTTCCTCGTTCTCCGATTCCACGGTCACCACGGTGTAGCTGGTGCGGCGCAGTTCTATTTCGTATGTTTTCATGTCGCGGCCCGGGCTAGTTTGTCGGCTTCGTAGGCTTCGGTGGCCTCGGCTCTGCTGAGTATTTCACGCTCCCCAACGCAGACGCTCGGGCCGTCTGCGTCAGTAAAGTGCACTTCCCGGTGCGGCTCTGCTGCGTGCAAATAGTGTGTGTTTACCGTCCGTAGTGATGCAAGATACCCGGCCAGTTGCACTATGTCCTTATGGGCCATGCCCTCAGGCAATGCCAACGTGGTGTAACCTACTTTAATGGTTCGTACTGTCTTCATGATAAATACCCTTTCTAGTTGCATGCACCCGGCTGGGTGCATGCATGAATTATAACACAATCATCGGTTGAAACTAACAGTTATGTCTAGGTTTTCTAGATCCTCTGCCAGCCGGTCAGATATCTTGTCGTCTATCTCTTCCCGTATGTTTTCATGTCGTCTCCTCTACATCTTCGATGGTGGTTGTTACCTGCGAGCCGAACTGATCGAACTCGCCCACTACCTGAGCCAGTAACTGTTGGGGGGTGCAGTCGTCGGCTACCTCTACTTCTACGTTTTGCTTGTATGTAACTACAAGTGTGGCTGTGTATTTTTTCATGTCATCTCCAACGTGGTGTAACCCACTTTAATGGTTCGTACTGTCTTCATGATAAATACCCTTTCTAGTTGCATGCACCCGGCTGGGTGCATGCATGAATTATAACACAATCATCGGTTGAAACTAACAGTTATGTCTAGGTTTTCTAGATCCTCCGCCAGCCGGTCAGATATCTTGTCGTCTATCTCTTCCCGTAGGGTGTTGAGCCGACCCTCTATTTCTTCTAGAAACATGGCCCGCGGATCCGCGGGCACAGCCACATCGGCAGCCACATCGGCAGGGTGATTAGGCGCAGCGGACTGCGCCTCTACCGCATTGATGACGGTGTTAAGCACCACGTGCAGCGCGGTAAAACCCGACGCGCTATCAGGGGCAGCGGACAGCAAGCGGTTCGCATAATTTAACGCGGACTGGATGTCTGTACCGCGGTCACCGAACAAATTGTTTTTGTACTGGTTCAACATAATAAAATACTCTTTCTAGTTGCATGGGCCCGGCCGGGCCCATGCATGAATTATACACCAAAAACCGCTACCGCAGGCCCAATGATTTAGCTAAATCATCGCCACCACTGCGGCCGATCCAGCCGTACCCGATCCAACCGTACTGCGTGCGCTCTACGGTTATTTCATTCTCCCCCCAAGTCAACTGCACAGAATCACTGCCCTGATCCATGGCCCGGCGCAGCGCAGCGCGCAGCGTGGCCATGCTGGGCTTGTGGGTGTACTCATGTTGCGTGATCATAATAAATACCCTTTCTAGTTGCATGGGCCGCGACGCGCGGCCCATGGCCAAAGTATAACCCAAAAACCAGCCCCCGGGCCATGCGCATTATACAAAAAACCAGCCCCCGGGCCATGCTGCGCATGGCCCGGGAACCATGGCCCGCAGGCCATGCATAAAACGCATAACCACCACGCACCAAGGGCCCGCGGCCCGCGGGCCATGCACCAAATACCACGTTTAACGCACCAAGCGACAAGCACCACGGGACCGGTTTACGCTATAAAAACAAACCCCATTATTAGGCATGCTTATATCAGCGGGGCCCCGTAGATGCTAAGTTTCGGCTGTTATTGCCCATAAGTTAAGCAATACCCGGGTTTTACCGGGTATTACCCCTGATCTAGGCCACTAAAAGCTCTAATGCCCGGGTTTTGAGTACTGCGCCAGTGCCAAACCACGCCGACTCAATGCGGGTATTGTTGGAGCGGCCCCGCTCATGGTCTACTAGTTCCGTTACCGCATTCAATGCGGCCCAACGCGTACCCGCCACGCCGGGGATATCCGATCCAATGGCTGCGCCCTTGAACAGCTCAATAATGCGCTTATATGCCCGGGTTTCACTGACCTCTAGGCGGCCATTGTGATACGGCTGCAGCAACTTGGCCACAAACGAATCCGCCTCCTCAAGGGTCAACGACTGCCCGGCCAGCTTGCGCGTGTCCACCATAAAGCGCTCGAATTGATTAGCCACGATGCCCAACTGCAGCCGTACCGCATCGGCGTCGAATCGGGAATTGTGCAGCACGCGAACAGATCCGGCCGCGGTGCCCTCATGCGCACCAATGGCCGCAGTTATGGTGTTATTACATACAACGCGAATAGATGTAAATTTCGCCACGGTGGCCATGGTGCCATCATATGACGTACCAAGCAGAACGTATGGCTTGACCACGTCCCCCTCTACCACGGGCGCGCTATCCCCTACCTTAGCCAATGCCCAAACCCTGCGGCCATGGCTCAGCGCTCCGGCGGTCTCCAGCTCAAAACCCCCGATATCCGCAAGCTTGCCAAAAAACGCCATAACCTCGCCGGGCTGCACCACGTTGTAACCGTCGCTGACCACGGCCAACGGGGCCCCGGTGTCACTGCGGTGCAGCACTTTTCGGCTAGGCCACGACTGCATGCCGGATACGGCCGGGGTGTCGTACATAACCGGGGACTCTAAAACGGTGTAATTTAGCCCGGCTTCAATTGTCCATGTATCAATCGACTGCCCCGGCGTCAGTTCCTGTCCCAAGCCGTGCCACGGCAATTTCCCTACATATGCAATAGCGGCTTTGCCTGTAGTCTCATCAATCATATGTGCCATTTTAAATACCCTTTCTGTGTGCCGTACAACATGTAACGACTGGATCCAGTATAACCTAAAAATTAGATTCTGTGCAGTTATTTTTTAATCAGCTATCGAACAACGCCCAACCAATATAAAAAAGCACTAGAACTAAGCCGATAACAATCATACAAGAGCCCCCATGTCACCCACCACGTGGTGTCGGATCATAGAACCCGGAGGCAATTTTGCGGCGAACGTGCGCAACGCCTGCCCCTCGTTTTCGTGCCCGGTCTGGCCTGTCTTACGCCATTGGATCATTACCGGGCCACTGCTGCCATAGCAGCCCCCCTTCGTGTCCGTGCCTACTTTCTTTTTGCTAGTGCCATGGGCTAAAAAAACCACCACATAATCGCGGTCACCGCGGGAGCAAAGCGGCGAACCATTGCCGCATTGGGCGCAGTTGAAATTGTCGGCCATGTCGGCCGGGCATTGCACAAACTGCACGCCATGCATTCTCTTCGGCCACGTTCCGGCCGTATCTAAGGGCGCAGCGTAAACAGCAGGGCGCCCCAACTCAACAGCGTGCACCGCAGCGGCCATAGTGTCGCAACTGGCATTGATCACAGTTTTGCCTGCTTTGGGAATAGGCAAAGCTTCGGCCGGAAAATGGGAATAAGTCCACGCCAAGCCCCGGCGGGGCACGGCATCAAGCAGCGCCTGCATATATTCCTCATCCAATTGCACTGCGCCGCACTGATCAGCGGGCATGAGCGAACAAGTGGCCGGGCAGCTGCTGTATGGGCTTGTCTTGCCTGCGCGGTAAGTAACTGCAATGGGTCCGGTCTTGCTATTGCTTGAGCGTTCAACGGTCTTCAACATAATAAAATACCCTTTCTAGGTGAGTGGCCAGTATAGCCTACTTTTTGGCCTGTGATTCGGCCCGGTCTTTTTCTTCCAGTTTATCAATCAGGGCCCGGTCTTTTTCCTGATCGTATAAATCAGAATCGCGGTCACACTTGGCCTCGTCGGCTTCAGCGTCAAAATACGGGTTTTCATGCATGATCTTCTATCCTTTCTACGTTGGAAAGCCCAACAAGCACAACTATACACGAAAAAACGGGGCCGTCAACTATTTATTTTGGCCCGATAAAATTCCCGCTAGCTCTTCCCATGGCATGCCCCGGGACTGCCAAGCCTTAAACGGGGCCAAGCGCAAGCCCTCAATAGACAAAGCGATGGCTCGGTCTCCGTTGTATAGCCTGATTTCATTAGCAACGCTGTACTTCACAAGCACAAAGGCCGGGCGGCCCTTCAGCGCATGGCGAGTCAAAAAAGATATTTGATGGGGGCGAAGCTTTACCGCAAGCCCCCGAGAAACCACCTTCAACTCAACCGCTGCAAATTGAGAACCGGCCCCGATAAACATGTCCGACACGCCCAAATTAACTCGATTTTCTATGCGCTCCACGTCGCAGCCACACGCCTTCAAACCGGCGCGGACACGGGCTGAAAATAACGCCTCAGGCGCTGCACTCATCCCTTATCGTCCAGTTCAAAGATATCAGGCGGCGGCTCTTCCACGCCGGGATCAAAAGCGGGGTCTTTTTCACGGTCTATCGTATCCAGAACAACCCCTGTGTCTGCATCAATCAAAGCGGTAGGCGCAGGGCCGTAAAGCTGCTTAAGCTCAGTAAGCTTGCGCTGTACGTCCTCTTTGCTCATGGAATCAATCGTGCCGTGCAAAATCTCCTTGCGCTCCACGTAAATAGTGCCCAAAGCTTGGCCCCGGCGATACTCCGCATTGACCGCAGCGGCCCACGCCCCGGCATCGATCGCTTTGTCGCGGATGATTTGCAAGTCCCGCATGTGGCGCTCGTAATTGGTGTTGTATTTCGAGGCCAGCTCTGCGCGGTAGGCCTGAATTGCAGCGACAACATGGGGGTATTCTTTAGGGTTGGTCAACTTCCAAGCCATGACGGAGGCGCTGCCCTCTTTGTAGCCTGCGCGCATGGCCGCCTCTTTGAGGGTCACACGGCCGTCACCTGAGACATACTCCTGAACAAATTTCCACTCCTTATCGTTTAACACCCGGCGCTGATTGCGCAAAGGGGATACCGCAGAGGTCAGGCGCTTGTTCGCCTTGTCAGGAATAACAGGGGGGACGTTCCAAACGTCTTTCTTGGTCATCAGGACACACGCCAGATGCGCCAGCCGTCTTCAACCCTGCGCATGACAAAAGACCAGTCCGGGCGCTGGCGCTTCGTGAAGCGAAGCGAAGCCACGCGAGCCGAGTCTGCCTTCTTGCGATCAGTGATCAGGAAGCTATCGCCCTCTTGCATATCAGCGAAAGGGTACATAGATCGGTGGTCAGGGAGTACTACTCCGGATTCAATTTGTATCAAAGGTTTCTCCGTGTATCATTACAGGCTTGAGTATAACTAGTGTGTCCCGCGAGCACAAGTCCAACCGGAAACAAAAAATCAATAACCTATAGGGGAAAATAGGGTCAAGCAAAAAAAGTAAAACTAAAAAATTAAAAAGCGCAAACCCCCCTGAAAATTACGTCTTTATTCGTTAGTGTAATGTCAGTGTCTAGCCACAACACCCTATAAAACCTCACTTATTACACCATTACGCTGATTACGCCTATTTCACAGAAAATAATTTTTTTTTTTTACTCGACCCTAAATCTCTCTATACAGACCCTGAAAAAACCCCAAAACCTAGGGTAAACCCAAATGAAAATCGACACAAACTGGTTGACACGTGGACCTTGGTGCACGCATAATGGAACTTCTGACACAGTGAACATCAAGAAAGGGTAGTGTATGTTAGATCAAACGCAGGGTCTCATTGCAGACTTATTAGTTACTTTGACAGTTGAAGTCAGTTATGCTTTTGACGGTGACGGTGAGCCCGTGATCCTTGGCACGCGGCTCGCGTTGCCTTCTGGGGAGTCTGTTGACGTGAGCATGATGTTGAGTGAGGCGGACCATTTTGAGTTATCGAACCAGCTAGATCGTTGGTACATGGAGCGTGATTTATGATTTTATTATCGGCTAAGGTTATCAATGGTGTGCGTACCCCGGACGATCCGGAGTTTGCATATGAGGCGTCGGTGGTGGCGGGTATGTTGTTGGCGCATGGTTTTTCGCGTTTTTCGCCCATGGGTGAGGGTGAGGCGAGGGTTTTGGCGGATGACATGTCTTCTGAGGACGCCTCTAAGCTTTCGTTGGGCATTAGTGACCCAATGGTATTGCTTGGTGCGTTTGCCTTGTCTCTGGCCGCTGTGGCGAGGATGCAGGATATGGATATGCATGATGTGATTGGCACGATGATGAATGCGTATCGTGGGACCGAGGTCCTTGGGACATGGGCCGTGGGAGATGAGGATGAGGGGGATGGTGATGCGTAAGAGGAGCAGTTACAGGCCGCGGCCCATGTTGCGTGATCCGATGGGGTATGTGGTGGAGAGTTTGACGCCTATGCCTGCTCACGGATCGGCGTTGGTGGATTTACGGTTACGCAATCATTCGGCTTTGTCTACGTTGACGCGTGGGGAGGCGGATTTTCAGGTGATGGATGATTTAGGTGCTGCTGCCAACATATGCGAGGTTTTGTGTCGTGAGGGTTTTGGGGTGGATTACCGTTTGGAGATAGCGGTGGGTTTGGATGCGTTGAAGGCGGTCAATGCCCGTGGTTCGGGGACGGGGAGGTTTGTATTGCGTGCGCAGGAGATAGATGCGATCAACGAGATGATGGCGGTGCATGATGCGCAGTTGGAGGTAGCGACTGTACGGGACATGGAGCGGGCCATTTTGGCGGTTCGTGATGAGTTATTGTTAAAAAAACATGCCACGCCTGTCGTGGCGAAGGAGAAAG
>Ga0222648_1000719_pt1 | contig 13691 bp, 9 predicted proteins | sample AntAcemetagen335_FD_181021 | JGI IMG/M metagenome (GOLD analysis project Ga0222648, IMG submission 181021) | Saline water microbial communities from Ace Lake, Antarctica - #335 | ecosystem: Environmental > Aquatic > Non-marine Saline and Alkaline > Saline | place: Antarctica: Ace Lake | collected... | reverse complement strand
TGGTGAACCAGTATCCCCATTCTTATCCCCAATCAAGTCCCCTGCGTGTGTCCCCGGGGAACACGGATCCGCCAAGGTCGTCCCCGTCCCCGTGCCCGTTTGGGTTCCCACAAACTCGACCCGCCGTTTCGCAAGCGCCACGTCCCACGGCCGTTTGCGTCGAGTATCGTCGACGTAAATGCTCCCCGCATCCGCCCCCGATGCCTCGCCGCCCGCTAGAACTCCAGACGCACTCGGGCGATGGTAAATTGAGTGGTCATTCTCCGCGGAATGCAAACCGTTTTGTTCGCGCGCGTGTCGAGAAAAATAAGAAGAAGATGAAAGATACGTCTGCTCGCCGATGACGAGCGGCAGGTGCTCTTCGCTGCACGCCAGCGCTCTCCACGTGGGGTGCCCGATCACGTAACAAGCCGGGTCCCCCGCTTCCGCGGCGAGTGCTTTGCTTCCGCAATCCAGGGTAGCGCGGTTTTTGGCAGGTAGGGACACCACGCGTGTCATTAGGACTGCGGCGGGTACCAACCCCAGGTTCGGGTTTTGACGCTCGCCTCTCCAGTCGTGAAACACGACGGTGCCCGGCGAAACGCGGTGCGTTTTAAGCCAACCGCCGTCGTTTGCTTCCTTGCTCCCGACCGAGACGCACGCCGCCGCCATTTCTAGTTTCGCCATCTCGGCAACGACGTCGAGCCGTAGCGCGTGCGTGAACCCAGGCGTGCCACTCGTGACGAGCTCAATCGGGGGAACTCCTTTTTGTTTCAGGTAACACAAAAGGGGCGCTAATTTATTTTCGTAAAGGGAACGGCACGAATCGTTTCTTTTCCTTCGCAAAACCTCCACTTCTTCCGTCGACGCCCCGGAGCGCGCTACGGGGTCGCTTATGTGCCCTTCGTAAAAGTGAATTCCACGGAACCCTTTGTACTTAGTATTATCTGCACTGCCCGGGTCGTGCGTATCTGCACTGCCTCCTGGGTCGTGGGACGTATCCCTATTATCAAGGACACAGTTCTGACAGGTTCGCCAGATGTTCTCCGCGCGACCGTCGGAGTTTTCGTTTTCGGAAAACAACTGGCAGTCCCCGTCGAAAGATTTGTGGTACGCTCCGCGTACGTCCTCGCCCGCTTCCGCGCCCGTGCGGTGCATCCCCGGATTGACATCAACGAAGTACCCCACGTTGTCCTGTTCCCACCGGGTAAGTCGGTCGGTGAATCCGCCGTCGGAGGACTCGGTCAAACTCTCCGGAGTTTCGATCAAAACGCTCCACCTGATCCACGGGAACGCTTTCGCTAAAACGGACAAGCGCTGCCTCGCCGCGCCGACGAGCGGGTACGCCACTAACACGTCGAACCCAAAGTTCTCCTTGGCTAGCCGTTTCGCGAGTAACGCCTGCGGAGATTCTTGTATTTTTTCGTCTTCAAAAGTTTCCTTCAAAGGGTTGTTGCTTGGTGCTGTTTTTGCTTTCTTCCCTTGGTGTCGGTGCGCGCCCGCGCCGTCGCCCTTTTCTTTTTCTTTCGACAGATTGGTTTTCTCATCGGAAACGTCATTACCCCATTGTGTATCCGCCCACGCGTCCAGCGTCACCGCCAGCACAAACGCTTCCTTCGTAGTCGCTATTTTGAAGTTCCGGACCCCAAGATTCACCAGCTCGACCCACACCACGGCGAGCTTGGTGGTCTTTAAGTGCGGGCGCCATCGGGACAGGTCACCGTTTAGCAACCGTTTGACGCAAGCCACGTTTTTGCGCACTTTTTCAAGATCAACCACAAGCGCGGGGGTTATGACCCGGCTCGCGAGGCCGTTAGGTAACACCCACTCCTCAGGGCACGTGTCCGGGAACCACACGCCCCCGACCCTGGAGGCGTCGGGGAGGCCGCCCATAGGGCGAGGAAGGGTGTGGACCGGACGTTCGTGGTCCGAGTTAATAAATCAAAGGATTTCCGAGACACGAAAAGCGAAAAAGGTTTCGGCGACTTTTACAGCAAATCTAATCTGTCGCCTCTCCCCATTCGAGGTGTCGCCATGGGTCGTGATGGCGGCAAAGGCGGTCGCGGCCGAGGCCGCCGTTCGGATGACAAGTCCGGCGGCGGCGGCGGCGGCGGCAACGGCCGAGTTAAGATGGTGGACCGGGAAATCGAAGCCCTCGAGGCGGCCATCGAGGTACGACGCGATGCAAATCTTGCACCCGCCGCCGACTTGCACCGCCGCCATCTTTGTCCACGCCATGTTTCCCTCCCTTCCGCGCCGGTTCGATTCCCACCCGGAACGTCTGCACCTGGTGTGTACCTTTCGCGCCATGACACGCACACGTGTCTCCCAACTCACCTCCTACATTCACCCACCGTCAAACCCAGGCCACGAAACCCGAGCCCGGCGTCAACCCGTTGTCCATCGCGCCACGAAAGAACAGCGAGCGCGGCGACGGTTCATCCGTTTCCTTGATTGGCGTGCGCAAGTTCAAAGACATGCCTCTTTCGCAAGCGACGCAAAGAGGTTTAGCGGCGAACAAGTTCAAGGAGCTCACGGCGATTCAGCGGGCCACGATTCCGCACGCGCTCGCGGGACGGGACGTTTTGGGGGCGGCGAAAACGGGCAGTGGCAAGACACTAGCGTTCATCATCCCTTTGTTGGAAATTTTGTTTAAACAGAAATGGGGACGCCAAGACGGGCTGGGCGGGTTGGTGATCGCCCCGACAAGGGAGCTGGCGATGCAGATATTCAAGCAGCTAATAGACGCGGGGAGCTACCACAGCCTATCCGCTGGTCTGTTGATCGGGGGTAAAAACGTGAAGGACGAGAAAGACACGGTGAACAAGATGAATCTGTTGGTCGCGACGCCCGGTCGGCTGTTGCAGCACATGGACGAGACGCCGCTTTTCGACTGCGTGACTTTGAAAGTTTTGGTGCTTGATGAAGCGGACCGTATTCTAGATTTAGGGTTCGCCGCGACCCTAAAAGCTATCCTGGCCAACCTGCCAAAACAAAGGCAAACCCTGTGTTTCAGCGCCACGCAGACCAAAAGCGTCAAGGATTTAGCCCGCTTAAGTTTAGTGAGCCCGGAGTACCTAGCGGTGCACGCCGAGTCCACCAGCGCGACGCCTCCTAAATTAACACAGCTCGTCGCTACGTGCCCGCTTGATAAAAAAATGGAAACCCTCTGGGCGTTTATTAAGTCGCACCTGACTTCGAAAACCCTGGTGTTTCTGTCGAGCTGCAAGCAAGTAAGGTTCGTGCACGAGATTTTCCGGCGCATGCGCCCCGGCGTGCCAATCGCGATGCTTCACGGCCGCATGAAACAAATGGCGCGCATGAAAACCTTCGAAACCTTCGCGCGGGCGAACCACATCTGTTTGTTCGCCACGGATGTCGCCGCAAGAGGGCTAGATTTCCCAGCAGTGGACTGGGTCGTCCAGGCGGATTGCCCGGAAGACGTGCCGTGTTACATCCACCGCGTGGGGAGGTACGTGTTGTATATTTCCCAAATCCTGACACTGTTTTACCGAAGCAGGTGACTGTTCAGACCGATTACCCTGACTGTTTTCCATACATCGTCCAATACATCGCGATATACGAGACTGACACTTTATTTTTCTCATCTCAGGACGGCGCGGTACACCGCTGAGGGAAAAGGGCTTCTTTTACTAACCCCGAGCGAGCTGAAATTCGCGGAGGAGCTTACCGCCGCTAAGGTCCCGCTGAAAACCATGAAACTGAACCAGGCGAAAAATACGGGAAACATCACCAGTTCGATTCAGGGGCTTCTTGGGAAAGACAGCGAGCTGAAGTACCTCGCGCAACGCGCGGTTGTTTCGTACCTGAGGTCGATTTACTTGCAAGTACGTGTTGGGCCTTTCCCAAATCCCGCCTCCCTGTTTGCCCATACTCGTACCAGAAGGGACGGTTATTACCCATCACGAGAGACTGACACTTTCTTTTATTTACCCGCAGCCGAACAAAAACGTCTTCGACGTGGACGCCCTTGATGTTGAGAAATTCGCCAATTCGTTCGGGCTGCCGAACCCGCCGAGGCTGCGGTTCCTGAAAAGCGGGAAAGGACGGGGGGGGGACAAAGGACGGGGCGAGGACATCGAGGACGCAAGTGACAGTGAGGATGACGAGGAGGACGATGACGAAGACGAGGAAGTCCTCGACAAAAAGGTCAAACAAAAAGAAAACAATGAAAAAGAAACCTCCTCCTCCTCCGACGGCTCCGACGACGAACGCAGAGACCGGGGCGTGGTGCGACGCGCTGGCGGCGGTCATTTCGGCATCCAAATCGACGGCGCGGACGAAGATGAGGACTTGATGACCGTGAAGCGAAGGAACCACGGAATGGAAGGCGGCGGCGGGAGCGGCGACGACGAGAACTCCGACGGCGAAAACGCGCACCTCTCCACCGCGGCGCGCCGGGTGTTGGAGGACGGCCCGGTTGATTTAACCTCCGCGGCTAGGGCGCGGGCCAGGAAAGGTAAACTAAGGATCAAGGAAGGTGGACAGGGGCAACACAGCAAAGCGGAACGCACCGTGTTTGACGACGAGGGCGGGGCTATGTTACCCCTGGAGGCGCTCGGTGACCGGGAAAGCGGGCCGGTACCGGAGGGCGGCGCCGCGCTCGCCGCCGCCGCGAAGAAGCACTACGACAAAGTCAAGCTGCAGCGTCTGGAAGCCGATGTGTTCGACAGAGCACGTGAAAAGCAGAGGCTGAGGGATATGCGGGATAACAACAAGGCCAAGGAAAGGAAAGCGGCTGGGGATGACGACAGCGGCGACGACGGCGGCGGCGTGGTGGCCGTGCTGGGCGGCGGCTCGGACGACGACGACGCGTCAAACGAAGCGTACTCGGACTCGGACGACGACTCAGGCCCTGACGACGACTCAGAGCCTGCCTCTGCCTCTGACGACCACATCCAAAACAAGCGCCGCAAGGTTGACATCTCCGTCGCGGGTATGGCCACGAAACACACGACCATAGAGTCGCTCGAGGAACGGGCGATGCGGTTGCTCGGGTAGACAAGAAATTGAAACGAAGCGTTAATCCGCGACACGCGTTTACAAAAAAGTCGTCAGGATTTGTTTCGGTATTATCGCGCTTCGCGCTACCGCCCGCCGGAGCTCTGTCCGCGAAAATGTACAGGCGCGCTCGCGGTGGGCGCTCCGGCTAAGGGTCTCTTTCATTCGTGTTCCCGCTTGTTATGGTACAGTGGTTCCGGTACGGTTTGGTCTATGGAATTTTTCGCAATCATCGTTCTAAAAAGGTTTTAAAGGCGTTGATCCAAAATCAAACCAGCGCCAACCCGAGAAGCGACCCGGCGTCCAGCACCAAGTGCTTCGCTTCCCAGCTCGCCTTGGCGAGTCGGTGTTTATCCTGTTCCTTCTCCGCGTTCCGCTTGTACCCGTTTACCTTGGCTTCGGGCAGGTCCTTCCACTCCGCGCTGACCACTTGTGAGACCTGATACGATGAAAAAGAAAGTGTCAGTCTCTCGTATCGTGTTTGAGGGATTGGAAAGGGTAGACGGAGTGGGTAGTACTTTCCGACTGTACTCCATACAGAGCAGTAATCAGGGAGGCGAAACGTGTTAAATGGGAAACACGCACCTCCGTGAATGACAAATCGGGCGAGCTTTTTTTCAACCGCGCCCGGCAATCCTCGGCGAACAAAAGGTACGCCGTCCGCGGCCGTTTCGGCTTGCCGCCGTTGAGTTCCCTTCCTTTCTTGCCGTGCTTCCCTTTCGTGGCGTACACAGGCGGTACGTACGCCTCTTTCAGTTTTTTGTACTCATCCTTGCACAGCTCAGCTTCCAGTTTGCACTGATCCAGTTCCCGCGTATCGACGCCTTTCCACATCTCGGCGAGCCTCGTGGTGACCTGCTGCATCTCTTCGCGCGTGAACTTGCTGGTCGGGTCCGGGTGCACGTCCTTCATAATAGCGCCCCTGTACCTGTCGCAGAAAATAAGGTACGCCGTTCGCGCCCTCTTTGGTTTCTCCCCTCGGCCCTCCACAAGCACAAGCGCGTGTTTCTTCTTACCTTTGTGCCGCTTCAGCGCGCCAGGCGGCATCTGCGCTTTCGCCACGTCGTACTCGCGCTTCAGCAAATCCGCGCGCTGCTTGCACTCCGCCAGTTCTTCGTCGCTAATTTTTTGCCACAGACTCGCCAGCTTAGTCGTGACGCCCTGCATCTCCTCCCGCGTGAACTTAGCGCCCTCCCCGGGCCGGACCAAACTCATCTCAGCCGAGCGGTGCTTGTCGCAAAACACGAGGTACGCCGTGCGCGCGCGCTTCGGGGGTTTCGGGAAGGCCAGGGCCAGGGAAGCGTCTCTCTGTTTAGGGTTTGGGGTTAGGGTTTGGGGTACGGGAGATGCGGACGGTCAGTCGTCAGTCGTATTGGGCACACTCGCCGGGGGCGGATACCGTGAGCCACGCTCGCGGAGGCACTTGATCGATGATGAGAAATCGAAATCTGTCGCTCGGATTATGAAAAATAACCAAACCGTGTCCTCAACGGGGCGTTCCAGGGTCTGTAATTGGTGGGTCCAACGGGCGGATTGAATTCGCGTTCGGGTCTCGACGGGGGGGCTGGCGTGGGGGCGGGTTCGGTTCGCGTCTCGCCCGGAGCCCCTCGCCCGCGCGACACCGACCGGACGCGTGCTTCCGTGAACCGCACGCACCTTGCCACCCATTGCGAGACTGCGGCAGGGACTGTGGCCTGCTGAGCGAACTTTGTGGTACGCTGCAAACGAGATTGGCGGGAGAGAAAACGTCCGAGAGATGGTGGGAGAACACGTGGTGAGTTTACTTGTTCGGTTTCTTCTGGAAATGTGGGTCCGGAGGTGCTTCGCGGGCGCGGTCCGGCCCTAGTGATGACACTTGCGGTGAAAACGCGACCGCGACAGGTCCAAAGAGAGCCGAACCCGACCGCATTTCGCGCGGCTTTTGCAACGCGCGAAACAAAAAGAACAAGGCGCGTCTCTCGGACTCAATGCGCTTCCGCATTTCGCGCCGTGCAGAGTAGGCGAGTCGCGTCTCGGGATACAGTCGCGAGTGGAAACCGAAGAAGACACAAGAAAGAAGACAAGTCTCACCTCGAGGAGCACGTCGGCGGGTCGGCGACGTTACGAGTGAGGCGCAGGGCGCAGGCGCGTGAAGCGTTTTGAGAATGAGTTCAAAGGCTAGCCAAAATTAAACCGAGAGTTTAGGGTTCGCAGGATAACAAATCCTTGGCTCGTCCTGGAGTTGTTGAACCAACGATCGCGTCGATGCAGAGACTCACCTCGCCACGCTGCGCAGACTTCGTGTTTTGGCGCGCGTTTCGAGTCGACGTCGAGAAAGACCTTTCCAAGGCGGAACGCGGAAGGCGCAGAAAAGAAAAATAAAGCTCTCCATCTTTGCTCCATCTTTCGGTGGGTCATCACATCACTCCGCGCACGCCAGTTACCGGATTCCCGTAGTTCTGCACCATGGGTCTGGCGAAAACGTACCTTTTGGCGTACAACGCGGCTTTGATCGCGGGATGGGCGTACGTGTTGGTGCTCGCATCCGTGGCGTTCGTGAAGCACGGCCCCGATTCCGTGTACGACGCGGTGGAGGTTCCCCTGCTCGCCGCGCAAACCGCGGCGTGCCTTGAAGTGGTGCACGCGATTTTTGGCATCGCGCGCTCGCCGGTGTTGGTCACCGCGATGCAGGTCTCGTCACGACTGATGGTGGTGTGGGGTGTTCTGTGGGTTTCGCCCCCGTCAAGAACCGCGACGCTTGTTTTTGGCAACGTGTTCGGAACAGAAATCGGACTCGGCGTCCCATCCTTGCTCGTGTGCTGGGGCATCACCGAGTGCGTGCGGTATTCCTTTTACTTCTGCAAGCTACGGGGCAAGGTTCCACCCTTCATCGTCTGGGCCAGGTACTCCTTTTTCATTCTGCTGTACCCGCTAGGCGTGTCCTCCGAGCTGTGGTGCGCGTATAGCGGGTTTTCGCATTTAGTAAACTCGGGGCGCTGGTCGTTGCCGATGCCAAACAAGTACAACGTCGCCCTGCACTTCCCGTCAATTCAAATCATGTTCTTCCTCGGGTACGTCCCGGGGTTCCCCATGCTGTTTCAGTACATGCTAGCGCAACGGAAAACGGTGCTTGGAGGGAAGAAGACGAAAAAGGCGTGAAGCGTTTGTGATCTTTTGTCGGGAGGCGAAATAGTGGGAGGCGAAGGGACTGATTGGGGAGGATTCGTCGCGGCGTCTAATATTTTAATCGCGATGGCTATACTATTATTACTCCGCCTCGCTTGCCGCCCTCTGCTGTGCTTCCCGTTGTCGCAGCTGCGCGACGGGTCCTAGCAAAACTTCTTTTTTTGAAACGCGGTACGAAACAGCCGTCCGATCGTCGTCGCTCAGTTTCTCGTCATCGCTGTTTAGCATTTGCCGATCCTCCTTGAGCGTCGTTGGAAACGCGCGCAGCATGTGCAAACACCGGTGCTCCACCACCGGGCGCCAATCGTTGATTCCAAGTTGTTGACACGCATCCAGAATGGACTGGTCGATACCGGATCGCGTCAAGCGGTACAGGTTGCGTTTACTTTGAGTACTTCTCACGTTTTCATCGGTCGTACCGGAGACATCATCGTAGACATCATCAGAGATATCCATTTCCCCTAAAGCTTCATCAAGTGAGTCTTTTCCCAACACCCCGAGCGCCTCCCCGACTCGTTTGATATCCGCCACGTTTTCGAACAAAAAAACCGCGTCGTTTGGGTTTTGGTCAGGCACGAACCCGAAGTACAGGAAAAACGGGTCGTTGGGCCAGTCGCCGTATGAAATGCAAACCTCGTCACCGGCTTCGACGCCGGCGTCGCTCGCTCTTAGTTGGAAGAACTGCTCTGAAGTTGTGGCGTCACTTTCATTTGTAACTTCCGCGATTTCCCGCGTCGCGACCGAGCCCTGGCACGTCTCTGGCGACGACACGATTCGCACGTACGCGGTTGGGTTTTCCAACGCGTGGTTGCACATATCAACCCCAGGCACGGCGAGGTGCTCACCATAATCGCCGTACACGAAGCACCGGCTGTGCAGCACTCCGGTGGCCCAACGCAAGTCCTCGGGCGTTGCGTTTATGTTTTTGAGTCGTTTTTGTAAAATAGTCACGGCGCGCTCGTGCGCCGTTTTCACCGAAAGCGCTTCGCCAATCGCGGCTTCGTCTTGACACTTCCGTAAATCGAAATCCGTGAACGTGAGGGGAGGCGTCGGGACGAACTTCGGCAGGCTTTGTATCCACGGCAATAACACCGAGGGCTTGTCGACCCCGGCCCTCGCTTCCAGTAACCGCATCGCCATGGACGCCGACCACGAGAGATCGTTCTCGTCGTCATTTTTTTGCAGATCGTTCGCATCGTTTGTTTGCGCATCGATGGACGACTCGTGTGAACCCTTCCGTGACCATCCCCCTTTGCCGTTCCTTTCGTGTTCTCGGAACACCAAGGAAAAAGGGACGCTGAATATCACCTCATCCGGTGTGAGTTGCCGCAGCGCGACGAGGCAGCGGCCGTGCGGCCCGTTGGCGAGGCCGACCCTCGATTCCAAACCCGCGTCTTTGGTGACCGTGGCGAGCCATGGGAGAAGCGACGGCGCGGTGTCGCTAGTTGATGCTCTTGGCACCACCGCCCTCCTGGGTGACACGGACCGCGACCGGCACGCAGTGCCGGCACAAGCCACGGATGTCCCATCGGACGATATCGACGCGCGCATGGTCAAATGGCGAGTAAAGGAGTCCTTCTCGATGTCGTCGCTTCCGGAACTCTCGTCGCTGTCCTGGGACGCCTCGATTGAAACTTTTGGGGCGGGCTTCTCATCATCACTCCGCGCCTCGCGGTGGCACATGCGTCTGGGCCGTTTTCTTCCCGCCGTCGCCCGCGTCAGCGCCCCCGTCTCTGCGGCCGCGAGACTCTCCGCACGACCCAGTAGCTCCGTGGCTCGAGCGCTTTGTGTGCCGAGCCGATTGGCCTCCGCTTCGTCGATCCGGAGTTGCCGTACGATGGGCAGTTCTGTGGACGCGTCCGAACTCGCAACGGCGGCCTCGGTTCCGTACCACTTCAGCAGCGCGTTCGACAGCGGCAACGGCGATTTGGTGTCTTGCACGCTTGCTGAATGCGTGGTGAAAATGCGCGCGGAGCCGTTCACGGAGGCGGACGGGCGCGCGCATGTTCAGTGGTTCCATTTCCGCATCACAAACGCGTTTGGGATGCCGCTGAAAGTCACAATCGCAAACGCGGGCCGCGCGTCCTACCCCGACGGGTGGCACCACTACAAGTGTTTCATCAGCGTTGATCGCAAACACTGGGTACGGGTGCAATCGACGTCGTACGACGAGGTAACCGGGCAGTTGTGTGTGGATTTCGGACAAGAAAAAGGAGGCGTTCCCGGCCAATGCGTGCACTTCGCGTACTTCGTTCCGTACAGCAACGAACAACACTTGGATTTGGTAAGCCGGTGCGTGTCCGGCGCGACCGCGTGTCCGGACGTGCGTTTATTGACCTTGGGCGAAACGAACGACGGCCGTCCGTTGGACTGCTTGCGCTTCAGTGGTGGTGCGTGCGGTGGTGACGCATTCCTTCCGGAAACGCCGTTCGCGGGTACGTCGCAGGCGGCGCGGACGGCGGTGACGAAGTTGAATGAACATAAATCGGAATGGGAACGTACCGGCGGCGCTAAGCGAGTAATTTGGGTCATCGCGCGACAGCACCCGGGGGAGAGCATGGCGAGCTGGTGGATGGAGGGCTTTTGCGCGCGCTTGTTGAACTCGGAAGACCCGGTGACGAAAAAACTGCTCAACCGGTGCGTGCTATACGTCGTGCCCCACATGAACCCCGACGGCGCCAGTCGCGGTCACCTGCGCACAAACGCCAAGGGCGCCAACTTGAACCGGGAGTGGGCCGACCCGAAACTGAGCTACGCACCCGAGGTGTTCCACGTCAGAAAAAAGATGGACGAAACCGGGGTGGATCTGATGCTTGACGTACACGGCGACGAAGCCGAGCCATATTGCTTTATCGTTGGGGGCGAGGGCACGCCCGGGTGGGACGACGAACGCGCGGCGACGCAAACTCGGTTCAAGGAAAAATACGCAAACGCCAACCCCGATTTCCAAACCGTGTTTCCCTTGGAGTACGGCGGCGCGCCGAGTGGGAACGTGGTCACCGCGAAGACGCAAATCGCGGTCCGATACAACGCGGTGGGCATGACCCTGGAGATGCCGTTCACGGATAACATCCAGGTAAGTATTTCCCGTGTACCACGTTCCGCGTCCCTGATCTGATTGCCCGTACCAGACTGACACTTTCTTTTGTGTCGTATCAGCTCGCGCAGAAAAACGGGTGGACCGCGCGCAGGAGCGCGAAACTCGGGGCTGCCGCGCTGGACGCTATTCTCGACGTCGCGCATAGATTAAGGGAGTGATATAGACAGGAGGGAGTGACAGAGAGCGAGTGATGGACGGTATACTCGTAGGTACTCGTACTAGGTACTCGTACTAGGTACTCGTAGGTGGTCAAGAGATGTCGGTTTCACGTCGTAGTCGATCATGTTAAATAGTCTAGTATGGTACTCCTCCCCAGTAACTCCTCGTTCTTCCCTCAAGTAACCTCGATTTCATTGCTGCGAGAACAGAGGCATGTGTTCCCCCCCCATGGTGGCGGGTTTCTTGTCCCCCTCGCCCATGCTGAGGAACCAGTTCAAAAAGAAGTGCCCGCCGAACAGCAGGCCGAAGAAGCCGTTCATGTACAAGATGGTGGTCCACCGGAAAAAGTTGAGCTGGTCGTACGCCCAGTCCTTGAAAAACACCTCGTGCTGCACGTAGTTCATCACGGTGAACAGGCCGAACACGAACAGGGGTGTTGAGAGGTAGCACTTGGGAAACGTGAGCTGCCCGAGGGTGCTCTCCATCAGCAACAAAAGCAGGTTCCCCATGAACCCGGCGAGGAATGACCACTCGAAGTAACACAACCGCGAGGTGGGATCGAGCAACGTGCTTAGCTTTCCCCGGAAATGCTCGCTGACGCACTGGGGGGCAAACAACAGTTCGCACCACACCAGCACGTCGCACACCAACGCGGTGGTGAACGCAGCGGAGTACAGGGTTAACAGCCAGTGCCCTAAAGTGTTCATGTCGCCGTTGTGCCCGAGGAACTTATCATAACCCCGCGCGGTACCGCCGCCGCAGACGCCTTTGATTGACACTAAACTTCCCACCAGGAAGAACACGGTTAGTAGGTAGAAACTCCAGTCGTGGAAGTTCATGAAGTTCCCGACGGTGCCTCCGGCTGCGATGTTGGGTTTTATTATTTGCGTCACCGTGAACCACGCGCTCGCGGCGAAGGCGCTTAGGCGGAACACCAAAAGCACAACGCCGGACTCGTTCCAGCTGTTTTTCCACAGCTGCTTCGCGGTGCACCCGCCCGCGAAGGAGAGGGAGGCGTATGACCGGTGGAACTGCAGGTTGTCCCCCGCGAACCCGATCCAGGTTAACATGCTCACCAAGCACACGGTGGCGAACAGGTACTTAAGGGGATGATCTTCCCACTTCACGAATGCCTGGAAATCGGAACTCAACGAAAACGCCCCCCCGTTCCCGCCGCCTTTGTTCATAAACCACAACGCGTGCTCGTCCCCGTCCACGGTGGTGCTCCACGCCTTGGAAGGAGAGGCCATGGTGGGGGTGGGGGGTCAGCGCTTGATACGCGCGACGTTCGGTGCCTGACGATCAGAGCGTGGTTTTTACAAACAAAACCGAACCGCGACCGCAAAGCCGCGTGGAGACCGGACCGATCGAGCGCCGAGACGGGGTGCGCGCGTTCGCGTTAGTCGCGGGCTCGCGTCTATCCGATTCAAGCGCGCGCTTGAGAAGCTCGAGTCTGGGTGTCGGCGGGCGACGCCGCGCGCGACGAGAAACTGCGGGGACGTGTGGGGCATTCGACTTCGATGTAACCCCCTTTTGCTGCGACCGCGCTTGGCGCCGATTTTTCTCGGTTTTTTTGGCTTTTGGCACGTAGTCAGCGAACGTGCCTGTAATTACATCCTCAAACCTAAGGACCCTCTGTCTAGCCAGGAGCACATCATCACACCCACCCCTCACCTCCTATTCCCGAGCCCGTTTCGTTTTCTTCTCCAAACGTTCGCACACAATCTCCGCCACCGTGGCCTCCACGGTTCCCCCGTCGCGCATGCGAAGCCCGTGCAGCGCACCCAACAGCTGCGCGCGTCGCGTCTGGACAACCTCTTTGTCTCTTTGTGTCAACACGTCCAAGTCGCCGTTCCGGACGCACTGCCTGCACTGCGCTTTCGTCAAGAACGGGTTCTTGATGTGTTCCAAGCGTTTGGGGGGGGCGCACGCCCCGACCTCGGCGGCGACTATTTCTCGCGAGCGCAACATGAAGTGCGCTAGTCGGTGCGGGTCCGTGACCAGTCGTCTTCCCTCCCCCAAGTCCACCCAGTCCCGTAACCGTAAAAACTCGTTGTGGTGCTGGTTCATCAAGCGGTCCGCGACCCGGCACTTCACGTCGCCGGGGTACGCGGGGCCGCGGCATTGCAGGGTAGGGGACGACGAGACCAGCATGAAGTCAACTTCCATGCATTTCCGGTCGTACTTGGGTGGGCCTTTCTTCTCCCCCTCGGAGGAGGACCACTCATCCAGGAACTGCGCGACGAAGAAATCCGCCATCGGGTGG
>Ga0222648_1000714_pt1 | contig 13804 bp, 10 predicted proteins | sample AntAcemetagen335_FD_181021 | JGI IMG/M metagenome (GOLD analysis project Ga0222648, IMG submission 181021) | Saline water microbial communities from Ace Lake, Antarctica - #335 | ecosystem: Environmental > Aquatic > Non-marine Saline and Alkaline > Saline | place: Antarctica: Ace Lake... | reverse complement strand
CCATCGCCTACACGCTCATGGAAACCGCCAAGATGAACGACGTCGACCCCGAAGCGTGGCTCACATGGGTCCTCCAGCGCCTGCCTGATCACAAGATCAATCGCATCGAAGAACTCATGCCGTGGAACTGGCCGCCCGAAAAAGCCTGAGACCGCGCGTCAACCGGACGGATACACAGGAACCCCGATAGTCTCGTTTGTCCGGCATGCGCATCATGCCCGCGCCCGCAAAGCTCAGCTGCTGACCGGTGCAAAGCCCACGATCAACTGCCGCAGGCCAACCGCTGCTCCTGCAAAAATTGCGGCAAACGTCACTGGTGCGCTAAACGCCAACAGCGAAAAGGCCGATAGACCCTGTCCGATACTGCAACCCATAGCAATAACCGCCAGAAAATCGCGGCTGCTGCCTTGTGAAAACGGCACCACCATTACCTGCCGAGACCGCGCGATCAACACGCAGGAACTCATGAGAACGCTGGGCCTAGTTTTCAGGACCTAGTCCGGAAAGGCCGGTGGCCACATGCGCACCAGCCTGTGCATACCACGCAGCGTCGCGCCAAAGCACCGGAATATATGTGCTTTGGTCACCGGCAAGCGCGGCAACAAGGCCATCTGTGGGGCGCGGCATCGTCGATGGTGCTGCGCCGCTTGGAAGTTGGATCCATGATCGGCGCTGCCCGATTTTTCCCGCCTGCACCACGACGGCAATACCCGCTGTCACAGCAAGGTCCGCCTCGCCTGCCACTGCCATCGTCACCTGTCCTGTGGCGAGAAGCCGGGCAGCCTCGGCGTCGCTCTCGACCCAGATGATGCTGGGGGCGATCTCAAGAATTGCTGCGCGCGCGATCTGCATGCCACGCGCAGACGACAGGATGTCATAGACCTGAACTTCGGGCACGCCTTGTGCGAGTATTGCCCATTCAAGCAGAGCACGTGGCGGCCACACGACAGCACGAGGACCGGGAAACGACACCGTATCAAAGACCGCCAGCCCAGTTGACGGCGGCGAAAGCACAAATGCATCAAGACGGTAAGCAAGCGCCTCGAAGCGCATATCATATGTGAGTGCGCAACCGCTCTTGGCGCCGCCTTGGCCCGGCCGGCGGGCAAATCGTGCTGATCTGTCAGCAGTGGCGGTTTCGCTTGTGGGGGCTTTTTGCAGCACTCCGGCAGCGCATGCTGCGATTTCCGACGCCTCGTCAAGCGCGATGATATCCCAGCCGGCCAAAACGGCCTGCGCAATCGCTGCCTTGGCCCCGTCGAGTGCCATGATGCCCGTCCCTGTCATTCTGGCTGTGTCGGGGACGACACGCACTGCGGATGATTGAAGAAGCGACAGCCGCGCGTTCCGAGCAGGGTTATCGTCGGGGATAGCCAGAACAAGCGGCGTCTGAGCGAGCGCCGACCCGCAAAGCGAACCCAAAAGGACCCAGGCACAGAGCGCCTTGTACAGGGCTGTTCCGGTGATGTGGATGGGCTCAAAGACCGGCATGTTCTTCGTTCCTGAGTTTGGCGACAATATCAAGATAGGCACGCACGATCGCCGCTTCGGTGACAACGCCGACCAAGTGCTGGCTGTCGCGGTCGACGATTGGGATCGCGTCGCCGACGAAATCTTTCAGCAGGCGCATGGCAACGCGTACGCTTGTGTCAGCATCGAACATCAACTGCGCCGGGCGCAGGATATCGGACACAGGCGCTGAGGAGCCTTCACCAAGGTCAATGATGCGAAGATAGCCTCGAAACACCCCCGTGGCGTCGATGGCGTAGCCCTCGCTCCAGCCGTGAGCGTCCAATGCGGTGCGCACTGCAGCTTGGTCCAAGCTGATATCAAAGATCGGCGCCTCGGCAACGGCATAGTCACGCACCGCAAGTACCGACAATTGTGCCTCGGCGCGGCCCTGCGACAGGTCGCAGCCGCGCAGGAAAAGCTGCCTGTCAAACAGCGAGCGGCCAAAGAACCGGAAGGCCACGACATTCGAGAAAACGACCACCACCATCGAGGCAATTGCTAGCTCATAGCTGCGGGTCAGTTCAAAGACGATCAGAATGGCGGTAAGCGGCGCCCCGATGACCGGGCTTGTCACGGCCATCATGGCGCAGATGACATAAACCGGAAACGCGGCAAGCCCTTCCATGCCCAGTGCCGTCAGCCCCGTCCAGACAAGCCCGCCCTGCATGGATCCCACAATCAATGCCGGGCTGAACACGCCTCCGACAAACCCCATGCCAAGGCATATCGCCGTGAGCACGATCTTGCCCACAAGGATCATCGCCATCTCTGAAGCGCCAAAGGCGCCTTGGATGGTGGCAAAGCGCAGCGTGTATTGTCCCAGCCCGGTAATCTCGGGCAGCCACAACGCGCAAAGGCCCACGGCAAGACCGGCCATGGCGCCGCGTGCCTCGGGCGGCAAGGCGATGCGCCCGCCGATCCGCGCCCCGGCGAGCAAGGTGCGCATATAAACGATCGAGACCACGCCGCTCAGCAGACCCATCAAGGCAAAAATCGCGAACTCTGGCACATGCAGGCTGACGCCAGTTTGCACGACAAACACTGGTGCTCGCTCGAAAAGCACGTTGGCGACGACATAACCCACGGTCGATGCAATCGTGACCGGGGCGAACGCCTGCATCGAGTAATGGCGCAAAATCGCCTCATGGGCAAAGACAAGCCCTGCGATGGGGGCGTTGAACGCGGCTGAGATGGCCGCAGCGACCCCACAGGCGATGGCGATGGCGTTGATGTTGGGCACGGCGAGCTTTAACTTCTCGACCAGCCCGCCAATAACCGCGCCGAAGAACACCATCGGGCCATATTGTCCGACCGAGGCGCCGACCCCAAGCGAACCCAGCGCCCCGAGCGTCACCAGCAGGCCGGAACGGGTATCGGGCATTGACGTCTGGAGTTGCACCGCGCGGATGGCATCGGCAGGGCCTGCCGGCCTGTGGATGGGCGCCAGCCTGAACACGACAAAGCTGACCAGTGCCCCACCACACATCGGTACACCAAGCGTGATCGCCAGCAGAACCATGGGTGAAAGGCCCGATTGTACTTTGGCATAGGAACTGACCAGCAGCAGATCATTGAGCCACAGAACTGCTTCGACAAAGGCAATTGCGGCAATGGCAGTGACCGCACCAATGACCAGCCCCACGGTTAATACGGTGAAGATGCGCTGAACGATCATGACTGGCGTCACGCCCAAGACGCTGGACGGAGTGTTGGGCACAGGCGCCATCGATCATCTCCCAATCTATCTGCGATTCTGTTTGCAGAAAACGTGCCAATACGGTGCTGTTTGGGTTGCGCCACGTCCATCATGGCCCGTGGATCAGCGTGGGTGGGATCTCGATATGTCATGCAGTGAATCGCTGTCATGGCAAAAGCAGCGACACGACGGCTCTCATGTGGCAGCGTCAATGCATGCCCGGGTACCACATTGGACAAATAGATATCGTTGCGCTATCAGCCATTTGCGAGACGCAGCCAGCGTTGGCGCAATCACTGTCGCGCGCTGACATAGCAACAAATGCGTAAGCGGCATAACGCCACCAGCGATCCCATCATTCGATACTTATCCAGCACGATCCCGAAAATATTTGAAGGAGACGAGAGCCATGGCCAAGAACACGAATTTGAGCGGCTTCACGACAGCACAATCAAAATCAGAAACCACGATGGATAAAACGACCCGCGCGGTCAAACAAATCAAGGACGCGGAAACAAGGCATCGCGAAGACAAGATGGCTCGGCTGCGCAAGGCACGCCACGAAAGCGAAGCCGAAGCGCTTGGAAAACCTATCGCCTGACACGGCGCGCCCTTGTGTCGCTGGGCGGTTGCCCATGTCACATAAGCCTGACAAACCACTTTCGTATAACACGCTGCCGCACCCGCGCCCCGCCAGAGAGCGGGCGCGGCGGGTGTCGTGAAATCACCTCAAGGCTGATCAACGCCAATAAGTGACGCCATACCGATTGGTAGGTCATAGAATAAATCACGAAAGATGGCGATAAATTCAAAAGATCACACCATTATCTAAAGATACGGTTTTATTTGCCCCAAAAGTGAAGGAACCATGGGTACAAAGACTTTTTGTACAAAAAAAACGTTGTTTATGTTTGATTACAAATATCGCAAATACCCAGCAAGTTTAGTGCATAGATTCGTTCGCGCGGTTATAATTCGTCAATATAGAAGGTGCGACTAACGCTATGAGTAGCATTCAAAACGATCCATCAAAACAATCAGTAACCCGCGAAATCGCCTATGTTCGGGCGATGGGTGCTGTGGATCATACATTGCGTGCATCAGCCAATCTGGGCGTCTATGAATTTATCCTGCTCCTGCTCGAGCAGGGAGAGCCCGGGCTGCCGCTTTATGCGACGTTGGATCGCGTAAAGTCGCGCTATACGACGCGTTCCGGAATGATCAAACGTATCGCGGAATTGCGAAAGCAGGGGTTGTTGATCGAACGAAAAGGCAAAAAGCAATCAGAGGTATTGCTGCAGCCATCGCAAGAGCTGGTGGATCAGTTGCTACCGATCCTTGGGATCAGAGGAGATGCGCAACGGGCAAATCACTCTGGTGTCACATTGTGCCAAATACCTGATGAATCCAAGGAAATGAAAATATCAACGATCTTGTCGGCGGATACAACGTCCAGCCTTACGCTTTTGCGCCAAGCATAACGTCGACAGATGAAAAGCCCGATCGAAAAAGAGCTGGAACGTCTTAGGTATCTAGCAGCAACAAAGTCTTTGAAAGTATTTATAAAATACCCAGAGTACTGGGAACTTATGCTCTTAATTGCAATCAACGAGAATAACCAGGAAATCGGGATAGAGGATTATCTCGACAACATTGCTGCAATGCAAGTCAACCGCGTAACAGTTCGGAATTTTATCAAGGACCGTGTTGCTGAGGGAACGATAATATCGCGGCAGGGCGAAAAGAAGAGCCGCCGGATGCTGACATTGAGTGATAAGGTAACTGAAGAATTGAAAGATTACTTTCAAAATTTCCATATCAAGATAAACCAATTCGCCCCAAGAGATGAAAAATGATCAGCTTTAATAAATTGAACCTCGAAGTAAAGTCAGAAAATCCACAGCGGGGCGTATCTCGAATGCATTTTTATAGTTACAGGCTGAACTTGCTGAATGCCTTGCTGGTTTCGACAGCTTTGGCCAGTTGTGGGCAATCGCCCGATGACATCGCGACGATGCGCGTCGCGATTGATGAACAAATTTTGATGGACACTCACGACGTGGATGTGGCGGATGCCGATCCGCTGCCATTTGCCCAGTTCGAGGCCGCGCTTCTTGTGGCAGTATCGCAGAACGAATTGTACCGTGCTGCTTTGGCGGCTGAAATAGCTGCGAAAGCCCAGGTAGATGTCGCATCAAGCGGCACACGCCCCCAGATATCAAGCAGCCTCAATGCCGGCCTGATTCAGGATGCATCCAGCAATAACGGTGATGTAGAGAAGGGCGCTATTGCCGGAGTCAATTTATCACAACTCATTTATGATGGCGGCGAAACGACGGCTAACGTCAACCGGGCGAACGCCGAGGTTTTGATTGCCGAAGCCGACCGTATGGTTCGCGGCAATGATGTCGCATCTCGTGCATCGCAGGCATGGGTTGACGTGTGGAAGCATCAATCTCGCGCGGAATTACTGGCCTCACGCCTGACAAAGTTGAATGAACTTGTTGGCCAAATTGAACGTATGGCTGCAAATGGAATGGTTGATCGCTCCGTTGTCGATAGCGCGACGCGCGAGCGTTTAGAGTTTGAAATGGTCGACCTTAATATTGAGGCTGACCTTCAAGATGCAGAATTAAGATTTGAGAGATTATTCAACACGTCCCCGGCTCGGTTACGGCTGCCCGAAAATGTGGTCACTGCTACTGATATCAGGGCGGCAGTAGCCGCCCCAAGACAGGCGCCAGAATTGCAATTGAGCGCAGCAGAATTAATTGTCGCGCGCAGCGCAGTTGCAAGGGCCGAGGCAGGATTTGAACCCCGCATCAGGCTGCAAGCCGGGCTGCGTTCGCCGGTCGATGAACAAGACGATGCCAACGGATCGCTGGGCGTGGTCGTGGAATACGTCATCGGCGATGGCGGCCGCCGACAATCGCAGTTGGAATCCGCAACGGCCCAAATGCAACGATCAGAGGCACAATTCACAGCAAGCAAACAAGCTTTCGAAACTGAAATGAACATTTCAGTTGCACGGCTTGATGCAATTGAGCGTAGCTTGCCGGTCGTGACGCAGCGTGAAGCACTGGCCGCAGAACGGATCGAAACATTACAGTCGCAACTTGCCACTGGTCAAACAGGTCTGAGCCAGCTCATTGACGCTGAGATCCAGCTATATCGTGTGCGCGATCAGCTCGTTACGATGCGGGCCGAGCGGGAAATTCTCTTTCTCACCACCGGTGCGCGCTTGGGCCTATTGGCCCGCCAGATCGGTTTGCTTGATGCGGATTCATGAAGAATCTTGCCACGGTAGTTTCCGGGCAATTCCAGCAATCTGAAGTCGACGAAGCAAGACCAAAAGAAAGAATTTTCGAATGCAAGGTTTTAAACCCAATCAACAAGAAACGGGCGATGCTGATCAAGCCGATCACGATGCGGAATCGCATAGAAATGGCACAGCTACGCCAGAAGTAGCCGGCGCCCCTGATGTTGAAACGGCAGAAACCTTCGATGAAATGTCGTTAATTCTTGCGGTTAAGTTCATTCTTTCGAAAACAGGGTTTAGTTTTTCAACTGCCGCGGTCCGCGATCTGGCAGAACTATCAAGCGACGTTTTTGGCCCTCGGGCAGCAGTCTCTGCATTTCAACATCTGAATTTCGAAGCGAACTTTGGTGAAATGGCGGTTTCTGCGTTGAAGGAAAATCATTGCCCGGCGATCGGATTCACGTATGGCGACCAGGCTGTTGTGATCACTTCCGTGGAAAAAGACGGCACGATTGAAATCGTCCGCTTTAATAAAGACATAAGCCAGACGGTTGAACGTGTCCAAAAAGCTGACCGTGCCGGTCTGTTGCAGCCGCATTTCGTATTGTGTCGAAAAATGCATGTTAGCGTAAAGCCAAAAGGCAAGAACGACTGGTTTTTTGGGTCATTCTTGCAGGGTAAATGGCTTTATGGGCAGGTGATCATCGCGGCTGCACTGACAAACTTTCTTGGCCTGTCGACATCCCTTTTCATCATGGTTGTCTATGATCGCGTTGTTCCAAACGAGGCGATTGAATCTTTGATTGCGTTGACAATTGGCGTCATGCTGGCGCTTGGTTTTGATTTTATTATCAAAACGCTCCGATCGCAGTTCGTGGATCGCGCGGGAAAACGGGCTGACTCGCGGATGTTGCGGCTGATCTTTGACAAGATCCTGAATATGAAACTGGATCATAGAAAACAAAAAGCTGGTGCAATGGCCAGTATTGTCAGAGAATTTGATACTTTGCGCGAATTTTTTACATCGGCGACCTTGATTGCTGTTGTCGATATTCCGTTTATTTTCTTCTTCATCTGGATCATTTCACTGATCGCAGGACCATTGGCAATCGTTCCGCTGATTGCGGTTCCGTTGGTGATCTTGTCGGGCTTGGTCATTCAGCCATTCCTGGCGTTAAACACAAAGAACGCCATGCAAAGCAACATGTCAAAGCAGAGCGTTCTGGTCGAAACGCTGAACGGGTTGGAAACCGTGCAGGCGACCGGATCCGGCCGCTTGATGCGCCGCCGGTTCGAAGAAGCCGCCGACGCGCAATCAGAGCTTGGACTGAAAAGCAGAATGCTGTCGCAGTTTGCGATCAATTCGGCGGCGTCTATCCAGCAATTCGCACAGATTGCCACGATTTTTTATGGCGTGTTTCTTATTCAGGACGGCGTAATCACAATGGGGGCTATGATTGCGGCCGTCATTTTGGGTGGCCGGACGCTCGCGCCATTGTCTCAACTGGCGGCCGCGATGTCGCGCGCGAATGGCGCTTTGGAAGCATACCGTTCGCTTTCCAGCGTCATGGCGCCAAGCAAAGACGATCCTGACGACACGTTGCAACGCCTAAGCCGTCCCAAGATGTCCGGCAGTGTGGAGCTGCGCGATGTCAGCTATTCCTTCCCGGGGTCGAATAACCCGATCATCAAGAACCTGTCGCTGAAAATTGAAGCGGGCGAAAAGGTGGCGATTGTTGGACGGATGGGGTCCGGCAAATCGACCGTGTCACGGCTGATTTCTGGCTTGATTGTGCCCAGTGAAGGCGCGGTGCTAATTGATGGTGTCGATATCCGGCAAATTGATAAATCCGATCTTCGCCGCAACCTTGGCATCATGCTCCAAGACACGTGGCTGTTTTCAGGCACTATCAAGGAAAATCTCCAGATGGGTTTTTACGAATATGACGATGCGCATATTCTGGAGATCGCAAAAATATCTGGTGTCGATGATTTTGTCGCAAGTGACCCACGCGGCTATGAGATGGAATTGAAGGAACGCGGCGAAGGGCTTTCAGGTGGTCAACGCCAATCGATCAATCTGGCGCGCGCATTGTTGCATGATCCGGCAGTAGTGGTGCTGGACGAACCAACCAGTTCCATGGATACCGTCACCGAAAAAGGCGTGGTTGAGCGGTTAAAGCGGTGGTCCGGAAACCGGACCGTTATCATGGTGACGCATCGTAATTCGCTTCTTGAATTGGCTGACCGTGTTTTGGTTGTTGATCGGGGCAGTATTGTTGCCGACACGACACCCGACAGAATTAGATCATAGCACAGGCGGGATGCATTAGATGTCATCAATCAACTTCAAAGCACTATCGCGCGATATGGCTGGCCGCGAAGGGCTGTCAGGATCAACGATCTTGGCGACGATTGTCGTGCTGGTCGTTTCCATCGGCGTCTGGGCAAACTGGGCTGAAATCGACAATGTCACGCGCGGCGAAGGCCGTGTGATTTCATCTGTCCAAAACCAACTCGTTCAAGCTGCAGAAGGGGGCGTTATTCTACGTCGCTTTGTGTCCGAGAACACGATTGTCGCGGCCGATGAAATTCTGTTTGAAATCGATCCTATTGATTCAAGCAGCGAACTGAACCGGCTGAACCAGCGCCTGACGGGTCTGGATGTCAAGGAATCCCGGCTGCGTGCCGAGATTGAAGGGACTGAATTTGACCCGCCCAACCATGTCAGCGCGATGTCGCCGCTTGTCACATTGACCGAACAATCCCTGTTCGCCGCGCGCCGGGCCGAACTTGCCGGGCGGATCGCGGTCCTGGAACAACGGCTGCAACAGCGGTCGCAAGATCTGGTTGCGGCCCAGAATGTATCTGGCACCGCCGAACGTACGGTGGCGCTGTTGCAAGAGGAAATCGAATTGGTCGAGCCGCTGGTGCGCGACAATATCGTACCTGCGACGCGCTTGCTTGAACTGCGTCGGCAGATGGAACAGGCGCGCGGCGATGGCGAACGCGCGGCGGTATCCATCGCGCAGGCTGGGTCAGGCATGGCCGAACTCGAGGCCGAGATCGCGAACGCCCGCGATAATTATACCCTGCGTGCCATGGACGAACTGAACGATGTCGTCGCCGAGCAAAGCGAACTGCGCGAGGCCTTGCCCAAATTGGAAGAACGGGTCAGCCGGACCATCATCCGCGCCCCGATGGAAGGGATCGTCAGCCGCCTGAATTTCCGCACCCCCGGCGGTTTTGTCGCGACCGGTGACGTGATGTTGGAACTGGTCCCGACCGGTGAAGCCCTGGTCGTCGAGGCCCGGATCATGCCGCAGGATATTTCGCGCATCCGGTTGGATGATGATGTGCGGATCAGGCTTTCGGCTTATGATTCGTCGAAATACGGCTCTGTTGCGGGGCGGGTGATCGAGATCAGCCCCGATGCGGTTGCGGACGAGCAGAACCCCAATGCCGCCAGCAGCTATCTGGTCGAGGTCGCAATCGAGGGTGAATTGCGCGTAGATAGTGGCGAAATTGTGACACTTATCCCCGGTATGACAGCCACCGTCGACGTGCTTTCAGGCAAGCGGACGGTGCTGGAATATATCTGGCAGCCGGTGGCAAAGATACAGGAACTGGCGCTGCGCGATTAACGCGATCTGCGCGGTAATTTCGGTTAATAATAACGTATTTTCGGGGTTTTGGGGCAGGGTGGGCCGCAGGGCTCCATGCTGCCCTGCGGCCCGTGCTGCGGTGCGCGGCAAGACCCAATGCCAGGCCATCAACGCCAAAAAGTGTTTATAAATAAAGGTAAAGATGTCCCCCATTTTTGCATCTAAACCGATACGCGATTGGGGGCGAGTTTGCGAAGCCCTTAACAACATCGGTAAAAAAGGACCAAAAATGAACAAGATCGTTTCAACAGACTTCATCACGGATGATGTACAACGTCTGGTGCCCGTGGATGCGACCGCAACCACGCCAAAGAATGCCGCTGTTGCCAAGCTGATGAAAGCTTGGGAAGCGAAAACAACGCAGCGCACTGCAAAGGGCGCTGGCTTGACACTGTTGGCCGTGTCGCTGGCTGCTTGTAATGACGACAGAACGACGGCAATCGGCGACAACGACACCGACACCGACACCGACACGGCGGTTGTCGCACAAACCTTCACGCTCACTACAGCGACAGACACAGTAACCGGCGGCACAGGCGACGATACAATCTCCGGCGCACGGGTCGATACGGTTCAGACGCTGAACTCCGGCGATACCATCAACGGTGGTGATGGGTCTGACACACTGACAGCAAACGTGAATGCCGGAACCGTTGCGCCTACAATCTCAAATGTTGAGACGATTCAGTTGACGGCGCTTGGTGCCGCGACAGTTGATTTTGTCAATACAACTGGCGTGACTTCCATTGTAAACTCTGCATCATCGGCCGCTTTGATCGTTGATAATGTGGTGGCGATTGCTCCGGTTACGATCCAAAACACCGCCCAAGACACGACAGTCACATTTAAAGACGCCGCTGTCGCCGGAACGACTGACGCTGTGACACTGAACTTGAGTAGCGTTTCGGGCGGTATCATCACACTGGGTGGCGAGACTACAGCTGGCGCTGGTTTCGAGACAGTTAACATCGTCGCGACTGGCACGAACGTGACTGGCAACGTCGCATTCGGCACAACAGCAACAACGCTCAACATCTCTGGCACAGGTTCGCTTGACATCAATGCTGCTGCTGAGTTTGCCGCGGTGCAAACAATTGATGCATCTGGCTTGTCTGGTTCGCTTGCAATCGCACTGGCCGACCGAACGGCGACATCTGATACGCTTGACCTGACCATCACTACTGGTGCCGGCGCTGACGATGTTGATATCTCCGCGGTTGTTGATGCCGATGTTGACAATATCACCATTGATTTGGGTGCAGGCGCTGACCGTTTGACCCTCGTTCAGGCTGCTCACAACGCAGACACTGGAAACTCAATGAGCGGTGGTGCGGGTACCGATACCTTGAACTTGGGTATCGCTATGACGTCGGTTGTCGCGGCGTACGTGTCAAACTTCGAAGTGCTTGAATTCACGATGACTGCCGACCTTGCCCAAGATATGGATGTTGCAGACAGCATGAATATCGTAAGCGTTTTTGATACTGCGGCAACGACTGACGATCTGACTTTGACTAACGTTGCTGACGGTTTTGTCCTTAACTTGAACGGCGCGTTGCTTGCAACCACAAGCGCCGCTGGCACTGCAGACATCGGTATCGTGATCTCGACACTAAAGACGGACACCGCGTCTGACGATATGACAGTGAACTTGAGTGCGACGGCAGGCGGCGTAACGATTGGGAGCTTTAATCCCGACATACTCTATGAAACTGTGACAGTGACTTCCAGCGGCACTGCAGGGAATGAAATCCTGACTGTTGGTACTGCGAAGAACAACATTGTTCTAACCGGTGCAACAGCTTTGACACTGACCTCTACCGGGTCGCTGACTGGTGTTGTGGATGCTGCAGCTATGACTGGTGTATTTACAACAACAACCAGCACAACTGCGCTCAGTGTTACCGGTGGCTCTGGTGACGACGTGATTACCACAGGGGCAGCGACAGCCGCACAAACGATCAACGCGGGCGCAGGTGACGATACCATAACTGCTGGTGCAATCGTTGGTACCGCCGCTGGTTCGGTAGCTTATACCTTCAATGGTGATGCAGGAAGTGACACGATTACTACAGCGGCTGCTGCCGGTATTGCCGGTGGTGCTCTCGGCACTGATGCAATCTTTTCGATTAATGGCGGCGCAGGGGTAGACTTTATTACTCTTGGTGCCGACGGGGACGTGAGCCATGATATCGTTTCGACTGCTACAACGGTAGCTGACGCAGACAGGCTCTCCGGATTTGAAACTGGTGCTGCTGCTCAAGACGACGATTATGACTATAACGGCGCTTTGTTGAACGACACAGCCACTACCGTTGTGTCAACTTCGTCGACCACCCTCGTTTTGTCGCTCGCTAGCGACGTTGACGCAACGAACTTCATTGTTTCGACGGCGCTAACGTCAACTGCGGACTCAACCTTGACTACTTTGGCAAATACCACAGCGTCGGCGGCCTTTACTACTGCGGCTGCTGCGTTTGAAACTGCTTTGGTTGCGTCGCTTGGTACCGTTACTGGGTTGGATACCATCGTTGGATCTGGTGAGAGTGTCTTGCTTACCTTCGTCAACGCCGCTGACTCGGTGGTAGTGCGCTTCACTAACTCGGACACTACTACCGCAAACACGATAACGGTTGCAGAAATTGAAGTTGTAGCTGTGTTTGATGGAACGGTTCTTGTTGCAACAGACTTCATCTAAGTCGAACTTCGTCGTATAATTATCCTGCCCCTCCGGGGGCAGGGTGCAATATTGAAAGCCAACTTTACCAAACATCATTCTAGATGTTGAAACCGTTTGTGTCACCCGGCATTCGTTTGCTGTAAACGCATCAGGCACTGATGGTTTCTGAGTTTTGGTCCTCTCATGGTAAGTGAAAAGCCCCGTGCGAAAGTGCGGGGTTTTTCTGTAAGAATACGTTAGGAAGAATATGCCTCGTTATGATGTGATCACCAAATCCGGCTTTGCGTCGCTAGCTTGGCGCCACCATAATAGCTACGCGTTCGCCACTGCCGACGCGCTGGCTCCGCTGGTGGTCCTGGAACTGGCCAAGGCCTGCATGAGCCTGCCTATCGCCTTTCTCCAACAGAACGACGCCTATGTCCCCCATGCCGTGCAGGGGCTGGAGCCGGGCCGCAACCTGTTCGTGGTCAACGGCACATGGGTCGCGCCCTACACCCCCGCGGTGTATCGCGGCTATCCTTTCGCGCTGGCCAAGGGCGAGGATGACCAGCTGCATATGTGCGTGGACATGGACAGCGGTCTGGTCGGCGCGGGCGACGAATTTGACCAGCAGTTTTTCGACGACACGGGCGAAGCAGCTAAACCGGTCAAGGACGCACTGAATTTCCTGCAACAGATCCACAATAACCGTGCTGTGACGGGGCGTGTGTGTGCGGCACTGGCCGCCGAAGACCTGTTCCAGCCATGGCCGCTGAAGGTGCAAACCCCCGACGGCGAACGCAATATCGACGGCCTGTTCCGCATCGATGAGGCCCGTTTGAACAGCCTCGACCCCGATGGCTTGGCGCGGGTGCAAAAGGCCGGCGGCCTGCCCGTCGCCTATTGCCAATTGCTGAGCATGGGTAATATTCAGACCCTCGGCCTGATTGCGCGCAAACTGGCTGAGGTCAAAAACCGGATGCCTGAAATGACCGACCAGATTGATGTTGACG
>Ga0222648_1000697_pt1 | contig 14029 bp, 15 predicted proteins | sample AntAcemetagen335_FD_181021 | JGI IMG/M metagenome (GOLD analysis project Ga0222648, IMG submission 181021) | Saline water microbial communities from Ace Lake, Antarctica - #335 | ecosystem: Environmental > Aquatic > Non-marine Saline and Alkaline > Saline | place: Antarctica: Ace Lake... | reverse complement strand
GCATCGGTGTTGGCTTGAACCCGTTTATTAGAGGTTCGCTGCCACTTTTGTTTTTTGGTTCCGAGGGCTTCGGGCAACGCCAGGGCTACATCATGATGCTCAGCAAAATGGTTTCTGCGCTTTCGCCCTCGTTGCTGACACTCTTGGTGTTGGCAAACGTCCAGTCGGCCATTGGTCTGACTTTTGCCATGGGGGTTTTGGCGATGGTCTTGCTTGTCTGGCTAGGTGCTATTCACAGGGTCAGAAATAAGGCAGCGCTAGACGCTAGCGCTGCATCAAGTCTTGAGGGTTAGCAGTCTCGACCCAGTTGGCAAGCCCAGACCACTTACCCCAACCCTGATCAAATGAAAAGTGTCCAGCACCTGGAAAAATCAGCGGTTCTAGATTGAGCGCTGGAGCATAGATCTGGACTCCCCGAGGAAGCCATTGGTCGTCATCGCTTGCTATCACGGTCAGATCTTTGGCCCATTTATGAGCGCTTAAAGCTAGCTCCGGGTCATCCAAGTCAAGTGGTGAACCTTCGATGCCCTCAGCTTGAGTCAGTTCGTTTGGATCTGGTGGCGCAACCAGCAGCACCCGATCAAAGGGCTTATCGAATAAGTCGTTCATCGCAGCGATTAGCCAATTGGTAGTTCCGAGTGAATGGCAGATTGCTATCTTTTCGCCGCCTTCAACCTCATCCATCATGTTTACTTCTTGCTGCAACAGCTCTTGCCACTTGGATGTGTTAGGGGTGTCAGGGTCCGGGAACTGCGGGTACCAAACCTGGTTGCCCTTGTTACGCAGTTCGGCTGCAGCAAGCCTTGCCCAGTGGCCAATGGGCCGGATGTTGGTCCAGCCGTGGTGAATCAGAATTTTCTTCACAAACTTATCTTTCCACAAAAGCCCTAAGGCACTTGATTAGCTAAAGCTCGCTACCTTAGGCCAAATCACATGAATGAATCATTTAACATCCATTTTGCAAAGAGCAATTTGTCAAAACTTCTGAAGCTGGTCGAAGAAGGCAAGACAGTCACAATCTCAAGAGCCGGCAAATCGGTTGCCGATTTGGTGCTGAGTCAAAAAAGATCTCGTTCAAGACTCAGCGAATTCACTCGTCAAACCGGATGGGTACCAGACGGCTTTGACGAGCCACTGCCGATGCTATGGTCCGGGCCGGATGCTGACAAAGCGTGACCAGAGTCCTACTTGATACCAACGCACTAATTTATTGCCTGATCAGCCCAGAACGGTTTGGCAAGAAAGCCACTGAATTCTTTGACCAGGCCGAAGAGGTTTTCTATTCGTCGATCAGCATCTTCGAAATCACCCTGAAGCAAAGTCTTGGAAAAAATCCAACTGCCAGATTTTTCCAGTGGAACACTGGCCGCTCTCGGTTTACTGGAGCTTGCCTGCTATCACGCAGACGCTGTTGGAATTTATGAGTTGATGGACATTTCTACGAACGACTCCTTTGACAAAATGCTCATTTCTCAGGCCCAGAACATTCAACTGAAGTTTCTAACTTCAGATAAAAAAATTCTCGGCGCCAACCTTGAAATTGTGGTCGATCTAAGCGCCTAGTTTCCAGTCTTCAGCCGCAAAGAATTGGCAACCACCGAAACCGATGAAAACGCCATTGCTACACCAGCGAGCATTGGGTTCAGCAGTCCGAGGGCAGCAACCGGAATCAGAACTACGTTGTAGCCAAAAGCCCAACCTAGATTCTGCAAAATGTTTCGATAGGTCCGCTTTCCAAGCTTGAGAGCAAAAGCAATAGCACGTGGGTCATCATCCAAAATGGTGATGGCGCTAGCGGCCTGGGCGGCGTAAGCTCCCGAGCCCATTGCGATTCCAACGTCGGCCTTGGCAAGTGCTGCAACGTCGTTTATGCCGTCACCAATCATTGCAACTGGCTCGTGATAGGCAGAGAGCAATTCCAGCTTGCCCTCGGGGGGTACGTGCCCTTTGAAATCGGTTATACCCAGTTGCTTAGCTACTTCACGAACTCTTGCCGGGTTGTCTCCGGAGACTAGATAGGGGCTAAAGCCAGCAGCTTTTAGTTCGTCCATTGCTTGCTTGGAAGTTGGTCTTGGCTTGTCTGAAAGCTCGATAAGTCCATGGGCAATTCCGTCCCATGCCACCACAACCAAAGTGTTTGGACCGGCATTTTCGAGAGCTTCAGCTAGCTCAGCCTGGTTTTGATAGCTGCCCGGTTTTTCAACCGAAACCATTACTGAATCAACTTTTCCCGTTAGTCCGTTTCCGGCAACTTCAATCACGTCGGTTGCGACCAGATTATGCGGGGTATCCGCAATTGCTAGGGAAACTGGGTGCTTGCTGGTCACGGCCACCGCCGAAGCTTTTTCTAACATGGCTTCTGTGCTAACGCCCGCCAACCCGGTGGCTTTGATGATGGCAAGTTTGCCGTCGGTTAGCGTGCCGGTCTTATCCAAGAAAACGTGCTTGATTTTTGCAAGTAAGCGAAGTGAATCTGGGGTCCTCACAACCACCGCCTTTTTGGTTCCGATGCCGGTGGCAACCACCAAACTCATCGGCACGGCAATGCCAAGAGCGCATGGGCAGGCAATGACTATTACTGATATTGCCGCCTTGATAGCGATGTCTTGTTCTCCAAGGGAGAACCAAATCAAGTAGGTGCCAATGGCGATCAGAATCACCAGTGGCACAAAGACCTTTGAAATCGAATCGGTTAGTGACGCGAGTTTGGACTTCTGAGCGGTTGCTTCTCGAACCAGGTCTGCGATCTTGGCAAGCCTTGAAGACGAGGAAACCGCCAAGACTTCAATTCTTATTTCACCCTGCAGGTTTGTGGTTCCGGCCGTTACCATTTCGCCGGTCTCCAGATCCTGTGGAAGTGACTCTCCGGTGAGCGTGGAAGTGTCGATCGTGGCAAAAGCTGAGAGCAGTTTGCCATCGGCTGGGATTGCTTCACCGGCCGAAACCAAAACAATCATTTTCTTGCGAAGTGAGCTGGTTGCAACTTCCGTGCGCTTACCGTCGACTTCGACGGTGGCGGTTTCAGGAATTGCGCTTAAGAGGGCTCGAACTGAGTCAGTTGCGCTTTTTCTTGCCCGGACTTCGATGTAGCGGCCAAGTAGCACTGCCGATGGAACAACCGCCGCGGTCTCAAAATAGGTGTGCATTTGACCGGCAAGAATCAGATAGACGCTGTAGCCATAGGCGACGCTGGATCCGAGCGAAACAAGCGTGTCCATCGTCGCGTCAAAGTGGCGAAGGTTTTTTATCGCCGCGCTATGAAAAGGCCAAGCGACATAGAAAATCACGACTGTGGAAGCAGCCCACACTACGTAGTTGCTGAATTGAAATTGTAAACCTGGAACCATGGCCAAAAGCACTGCTACCAGCGAAGATATGCCACCGGCAATAAGACGCGGCTTCAGGGTCTTGAGCTCTGACTTACCAGCACCAACTCGGTAACCGGCGCTTTCAACTGCGGCGGCAATAACCGATGATTCCATCGGATTATTCAGCTGTAGGTGAGCCTTCTCGGTGGCGAAATCCACGTAAGCACTGACTCCGTCGAGCTTGTTAAGGTTCTTTTCTACTCTCCTGGCACAAGCAGTGCAGGTCATGCCCTCGATTTCAATATCGAGTAACTCAGCGCCATTCAGTTTTGTGCTAGCCATCTATTTTTGTGAACCCCACTGCCTCATATCCAGCTTCTTCAACCGCCGCGGCGAACTGCTCATCGCTGACACCATTCGATTCGACCGATGCAGTTCCAGTCGTGTGGTCAACCTTCACGCTCTCAACGCCCTCAAGGGTTGCAATCTCATTGGTGACACTCATTTCGCAGTGCCCGCAGGTCATTCCGGTGATTGCTATTTCAGTTTTTGACATGTCTCTCCTTGTTTGGACGGGTTTTGACAGCTATTCAGGCGAACAGCTGCGAAATTTCGGTCCAGCGGGTTCTATTTAACGAATACCAAATCCAAGTTCCACGGCGTTGTTTTTCTAACAGATTTACCTCTGCAAGTTTTTTTAGATGATGACTGATGGTTGGTTGGCTGAGACCCAGTGGACCGGTCAGGTTGCAAACGCAGCTTTCTTGCAATTCTGCCTTGGCAATCATGGCCAAAATCTGAAGTCTGGTCGGGTCGGCAACGGCCTTCAGAAGCGCAGCAATGTCTTCAGCTCTGGCTCTGGCCATCGGCTCCGCTTCGCTAGCTGGCGCGCAATCCGCGAGTGTAAGTAAATTTTTATTCATTTTCTATTCACCTTATACATCGATAGTCGTCTATAAATTCCCGAGAGTCTGCTATAAATAGATAACCATCTATAAACTACTTCCAATACTAGTTCAGAAAGCCCCATAAAACCATGGCTCAAAGGCTCAAAGGAGATTCTCAGGTCAGTAACTACCTGGCGGAATTTCTGGGCACGTTTCTGATTGTGACCACCGTTGCGGGGTCGGGCTTCATGATGACGGATCTTGGCATTCTTCCGGGGGTTGATCTTGCAATCATTGCGGCGTCAGTGGGGCTTGTGCTGTTCGTAGTCATTAGCCTTTTTATCGCTATCAGCGGAGCGCATTTCAACCCGGTTGTCACCATCGCGCTGGGAATCAGGAAGCAAATTTCTGCCCGCATCGGTGTTATCTACATCGTTATGCAGCTTTTCGGCGCGTTCGCCGGGGCAGTGGTTGCGAACCTAATGTTCGGGCGGGATGTTGTTGCCTCGGGTGTGGTTCAAAGAATCAGCACCGAAACTTTTATCGGAGAAATTGTGGCCACCGCAGGGCTATTGCTGATTGTGCTTTTGCTGGTTGACCAGGGAAAGCTTTCCTTAATTGCCCCAAGCGTCGGCGCTTGGGTTGCCGCCGGTCACATTTTTACTTCTTCCACATCCTTTGCAAACCCGGCGGTCACATTTGGCCGAGCATTCATCGATGGCATTACCGGCATAGAAATCGCATCGGTGCCTGGTTTTGTAATTGCGCAGCTAGTTGGAGCAGCGGTAGCGCTAACGCTGTTCTTTTTTCTATCAACCAAGAAGGAGCAAAATGTCTGAGGTCATTCAATCTGTGATGTTCGTATGCGTGCACAACGCGGGCCGCAGCCAGATGGCGGCGGGTTATCTTTCTCATTTGGCAGGCGACCGCATCGAAGTGAGGTCTTCTGGAACGATGCCGGCCGACAAAGTAAACCCAGCGGTCATCGAGGCGATGCTGGAAGAGGGCATTGATATTTCTAGAAACACACCCAAAATCTTGACCGATGAAGACGTGAAGGCAAGTGACTACGTGATAACAATGGGTTGCGGCGATGCTTGCCCGTATTACCCGGGGAAGACTTATCTGGACTGGGTTTTGACTGACCCGGCTGGACAAGGCATCGACACCATTCGCCCGATCCGCGATGAGATCCGTGGACTGGTGGAGGGCTTGATCGCTGAAATAGATCAAAAAAGTTCTAATTGACAAACCAGTAAGGGTTACCTAACCTATTCAGAGCAGCGGTAAATACCGTGCTTTTAGAGTGAGGAACTTATTCAATGCTCAAGAAAACAATTGCCTTGGCCGTAGCTGCCGCAGCAGCAATTTCTCTCAGTGGTTGCGCAACAGATGCTGCGCAACCTGAAGAATCCCCAAGCGTCGTTGAAAAAACTTCGATCGTCGTTTACGCAGGTAGAAACGAATCGCTAGTTCAGCCGATTATCGACCAGTTCACCGCGGACACTGGAATTACAGTTGAAGTCCGTTATGCCGGAAGCGCCGAACTCGCGGCTCAGTTACTCGAAGAGGGTGATAACTCTCCAGCGGACGTGTTCTTCGCTCAAGACGCCGGAGCACTGGGTGCCGTTGCTAAAGCAGGTTTGATGACTGAACTGCCAGCTTCAATCTTGGGACTCGTTCCTGCCGGATACTCCGCGGCCGATGGTAAATGGGTGGGAGTCTCTGGTCGAGTGAGAGTGCTTGTTTACAATCCCGAAAAAGTAGCTGCCGCGCCCAGCTCAGTGTTTGATCTAGCGGGATCTGAATGGCAGGGCAGAATCGGAATTGCTCCCACAAATTCTTCTTTCCAGGCATTTGTTACAGCCATGCGCATCATTGATGGCGAAGAAAAGACTCTTGAATGGCTTCAGGCGATGAAAATAAATGCAGTTATCTACGAAAAAAATTCAGCAATTCTGGAAGCCGTTGAGAGCAAGAGCGTCGACGCGGGTCTGATTAATCACTACTACTGGTTCGCTAGGGGTAGCGAAATGGGTTTTGAAAATCTGACCTCGAAGCTAGGTCAGTTTCAAGCCAAGGATGTTGGAAACCTAATCAACGCTGCCGGAGTTGGAATCGTGAATGATTCAAGTGCGGCCAGAAGCTTTGTTGAGTACTTGTTGAGCAAGACCGGGCAACAATACTTTGCTGACGAAACTAGCGAATACCCATTGATTGAAGGAGTCGAAGCTGGAGTCGATTTGACTCCACTGGATCAAATTCCAGCTCCTGAAATTGACCTTAGCGACCTAGATAGCTTGGAAGAAACCCTCAAGTTGATTCGCGAGGCCGGGCTGATATAGTTCTAAGACAATGCGCAAGCCACCGGTAGTCATAGCAGTTCTCGGGGTTAGTGCTGCCCTGTTGGCGGTACTTCCGATCGGCTATTTGGTGCTTCGTCTTTTCGAAGGCCTGGATAGAGCACTAGTTGAGTTGCTGCGAGCTAGAACCCTGGAGCTGTTGGGTAACACCGGGTTACTAGTTGTGGCAGTCTCAGTTAGTGCTCTGTTGCTTGGGTTTTCACAGGCCTGGTTGACTACCCGGTCCAATGTGAAATTCGCTCCGGTGTTTGCGGTGTTGGCCGCGTTACCACTGGCGATCCCTTCTTACGTGATGGCTCTTGGGTACATCTCTTTATTTCCAACTTTCTCGGGGTTTTTCGCCTCTTGGCTGGTACTCACCTTGGCCACCAGCCCATACGTTTTCTTAGGGGTGACGGCTGCCCTAGTGAGAATAGACACTGCAGCCGAAGAGGTAGCTAGAACCCTAGGTCTTGGCAGGCTACAGGTGCTAAGGCGAATTACCTGGCCGCAGGTCAGGCCTGCGGCAACGGCATCAGTTTTGCTAGTCGCGCTCTATGTCCTGAGTGAATTCGGTGCGATTGCGCTGTTGCGCTACGACACATTCACCAGGGCCATCTACAACGCCTACCGTGGTTCTTTCGATCGAACTTCTGCAGCTGCGCTAGCGCTGGTTTTGCTTTTGATCACGCTCTTGATTATCTGGTTTGAAAGGCGCTATCGCGGTATCTATTTGGCAAACACCAAGGCGCTTGGCAAAAGAGTCAGGGTGGATTTGGGTTCTTGGTCTTGGGCTGCAACTGCTGGACTCACATTGGTGGCAGTTTTCAGCCTCGGCATTCCGATGGTCAGCTTGTTGGTTTGGAGTGTTCAGGGAAGTGCGAGTGTTGATCTACCAATGCTGCTCAATGCACTTTGGGGCTCGGTTCGGTTGGCTGTTTTGTCCGGAGTAATCATTGGTGTCTTCGCAACCGCAATAGCGCTTTGGGCCGTTAGATATCGAACAAAGTTAGGCTCCTTGGTAGAAACGGCAAGTTGGGCAACCCATGCGATTCCGGCCGTCGTAGTGGGCTTGGCGCTGGTGTTTTTCGGTGCGAACATCACGCCCTGGATTTACCAAACCACCTGGATGTTAGTTATTGCCTATCTGATCTTGTTTTTGCCAAACGCGCTAGCTGCAATCAGCACTCCAATTGCGCAAGTGTCCAAAGATCTAGAAGATGTGTCTCAGTCGCTTGGAGTGCCGGCGAGCAAAACATTATTCAAGGTGGTGTTACCAATTGCATTTCCAGGGATCATCGCAGGAGTTGCTTTGGTTGCATTGACGGTGCTGAAAGAATTACCCGCGACCTTGTTGCTTCGACCAACTTCAACCAATACCCTGGCAACCAGGCTTTGGGGTGCGACCGAGAATATTGCATATTCTGAGGCAGCACCCTACGCACTGCTACTGGTTATCATTGCCGGGTTACCTGCACTCGCGTTGAATGCTCAGGCCAGGAAAGCACTATCGGAGGTTCGAGGCTAATGGCGACGCTGAACCTGCGCGGTGTAGAAAAATCATTCGGTGATCTGGAAGTTCTAGTTGGCGTTGACTTGTCGGTGAGCGACCGAGAACTGGTTGCAGTCCTTGGTGCCTCTGGATCCGGAAAATCTACTCTGCTTCGCCTGATTGCCGGTTTTGAAAAGCCGACTGCCGGAACAATCGAGTTAGCCGGCAACGAGATTTCGAGTGTCACCAAAGTTTTGGTTCCGGAGAAGCGAAACATTGGAATTGTTCCGCAGGATTCGGCTCTTTTCCCACATCTGAGCGCGAGCCAAAACATTGGTTTCGGCTTAGCCGGCTGGTCCTCAAAAGTCAGAGCCGCACGAGTGACCGAATTGCTAGAAATTGTTGAGCTAACAGAGTTTGCCGACGCTAGACCGGAAAAGCTCTCCGGAGGTCAAGCGCAACGAATCGCCCTAGCGCGAGCCTTGGCACCGCGGCCGGCGATTATTTTGATGGACGAACCTTTTAGTGCTCTGGATGCCGAGCTCAGGACCAGACTTCGGTTGGACGTGAAAGCTATCTTGAAAAAAGAGGGAGCCACCGCGATTTTGGTTACCCACGATCAAGAAGAAGCGCTGTCGCTGGCAGACCGCGTGGCGGTATTGAGAAATGGCCAGATAGTTCAGGTTGGTTCGCCAACCGAGATTTACAACTCACCGGTAGACATCGGTATCGCTACGTTCCTTGGCGACGCGGTGTTGATTGATGGCGAAGTGAAAAATGGCAAAATCCTGACTTCGCTTGGATTCTTGAACCCGCTCAATAAAGTTACCGAGGGTCAGACCGGTCGGGTTGCAATCAGGGGAGAGAATTTCTACTTGCTACCGAACCCCAAGGGCGATGGCGAAGTTATCGGGCAAGTTTTCTTTGGACACGATGCCGTGGTTGAGGTTGTCACCAAAGGTGTAAAAATCAGAGCAAGATCTAACGGACCTTTTGCGCCAGAGGTTGGAATGAAGGTTTCGGTTTGGGTTCGCGGTTCCGTGAACTTTTACCCAGCCTAAACTCGAAAGTTTTCCAGAAGTTTCAACAAACTCACAGCTATCGGTAACTTTCTGCCACTATGCTCAGAACGATTTCAAGGCAGCTTCTTTCGCTGTTTTTAATAGGAGAGATGTAACTTGAACTGGTTCGATGCGCAAGAGATAATCACTGCGTTTGGAGACTGGGCTGCGGTTGCAGTTGCCTTCGTAATCTTCATTGAAACCGCCTTCATTTTTACCTCTATTTTGCCCGGGGATTCGTTGCTGTTTTTGACCGGTTTGGCGCTTGCGACATCGGAGTCTTGGCTGCCGGATTGGGCCGGCTTTTTAATTATTTGGAGCACGGCTTTTTCTGGAACCCAGGTTGGCTATTGGATCGGGGCCAAAATCGGTCCGCCTTTGATCGCTAAAGAACGAAAATTCATTTTGAACAAGGCCACAATCGCGAGAACCGACCGCTTTTTTGAAAACTATGGCGCCCGGGCAATTGTGTTGGCTCGCTTTGTTCCGATCTTGAGGGCATTGGTACCCATGCTTGCCGGCATCTCCAAGATGGATTACCGCAGATTCACGAAGCTAAACCTCATTGGCGCAACTGCCTGGGTTGGGGTATTTATGGCTCCGGGCTATTGGCTGGGTGGCATCGAGATGGTGAAGGAAAACCTAGAAATTACCGTGCTGATTATCATCATTGGCACCACGTTGCTTTTGCCTCTAGAAATTCTCAGAGACCGACTGGTCAAAGCTCACAGGGCCAGAAAAAAGGAGTTAGGCGAATAACCCCTGCTAGCGGCTCATTTTGAGCTAAAACTTCTAAGCTTGTCCAAATGCATTCACTTAAGTTTTCTTCTCTCGCCCTTATCGGCCTATTGTCACTAACCGGATGCTCGGGAGCGGCCGAAGTCACTCCCACCGTAACCACGGCTCCAATTGCTACGGTTCAGCCTGAACCAGAACCGGTCTACGAAACCGCCCCACTAACCGGGGTTGAGTACCTGGAGGGCGAAAACCTTTATCTTGGAATGCCAGCAGTGTCAGCAAAGATTGACAACACGCGTGCTGGCATGCCCCAGCTTGCGCTAAATGATGCCGACATTGTCTATGTGACAAGGGTTGAAGCCGGGCTCACGAGGCTCTTGCCGGTTTGGCACTCGAGAATGCCAGCGGAAATCGGACCGGTTCGTTCGGTTCGCCCGGTTGACCCGTCAATAGTCGACCCATTCCACGGAGTGTTTGTGTTCTCCGGTGGCCAGGCTCCGTTCAAATCGGCAGCAAGAAGTACTGGTCTTGCGATTAGCGACGAAGATACCGAAATGAACAACGGCACTTACTTCCGAGAGAAAACTAGGAAGGCTCCTTGGAATCTTTATTTCAGCGCGCAAAAACTTCAAGAGCTCTACGCAGCCGAACAACCAGTGCCGCAGGCAGGTTTCGAATTTGACGCAATTCCATCTGCCGTCTCAAAAGGAGTAGCCGCTTTGGGCCTAAGCGTTAAGTACCCGCAATTGAAATCAGTTTGGGACCTTGGAACCGCAAAATTGGGCTGGGCTGAGCCATCCCAAATCGCTTGGCTTCGAACCCAGGATGGCACCCCTCACGCGCAATTCGGCGGCGATCAGGTTGCGGCAAAGAATGTGGTTGTCATGGAGGTAGTCCACGACCTAAGTTTTATTGATCCAAAATACGGCGCAATTCCAAAGGCGAAGCTTATAAACAACGAAGGTATTGCCCACGTTTTTTCGGACGGCTACTATCTCAAGGGCACTTGGTCAAAGGGTTCCAGTGAAGAATCGATCATCCTAACTACTGAGGCGGGAGAAGTTTTGAAGCTTGCAGTCGGAAATACCTGGGTTGAGATGATGGATGTTCCAAAGTCGGTGTTGACTGTTCTGTTGCCCGAGGCTGCGACCGAGTAGCAGCGTGCGCGGGGTAAAGAAGAAAGACTTACCTGAGAAGGCCTGTTTGCGTTGCGGCAGACCAATGGTTTGGCGCAAGTCCTGGGAAAAAAATTGGGATGAAGTTCGCTACTGCTCTGAAAAATGTAAGCGGACTAAATAATCGACTAGATAGTTTCGGTGTACTCCTTGAGCCATTGTCTTAGCTCGGGGCCGATATCTTCGCGATCGCTTGCAATCTTGATGGTCGCCTTTATGAAATCCAACTTGTCTCCGGTGTCATAGCGACGACCGGTGAAAATCACACCTCTTACTCCGCCGGCAATTCCTGTGTGCTTGGTGGCATACTGCAGGGCGTCTGTTAGTTGAATCTCTCCGCCTCTTCCAGGAGCGGTCTGCTCTAGGATCTGGAACATCTCTTGCCGAAGCACGTACCTGCCAATGACTGCATAGTTAGACGGTGCAGTGCCCGGTGCCGGCTTTTCAACCAAATCAGTAACGATCACGCTGTCTGAATCGGTAACCGTGACTGAAGCGCAACCGTAGAGGGAGATTTGCTCCGCTGGGACCTCCATCAAGGCAATCACGTTATCCCCGGTTTGCTGGTGTATTTCTAGCATGCGATCCAGTAGCGGGTCTCTGGCATCGATAATGTCATCGCCAAGCAGCACTGCGAAGCTGTGTTCGCCAACGTGGCTTTTCGCCCTCAAGATTGCGTGACCTAGGCCCAGCGGGTCACCTTGTCTGGTGTAGTGAATGTCTGCAAGCTGAGAAGACTGTTGGACTTTAAATAATCTTTGCTCGTCGCCCTTGCTTGCAAGCACCTGCTCAAGCTCGGCCACTCGGTCGAAGTGGTTTTCTAGGGCGTTCTTGTTTCTGCCGGTAATCATGAGTAAATCACTCAGGCCGGCAGCTACTGCTTCCTCGACAACATATTGAATAACTGGCTTGTCGACGATTGGAAGCATTTCTTTGGGCATGGCTTTGGTAGCAGGAAGGAATCTTGTTCCCAAGCCGGCTACCGGGATCACAGCTTTGGTAACTCGAAATGTAGCGCTTTTGGCAGGCATTTGCATGGCTAAAGCCTAGACTTTGTTTAATAATCTTTACACCGTCTCACTGAGTTTTTTTAACCGTCCTGAAGGAGATTTTCTTGAAATCAAGACTGCTGGCTCTTATTGCCACGATGGCGGTACTACTGTCTATGGGCCTTCCCGCGAACGCTGCACCGAGCGAGCCGGCCTATCAGGCGATTAACGCGCAAACCGTTTGGAACGCAGGTTTCAAGGGCGAGGGAACCACAATTGCGATTATTGACCAGGGCGTGAATCTTTCCCACCCTTATTTTCAAGGTCAGATTGTGGATGGCTTTTGCTTTATCGACAACTCTAATTACGTCTGCCCAAATGGCTCAAAGCAGCAGTCGGGTGTTGAAGCGGCCTCTCAGCGTTCAGTTGCTGGCTGGTACGTAGCGGCGCAAAATCACGGCAACATGGTGGCCGGAATTGTAGCTGGAAATCCCACTAATGATGCGCCCGGTGGCATTGCACCGAAGTCAAAGCTCTTGATGGCAAATGTCGATCTGACTCTCACAGGTATTCTGGCAGCTCTTAACTACATTGATCAGCGTAAAGAATCATTGAACATCGTGGCTCTCTCCATGAGCTTTGGCGGCGCTTTCACCGAGATCCCCCGCGAATGGTTGCGCTGTGACACAAACCCAGAACTGCAACAAATGACAAAGGTCTTGAAGTCACTTCGAAACGGTGGGGTCATTCCTTTTGCTTCAGCCGGTAATACTCCAACCCTTGACATCGCAACATCATTGTTTCCCAGCTGCCTTCAGGATGCAGTTGCCGTGGGATCAGTCAATCAGGCTAACGGGGTCTCTTGGTACGTAACAATGTCAGGCAAGGTGGAACTTCTGGCCCCTGATTATGCAAAAAGTGCAGATACCGTCGGCTATCTACAGGCGGGGGGAACTAGTGCAGCAGCGCCACTCGTCGCAGGGAGCTACGCGCTCTTGCGTCAAGCTTTTCCTAAGCACAGTGCTGAACAAGTGCTAACGGCCATGAAAGTATCGGGAAAGCCGATTGACGATGTTATTCGTCAAAATATTCCCATGGTCGACCTAAGCGCCTCTTATCTACTGCTGGCTAGAACCGTGGTTAGCGGCGTTCTTGCAACGGCTTCCGCTGCAGACCAAAAGCTAAACATCGGCACCTTCAACGGCAAAATCGTGGTTTATGCCAAAGGATATGAGGGCCAAACCTTATCCTGGAAAATTGCTGGCAAGTGGCAAAAGGTGACCGTCACCAGCGACTTTCAAGCTTTCGACAGGCCAACTGCCGCTATCGGTCTTCCAGTCACGATAGAGCTGTTTCTAAATGGAGTAACTCCAGCAGCTCTAACCAAAACGGTAGTCACCAAGTAGGTAAGAGGGTTATTTAGCGAGAAACCACGAACTTGGCTGCATTCAGCGGTCCACCTAATTCGGGCAATCTGCGAAGGGCAAAGGCTAGACGAACCGGCATTGCCAGTGGGCCGAAGATCCTTTTAAATACCTTTGCTCTTGCGATTCGATCTTGCTTCTCGCCCCACCTGGCACCCGAGCTATTAGCTGGGTGCATCGCAATTGGAATAGGAGCGAATACGCATTTTGCTCCCTGTGAAATTAGGTCGGCAATAAAAATATATTCATCGCCCAAGTAGTTTTTGGCTCCCGCGCCGAAGTCCTCATCGAATCGCACGCCGTGCTTTTGCACATCCGCCACCCGCACAATCATTTCGTAGGTGGCGGCCTTGGCACAGTTGAATTTAGTTAGCTTGGTTAGTTTCGTCGGATAGTTTTTTCGCAAGTTTCCGGTTTCGTCTACTGCGCTAGTTAGCAGCAGTGAAACCTCTCGGTGTTGATCTAGATAGACGAGCGCCTCTGAGACAGCTTGCTCGTCAAAGACCACATCGTCATCGCCAAACAGCAGGTAGGTTCCGTTGGCCTGGGTGATTGCTGAGTTTCTACTTTTGGCAACCCCCAATGAGTCCAGATAAAAAATCCCGGGTTTGGC
>Ga0222648_1000688_pt1 | contig 14143 bp, 18 predicted proteins | sample AntAcemetagen335_FD_181021 | JGI IMG/M metagenome (GOLD analysis project Ga0222648, IMG submission 181021) | Saline water microbial communities from Ace Lake, Antarctica - #335 | ecosystem: Environmental > Aquatic > Non-marine Saline and Alkaline > Saline | place: Antarctica: Ace Lake... | reverse complement strand
ACTGCGGCCAGTTCGAAATCCGATACCGCTTCTTCTCAAACTTGTGACGCCGCGCGTCATTGAATTTGTGCGGCATCAGTTGTGCCCGATCAATCAGGAAAGTACGATCCTAACAGGGTCGGCAGGGTCCGTGCAACAAGGCCCAATAAAGATGCCTGCCACGATCTTGGGCAACAGGACAGCAAGGACAGCAAGGAAAGCAAAGGTGTCCGCGACAATCTCAGGCACACAGCCGCCCCCTGGCGAGAGGAAAACCGCGATCCCTGCAAGGGCCGTGAAGGCGGACAAAACCAGAAAGCTGCCGTCGATCACTTGTCGTTTATTACGGATTGGCGGTGGATCAGCTTCGGTATTTTTCAATGAAAGCATCTATATCCAAGCTGCGGATATCGGGCAGCGCCGCTTTATAGGTCTCGCAGGACCAATCCCAGACCGCGATCTCCATCAAGGCGTCCGCTTGGGCGGGGGTGAACCGCCGTTTGATTTCCCGCGCAGGTACGCCGCCCACAACCGTGTAAGGCGCGACGTCTTTTGTGACCACAGCCCCCGCGCCAATCACGGCGCCGGTACCGATGGTCACGCCTGCGGTCACGGTCACCCCATGGCCGATCCAGACGTCATCACAGATGGTAACCCAATCGGCCTTGCGCCACTCAAAGAAGTCGTGGTCATCTTCACCCAGACCGTAGGCCGCGGCCCGGTAGACGCTGTGATGCTGCACCGCCCGCCATGTGGGGTGATTGCCCGGATTGATCCGCGCCTCATTGGCAATCGAGCACATCTTGCCAATCGTCGTCCAAACCACGTGACAGTTCTGCGTAATGTAGGACCAATCGCCCATGGACCCGGATTTGAGCATGGTGCCACGGCCCACCTCTGTCCAAGCGCCCAGCTTGAAATCCTCGACACTTGCGCTGTCGTGAATGCTTGGCGTCTCGCTCAAGGCGTGTTTCGAACCAGATCCGCTCATATTAGTCCCTCCATCGCATTGTCCATGTCCCGGCCAGAGGTAAGCCGCTGCTTGGGCAGATGCGTTTTATCAAAAAAACTCTTTTTTTGCGTCGCGATGCGCTCGCAGTGCGCAGGATAAACCACAAAAATCCGGCGATTTTGCTCAGTTGTTCTGTGCATTTATCCGCCATGTCCGGGCGCGATTGACCAAGGTTCACGAGGTTACGGCGGCGGCCCCGCAGCAGGCGCAGCCACAGGGGCACGCCGAGCCAGCCGGGCAGCCAAACTTCTTTGTCCATATGATAGACTGGAAGATCTAAAAACTGCCCAAGATGTCTGGCACAGGAGCTTTTGCCTGGCCCCGCACCGCCGGTGATCATGTTCTGCTGCCAATGGGACATTATTTCGCGCCATCCCATTTGCCGATCACTTTGGCGCGGATCAAACCAGATAGCCAATCAATGATGTAGACCATGACGATGATCAGGAAGATGATCGACCATGCCTCGTCCCATTTATAGGCGGCGATTCGATCAGATAACAAAAACCCAATGCCCCCCGCGCCCACGATGCCAAGGATCGTACCCGATCTGACGTTGGATTCGAAATTGTAGAGCAGGATCGAGAGGATCACCGGATTAACCTGTGGTGCGACGGCGAAGCGGATTTGCTGCAGCCGTGACCCGCCGGATGCTTTGACACCTTCCACAGGCTTTTCCGACGTGTTTTCAATCGCTTCCGAGAACAGTTTTGCAAAGGTGCCGATCTCGCTCACGGCGATGGCCAAAATACCAGGCAACGGTCCAAGCCCGAAGGCACGAATGAAAATCAACGCAAGGATCAGTGTCTCGAACGCGCGGATCACATCGAAACCGCGGCGCACCGACAGGCGCAAAATACTACTCTTGATGATGTTCTTTGCGCCGAGCAGCGACAGTGGCAAGGCAAAGACCGCCCCCAGCACTGTCCCCAAAAAGGCAATTGCAAGGGTTTCCCCCAGACCGTTCAATATCTCGGCAAAGTTTGCCCAGTTGTCCCAGACATGGGGCGGGAACATAAACGACAACACGCGGCCGAAACGCCCCAGCCCTTCCCAAATCCGAAGGGGCGACATGTTGAAGTCATAAAGGCACCAGCAAAAGAGACCGATGAAAGAGGCCCATAGCGCGTAGCGACGCAGGCGCACCGGCAGCGGCGTCAGAAATGCCAAGGGTACGCGCGCGCGCGCGGCATCGATTTGAGATTGCGTCAGGTTCATGATGTCCGTTCTTCCATGTCGATCACGCGGTGGCGCAGTTTTTCTGACCCGTAGTCGATGATCATCACGGTCACAAAGATGATGACGAACAAGGCGGATAGGTCGGTGTATTCTTGAAAGCTCATGGCGATGCGGAATTCCTGTCCAAGACCACCGGCACCCACATAGCCGATGATCGACGAGGCACGGACGTTGATCTCAAACCGAAGCAGGGTGTAGCTGATGATGTTCGGCAGGACCTGCGGAACAGCGCCATAGCGGATCTGGTCGAACCATGACCCACCTGCCGCCTTCACGCCCTCCAGCGGCCGCATGTCGATGTTTTCATTCACCTCAGAATATAGTTTTCCCAAAGCACCGGTCGCATGCAGCCCAATGGCCAGAACGCCAGCCATAGGCCCGACAGAAAAACAGAACACAAAGATGAGCGCCCAGACCAGTTCGGGCACCGTGCGCGCAATCTCTAGGTAGCGGCGCGTGATCCAAAGCACCCATTTGTTGGGTGCCAAATTGCGTGACGCGGGAAACGAAAGAACGAAACCTCCGATGACACCCATAACCGTTGCCATGAAGGCGATCAGAATCGTCTCAAAGAGCAGTTCCATCCAGGTCTTCCAGCGCCAGAACCAATTGGCAAAGTCTGCACCAAAAGTTTCCCAACGCAGAGTGGGGATCGTTTGCTCTATAAATTCGCCCAATCGCGGGATACCAGCAGGGATAATCCAGCGCCATTCACGCGATCCATCCTGCATCGTCACCTGAGTGACCTTAAAGAAATCGCCAATCCAGCTTGTTAGCGCGAAGACGACTAGAAATAAAACAGTGCCGATGGCCCAGCCGATGCGCAAACGTCGGCGATGGTTTGCAAAATCAACCTCGAATTGCGCGATCGGCGACCGCACGTTGGCGAGATCTGGTGAGTATGGATCAGCGGTGGCGGTCATATCCGTCCCTCGGCTCTGTACGTGGGGGTGCCCGTGGCACAGCTTGTGCCAAGGGCATCGGGTGAGGTCTTTCCTCACCCTTCTTTTGCTCAATCAGGAACCGGAACGACGTTCTGCTTTGATCCAGGCGCGCATATCCACGATCCACTGGTAGCGCTCTGCGTCGATGCGCATGAAACCTGTATCAGAATTAGGATCTTCCGCCGTCCATGAGGAATAAAGCTTAAAGCCCTCAGGATCGGCTTCGGGGAACGCTTCGATAGCCGCGGTAACGTCTTCAATCAGGGCCTCTGGAAGGTTTCCACGGAAGGTCCACGGACCAGATGTGATCTCGGGGCTTTCCCAGATTTTGCAGACCAAGCCTGCTTCAATCATGCCTTTGTCTTCCATGCGCTGAAAGATGCCGTCCGCATCATTGTTTTGATACGTTGCGGCTGTATCGAACGTGCCGTTCACTACACCTGTTACACCTGCTTCGTGGCTGCCAGAAAACGTGACGGTGCCAAAATGGTCTTCCGGCTTGAAGCCTTCACGCTTGACCATGTTGAAATACGGCACGGCATAACCCGATGTGCTGTCAGGGTCTGCAAAGGCGTGAACCATGCCCGCAGCATCCTCAAGGCTTTCGATACCGCTGTCGCAGCGCGCCACAACGATAGAGTAATAGCCCGTGCTGCCGTCCATCTTTTTAGTCGTCAGCGTTGGCACGACACCACCATTAGTGGCTGTATATGCCGCCGCGTAGGACGAAGACCCGAGCCGCGCGATTTCAATCTGGTCGGCAGCAAGCGCCTGGATCACACCGTCGTAATTGCCAGCAGTGAAAATCTCCACTTCGACGCCAAGCGTCTTGGCCAGATAGTCGCGCAATGGATCATTGCGCATAATTCGGTCCTGTTCGTTCTCCCCTGACAGGATTCCAAACTTCAGAACCTGGTAGTCATCTTGCCAACCCTCTGCGAGGGCAGAAGAAGCGGCCAGCAAAGCCATGGCGGTGGTGGTGGTGGTAAAAAATTTCATAGGATGTCTCCATTGGGGGGGTGTTGGTTGGGCATTGCTCAGGCCGGGATTGCGGCCCGCGCTTGAGTGGAGGTTACAGCCTCGTTAAATTTGGCGAGGCCTTTCAGGCCGTAGATGTCGCGAACGACATCATCAGTCAGTTGTCGCGCGGTTCCATCGAAGAACACGCGCCCCTCCCGCATCGCGATAATGCGGTCGCAATATTCGCGGGCGGTATCAAGGGTATGGAGGTTAACCATGACGGTCAGCCCGTCTTCGGTGTTGATCTGTTTCAACCCGTCCATGACCAGCGTCGCGTTCGCGGGATCCAATGACGCGATCGGTTCATCCGCAAGCATAATTTTAGGCTGTTGCAGCAAGGCCTTTGCAATGGCGACGCGTTGCTGCTGGCCACCAGAAAGTGTGCCCGTACGCTGCAATGCCTGTGGGACCAGACCTAGCCGGTCCAGCGCCTGAATAGCCATCGCGCGCTCTTCATCGGTAAAACGCATCGCCATAGAGGATAGGAAACCGTGTTCGGCCAATCGCCCAATCAGCACATTGGTCAGAACGTCCAATCGGTCTACCAGGTTGAATTGCTGAAAGATCATCGCACAATCCCTGCGCCAGACGCGCAAGGCCTTCCCCTTAAGGGACGTCACCTCGGACCCTTGAAACGAAATCGACCCCGCAGCGGGGTCGACCAAACGATTAATCAATCGTAGCAATGTAGACTTACCGGCGCCTGACCGGCCGATGACGCCAACAAACTGCCCCGGCTTAATTGACAGCGTCACATTATCAACCGCCCTGGTGTCTCCAAACGTCCGCGACACTCCGGAAAGGATGAGATTCTCAGTCATGCAGGCCCCCTAAAAAACGGATGATTCTATTCATCCGGATGAATATAGAGGTACGCTACCGACGCTTTGTGGCAGTTATTTAAACAGTCTGTAACACCTGTTTGACAATTTCGGCCGGGCGCGTGGATGGATGCTCGAGGGTGCCGTTGGCGTAGATTGTTTGCCCCTCGCGCAGGGTCAGCGCCACATTACCTTCGGGATCGATCAGAACCAAATCTGCCCGTTTGCCGACCGTGATGTCTCCCCGATCTGTCAGACCAAGCGCCTTTGCCGGATTGGCCGTCGCAAGCCGCGCCGCACCAGCCAGACCGTCCGGATCTCGCTCTGCAAGCGCCATAATGGCCGGCAGAATCGTCGCAGGGTGGTAGTCTGCCGCCAGTATCGACAGCAACCCAGCCTCATGGGCATCACGCGCAGACAGGTTGCCAGAATAGCTTTTGCCGCGCATGGCATTCGGTGCGCCCATGGCAATCATCAAACCGCGCGCGGCTGCCGCCTTGGCGGCTTCGAGTGTAACAGGAAATTCGCTGATCACGGCGCCTATATCCGCCATCAAATCTGCTTTGGAGGCCGTGTCGTCGTCGTGGCTAGCCAACGGAACGCCGTAGTTCCGGCAGATTTGCGACACGCGTTCGAGGTTTTCGAGAACCTGCTGCGTAGGAATAGCGGCTGCGATCTTGTCCTCGATTTGCGCCCTCGCATCCTCTTTTGACACACCTTGGCCATAGCTCCGGTAGGCGACGAGTTTTTCGAGGTCACGGTACTGGCCCTGACCTGGCGTGTGGTCCATCACCGACACAAGATCGACCACACCAGAGGTGAGCATCCCGTCGAGCGACGCGATTGCATCGGTATAGGTTATATCAAACCGGGCGTGGATCCGATGATCAACGCGCAGTCCTTCGATATTCTTTTTGAGCGCGCGAATGACCTGAGACGTATGCTCAAAAGAGCGTCGTTCGCCGTCCTTGGCACTTCGTGAAAAGGATACGCCCGCATAGGCCGTCGTCACGCCAGATGCCGCAAGGCGTGCATCCAAGTGCCGGATCGCAACCTCAATTGGGAAATCGACACGCGGGCGAGGTTCCAGCTCCAACTCGATCATATCGCCGTGCATATCGATGAAACCGGGGAATAGCCGATGTCCGGATGCGCGCAGGCCATCCTTGACCGGCCGCTCTGAAATCTCGGCGATCAGACCATTTTGAATACGCACAGCGCCATCCTTGATCAGACGGTCCGGCAGGACGATGGAAATATCAGACAGCCACATCTTCGCGCTCCTCTTGGGACTGGTTTTCTGGGGTCAGGTCGATCTCTCGGTCGATCAATTGGGCCACGTCGCCGGGGTGGTGAAACACGCCGATCATCGCTGTGCCCTTGGCCTTCAACTCGGCCAGACGATCAATCAGCGCCGCGCGGGCAGAGGCATCAAGCGAGGCGGTCGGTTCATCCAGCAGCAAAAGCCGCTGCGGCAGGATCAGCGCCCTCGCAAGGTTCACCTTCTGCTGCTCGCCACCCGAAAATGTCGTGGGATAGGCCGCCCAAAGCGCACGTTTAACGCCAAAGGCATCCAACCAATGCCGCGCTTCGTCCAGCGCCTCGCCCGCGGCCACGCCGGACAGGCGCAGCGGTTCGGCTACCAGCGCTTCGGCGCTCACACGCGGCCGCGCGGTCAGGAACTGGGTGACAAAACCAACTTCGGTCTTGCGCAGAAAGCTGACATCCACATCCGCCGCGCGCGCCAGATCGATTACGCCGTGGGACGAGTGGAACAGGATTTTACCGCTGCCTGGCAGGTAGGACCGATAGAGCGTGCGCAGCAGCGTTGATTTGCCAGCCCCATTGCGCCCTTTGAGAAGCAGGAATTCGCCCGCCTGAAGCTGGAAAGAGATGTCCGCAAAGGCGGCCATCTTTGTGCCCAGATGGTGCATGGTAAACCCCTTGGTGAGGTCGCGAATATCCAGAACGAGTGTCATAGTTTTGCATGCACCAATTGTTGTGTGTAACTGTGTTGCGGGTCTTGAAAGACCTGATCGACAAGTCCCTGTTCTACGACTTGGCCATGGCGCATCACCATGACCCGATCGGACAAGGTGCGGATAACACCCAGATCATGACTGACGATGACCATGGTAATCCGCCGTTCTTGTTGCAGCCGCTTGAGCGTGTCGAGGACCAGCGCCTGCACACTCACATCAAGGCCCGTCGTCGGCTCATCCAGCAGCAAAAGCGCAGGCTCCAGCGCAATGGCCTTGGCCAGTTGCACCCGCTGTTGCATACCGCCCGATAACTCAATCGGCGGCGCATCCATCCGGTCCAAGGGAAATTCTGAGGCATCCAGCGCAGCGCGAGCTTTATCGCGCAGCACGTAGAAACTGCGCTCGCCCGCGACAAGCAGCCGTTCGGCCACATTGCCCGAAGACGAGTGATTCATCAAAAGGCCAAGATGTGGGTTCTGGTAGACGATCCCGATCTGTGTGGCGCAGAGCATCCGGCGCGCATAGCGATCCAGATCAAAGAGGTTGCCCTGTACATCCGGCAGATCAAGTGAATAACTGCCCGCGTCCGGGACCTCCTCAAGGTTCAGGCACCGCAGGAAGGTCGACTTTCCCGAACCACTTTCGCCGACGATGCCAAGGACCTCACCGGGATAGACCATCGCCGACACGTCACGAAGTGCGTGCACCTCACCGTAAGATTTGAACACATTGCGCGCCGTCAAAAGCGGCTTTGTGTCGACAAACCGGGGGGCATCCAATGTCATCACTGTCATGCGATTTCTCCGCTTTTGTACCAAGTTTCACCGATCTGTGCGGCTTCGCCATCGCGGCGATGGATGGTTTTGACACCCAATTCACTGTCAGAGACCTCATAAGCCGATGTGCCGTCTTCTTGCGGAATTTCATTCATGAAGAACCCACGCGCGCCAGACCGTGAACAGGTCAGTGCACCGTGTTCTTCAGCGCGGTAAGGGATATCATCGAAGACAAGCGGTTCCACCCGCGTGTAAGGCGGCACCACATGCAGGCGCTTTTCACGGCCCGCCGACAGGATCGTCAAATGCGCGGCCATGTCCATCTTGGGCACGTCCCACCGCGGGATCGGCGATGGCGTCATGACAAAGCGCCCGTTCACCAGACTGGGATAGCTGGCCCCCTGCATCACCCGGCCCGACCGCACGATCTGTTCATAAAGCTGCAACCACATACGCCCGTATTCCGCATCCGCATGCATTTGCCGTGCGATCGACATATTGGGCTGCACCGAACGCAGGGGCTCGGGGTTGGGCACCTGAAGCACAAGGATTTGATCCTCGCGCAGCTTTTCTTCGGGAATGCGGTGACGCGATTGGATCAGATCCGCCTCGAGCGTGTTCATTGTTGTCGGGGCGCCGGACACCCGCGCCAGAAACTTGCGGATCGAGGCGGCGTTGACGCTGTCATCGGCGCCCTGATCGATCACTTTCACCTGCATCGCCGGATTGATCAGCGTGCAGGAAACCTGCAAACCACCGGTGCCCCAACCGCGCGCCATAGGCACCTCGCGGCTAGCGTAGGGAATCTGGCAGCCGGGCACCGCAATCGCCTTGAGCATCTTGCGGCGGATTTCGCGCTTGGCGGAGGCATCAAGGAAACCGTAGGACATCGGCTCCCACGTTTTGGTCAGGGATTTGAGGTTCATTCTGCGGGCTCCATCTGTGGCGCTGCGTCGGTCTGTGGGGTCGTGCGTTTGGCTTTGGCATCGCGCATGGCGTCCAGGCTGGATTGAAAGGTCACGTAGTGCGGCAGCTTGAAGTGGATGCAGAAGCCAGAGCTTTCGACGCCTTCGGTGTGGTAGAGGAAGAATTCTTCTTCGGTGGCCGACCCCTTGGGCGCGCCTTTTGCATTGAGGTCCAGCGTCGCCGCAGCGATCACCTTGACCTCGTTCCAGCCAAGGGTCGCGGAAAAGCCCATACCCAGTTCTGTGTCCTTCTTTGACACGACCTCAGCTTGGCTGACCTTGACCCGCCCCGCGCTAAAGACCGTGCCGCGCGGATGGCGCACACGGATGTCCGCCTCTGCTAAGCGAAGTTCATTCACCGTCGGATGCGCCTGCCCGTAGCCGCGCTGCGCCGCATAACCAAGTGCCAGCACCCCGCCAGTTTCAGCCCGAGCAAGGCTTTGTAGCGTGTGAGCGCGTTTGGCGGGAAACAAAAGAGGCTCGCGGGTTACATCGGGAATATCGTTGCCCTCGGCGGTGTCTGGCGTGGGCGCCGTGAGCAGCTTGTTCTCTGCCTGCCATGCGGCAACAGAGGGCTGCTGCGCCGGTGACGGCATGGGCGCGGGATCGACGGGAACCGGCTGGAACGTCTCGCCAGACAGCACGTGGGTGGCGAGAATGCGGTGGGCATAGTCCAAAGTCGGCCCCAAGAGCTGCCCGCCGGGAATATCCTTGAACGCAGCCGAGATGCGGCGGTGCGTGAACAGGCTTTGCTGTGTAACCGGCTCTGCCACCGTCAGGCGCGGCTGCGTTGTGCGCCACGCCCGCAACAGCAGCACCGCCTCGTAAAGCTCGCCGCCGGTCTGGGCCAGCGCAAGGGCGGCAAGATCTTCATCATAAAGCGAGGCCTCGCCCATGACGCGGTCCACAAGATAGGGCATCGCCGCGCGGATTTCGGCCACCCTGTCCGGCGTGATCTCGCCCATTTCAGCGCGGAACAGCCGTTCGGATTGCTCGATTGCGCGCTCACCGCCGCGGGTTGCAACATAGGCCATCAGAGAACCTCCACTTGACAGGATCGCGGAACACCCATCACCTGCGCGCCGTCGATCAAAAACAGTTCAAAACCCTTGGGATAGCGCATGAGCCGCGCACGCTTTTGCCAGAATCCGTCGGGGAGGCCATCGACCTGCACATCAATGGGCCCATTGCAGCCCGGACCAGAAAGTCGCAGGCGCGCGCCTTGTCCCAGCACCGCTTTGCAGACCAGCGTCGCCCCTGTTTCGGGGTAGAGGTCAGAGCCTAGATTGATCTGCCCAAGCGTCTCGGCATCGGGCAGGCTGTCGAAAAACAAATGGTCAGCTTGGTCTGGCGCAACAAGCGCCGCACCGGTCCGTGTGGCAATCTGGGCGAGCGCCGCGTCGGCGCAGTAAACCTCGCACTCGCGGTCCAGCAACGCCTCGATCAAGCCAGCTTGACCGGCATCAGGCATGTGCCGGATCAGACCGGGCCGCGACAGCGCCCACATCAGCGCCGCATAAGTGGCGTTTGTACGGCTCTCAAAGTCCGAAGGGACGGGGTGGGCTGTCATCAAAATGTCTCCATTTGCACGCGGGTCGCTTCGACACGGCACAAGGTGTCGCGATCTGCATTGGTCTGCGCCTTGGCCTCTGCCGCAAGAAATTTCGCGCACTCTGCGGTCGAGACCCCAAGCGCCACCGCTGCATCCACCAAGGCCATGGCCATGGCGGCCTCAAGATCGCGGCCACGGCGCATGCCGTATCCTTCTTGATCGCCTGCCGTGATGCGGGCCTCGCTCACCAAAACCTCACCCAGATGGAAATGCGTCCCTTGCGCAGTGTCACGCATGGGCAGCATCACAAGGCCGGTGCGGTTCTCTATGACCTCGATCTGGGGCAGACTGGCGATCAGCGGCTCTGCAAAGGCTTTCAGCCCCTCTGCATCGGCCCTCGCCAGGGTTGAAAGGACCGCATCATGGCCCCATCCTGGCAGCACGTCCTGTGCGTTCGTCATGTCCCGTTCTCCGTGTTGGAAATATCAAAAGTGACCCGCGCTGCGGACCAAATTACTTCGGTGTAGGCGATCGGTGTGCCGCTCATCTCAGCATCAATGGACTGGACGACGATCACCGGCATGTCCGGATGCTGTGACAGCAACTGCGCCTCATCCGTGCGGGCCGGGCGTGCGTGAATCTGTGTGCTGGCGCGTTTGTAATCTGCCACGTCGTAGGACGCATAAACCGCACTGACCGAGCCCATAGCCTCGCGCCTGTCCGGGAAGTCTGCAAAGCGAGATGCATCGTGAAAGAGCGTGCCTAATGACACGGGCACGCCATCCACAAAGGACCGTCGACGTGTCGCGATGATCGGCGCGCCGGGGCTGAGCGCCAATGCGAGCGCGACCCTGTCCGACGCGTACAGATGATCGACAGACAGCATCTCACTTGACACATCGACACCTTGTGCCGCCATATTGCGCCGCATCCGCGTGCGGGCGCTGATCGCATATGTCAGTCTTGGACGGGATTGTACGAACGTCCCACGACCTTGCTCGACGCTCAAAAGCCCTTCCTTGCCTAACTCCGTTATAGCCCGCCGGATGGAATGGCGCCCCGCGCTGTACCGCTGGGTCAATTCTGGCTCGGTGGGCAATCTTGCTCCTGGTTCCAGCATGCCGCTTTCGATGTCCTGTTTGATGGCTGTGCGAATATCGCGCCAACGGTCTCTGATCATGGCTAAATTCATCCGAATGTATTTGTTGGGTACGTCCGGAATGTTACATCTATGTGTCATCTGCACGACAGTTTTGCAGTCTTTGGCAGGTTCAAACGAAAGACTGGCCAGAATGACCGAAGACTAACTGGTCCATTGATCCTGTGGACCTAAATTGTACCACTGCGGCAGACATCCATGATGCGCTTTCGGGATTGTTTCTTCGGAAAACATAGGCGAAGAATTTTCGCCTGACGGTCGAATGCAACATTTATCACGTGGAGAAACTGACCAGTTCGTGGGTTTTCCACGCCATGAAGATACGTTGCCGAATTGCCCACAATATCAAAGATATATGGTAACTCCCAAGCACCCCAGCGGATATCGGGTTTTGGGTTGCCCTTGCGACGTTAGAGCCGAGCGATGATCTGTTGTGGTGATAGGGTGAGTGTTTCGAGGATATTGCCCCCGTGTTTTCTGACCGTCGAGATGACGGATCTGATGTCAGCGAAGACCTGCGCGCCTTCGAGGGTGCGGAAAGTTCCCGAGATCTGCATGCGCAACTTCATCATGCGCAGGTCCCGTTCGGCCTGATTGTTGGTAAAGGGGACTGTAAAGTCCGTAAGGAACCGCAGGCCGTCATCGCGGTAGTCACGCAAGCGGATGAGCAGGTTATGGCCTGGCCGCCTGGCTTTTCGACCTCGGGTGCCGGGTTTTGGGGTCAGCGGCGGTTGACGTTCGTGGAAGGCAAGCCCCTCGGCGAGGATCGCCATGTATTTGATGATGATGCCCTGATAAACCGACGCCGAGAGTTCGGTCTCACCTCGGCCCTGAGCAGCACACTTGAGATGATTGGCGCCGGTGAGCAGCGCGCTCATCGCACACGCCCACGGCTCCTTTTCGATCTCTTCGATAGCCTTGAGTTCGCGTAAATGATGCGCCCCGCACAGGGCGTGAGTATCCACCCCACTCATATGGGCCGCGGATTCAACTCGCCAGTGCAACAGGTTGGTCGGTGTCTAAGAATAGTTGATTTGGCGTCTTGAAGCCAAGGCCCTGCAATCGACCTCGTATTGCAACGCGTTCCCGCCACCCTTGAACTGACCATACCGGCGTTGATCCTGCAGCTTTGCTTCGGTATTCCAGCGGGCATTTATGCGGCACTGAAACGCGGCACTATCGCTGACCGCGGGGTCATCACCATAGCCATCATCGGCTTTACGGTCCCGTCTTTCGTCATGGGATTACTGCTTGTTTTAATATTCTCGGTCAACCTCGGCTATCTGCCGTCGGGTGGATCCAGTACGCTACAGCACGCGATCCTGCCGGTCATCACGATGAGCATTGGCGGCATTGGCGTCCTGGCCCGATTTTCACGATCTGCCATGATAGAGGTTATGGGCCAACCCTATATTCGGACCGCGACAGCCAAAGGCCTAAAGTGGCGTGATGTCGTGCGCAACCACGCCCTCCCGAACGCAGCGGTGCCGATTGTCACCATCGTGGGATTTATGGTCGGCTCGCTAATTGCAGGTGCCATCATCGTTGAGACGATTTTCAGCTGGCCCGGTATGGGACGTCTGTTGATCGTGTCCGTGACGAACCGGGATTTGGCGGTGGTTCAGTGCATCCTGTTGCTGGTGGCTGCTGTCATGGTTGTCTCGAACCTGATCGTCGACGTGCTTTATGGCTGGCTGGATCCCCGCCTGCGTAACACTCCCGCCGCTCACTGAGTTGAAGGAAACCCACATGCCGATCAGCACTCTCAGCACCATCGCCATCAAACGCCGCAGACCCGCACTGCCATTGTCCGTTCAAGTTGCGCTACTGTGGCTGCTAGCGATGATAGCCTGCGCTGTCTTCGTCAACGTTTTGCGACCCTATCCGGTCACGCAAATGGACCTGAGCATCCGTCTGGCGCCGCCGGGCACCCCCGGCCATTGGCTGGGCACGGATGAGCTTGGGCGGGACGTACTATCTCGCCTGATCCAGTCGATCCGATCTTCGCTGGTCATCGCCTTTGGTGCCACAATATTGTCAGCCTTTGTTGGAACGGCACTGGGGTTTATGGCGGCCAAGTTCCGCGGGGTGGTAGAGCATATCGTCGTAATGTTGGCCGACTTTCAGGCGGCGCTGCCGTTCCTAATCATGTCGCTGGCCGTGCTGGCCTTCTTCGGATCGTCCATGCTGCTTCTGGTTTGCCTGATGGGGTTCTACGGCTGGGAACGCTATGCTCGGATCACACGAGGCTTGGCAATTTCGGCCAGTTCGCAAGGCTATGCTGCCGCTGTCGTTCAACTCGGGGCTACGCCGTCGCGCGTCTACCTGCGTCACATCCTGCCCAACGTCGCATCAACCTTGATCGTGTCGATGACGCTGACATTCCCAGAAATTATCTTGATGGAATCGAGCCTTTCGTTCTTGGGGCTTGGAGTGCAGCCGCCAGACACGAGCTTGGGCAACATGGTGGGTTTCGGGCGTGAATATCTGACCACGGCACCTTGGATTATGATGGGAGGCCTTGTTGCACGGGTCAGGGTTTGGTTGAGTTTTCCCTTACCCGTAGTTTTGGTCAAGTGACGACCTCGAACTTGGCGTGGCCAAGCCCGGTCATTTTATTGAGAATGTGGGTGCCAATCTTGGCTTCTGTCTTTTGGTTGGGAAAGCTGCGCGCTTTCAGTTTGGGGCCGATGA
>Ga0222648_1000679_pt1 | contig 14257 bp, 9 predicted proteins | sample AntAcemetagen335_FD_181021 | JGI IMG/M metagenome (GOLD analysis project Ga0222648, IMG submission 181021) | Saline water microbial communities from Ace Lake, Antarctica - #335 | ecosystem: Environmental > Aquatic > Non-marine Saline and Alkaline > Saline | place: Antarctica: Ace Lake | collected... | reverse complement strand
CGTGATTTGCATGGCCCCGGTGGAGTGCGGCGACGTTCACGAGCGAATGGTCACGCCGTGTAACCACTTCTTTCACGCGGCGTGTCTGGAACGCTGGATGGACGTGAAGATGGAGTGTCCCACGTGCAGGGGGGTGTTGCCGCCGTTGTGAGTAGGTTTAGGTTTTGTTAAATGGAGACAAGTAGCTCTTTCTTTTCACACGAGTGGAGATTAGTAGCATCTAACAACACAGGTAGGTTTTTCGTATTGATTCGTACTCTACTCGCCGATGCCGAAGTAGCCGCTGATGGTGAACGGCTCTTGCTTGATCTCGGGCTCTTGTTTGATCTCGGGCTCTTGTTTGATATCCGGTGAACTCTCCGGCTCGCGCTTGACCCGCTTCGACCTCGGCGGATCCGCGCGTGCCGTTTTGCACGCCGCTCACCTGCTCTTCCGCTTGCCGTGAGGGCAACCGGTGCACACCAAGCAGCTGTCTTTCCGCTTCCCGTGGGGGCAGAGGGTGCACACCGTGCACCTGCCTTTCTGCTTCCTGTGCGGGCAGGGGTTGCACTGCGCGCAGTTTTTTTTCAGCGCGCCGTGGGGGCAGGCGCTGCACTCCACGCAGCTGTCTTTCCGCTTGCCGTGAGGGCAGGAGTTGCACTTCACGCAGCTGCTTTTCAGCTTCCCGTGAGGGCAGGCTTTGCAGTCCGCGCAGCTGTCTTTTCGCTTGCCGTGCGGGCAGGGGTTGCAGTTCACGCAGCTGTCTTTCCGCTTGCCGTGCGGGCAGGGGTTGCACGCCGCGCAGTCGTATTTCACCTGGCCGTGCGGACACGGGTTACACTCCTTGCAGTGGTATTTCTCCCTCTCGTGCGAGCATCGCTTCGTGCCCATGGTTCGCGCGCCACGAAACCCCGGCGCACGCGCTTCTGCGGCTCCTGAAACGTCTGGTCGTTGTCTTTGCTTTTTTCATGCTTTTCGTTCCTTCCCAGGTATCGAAAGGCCAGGACGGGCTGAAAAGAAGTCACCACCACTGTTCCCCGCACCTCCGTGATTATGGTGAACCCAGTTGGACTCGTGCAAGGCTTGGCGCTGTTTTTCCTCGGCGGCGCCATCGCGTACGTGCTGCCTCGTCCTTTGCAGGAGGACAAACGCGTGACCGCGCGGGTGCGGCACCGGAGGTCGGTGAACTCGAAAACTCCTCGGGACAAACCGCTGCACCAAGTCAAACCGCCGTTGCCTAGGAAGAGGTGAAGGTGTGTCGAGCTCGGAGAAGGGGTCGTGCTGGAAAGAGAGAATGTGATGCGACGATACACGTGAACACTACGCGCGACCGAACACGCGCACGTGGATGGCGGTCGCTCTGCCCGAGGAGGGGTACATAAGAAAAACCTGTTTTGTGCAAGAGAGTTGAAAAAAATAAAATACTGCAAACGAAAATCTACCGCCTCGGTCTTTTCGCGGGCGGGGTTCCTCCCGTGCCTCCCCCCGCGGCTGCTACTGCCGCGGCGACCGCGTTCACAGCGCCTTCCGCGGCGGTCGGTTTCGCTGTTGGGAGGAGCACCACGCACTCCGCGAGTGGCACGATTTCGAATGCAGATCTTTTTTGGTTCGGCGTTGACTCCACATCACCCCCGTTCACGTCCACCACCGGGGTCCATCGCAACACGTCCGCGGTGGCGTCTGCTCCCCGGATCCAAACCCGCTGCCACCGCCGCACCCTACCGGTCAACACGTGCGCCTGCGTGCGTTGCGCCTCTCGCGCACCGCGCGTGGACATCGCGTTGGCTGCGCGAAGCGGAGTGGATCGCCAACCTGGAAAAAGATGCGTTCCTCCAAAACGAGACTCGTCGCTTCCTTCACTCACGAAAAACGTCACCGAAAAGGACGACGTCATCAAGAACGCCCACCTCGCGGAGGGTCAAACACAAGGCACGCTGCGCGCCGTGTGCTTGGTGCCGGCCGCGATGCGCGCGGGTGCGTGCGCTCGGGTACCCGCCTCGGGGGTTTCACACGCGGTGCCTGGTCCGAGTTCCCGGTGCGACGCTTGCGCTTTTCGTGGGGCGCATCGAACGAGGTGGCGTTTAGTTTCCGCGCGTTCGCGGTTGCCTCGCCGTGCGCCAGGTGGTGTGCGCGCCACAACTGCCGAATCCAACGACACAGGGTTAGCCCCCAGGGTGTTCGATGACGTGGAGGACATACGAAATCGGTCGTCCAGCGACGCCGAACGCACGAACCAACGGGAAGCGTTGGCATTGGCGGTGCTCGCATCCACGCGCGCGTTGGACCCGTCGTCCGCGAACGGGTTCCAGCAACTCACCGACGCCGCGAGTTTCGTTGGGTGGCGCGTGATTAGCCTTGAGGACGGGAGCGTGATAGGCGAGGTGAGGCACGCTCTGGCGATGGCCGGGGGAGAGGTCGTGGCGCAGATGGGGGATTTGGAGATGGACGAGCACGATTTGGACGACGAGCTTGGGGTTGCGGATCTCTTTTCGCCCGCGTTTGCGGCGCGGGGCGACGACACGGCTTTCGACGACCGCGACGACGACGAAGACGACTGGGACGAAACCGAAGAGTCGAGCGGTTCTTTCGACGACGATTCCGACGACGACTGGGAGGTGATTTACGAAGGCGAGGATGATGGAGCGACAAGTTCGAGCGACGTCTCGTCTTCGGACGACTTTTCCGTCTACTCAAGCGGAAGCGTTGATGAAAACAACACCCCCCCCCTGTCCCTGGTGCTCCGCATTCGAGGCGAGCGGTTCGTGGAAGGTGCTGGTGGAGTCGTGAACGTTGAACCTGTTGCACGTACGTATTGCGCGTTTCCCAAATCCTGACACACTGTTTGCTCATATACAAGACTGACACTTTCTTTTTTTACACTCAGACTTGGTGCCCCTGGTGCCGTCCATGTTCCCGCGGTGGAACGAGGTTGCGAAGGTTTTAGCCCTGGACGCGCCGAGCGGTTTGCTTGATTTGGGGTTCCGGCGCTCGGAAATTCGAGCCCTACGCAGGGACCTGTCGCCGTACACCTCGCATTTAAGCGCGACGCAACAGGGGATGCCGAAAAGGTTGACCCTTGTACGGGCTGGGAGAAATGACCTCGTGACCAGGGTCACTCAATTGGGCGACTGGAGCTCAGTGGCGCTCGCTCTCGGTTTAGAATCCAAGCGCAAACCGGACGGGTACTGGGAGAATATCGACTTTTTGCGTGAGGCGCTGTTGCAGTTAGTCAACGCTTTTTGGTTCGAGGAAACGGAAAAGAACGACGAAAGCGGCGAGCTCACGACGTTCTGGTACAACGACGTCTCCGGTGCTTTGAGCTTCACCCCGCCCGACCCCAATTCGGGCGGCGGGTTGGACCAACCCGTGATGCCGGCGATGTCGGACGTGCTTGAGGCCCGGCGGTGGGACGTGCACCAGGCGATTCTGTTGCACGGTGGGTATAAGGAAGTCTCCATGGCGCTTGGGTGGTTACCGAAACGAACCAGCGAAAACAGACACCTGTTACAGTTCAGCGCGCTTCACCGCGAGATGGAGAGTTTCATCACCGAAACCGGGGAGGATTTGAAGTTACCACAAGGTCGATTTCCGTCGGAAACCATGTTGTTGGATCACGACCGGGAGGACTTGGTACAAGGCGTGCGGTGGCACGGAGGGTTCATTCGGTGCGCGCGACGCATGGGCAGGGTGAACTTCTCCGCGTCAACGTTGGGGGACGCTCAAAGGTGCGGGGCTTTCCCAATCACCAAGTTAAGACACGACTGATTGCCCATACTCGTCCTGCGAAGGAACTATTACGACCAGAAGGGATTATTCCCTCGGACTGTTACCACGACTGTTTACTCATACCAATCCCTCATACACATCACGACCGACTGACACTTTCTTTTTTATCGTATCAGCGCGGCGAGGGCGTTGCGAACGTTCGCGGACGAAACCCTGCGGTTGCGACAAACCGCCGCCGAAACTTCGGTTGACTACTCGGTGGATACGTTGGCGAAACTGGCAAAATTGTCAACTCAAATGGCAGCATCAAGCTCGAAGCACGCACGCTTGTTAGACGTCCCTTTGATGCCCACCGAGCGCGAGCTGTTAAACGCGGGGAGGCACGATTTGCGGTGGGCACTGCGAATTCACGACCGGGATTCGCTGGTACGTATTGGTATTGGGGCTACTACAATATGTGCACACTAGGACAAGTCTGTTCGGCCCGAGTACGCCCGACTGTTTACTCATACAAGTCACGGGAAGACTGACCCTTTTCTTTTCAATCGCAGACACGACTCGCCGGCGTCGCGGATCCGAACAAACCCGATCCGGTTACCGGGAAGGCGCGGAAGATGCGGTTGCAGTACGCCGAGGCGAGAAAGTTCATGCGGAACACGCTAAGGCCGAGACTAGCGTCCGCGGTCACGTTTCGCAAATGGAGCGCCACCCGGAACAACCGCCCGTGGTTCATCCCGGCTGATCCGCAGAAGTACTACGAGGTTCGGGGGACCTGGGTCGGGTGGGAGGATTTTCTGGGAGTGAAAAAACCACCAGGGAACCCGCAGCGGGTGTGGAGCTTCCGCGGGTACAACGACGCGAAGAAATACATGCGTACGCTGCGGAGGCCGCCCGGGAATGGGGGTGGCGTTTCTTCTGGGGGCGGTGCGCTTGGCGCGAATCGCACCGACGTGACCGACGCCACGTTGCTAACGGAAACACAAACGATTGAGGCGCCGACGACGTCTTCCGCGTATAAGCGCTGGGCATCCTCCGGGAATCGCCCGGTCGATATCCCCCGGGACCCCGCGGCTCTGTACCGGCGACGGAACGAATGGGTAAGCTGGGACGACTTTTTAGGAAGACCGCCTGGGCAAGTCAAGGCTGGGCGGAGGGCGTGCACAAAAAATAAAACGCCGAAAAACTCGAGATGATTAGAATTAGAAGTAGATGACGTCAGGAGCTTTGGTACTACAGATATTAAAACGTTAAACAGAGAACACGAAACTTACGTATTACACGAAACTACGTCTTCTCTTCTCTACGCGGCGCGAGAGGTGTTTGCCCCGCTCCGCGAAACGCGCGACGCGTCTCTTTGTTCCGTCCTGGTTTGGGAAAAAAACAACACACGTCGATTCAGATTCGCGCACAGACGTGGTGGCGACACCAGTCTTGCGTGCGCGAACGTCATGGGACGTGTTGTCGAGTTACCTTTTGCCGGACGAGGGGAACAAAGATTCAAACGCGCGTTGAATGGCTTTCAAGACGAATTAGGAAGCCATCACCACCAATGAGTGAACCGATTACAGTTCAACCTTGGCGCCGCCCGCTTTGGCGCGTTTCACGGAGCGAAGAAGCGTCATGGTGGGCGACTTCGCGGCGACGGTGTCATCCTTCTTCTTCTTGCCATCCTCGTACTGGGTTTGCAGGCTTTTCAGGAGGGCTTCGAGTTCGGTGTCCGCGTCTTTGAGTTCGGTTTCGATCGCGAGAATCTCGGCGTCCAGCTCGGTTTCCGTGAGCTTTTGCTTCGCTTCGATGTTCGCTTTTTGCTCTGCGTCGCAAAGGTCGATGTTCTCGGCGCCGCAGGACGGCCCTAAGTTGTCCTTGGCCCAGGCGGAAAGGGCGTCGTAGTCCCGTCCTCCGTTGTACGCGTCCCCGGTAGCCGCGGTGGCGCCGGTGAAGTACTTAATAGTGGGGTACCCCTGTACCCCGTATTTCTGGCACAGATCCTTCTCGATCGTGCAGTCCACATCCGCGATGACGACCGTCTTGGAACTGGCGTACTCGTCTCCGAGTTTGTCCCAAGCCGGCTTCATCGACTTGCAGTGGCCTCACCTAGTTATGAAGAAAAGGGATTTGGGATTGGGAGGTCAGTTTCACAGTGAGCGGTGGATACGGGTGATGTGTGCATGTATGCGTTGAATGCATCACTGTTGCGCATTACTCATGCGTTGAATGAATGCCAACAGTCGCAACAGTAGCGACTGCGTCGAATCGAGTTGCAAAACTCGGTTTCGTTCCGGGAGGCCGCGGGCGATCTCGTCTCGCGATGTTTGCCGGACAAGCTCTACGGCCGGGCTTCTTAAACGTACCAAGGCGCGAGGAACTTGACGAACGCGGACTTGCCGGATTCAACAACCTCGGTGTCGAAGTTCTTAGCGGTGAGGTCCACGGCGCCGGCGTTCGCGCCGAGCACCAGACCCGCGAGGGAGATGGCGATGAAGGAGACCTTCATTATTCTTAAGAGACCTGCGATTTTTTCGAGGCGCGGATGCAGAGGATGGAAGGTCAGCCGGGTGTTGTGGACGTGGGGTTTGGCAGAGCAAACAAAACAATCGTCCGCACGGTGGGTCAAGTGAGCAACTGTTGCTGTGTCACAGAAAAACAGGCGCTCGCCACGCGACCCAACCGCGTTCGCCGTCCGCGGATTGTTCCGGAGGCGAGATCTCGTGAAACGCCATCGCGATCGTAACACGAAAATCCCGGCAATCGTCGAGCACGTGGAACGCGCGAGTGGACATGGCCAGAGACGATGCGCTACGATGTGACGACGCGACGCGAAGAAATGAAATCGAGAGGAGAGCGTGACGTACCGGACGAACACTCGTGCGGCGGTCTTCCTAATGGCGAGAGGGTGAAGGTGTCAACTATTGATGTATCGATTGCGAAAAAAAAGGTGCCTCGAAATGCGTGTTTCTCGCCCGCTGATTGGAGGAAGAAACGAGTCTTCGAGCAAGCAAAAAAAAGGGCACAAAGTCTGTCTCCTCCTGCTAATCAGCCCCTCACGCTTTCTTCTTCCCCACCACCCCCCTCCCCTTTTTGCTCTTCTTCGCAGTTTCCTTAAGCCCGTCCATGTGCGCCTTTTGTATCAGGGTCATGGATTTGTTGAACCGGTCGGCTTTTTGCAAAGGAACTGTTGCGGAGATTTTCTTCTTCCCATCGCTGGCTCTGGCCAAGACCACCCAATCCGAGTTGCTTGGATCTAAAATAACCTCAGCATCAACAACTGCCACGCCGCTGCCTCGTCGCGGCAACCGCTTCAGCGCACTGCGTTTCAGCGTCACCCACACCGTACCGGTTTCCTTGTTGCGCGTGTACATCTTGGTGAGCTCGGTGAGAAACCCGTCGGGTTCCAAAAGCATGATGAGATGCTTGTTTTGTGCTTCGTCTTGTCCCAAATTTCACGTCTCAACCCGATCGTGGCCTCACTCCAGCGATGCCCTATAAAACCCTTTCTTCGTCTCACTGCACGCCGCGAACGGGTCTGATACACACACACGCGATCCCAAACGGGACGACGAATCCACCGAACGTACGGACGCGTGGTGGCGTCCGTCGGAATGGCGGCGTGGACCGGGCCGAGTACGAGAACTTTGAGTAGTTTTGCCAGTGGGGAAAACTTTTGCTTCAAGAGTGGCAAAAAGCGGCTTCCGTGTGTCTCATCGTCACAGCCGTGTCGCGCTTGTGTGAGGCGAAACGCAAGCACGATGGCCACCGCCCCAGCGCCCGGGGCGACGGAACAGATGGCTTCCCTTGAATCCCAGCTCGCGGATACAAAGGCACAAGCGGAAGCGGACGCGGTGAACGCCGAGCACCTGAGCCAAGCAATGGAGACGCGCTACGCATCGCTCGCGGGGGAACACGCCAAGGTACGTGAGCGCCTACCCTACGCCAATGCATACCCACCTGAGGGAATGCGTCACGGTTTCGTGCGGATCTCGATCCGGAGTGACAACACACACGACCCGCATTACGTGCCACCCGCGGCGGGCACACGCACACAATCGCACGAGCCAAGATTCGGTGCCCATCCCTTGTTCAAAATCTCACGCCCAACCCGATCCCTACTCCCCACTCACCCACAGGCCGTGGAAGAGCGCGACGCCCTGAAAGCGCACCTCGCGCGCTCCACCGAGTCCCTGGGCAAATCAACAGCAAACGCCAACGCCCTGGATGTTGCGCTGGTGCAACACGTCGCGTCCGTGGACCGACTGAAGGTGCGTGCGAGATCTTTCCATCGTTCGCGCCTCACAACAAAAACCCTGCCTCTTTTTTCTCCGAAACCTCAAAAAAAACTGACAAATTGCAATTCCTTTACTCTCTCTCCTTCCTCGCTGTAAACCAGGCTGAGCTCGCCGTCGCCAACGTCTCACGGCGCGAGCTCGTGGAGAGGCTCGACACGAAACACAAGGAGCTTGTTGATAAAAACACCACCGTTCAGTCGTACCTCGAGAAAGTCGTAAGCGCGAGCGAGGACCGTTCGCGGGTGGAGGGCCAACTCCGCGAAGCGAGCGGCAAGTGCGCCGCCTTCGACGCCGCGAAGGCGCGGATGGAACAAGAAGCCGTGCTTCTGCAGCAGCACAATGAGTGGCTACGGTCCGAACTTACCCGGAAATCCGAGGAACTGCTCACGTCTCGCAAAAATAACAGCGCTGAGTTGCTAATCGGGGCGAACGCGCTGGAAGCGGCGGAAAGAGAAGCCGCCCAAGCGCAACGCGAGCTCGTGTTGGCCAAGGAAAGCGCTGTGACACATGAAGCTGCGTCTACGAAACGAGCGCATGAGCTGCGAGCCGCCCGTGAAGCCGCCGCCGCCGCGGAGGCGCACTTCGAGCAGGAACTCGCCACGTCGAGGCGCCTTGCGGAGCTGTACAAAAAACAAGCGGATGGGCGAGGGGCAAAAACCGAAGAGTTGGAAGGCGTGCTTCAATCTCTCCGGGATCACCTTGTCGAGCTCAAAGCTGAGCACGCCGGGGCGCTCGGTGATCAAAAGCGCTTAAGGCAAAACGCGGAGACCGCGCTTGTGGAGGCCAAGCTCAACTTTGACGGGCGACTCGCCGCCGCCGCGGCGGGTGCCGAAAACGCGGCACCGTCCCCCGCGCTTCCTTTAGCGACCCTGAACGACGACATCTCAAAAGGCCCCGCCGCCGCGTCCGGGCGCGTCGGCGGTGCGCTGCTTCAAATGCAGCTCCTTGACTCATCCGCCGCGGCGCTGCGAAAGGAAAACCTCACCATGACTGAGCTGTATACGAAATACGCGGAAGCCGCCGATGCGTGGCGAGGGGAGTGCTTCGAGCGCCGGCGGTTACAAAGCACCGTGGACGGGATGATCGGCGAGCTTGAACAACGCGCGCCGATGTTAGCTGAGCAGAGGGATGAGTACGAGCGGTCGGTGAAAGCGCACGCGCAAATGCGCGCCCGGCTGGAGAAAACAACCGTGGAAGTCAGAAGGATGGAGGCGGATACGAAAACCGCCATCGCGGATTGCAAGCGCAAAGACCGTGAGGTTGTTTCCCTGCAAGCGCAGAGCGCCGACTTGTCAAGGCAAGTCAAGCTGCTGCTCCACGAAGTCACCGAGCTGAAACACCCCGGGACCGCGGGCCCGTCCCCTGGTGCGGTGTTCAACACGCACGACGCCTCCTCAGTGGTGACCGCCACGCTTGTCGATTTCAAAAACATCAACGAGCTCCATGAGCAAAACAAGCGACAGCTGGGGGTGATCCGCGCTCTTTCCCTGGACGCGGAGGAAAACGGTGCGCGGTTGAAAGAACAGTACCAAGCCGAGGTGGATTCCATTAAAAAGCAAGCCAACGACGCCCTCACTGATCTGGAAAACAGGAAAAACAAAACGCAAACCATGGTGGAAGCTATCGTGCGCCAGCGGGATATGTACAAGGCGCTGTACGCGGGGGGGGGCGGTGCGAGCGGCCACGCCATCGCCGACGCCGACGCTGCGGCGCTTTCGCTCGCGGCGGCGGCGAGCGCCAGTCTGGGCGGGTCCTCGCTCGGCGGCGGTTCTGGAAACTCGGGGGCCGCGCACCTCACCCTCGTTAACGCCGAGCTCACGGCGCAGCTCGCGAAGATAAAGGAAGAGTCAGGCGCGACCCTGGACGTGATGCGCGCGCAGTCGGACGAGCACCGCGCGACCGCCGCTGCGGCGCGCGCAGAAGCGTCCACGGCGCTCTCGAGAGCCGAGTTTGAAGCCCAGCGGTTCGCGTCGCTGAGCGAGTCCAGTGAGACCCTGAGACGCGACATCGCGGCTTTGGTGGACAAGAATACGAACGCACAAAGGCAAGTCGCGTCGCACGAAGCCAGTTTAAGGACGCAAGCTGCGCGTTTGGACGCGGCGGAGGACCGCGCCGCCGCCGCGGAGAGCGCCGCGCGCAGAGCCGAGTTGGAACGGTTCGTGTTAGCGGAGGCTGAATCGCGCGCCGCGGAAAAGGCGGCGCGGGCCATGAGCGACAAAGCCAAACTCGAGGTCGCGCGGGATGCCGCTTTGGCGGTGAAGACCGCAAGGGAAGAAGAGCTTGGCCGGGAACGCGAACGGCTGGCAACGGAGGTCGCGCGCCTGCAGAAGGAGTGGGCGCTGAGTCGCGGCGAGGTGGAAACCGAACGCGACCGTTTGCGAGACGCCAACGCCGCGAAGGACGCGGTTGCGGAAAAGGCGAGCCTGAGAGCGACCGAGGACGAAACGCGGGCCACGAAGCTCCGGGAGGACCGCGCTGATGCGGAGCAACGCGCGCAAGTCGCGGAAGCGAAGGTTGTTTTACTGGAGCAACAGGTCACGAAAGCCGAGGAGCGGTTGCGGGCGGCAACGTACGCGCGCGTCGCAAGTCACTCCGTGTCCGCCGCCGCGGAAGCCGCCGGCGTGGTGGCTGGCGCGTTAGCCTCAGACGGCTCGCCTGTGGAGACGCCAAGAGAGATGGAGCTCCTCGCAGCTGCGGTGAGGGCTGGCGAGGACGCCGCAGCCGCGAAGGAAGCTGCCGCCGCCGCGAACGCGCACGTCGCGCACTACCGCGCAATCGCCGAGGCGAACGACGCGACGGTAAAGGAAATGCAGGGCGCGTTCGACGCGCTGCGCGCCGAAACATCCGGGGTTTCCGAAAAACACAAAGCCGAATTGGCATCGGCGCTTATAAAGGCGGAGGCGGCGGAGCAAAGTGCTTCTGAAAAGTGGCAGAAAAGAGCGGAACAAGCGGAGGCGAGGGCTTCTTTGGTGGCCGCGGCGGAGGCGACCGCCGCGGCGGCGACGGCGGCGCTAACGGCGGCCGAGGCTCAAAAAACAGATTTCGAGTCAAGAGTCGCCGCGCTGTTAAGCGACGTGGAGGCTCACCGGTTACAGATGCGCAGCGCGCAGCAGATGTACGAACAAGAGGTGGTGGCGCACGCGAGTGATATCACTCGTTTAGCACAGGAAGAGCTGAGGCGCGTTGAGGACGCCAAGACCTTGGCGGCGACGCGGCAAAAGGCGAAGGAATCTTTTGACGCGCTCGGCGACGCCGAGCGCCGGTTCGCGGATGACCTGGGCGTCGCTGAGAAAGCGCGTCGCGAATCGGAGGCGAAAGCCGTTGGGCTTTCATCCCAGAACACCATTTTGCTGCAACAGCTCGAGGATGCGCAGCGCGTGGTTGGCGGCGTCACAGGCGGCGGCTCCGAGGATGGCAACTCCAAGCTGCACGAGGTGGTGGCGTACCTGCGCAACGAAAAGGAAGCGGCGCTTGGTCAGTTGGAAGTTTTGAGCCTCGAGGTTTCGCGGTGGCGTCGCGCGGCGGAGACCGGCAGGGCGGAGGGGGAGCAGTGTCGCGAGCGAATTCACGACCTCGAGTCCAGGGTGGGGAAAACCGCGTCCGAGGGGGATACGAAAATCGCCGCCCTGAAGGCGAAAATAGAACACCTCAACGTGGTGAGCGAAAGCAACGCGTCCTTGCGAGTGGAGCTGGCCACCGCGGTGGGTTCAATCGCGGAGGCGAAAGCCGCGGCGAGCGCGGCGGCGGCAGCGGAGGAGCGCGCGCGCAAGGCGACGGCGGCGGCGACTGCGCTTGCGGACGGCGCGGCTGGGGAGATCGATTTGCTGAAGCAAGACGCCGCGAGGTGGGAAGCGCGGACCACGCAGCTGCTCGAGAAGTATGGCCAGGTGGACGTGGCGGAGTACGAGCGCGTTACCGCGGCGCTTGCGGTGGCGACGGCGAGCACGGCCGCGGCAATCGCGTCTACCAAAACAGAGGCTGAGAAATTCGAGGAAGCGGCGAAAACCGCGACGACCGAGCTTGACCAAATCAAAGCCAAGGCTGAGAAATCCGCGTCGCAGCTCGAGATTGCGAAGAAACACTTAAAGGCGTACAACCCTGATGGGTTGTCCGTGGTGAAGTGGAGAGAAGCGCAGGCGGGAATAAAAAAAGACGCAGAAGCCGCGGCGCTCGCCGCGGGGAAGTGGGCGGAGGAAAAAACGGCGCTGGAGTTGAGTTTTAGTTTGCAGTTGCAGGAGGCAACCGCGGCGGCTGCGGCGGCGGCGGCTGCGTCAACGCCTTCCGGCATGGAGGTGGACGCCCACCCGGCTATGCCCGCGGAGTGGGAGAAGGAAAAGGCTGAGTTGGAGGCGCGGCTCGCCGCCGCGGTGGAGGCGGCGACCGCGCCAACCGCGGCGGGCGACGCCGAGGACCCGAACTCCGCGGAGATGGTGGCAAAGCTCCGCGGCGTGGCGCAGAAGAAAGCACAGGCGGTGACGAAGCTGACGCAGCAGCTCGTGACGCAGAAAGCGCTTCTGGATGAAGCGTTGGCGGAGAAGGAGAAGGCGGTTGTGGAGCGGGACGCCGCAGTGGCACGAGCGGCGGCGCTTGAGGCGAAAAAAAGAGCGGATGCGGTTGTCGCGACGCCGCCCGTCGCGGTTGTCGAGGCGACTCCTGCGAAAAAGGACGAACCCGTGGCGACGGCTGCGCCTACTCCGGCTGTGCCTACTCCGGCCGCCGCGGAGGCTACCGCGATGGACGCCGCGAACGAACCCAGTGGGTCGACCCCCCCCGCCGCTGCCGCTGCTGCTGCCGCGCCCGTGTCCCCGAAGATGACCAAGAATGAGAAGAAGAAAGCGCTGATGGAGCAACGGAAAGTGAAGGTCGCGGAGGCGAAAGCCACGGGGTTGGCGAAGAAAAAGGCGGAGGACGACGCCGCGGCGGCGAGGAAAGCGGCGCAGGACTTGGAGCTCGCAAAGAAGAAGGCGGAGAAGGAAACAACCGACGCGGCTGCCGCAAAGGCCAAGGCTGAGGGTGAGGCTGCTGCGAAGGCTGAGTCTGAGACCAAGGCTGATGAGGCCAAGGCTGACGCGGAGGCCAAAGCTAAGGCTGATACCGAGGCCAAGGCCAAGGCTGATGCCGAGACCGAGACCGCGGCTGAAACCGAGGCTACTACGTCCGAGCCCGAACCCCGCCCGGTGCCGCCGGTTGTCGTCGCCAATCCGTTCGCCACCGTGGCGTCCGGGTCCGCGAACCCGTTCGGAGGGCTGGCTAGTTCGCAAGGTTTGAACCCGTTCGGGGTTGCGGCATCCGGGGTGTCCAAACTGTTCGGCACCGTCTCCCCCGCCGCGTCGCCGTTCGCCGCGTTCGCGCAACAACCCAAACCCAAAACGGACGAGGAACTGGCGGATTCGTTTCTCTTCGACGACGCGGAGGGGTTTGAAACGGGCGAGGCTTTGGCGGAGGCGGCGGAGACTAAAAAACCGGAAGACAAAGGAAAGGAACCCACTCCCGACAAAGGAAAAGAACCCGTGGTGGAGGCGCCGGTGGCACCGAGTACCATCGCGCAAGCCGCGAAATCCGCGGCGGTCGCGGCGGAGCGAGCCTCGCTGGCGGCGAAAATCGCGGAACTCGAGTCGGCGAAGAAGGCGTTACCCACGCCCCGAACGTCGCTTGGAACGGGCCCGCTTGCCGAGGGGGAAAGAACCGTGGCACAAACCGCGGAAGTCGCAAGAAAGGCCGAGAACGTGGCACGCCAGAAAGCCGAGCTCCAGGCCAAGATTGACGCCCTGGAAGCGGCGAAGAAGGCGGCGACCGGCTCGGGGAGCGCCGCTTCGGGCAGCACGCCGCCGAAGCCTTCGGGGCAAACGCCTGTTAAGAAAACAACCGCCGAACTGCTCGCGGATAAAAAGCGCGAGACGATGTTGCGGCAGCAGAAAGCCACGAAGGCAAAGGCGGACATCGAAAAGGCGATTGCTGAGAAGCATGCGGAGCTTGAGGCAATGCGCCAAATGGTCGCGGGGGCATCTAGCACGCCGGGAGGCAAGCGCAAGGCGGCAGATAGCGGTGAACAGACTCCGGCGAAACAGTTGCGAGCGGCGGCGCCTACTTTCACGCCGGGCGTGAGCGGCGCGGGCGGCGCGGCGGCGACGCAATCGGAGGCGCAGAAATCGCCCGGGCGCGGCGGTCGAGGCGGGCGCGGGGGAAGAGGCGGGCGCGGCCGAGGCGACGGCGACACCGAGGGCGGCGGCGGCAACTCCTTCTCCGCGTTGGGCGACGGCGCCGAGTGA
>Ga0222648_1000673_pt1 | contig 14336 bp, 16 predicted proteins | sample AntAcemetagen335_FD_181021 | JGI IMG/M metagenome (GOLD analysis project Ga0222648, IMG submission 181021) | Saline water microbial communities from Ace Lake, Antarctica - #335 | ecosystem: Environmental > Aquatic > Non-marine Saline and Alkaline > Saline | place: Antarctica: Ace Lake... | reverse complement strand
AAATTCGAGTGCGAATCGATTCGGAACACTTTGCCGGGTCATTGACATATGGCGAAATACTCATTCCTGGTCGGTCCTCCCGCGAAATACTTATCTCCTGTTACATCTGCCACCCGTACATGGCGAATGATGGGGTGAGCGGGATGTTGCTCACTGCATTTCTTGCCCGTCACATTTCAAACCTCACGGAGCGCAACTGGAGTTATCGCATTGTCTTTGTCCCCGAAACTATTGGCGCAATTACTTACCTCCATGAAAATAGAGAGGCCATGGTTGCTGTTGAGGCCGGTCTAGAAATTACGACGGTGGGCGGGCCAGGTGGATTTGGATATAAAAAAACCTGGGATGACGCCCACTGGCTTAACGACATAGTCGAAGAGATTTTTGTCGGTCATGAGATTCCCTATAAGGAATACCCCTTTGACATCCACGGAGCAGACGAGAGGCAGTTTTCTTCGCAAGCTTTCCGAATAAACGTGGGCACAATTTGCCAGGACCGCTACCACGAGTATCCCGAGTATCACAGTTCCGCGGACAATCTGGAGCTAGTTACTGCGGGAAACATCGCGGCGAGCTTGGATATTTACCGTGACGTCGTCAGCTCCCTAGAGCAACTCGAGTTCTTTGTAAACAAGGAGCCCAATGGGGAGGTCATGTTGTCAAAGCACAACCTCTACCGAGCAATGGGCGGCTCCATCAGGCCAAAGGAGGGAGAAAAATCGGAACTGCAACTAATTTTGTGGCTTCTATTTTACCTCGATGGGCATATGCCTCTCAGCAAAGTTGCCCGCAAATTGCAGGTTCCCGAAGATACCCTGCGACCCGTTGTGGATAGCTTGGTGGCCCTCCACCTGGTGGAGCGGGTTTAGCATGAAAATTCTGCTCATATCTGGCACCCACAATCGTCACTTGTATTTCTTCCACCAACTACTTGGGATTGACGCGGAATTTTCCGCTATCGTGATGCAACGCGAGAACCAGCTGCCTCTGGTCCCGCCAAATCTCTTGGCCCGGGACCAAAAGCTATTTGCTCATCACTTCGAGGCTCGGTTTACCGTTGAGAACGCCCGCTTTGGCGCTCCGTCTCCTGAGGAAACCTTTGCTGGAATCCCCCAATATTTTTGTGAGCCTCACACACTAAACACCGCTGAAGCAGCCCAATTTGTGGCTACACAGCAGCCAGACCTGGCTGTTGTTTTTGGTCCTGATCTGTTGAAGCCGCCTCTATTTGACGCCTTGCCCGCTACAACCATCAACCTCCACCTGGGGCTCTCCCCCTGGTATCGCGGAGCAGCAACCCTCTTTTGGCCTTTTTACTTCCTCGAACCAAACTTTGCTGGCGCTACCTTCCACGAATTAACCGCAAATCCGGACGCGGGAAACCTACTTCATCAGTCTGTTCCCGCTCTTTCTTCTGGTGACGGCATCCACGACGTCGGCGCAAAAACAGTCGAGGCTGCAACAGCAGACTTCGTCGCCATCGCGAAGCGCATTGTTGCAGGCGAGAAATTCCCTCTGGTGCCGCAAAGAGGTCAAGGCAAACTCTTTTCCCGGTTCGACTTCCGAGCGTCCCACCTTCGAATGATCTACGAAATCTTCAACGACGACATTGTCGACGGATTTCTAGCCGGCGATCTGTCCGCTAGGGAACCCAAGCTGCACCGAGCGCTTTAGCCTTCTTGGTCAGGCCCTCAGCTCCGCGCAAAAGGCAGTCGAGACCGAATGCGCCAGAGCGTAATCCAGTCGAACCAGCTACGCAGCAGCGCTAGCCGACATTGCAATCGCGACCTAAGGTTAAGTGTGAAGACTCTGTCAGACGTTGCGAACGCCGCGGGAGTTTCCAAGTCAACAGCCTCTCGGGCTTTGTCCGGTAGAGGGTCAGTGTCGGAAGAAACGACCAAGAAGGTCGCTCACGCAGCTGAGAAACTCGGTTTCGTTCCTTCCAGCGCCGCCGAGAGTCTCGCCACCGGGCGTTCGCGGAACATCGCCGTGGTCACACCCTTTATCAACCGTTGGTTTTACAGCGAAGTCATCGATGGAGTTGAGTCTGCACTGATTGGCGCAGGCTATGACCTCACGCTGTATCGACTGACCGACAACGCAGAGCAACGAAAAAGTCTGTTCGACTACTTCCTCGTTCGAAAAGGGGTTGACGCCGTCATCGCGCTCACCCTTTTTATTAGCGATGACGAAGTCCGTAAGCTTCGCCAGTTGGGAAAACCGATTGTGGGAATCGGGGGTCTCATCCCCAACGTTCCCACCTTCTCCATCGATGACGTCGCCACTGCCCGACGCGCAACGGAACACCTGATCGAACTCGGACACCAGCAGATTACTCATATCGGTGGGGATCAGGTTCGTCAACTCGACTTCGAGGTGCACTCCAACCGTCTGATTGGCTTTCGGCAGGCCCTCACCTCCGCTCACCTGTCTCATGACGCTGACTTCTATGCCGATGATTTTGATATTCAAGGCGGCTACCGCAGTGCCCTGAAGGCTCTGAAATCGCCACAGGGCCGCCCCACAGGGGTTGTGGCGGGGTCAGATGAGATCGCCTTGGGTGTGTTGATGGCAGCGAGAGAGTTAGGCCTGCGCGTGCCCGAAGACCTTTCCATCATCGGGATTGATGGACACCCTCTCGGGGAAACCTTTGGAATCACCACCATGAATCAGCACCCTGCAACCCAGGGCGCCATGGCGGTCTCCCAAGCGTTGGCTCAGCTAGGCGGTGGTTGGGACGAGAGCGATGACGCCCACCTAGAACTTCAGGTCGACCTCAAAGTGAGGGGCTCGACGGCTCCCCCACCCTCCGGCCCTATGGCCTAGGTTGAATCACATGAAAACGGCACTCATTCTGGGGGTAACAGGCCAAACCGGGGCATACCTCTCCGGCCAACTCTTGGCCAACGGCTACAAAGTTGTGGGGAGCTCCAGAGATTGGTCAGAATCAAACTCCTGGAGGCTCAAAAAGCGTGGAGTCCTCGAATCCATACAAGGTGTTTCGCTATCCCTTCACGACCACACGTCCCTCGCGGGGTTGCTTGACTCGGTCGCGCCGGATGAGATCTATTATTTGGCCGGACCCAGCAGCGTCGCTGCTTCGTTCCGAGAGCCCACAGTATCCATGTCGGAAATATTCGATCCAGTCGTGAACATTCTCGAGTTACTGAAGCAACGATCTTCGAAAGCGACTTTCGTCAACGCTGCGAGCACTGATTGTTTCGGGGACCAGAGCGGAACCGTCTTGAACGAAACCTCTCGTATGCAACCCCTCAGTCCCTATGGAATTTCTAAAACCGCAACTTTTTGGGCTACTCAAAATTATCGCGAAGCATTTGGCGTCCCTGCCAGGAATGCGATTCTCACCAATCACGAATCTCCCCTGCGGGGGCCGGCATTCGTTACTCAGAAGATAATTTCTGGCTTGCGCGATATCTCCCTGGGGAAAAAGAGAACGATTGCTTTGGGCAACACCAGCATTGGCCGGGATTGGTTGTGGGCGGATGATGTTGCGCATGCCCTGTCGCTCATCGGAGCCGCTTCCGAATCGAATGACTTCGTCGTCGCCTCCGGCACAACATCAACACTGGATGACTTCACACGACTGGCCTGCGCTGAGTTTGGCCTTGACCCCGGAGTTGTCTTGACTCATGACCCCTCACTGGTCAGACCACGAGAAATTCAGTCCGTCCAGCTGGACCCTTCGCACATTAACAAGGACCTTCGCTGGACACCCTTGGTGGACTTCCCCGAATTGGTCTCCAGGCTTGTTCGAAACGAACCCTAGACGAAGCACGTTAACGTAGTGTGGCGCCCAACAAGGTGAGCGCCACAGCAACGTGAAAAGAGTTACTACTTGAGGGTGACGGTTGCGCCAGCCTCTTCGAGAACTGCTTTTGCCTTTTCGGCGGTCTCCTTGTTTGCACCCTCGATGACAACACCGGGAGCACCATCAACGAGTGCCTTTGCTTCACCGAGACCGAGGCTGGTGAGAGAGCGCACCTCCTTGATGACCTGGATTTTCTTTTCGCCTGCTGCTTCGAGGACGACGTCAAACGAGTCCTTCTCTTCTTCAGCTGCAGCGTCGCCGCCACCTGCTGCGGGAGCAGCGGCAGCTGCCACGGGGGCGGCTGCGGTTACTTCAAATACTTCTTCGAACTTCTTGACGAAGTCAGTGAGTTCAATCAAGGAAAGTTCCTTGAAGCCATCAATGAGCTGGTCAGTTGAGAGCTTGGCCATTTTTTCTCCTATAGTTTTCTGTGGTCTGTGGGCCTGGAAGCGTTAGCTTCCCGACTCCTGCTTCTGGCGAAGAGCTTCGATAGATCGAACGGCTCCTGCCAGAGGGGCATTGAACATGTATGCGGCACCAAACAGCGAAGCCTTGAAGGCACCTGCGAGCTTCGCGAGCAGGACCTCTCTGGTTTCGAGGTTTGCCAGCTGCATAACTTCTTCTGGGGAAATGGGGTTGCCATCGAAATAGCCGCCCTTGATCACCAGTTGTGGGTTGTCCTTGGCAAAGTCACGCAAGCTCTTGGCAACAGTCACGGCATCGCCGTGAATGAAAGCCAGAGCGGAGGGGCCAACGAGTAAGCCATCGAATGCATCGATGCCTGCCTCTTTGGCCGCAATCCTTGTCAACGTGTTCTTCACCACGGCATAGGTAGCGTCAGCCTGGATACCCCGACGCAGCGTTTTCAGCTGCGTGACGCTCAGACCGCGATACTCAGTCAGCACAATGGCCGATGACGAACGGAAATATTCCGTTAGTTCAGCGACCGCTGCTTCCTTGTTCGCCATGGTGCTCCTTTTGTATGACGTAATGAATGCCGGAGACCGAGGCATGAAAAAAGCTCCGGCGCTGGCGCACGGAGCTTGGAGAACTGGAACCAGTTGTCTTCACTGTCATACACCTGCGCGGGCCCCCAGGAATCGCTTCCTGGTGCTTCGAGGGCGGCAGTTTCGTGCTGCCCTAAAACCAGCGGTCTTTGGCATCCCTTATTCTAGCGAAAACACCAAAAAAGACCTAATGAGAACGTCAAAGCCCAAACCAGCGAGCTCCCCGCTCGGGGAATAGGTTCTAGATCCGAATCGACAACCATTTTTCTCCAGAAGAAGCAAAATGCTCCCTGCTCTCAGAGAATTTCTTGAACTCATCCGTGCAACCCGTGACAATCTCATCGTGAAGCTCAGCGAAAATGATTGGAATATCTCTCAAGGCCTGCGAATTCTCTTGAAACAGCTCAAATTCTCCGCCTTCAATATCCAACTTTAACAAACCTATTTCGTTGTTCCCGCCGAGCGAATCTAAACTTATCGCCGGAACGGAATGTAAGAATTTTCCTTTTTCTTGCGAATCGGACACAATCGAGAAGCCCCATTCTCCGGTCCCTCGGTCCCTCAAAATTGCAGATTCTCTTGTGCCGGCGACAATGGCCCCCTCTACCAGCGTGATCATTGGCCAACCCTTGATGTTCGAGCGAAGTACCTCCAAATTCTCAGACGATGGCTCAACAGTAAGAACCCGGGCGCCTGGAAACATGGCGCTCAATGCAATTGCGGCGGTGCCGATGTAGCCTCCCCCGTCAACTATCACCCCGTCGTAATCTGGCTCCAGATAGTCGGCGAGAACGGAAAACTCGCCACCGAGTGAGGTGAGCGCCACCTCTATATCGGTAGTTCCCTTTCTCACCACAATGCCCCTAAACTCGCCCACAGAAATCTGAAGGGTGTGGCCTTTTCGCGTAATGCAAAGCCGGAGGTATGCCCAGAAACCAAGGGCCAACAACAGTCGCGCCTGCTTGCGAGCGCGCACGAATGGCTTTTTCAGCAGAAAATCCAACATATGGCGCCATAGCGCCGGATAGCTGTATTGGCGGCGGGCACGAGTCATAGTGGTCTTCTTTCCTTCGGAAGCCCAACACTACAGCTCTATCTTTCTCCCTCCATTCTTCGGGATCGTTACGGTAAACACTGTTTTGCCAGGCTTGGAGATCAGTGACACTTTCCCGCCGTGCGCTTTGACGATGGTTTCTACGATGGATAACCCAAGACCGGTGCTTCCCGAGGTGCGGGCGCGGGAAGAGTCACCCCGCGCAAATCTCTGAAAAAGCCTCTTGCGTGACTCTGGGGGAATTCCTGGGCCTGAATCTTGAACGTGGAGCTTGGTCGATCGTGAATCTTGCACCAAGCGGGCTTCCACGGATGTCCCTGCCGGTGTATGAACGCGTGCGTTGGCAAGAAGGTTCGCCACCACTTGGTGAAGGCTTTGTGCGTCCCCCTCGACCATTACAGCCTCTTCCACACCCTGAGCGCCCCAGTCGTGGTCAGGGCTTGTTACATAAGCATCGGAGAGGGCGTCCCGGACAATCTGGGCGAGATCAACGGGTTTCTTCTCAAGCTGACCGCTTTCGTCGAGGCGCGCGAGGAGAAGCAGGTCTTCCACGAGTGAGGTCATTCGAATCGATTCAGACTCGATGCGATCCAGTCCTTGTTGCAGATCTGATGCCAGCGCCCCACCTGCTTTTTTGGTCAGCTCCGCATATCCCCGAATCGCGGCGAGCGGTGTTCGAAGTTCGTGTGAGGCATCAGCAACAAACCGACGCATTTTCTCTTCACTCTCGAATCGAGATTTGAAGGCGTCGTCGACGTGGTCGAGCATGAGGTTCAACGCCGCTCCCACTTGGCCCACTTCACTGTCATCAGTGGCATATTTTGGGGGCACACGGAGCCCCAGGCGGACCTCACCCCTATCCAGAGGTTGCTTGGTCACAGCGGATGCTGTTTCGCGGATTCGATCTAGCGGCTTCAGGGCAAACCGGACGAGCCATGCCCCAATCGTTGCCCCCAACGCAATCACGACGCTCACCACCACAATAATGATGAGGTTGAGTCGCGCGAGAGCTCTTCGGATATCGCTAAGCGGCAAACCCACCACTATTTGCGCGCCATCGATTTGGGCGACGGGGAGAGCCCGGTACTCGCCTTCTCCATCCATCAAATTGACGAAGACCGGTGTTCTCAGCTGCCAGTCAATGGAGCGCAAACCACCCACTTGATGGCTTTCCAAGACTTGAAGCTGTCCATCAGCATCGATGTAGGCACCCGATACTTCGGTTCCGTTGATGATGGCAACCACTGTCCCCACGTCAAACCCCGGGCGGTTCAGGGGGACCGTGTCGGGCTGCTGCAGGCTTACACCGACCCGTCGGGCCGTATCCACGAGCTCTTCGTCGAGGCCTTCAATGAGTGTTCGCCCCACCGCAACAGAGCTTGCAATTCCAATCACTATGCTGGCAAGCGCCACCAACCCCACGCCTCCGGTGACAAATTGTCGCCGGAGTGAATTGGGGTTTTGACGCTTCCGACCAGGAAGCGTGATGGACGCGGTGGGCATTTATTCTGCCGGCTTGATGATGTATCCAACACCCCGAACGGTGTGAATCAAGGGAGGCCCTAGGACATCAATTTTCTTACGCAGGTAGGAAATGTAGATTTCGACAATGCTGGCTTTCCCGCCAAAGTCGTAGTCCCACACCCGGTCAAGAATATTGGCCTTGGATAGCACCCGCTTGGGATTTCTCATCAGGTAGCGCAGAAGTTCGAACTCCGTACTGGTGAGCTCAATGCTTTTCCCGGCCCTGGTCACTTCATACGAGTCCTCGTTCAGGACTAAGTCCCCCACCTGAAGCTCGGCTTCATCGGCGTCGGAGTGACCTTTTCCTGCACGACGTAAAATTCCTCGAAGCCTGGCAACCAGTTCTTCAAGACTGAAGGGTTTGGTGACGTAGTCATCGCCACCAGCCGTTAAGCCCGCTACGCGGTCATCGACCGCGTCTTTGGCGGTGAGGAAAAGCACGGGCAAGCCGTGGTGGGTCGTGCGCAGAGACTTCATGAGAGTTAGTCCGTCGCCATCAGGCAACATAATGTCCAGTACGGCAATATCGGGGTTGAACTTTTTCGCCCCTTCCAATGCTTCTTTCACGCTGTGGGCAGTAACAACATCCCAGCCTTCGTAGCGCAGGGACATCGCCACGAGATCAGCGAGGCTTTCTTCGTCATCGACCACGAGCGCTCGCATGGGGGAGCCATCCGCGTGGTGGAGCTTGTGAGACTCGGTTTCTGCACTTCGGTATTCGTTCATCTCCCCAGTGTCCTCCTCTTTCCTAAGAAAAACTATGAAAAAGCTATGAATTTACCTTGGATGAGCCAGAAAGGACCTTTTCTCGCACAAAATCGTCTTCCCACGTGTCTCCCACGAGAAACCTCCTTGTCCCTACCTGCGCAAAGCCTTGGCGAGCATAGAACGCGTTCGCCCGCGCATTCTGCCGGTTTACTCCCAGCCACACCGATTCGCGCCCCCGCGACATTGCGTCCTGAATCGCAGCTTTCATCAGCTCGTGGGCTACCGCACTCCCGTGATACTCGGCGGTGACATAAATTTTGGAGATTTCCGATGTGGGTCGCATCAACACAACGGCTGCGATATCCGCCTCCCCAGAGTCACCATCGTGGGAGAGGAGATACCCACAGGCCTTGGTACCAGCCATTGCCAGCCATGCGCGATAGGACACATCTGCCAGGTAGCGGTCAAAGGCTTCCGGGGATAGCTCGGTGGCACAAAACTCGGCGATGTTCTCCGGTGTGGTGCTCGGAGGACAGGCGAGGGGAAACGTGAGTGTGGCTACGAATGACAGAAGGTGAGCATCCGAGGGGGTCGCCCTGCGGATGCTCACCTGCGACATGGCTTAGAGGGCGCTGACGTCCAAAGGAATGCCGGGACCAAACGTGGTCGACATGGCAGCTTTCTGGATGTAGCGACCCTTGGATGCGGAGGGCTTCAGGCGCTGGATCTCGTCAAAGGCTGTGGTGAAGTTCTCCAACAGCTGGTCTTCCGAGAAGCTCGCCTTGCCGATCACGAAGTGCATGTTGGCGTGCTTATCGAGCTTGAACTCGATTTTTCCGCCCTTGATGTCGGCAACGGCCTTGCCCACATCGGGCGTGACAGTTCCAGTCTTGGGGTTTGGCATTAGTCCACGCGGACCCAGGACCTTACCCAGACCACCCACCTTGCCCATGAGCTCTGGCGTGGAAACGGCTGAGTCGAAGTTGGTGTAACCACCAGCAACCTTTTCGATGAGCTCGTCGCCACCCACTTCGTCTGCACCCGCTGCGAGCGCAGCTTCTGCGGCGGCACCGGTGGCGAACACGAGGACGCGGGCGGTCTTGCCGGTTCCGTGAGGAAGGCTGACCGTTCCACGAACAAGCTGATCTGCTTTGCGCTGGTCAACGCCAAGCTTCAGCGCCACCTCAACGGTGGAGTCAAACTTTGACGAGGTCGTTTTCTTGGCCAAGGCGACTGCCTCGCCTGCTTGGTAAAAGTGGCCGTCGGTGAGCAGGGCTTTTGCTGCTGCGTAGGCCTTAGATTTTGATGCCATGGTGATATCTCCCACTGTGAGGTCGCGGTAGGTGAGCGTGGCACGCTCTCCCGCTAGAAAAAGGTGTGTTAGCCGACGGTGATGCCCATGGAGCGGGCGGTACCGGCGATAATTTTCGAGGCTGCCTCGATGTCGTTGGCGTTCAAATCGGACTGCTTCTGCTCGGCAATCTGACGCACCTGTTCGGGCGTAATGTTCGCAACCTTGTCGGTGTGAGGAGTTCCTGAACCCTTCTTCACGCCGGCTGCCTTCTTGATGAGCTCCGCTGCGGGCGGGGTCTTCAAAATGAAGGTAAAGGAGCGGTCTTCATAGACCGAGATCTCCACGGGAACAACGTTTCCGCGCTGAGATTCTGTCGCCTGGTTGTAGGAATTACAGAATTCCATAATGTTGACACCGTGCTGACCCAGTGCTGGACCCACGGGGGGTGCAGGATTGGCCGCGCCGGCTTGAATTTGGAGCTTGATTAAGCCCACAACTTTCTTAGCCATACTTTTCCTTTTCTCTCGAGCACAACATCTGTTGTGCGCTCCCGCACGCCCGGCACATCCGAGCAGCGGTGGTGTGTGTTAGAGCTTGGTGACCTGGTCGAACCCAAGCTCGACTGGTGTTTCCCGCTCGAAGAGCGACACCAGCACCGTGAGCTTACCGCTCTCGGGCTTGATTTCGCTAATAGTTCCGGGAAGACCCGCAAAGGATCCTTCCTTGATCGTGATGGTTTCACCCACCTCGAAGTCAACTTCGGCGGGAAGCATTCTCGAGACCCCGCCACCAACGGACACGCCTCCGCCTTTGAGCGGTGAAACATCAGCGATAGCGACAGTTGATTTCAACATGTCGAAAGCTTCAGAAAAACGCAACGGAGTGGGGTTGTGAGCGTTTCCGACGAAGCCGGTGACGCCTGGGGTGTGACGTACCGCTGACCAGCTGTCTTCATTCAGGTCCAAACGGACCAGAACGTAGCTGGGGATGCGCACACGGGTGACCAGTTTGCGCTGACCGCTCTTGATTTCCACGACATCTTCCATGGGAACCTGAACTTCGAAGACGTACTCTTCCATGCCGAGCGAGGTCCGGCGGTTTTCGATGTTCTGCTTCACGCGCTTTTCAAAACCCGCGTAGGAGTGAACGACATACCACTTGCCAGGCTTGCGGCTCAGTTCCGTGCGGAATTCTGCATAGGGGTCTTCGTCCTCTTCGGCAGCAGAATCTGACTCATCGCTGGTGGCCGCAACGGAAGCATCTGCTTCAGCAGAAGAGTCGATGTCGAGGGCGTCCTCCACCACAGCGTCAGCTTCGGCGTCGGGGGACCCTTCAACGGCCTCGAGAGCTTCCTCGAGGTTGAGCGCTTCGTCATCAACGATATGCATCGCAGCGGACTCTGCAGCTTCGGCAGAGTTCTCTTGCTCGGCCAGAGGCATACCTTCTTGTGCTTCGTCTTCCTCAGAGGACTGTTCCGCAGCGGTCGCAAGATCGATGTCTTGGGCCTTGTCTTCCATCACTTTTTCTCTCTTCTTTTCTTAGCCAAACAGGCTTCGGCCATCACCGAAGACCCAGGACACTCCCCAACCGAAGAAGAGGTCCAAAACGGATACAAACGCCATCATGATGAGGACGAAAACCAACACCACGACGGTGTAATTAACAAGTTCTTTCCTTGTGGGAGTGACAACCTTGCCCAACTCGTCGAGAACTTGGCGCAGGAACAGAACCAACCGGCCCCAGGGGCTGCGGCCTGCTTTGCCTTCGCGCTGAGCTTTCTCGACGACGTCCTTTGCGGAGTCATCACCAGCATTTTTCGCCACGATATTCCTTGCTTTCCCACTTCGGTTCATCTTCACTGCGGCGCAATGAAGTCGCAGGGCGGACAGGACTCGAACCTGCAACCTGCGGTTTTGGAGACCGCTGCTCTACCAATTGAGCCACCGCCCTAGGTCATGAAACCTGGCATCCACTCCTGCCAGGCAACCCCACTACAGCGATCTCCAGGCACAGCAAAGCATGGCAGATTTCAACCACCGTTTATCAGTCTATGGCGCGCGGTGGACCTTTGGCAACGAGGTGCAAGGAATCAGCGAGGGCTGTGTACCCTAAAGGCGTGAACGCTTCCCCCAGAGGTATCTCCCACAAAATCCTTGCCATCGCGGAATCAGCGACGCTTAAAGTTGACGCCAAAGCGAAGGCTCTGAAGGCACAGGGGCGACCTGTGATTAGCTTCGCCGCCGGCGAGCCAGACTTCCCGACCCCCGCCCATGTCGTCACGGCAGCACTTGAGGCGGTGAAAGACCCCGCAAACCACCGCTACACACCAGCTGCTGGCCTAGCGCCCCTCAAACAAGCAATCGCTCACAAGACTGCCCGCGATAGCGGCTGGGCGATTGATCCCAGCCAGGTTGTCGTTACCAACGGTGGCAAGCAGGCCGTGTATCAGGCCTTCCAAGCGCTTTTGGATGAAGGCGACGAAGTCATCGTCCCCACCCCTTTCTGGACCACATACCCGGAGGTAATTTCTCTCGCCGGGGGCGTCCCTGTTGAAATTTTTGCCGGGGCTGACCAAGATTACAAAGTCACGGTCGCACAATTGGAGGCGGCCCGGACTCCCCGCACCAAAGTGCTCCTGTTTGTCTCGCCCTCTAACCCGACCGGGGCAGTTTTCGACGCTGAGGAAACAAGAGCGATCGGTCAGTGGGCCCTCGACAATGACATGTGGGTCATTGCGGATGAGATCTATCAAAACCTGGTTTACGACATGGGTGTCGATCATGCTTTGTCCATTGTGGAGGCAGTTCCAGGCCTTAAGGATAAATGCATCCTCGTCAACGGAGTAGCAAAAACCTATGCGATGACGGGGTGGCGTTTGGGGTGGATGGCAGGGCCCGAAGACGTCATCAAAGCCGCCGCTAATCTTCAATCTCACCTCAGCTCGAATGTCTCTAACATCTCTCAACTCGCAGCCCTTGCGGCACTGGAAGGCGATCAAAGCGCTGCCAAGCAGATGCGAGACGCCTTCGATAAGCGCCGCCACACCATCGTTGCAGGCCTCAATGCCATTGATGGGGTCTTCTGCCCCACCCCCCAGGGTGCTTTCTACGTATACCCGGATGTCCGCGGGCTACTGGGCAAAACCTGGGCTGGACGGACCGCCACCACAAGCCTCGAACTAGCGGACATCATTCTCGATGAGTGCGAAGTTGCTGCAGTCCCTGGGGAAGCTTTCGGCCCCAGCGGATACCTGCGCTTTAGCTACGCCCTGGGTGATGATGACCTCGCGGAAGGTATCGCCAGGCTCCAGGCTTTTTTCGCTTCCTAGAGTTCAATGCCCACCAGTGTTGGTTCGGGAACAAGATAGATCCCGCAGGCGTTACCGACTGTCGTAATGACATAGCGAGCAAGTTCCGCGACCTCGGCGGCAGTTGCGCCGCCACGGTTGGTGATTGCCAAAGAATGTTTGGAAGAAATAGCTGCCCGCGAACCAGGCAGCGAAAACCCTTTAGAAATTCCCGAATACTCAATCAGCCATGCGGCCGAAACCTTCACCGCAACATCTCTTCCCGCGCCCGTGGCAACGGGGAGAGGAGTGTTTTCCCCGAGAGGAATAACAACATCCTCTGGTTCCGGCTCAACAAACCACCGAGGCGCACCGGAGGGCAATCCCCACGCCACCTTCTCGGAAACAATGGGATTGAGAAAAAACGACCCTGAACTGACCGAGTCCGGGTCACTCTGAGACCAGAGCATTCCCTTGGAAGCGCGAAGAGCCAACACCGCCTCGCGCACCGTCTTCAAGGGCGCGCGCGCTCCCTCGGCCGCCCCCACCGCAGTGTGAAGCTGTTCGTAGTGCAGGGGAATACTCATCCCGTCCTCTGCTGGCTCTAGAGCAAAAGTGACGCCCAACACGATGCCCCGCAGATCGCCCGTCTTTAGTGCGCTGGTCCGCAGCCCAAGATCGAGTTCAGACGCGACGACGGTGCGGCGAGAACCGCTGGGATATTCCAAAAAATCTATCGACACGAGAGTGTCGGACACTTCGGCGCCATAGGCGCCAATGTTTTGAATCACAGACGCCCCCACGGTCCCAGGAATCCCACTAAGGGTTTCCAGTCCACGGACCCTCTGACTAACAGTGTGGGCAACAAAGCCATCCCAGTCTTCGCCCGCTTCGGCATGAATTTGGACCTTCTGCCCCGTGGCCTTTTTTACCGTCACACCGCGGGTCTTGATGTGTAACACGGTGTCATCGATTCCTTCATCACAAACAACAAGGTTTGACCCCGACCCAAGCGCCATCCACTGGTCAGTTTCCGCCCAGATTTTCTTTGCTCCAGCAATCAATGAGCGGGTCGTGGTGAATTCGATATATCCCGCCGGTGGCCCACCCACCTGCATGGTGGTCAACGTGGAAAAGCTCGTCACCGCGGCGTCACCACCACGATGGCTTTACCGAGCACCACCTGTCCACCCTCCGCCGTCACGGTCAGCGACAGCGTGAGCTCGGTGGAATCACCTTCCGGGAGCTTCATCACTGTGGCACTGCTGGTGAGGGAAGTCGATTTCTCCGCTGGAACGTAGACAGGTTTGGTGAATCTCACCTGATAACTGCGAATTGATCCTGCTTCGCCCAGCCACGTCAACACAGGGGATATGCCAAGCCCCATGGTGAGCATGCCGTGGGCAAGAACACCGTCTAGCCCCACCTTCTGGGCAACATCATCCCGATAGTGAATGGGGTTAAAATCGCCTGAAGCACCCGCATAACGCACCAGGTGGTCTCGTGTGAGAGCGAAGGTTTCGCTGACCACCTCATCGCCCACCGCAATACCTTCCCAGGGGGCGCTCACGCGTCACCCCGGACAACAAGCGTCGAAGAGGCGGTCACCACATGTTCGCCGGCCACGGTGGTCA
>Ga0222648_1000672_pt1 | contig 14340 bp, 10 predicted proteins | sample AntAcemetagen335_FD_181021 | JGI IMG/M metagenome (GOLD analysis project Ga0222648, IMG submission 181021) | Saline water microbial communities from Ace Lake, Antarctica - #335 | ecosystem: Environmental > Aquatic > Non-marine Saline and Alkaline > Saline | place: Antarctica: Ace Lake... | reverse complement strand
GAAACGCGACTGCGCAGCGTGCAACCCCTGCCCCCACGGGAAGCGGAAAAGTCACTGCGCGGAGTGCACCCCCTGCCCTGACGGCAATGTGAAAAACGACTGCGCGGAGTGCACCCCCTGCCCTCACGGCAAGCTGAAACGCAAGTGCGCGGAGTGCAGGAAAGACTCTTCTGAGAGATAGGAATGTGAATCGCATCTAGCTAGGTATAGCGACTGAAAAGAGACGAGAGACGTGTGTTCCTGTGATAATTAAAGAACCTTTCAGTTCCGCGCGAGTTTCATTACAACAGATGGATGGACGCCGCTGCCGCTCCCGTGTTTTCATTCCCGGCTCCCCGCTTTGGGCAGGTACTCCGGGAACGTGGTGTCCGAAATGACCTCGAAGGCTCGGCCCTGGAAGTTATCTAAAATTTGCGAAATGCCGTCGAAGGGCGGTTCGCTCGCGGCGACGAACTTGGCGTTGAACGTTTGTGCCTGTTTGTACGTCCCGAACCCGTGCACCACGGCGACGGATTTGAACCTTGACTTGAACTCGGAGGCTTTGCCCGTTTCCAGGGAACCGGCGACGGAGGTGAAAATACCAGACGCGTCGTGAAGTTTGTCGGAGTCAGCGCTGGTGAACGCGGGAACCCAGTCTTTTTGTACCGCGATCTTCGACCCGAAAACCGCGAGTTGCGCGCCGTTTCCTTTTTTGAACCCGGGCGGGAACCCGGTTTTCGGATCCGGGCCTCGGCACAGGAACGGGGTGGTTTTATAGCACGTGATGGGACCTAGCAGCCACCCCGCATCCCTCCCCGTTTGCCAGAACGGGTTCTTGTCGTCGAAGAACTTGACGATCTTCGCGGCGCTTTCGGACGGCGAAACCATTATGACGGCGACAGTTTCGTTCTCGGCTTCTCGCCCGCGCATGACGACCACGTTGAACACGGTCTTAAACGCGGCGCCGGTCTCGGGGCCGCCGGCCTCGCCGCTGTGCAACGCGCCGTTCAAAAAAGGCGCGAACACGGTTTTGTACCACTCGTCAGCACCCACGGTGCCGGTCTTGTGGAACGCGATGGTGGCCTGGAAAAAGAAATTAGGTGGAGGAGTCAGCTTTTGTGTCGGAAAAACTTTCTGGAAAACTCCGGTTCGCGCGTAAATCGGGGCCCGATCGGTCGTACGATCGGGACGGGGATACAGGGACAAGCACTCACGTCGACACCCGCGAGGTCAGTGTACCCGGAGATGATCTTCTTCGCCTCCGCGGGGGTGGCGAAGGTCAGGTTCTGTGCGAACGCGGCGCCCAGGGCGACGGACGAAACCCCGAGCGCGCGGCGCGAAAGCATAACACTATCGCTGGATTCTACATCGTCTTTTTTCGTCGAAGCGTGGACGCGCGTGGCGCGAACGTTGCGGCGCTCCACGCGCTTGGGCGCGGCAGCGAGGGGAGTGGCACGGAGGCTTTGACAGGTGGCAAACATGATTAACGTGGGAGGGTGTGTCGGCGAGGGAGTGTGCGACGGAATGAACAAGGCCGACACCTGTCTGTGAATTGGAATATCTTTTCCACGTGGCATGGAAACACCGGCAGCCCCTACAACTGTCGTACCGTCCCAAGAATAAAAGGGAAACGAAAGGACGCGCGCCACGACGCAAACCGCAGACCTAACCGCGCTGGGTTCGCGATGTCCATCGACGCGACTGACTGCGCGAAGTGCGGTGCGACCAGATCTACGGATGGTTCCAAGTGTAAGAAGTGCGCGTGCAAGCTGGTGTGCTATTGTTCCAAAGAGTGCCAACGTGGGGACTGGGCCGACCACAAAGCGAGTTGCACGTACAAGAAGGCCCGAGCGATCGCGCCCCAGGTCCACGCGGAAGAAGCCTTCCCCGGCATTCCACAAGACGTCGTCGTTACTCACATTCTCACATCTGTCACTGATCCCATCGTTCTCGCGCGGCTACGCGCGGTGAGTCGTGCGATGCGCGACGCGGTGGAAAGGACGGGAATTTTGGTGGAGGAGATGACGACTGGTGTAGCTGTGGAGCTCAGGTGCTTGGAAACGCTTCAACACAAACTCCAGAAAGCTCGTCTGGACAAGTCGGAGGTGTGCACAGTTGCGGCGAAGGGAGGACAACTCGAGGTAATTAGGTGGGCGCGCGCTCACGGCTGCCCGTGGGACGAGTGGACGAGCGCGCAGGCGGCGTGGGGCGGCCAACTCGAGGTGCTGCAGTGGGCGCACGCTACAGGCTGTCCGTGGGACGAGTTCACGTGCTCGAATGCGGCAGAGAGTGGGCACCTAGAGGTGCTGCATTGGGCGCGCGCGAACGGCTGCCCGTGGACCTGGAGGAAGTGCTCGTTCGCGGCGCAGGAAGGACATCTGGAGGTGCTACAGTGGGCGCGCGCGAACGGCTGCCTGTGGGACGCGAAAACGTGTGAGTACGCAGCGCAGGGCGGACGCCTCGAGGTACTGCAGTGGGCGTGCGCAAACGACTGCCCGTGGGACACATGGACGTGCACACAGGCGGCGCATGGCGTTCACCTCGAGGTGCTGCAGTGGTTGCGCGCAAACGGCTGCCCATGGAACGAAGAGACGTGCACGTATGCGGCAAGGGGCGGGCACCTCGAGGTGCTTCAGTGGGCGCGCGCGAACGGCTGCCCGTGGAGCGAGAATACGTGCACGTATGCGGTGTACGGCGGCCACATCGAGGTGCTACAGTGGTTGCGCGCGAACGGGTGCCCGTAGAACGAGTGGACGTGCGCGAATGCGGCGAATGGCGGGCACCTTGGAGTGCTTCAGTGGGTGCGCGTGAACGGCTGCCCGTGGGACGAGAAGACGTGTGCGAATGCGGCAGATGGCGGGCACCTCGAGGTGCTGCAGTGGGCCCGCGCGAACGGAGCTCCTTGGGACAAGATCACGAACAATAACGCGGCGCATGGCGGTCACCTCGAGGTGCTGCAGTGGGCCCGAGCGAACGGGTGTCTGTGGGCATGGGGTGAGTGCTTAGTGAATGCGAAGCGAAATGACCACCAGCACGTGCTGAAATGGCTGAGCAACAATTTACCCCCCTTTTTGGATAACCTGGTAACTTCGTTGGACATTTCATAGACGCGCAAAGCACCGGCGCCGCGAGAAGAGACGATTTACGAAACGAACCACAGACAAGAGACGACACTTGTTTTACGATATACTTTTTACTTGCATCTGTATGCGTACTTAGTCTGGCTCAAAGAGAAACCCCCTAGTACCCCGCGCTCCCCACGAGCGCGGCGTACGAGTCGTTTTCGTCGACCTCTTTTTCGGTTATTTTTTTCGTCGTCGCCAAAACCAGCGCCAGTTTCGGCGGCACCAGCCCGAGCATTTCGTACAACTTGTTCCTCGTCGGTTTCACGATTGAAACGTCCGCGTCCCACCGCGTGGAGGATAACAGCTCGATCGCGAGTTCCCTCCCGTCGTCATTTCCGTTCTCATCACCAGCGTCACCGAGAAGCGTCACGTAAAGCGTCTCCGCCGCGACGCGACGCACGCGCGGGTACCGGTTCACGAGCAACACGAGCACGCCGTGGGTCGCGCAACTCTTGGCGCATAGGGAAGAATCATCATCTCCATCTTTTGTGGCAGCCTTCCCTAAACCAACTAGGTGGCACAGCGCCTGTGCGCCGAGGCACAGCTTGGCGATGTCCCTCGACCCTTTTAGCTCGGCTCTTAGTTTATTGGCGAGGACAGCGGCGAGGGTATCGGGCGGTGCAGGCGGGTGCGAAGTCACCGCCGCGAGGCACCCCGACGAGAAGCTCGTGTCTTGCGATAAATAAAATAAAGTGTCAGTCTTGTATGGGAACACAGTCGGAGGGATTTGAAAAAGGCCCAACACGTACCTAGCACGCGAAGCAACGGTACTACGACGCGGTCGTTGCCGAAACGCATGTCCATCAAATCAACAAGCGTTTTGGCGACGGCGAGTTGCAGCGCGGCTTTATCCCCGCTCCCGGTTTCCGCAAGCGCCGCGACCAAAGCGCCGCCCGCCGCTTTGCCGAGGGAATCGCCCACGCCCCCCGCGGAAACCACGAACCCCTCTAACAGGGATTCGCGGTACGGCGCCAGGTCAACGCCGTCGCCTGCGATGAGCGTGGCCAGGGCGGGGAAGCAGTTCCCAGGCGCAGCCCACGCGGCGGCGACTTTTTGCGTTTCGGGAATCGCTCGTAGTAGTTTCGCGTACGCCGGTACCGCGGTTAGCGGCGATAAGGAAATGTCATCGTCCCCGCGAAGCGTTTGTACCAGCGCCGCGAATGCGGCGGAGCGTACGCGGTCGATTTTCTCCGCGGCTTGTTTCAAAAGAACGGCCACGATCGTTGTGACGTTAGTGAGGGCTAGGGTAATGTGTTTGCCGGTTTGGGTTGAATCGCCGATTGGGTTGTCCTCGCCATCACTCGTCTCCGCGTCGCATCGCGAAGCGCGCGTGCGCTGCGCCGCGGCGAGAAGAAACGGAATCGCGTCCATCGCGGCTTCACGGACCCACGACCCCACGTCCCCACGGTTATCCATGCAGTAGTCGTGTTGAATACAGAACACACACATGCTCAAGGTTTCGTTCGCACACGTCGCTGTCGCGCAGGCCACGGAATCGAAAGTATCGCACCCAATCGGGGTCGCCGCCAAAAGCGTCAGGACCACCCCGAGCGCCCCCCGAACCGCGCACACCCGCGTTTCCGCGTCCCGAAGCTCGGGGTCTGATTCGAACGTGCTCGCGAGCTGAAGCGCGTCCATCGCGCTTCTCCACGCGGGGACGAGGTCAGGTTCGACCGGCTGTGACATTTCGTTGGTGTCAGTCGCGTCGTCTTCTTTTTTCGGATTCTCAGAACCCGGTTTTTCTGTTTTTTTGATCCGCGTCAGCAAAAGCGCGGCGGGCATCGCGCCGAGCGCGGCGGCGGCGCCTCTTTTCGCCGCGGGGTTCAGGTCGAACGAAGCCTGTCGACAAAGCGTCGCTACTAAGCGCTCGGCGCCTTTTTCCGGGTTCGAGCTGCACATGTACGCCTCCGCAAACGCGCCAATTGCGTTTTTCGCCGCGTCCCGGACTTCAAGTGACGGGTGCTTTAAGCTTTCCTCCATTGAAACCAACAACGTGGTTCGCAACGATTTCGGGCCGGTCGCGGGTCCCGGCCCGCGGTCAAGCGGCTGCCTCACTTGCGCCAGACACTCCACAAAACGACACGTCGCCACACGCATGGTTTCTCCACCCTTGCCGCGGTACAAACGAGCCTTCTCTACGTCGCGAACCAAAGTAACGACGCGTTCCGCTAACGCGCCGGTAACGACGCTTTGCTTTTTATCAGCAGAAGCTTCCCGTAACGCCAAAAGCGCCTCCGCGGCGCCGACGATGGCGCCGTGTCTCGTTTCAAGCGCCAGGGACAGCGATCGGTCCAACAGCGTCGGGAGCGCCACGTTTTGTGTCCAACCCACGTCCCGCTGTCCGCACACGAACAGCGCTTTCGCGGAGAGCTCTCGGGTTGACCTTTCCCAGTGCGACAACTTCACCTCCAGCAGGTGGTTCAACAACTTTGGGCGGTACTCACCAAGCGTGCACACGAAATCCGCCACCACGGTGAATGCGTTTTGACGCGCACCCAGCGCAAAGTAATCAGCCGCGGAAACGACATCCATGCCGTGCGGGAACGCGCCTACGCGGCCCACGGCTTCCTGGAACGCCGCCGCCGCGGCTCGGCGGCAGTTCACTTCGCGGTCGAAACACGCAGCGACGAGAAGCGCGGGCGCGAGCGCGCCCGAGTGTGGCGCCAGCGCCTCCGGCGCGTACGCTCGGGCAAACGCCCAGCACACGTACGACGCGGCGTCACGCACGTGCGCGCCCACGGAGTGCGGGCCTCGGCGTACGTCGTACGTCAGCGCGTTCGCGACGTGAGGGACCGCGTCCGGTAGACGCGTCGGTAACAGTAATCCCCGTCGCGCTAACTCCGCGAGGGCTAAACACGCGCCGTGTCTGGTGTTTTCGTTTTCACCAACCCCGAATCCGTCCAGAATGGACCCGACGACTTCGTCGCCAAACTCCGCGGGTAACCGAGCCGTGATTCGCCCCAGCCCTTTCGCCGCGCTCCACCGCACCACCGTGTCCTTGTCACGCAACGCCACGAGAAGGGACTCGATGACCTCCTCCACGCCTTCGGGGACGTCGTCGTCGTCGTCGCGCGCGGTTTCTTTTTCTTTTTCCGACGACGGAGTATTTCCTCCGTGTTTCGTTTCGGGAGTATTTTCTCCCGTCTTACTCGAGTGCGTTTCTCCCGCCTCCCCAGAAGACGTGCCATTTAAGTTATCCACCAGCGACCGCGCGCCTCGCTCGTACCGCCACGTCACGACCCGCGGTTTCAAAAAAAGCAAACCGATTCTTTGCGCCAGTTTGCACGCGAGCTGGCGCACCAGCGCGCTGCCGGCGGCGGCGCGTGACGATTGTAAATCCCGCGCATCACCCCACGCCCGTTCCGCAACGCCGAGAAGCGCTTCTCGCGTGCCTAGCTTGAAAATAGCCGCGAGCGCGCGCGCCACGCCGGGAACCAAAAAATCGTTTCGCTGTTCCTGTTCCGCGAAAGCCTTGGCTTTGTCAAGGTCGTTTATTTCGGCGTTTGTTTCGGCGTACGTTACCTCAGCGCCATTGCGTCCCCCGAGCGCCGCCGTGGCCCAGTCCAAAAACGTGCTCAGCGCCCTCGGCATGTCCGGCCTGGTGAGCAGTCTCGCGAGAAGCGTCGCGGCTCGGTCCCTAACGATGCCTGGGTCGGATAAATACCGGTCCTGACACAGCCCCAGAATGCGCATCACCACGGGCGGCGCCTCGGCGTCGGCGTCGTGCGTCGCGCCGACTTGCGAATCCACCGTTACCAAGTCGAACGGAATCAGCACCAAAATCGCGAGCCACAGAATCAACACCGCCCGCGTTTCCCACGCCGTGCCGAGCTCATCTTTCTCTTCCAAGGTAGTCGCTAACAATTGTACGTCGTGCGATCGAACCAGCAGCGCGACGACGGGTTCTAAATCTCGCGCTTCGTGCGGGAAAAATTTCACCACCGTCTTGGCGCCTCGTACGGTCGCGAGGGCGTTCAGCACCTTCGCGGTTCGCTGCACCACAACCATATCCGCGTCGTCGCCTTTGTGCGCTTCGTGTCTAAGGACACCCGCCAACGGGGTGATCCACCCTTCAAGGTGCCCGTCCAACAAGGTGGGGAACTCCTGGTACCGCTCCACGACTTGCGCTATTCGGCGAAAGTGAACCGGGTCTGCTGAAGAACCGAGTTCCGCGATGGACGCGACGAGGGCGTCCACCTCCCAAGCCTCCGCCACGAAAGTGACCTCGCGCTCCTCGGGAGCCTCCTCCCCCATCGTGGGCGGAGACTGCTCGGCCGACATACCTGAAAGGGCCACACCGGCGCCGTGCACTGTGTGGGGAGACGAGGGCGATCTGGAGATTTTCAAAAGTCAACCAAAGCTGCCTGCAGTTGGAAGAAGAGACAAGAGAGTTTTTGCAGTCGAGGTGGCTTTCGGAGCGTTACACACCTTGCGCTACCTCGCTCACTTCCCGTTGCTTTCCCTTTGATCCGCCGCGGCGTACCGTGCATACGCCTGCTTGGAAAACGTGTCCATGTCTTTCTTGACCTCTTCCTCCGTTTTCCCCAGGGCGTGTTCCAGAAACGTGGCGAGCGGCGCGACGGCGCCTCGGCCGCCGGTGGTCCCGCGGTGAATGGCTTCGATTCGCAAAACCGTGACGGCGCCGGTTTGATCCGCCTGCCGCGCCCAGTCCACCGGGGCTTTTCCCCACTTGTCCCGCGGCTCAAGTGACGCGCCTCGTTCAAGAAGCGCGCTTATGATATCCATCCGGCCCCACCCCGAGGCGAAGTGAAGCGCGGTGCGTCCGCCTTCGTCGAGCGCGTCCACGTCCACGCGCGGCGTCTGCTTGTCCAGCAAAAAAACCGCCTCCTCCAAAAACCCTTTCCGACACGCTTCGTGGAGACGCTCGGGGGCGAACAAAACGTGCGATGCAGGGCCCTGGTTGGCTCGGTCTACGTCACCTGGCGCGAGCCACGGCCACCGCGTGGGTTTGCCGGACATGTCAACGCCGGGCGCGCTGGCGCGGTCGCGTAAAGTGGCGCTCATCCTGTTGTGTTTCACCCGGTCGATTCACAGAAACGGCTGCTCGTCTCCTCCCAGATCTCGACCGCGAGGTGTCGTGCGTGGAAAGCAAGGAAGATCCCCGTGGAATGCACACACCGCGAGGACGATGGGGATAAGACGCGAACGGGTGATGCGCGCGTGTTGGTGGAGGTACCGTGCGTAGCGTTTTCCGTGTGTGCGCTCGTGTGTGACCGCGGGCGGACGGCGGAAAACGCTCCTGCGAGGAAAAACACGAAAAAAATCGCGAGACTTCTAGAAATATCCCCGACGCCCAAAGCAACAATGCTGACGGAGATCGTCGAAACGTCATTCCTTCGCGCGCGGCAACTCACCGAGCCCCCCCCGCGACTGACCGATATTCACACATAAGGTATGCCTGCGGGCGTGAAGATGCCTATCCCTTTCCGCGCTCGTCACATGTGAGCTGTCACCTCATGAGACGAACAAAAAGCAACGAGATTTGGTAACAAAACACGTGGCGCGAAAGATTTGGCGCGGCCTCCATTTCACTCGCGGGGGGGCTCTGTGAGCTGCCGCGCGCGGTGGAATGACGTTCCGACGATCACCGTCAGCACGAGAAAATTGTTGCTTCGGCGACATTGCACACCGCCTCGTCACACCGTACCAGCATGCCCTCGTGCTAACCCAAGACCCTGCCCGTTCCGTATCCCTCCAAACTAACACTCCCCCCGTCACGTTTCCCAAACAGACCGCAGACCATTTGTCCAGCCACGATGGAGCTCGCCGCCTCCGACGCCCCCACCACCACTGAAGTGACTGGCGTCCAAAAGTCCGCCAAGATCTGGTACACGTTAACGGACGAGGCGCCCGCGTTGGCGACGCACGCGTTTCTGCCCATCGTGAGACGATTCCTCGCACCAAACGGCGTCGCTGTGGAAGCCGCGGATATCTCACTCGCCAATCGCGTGTTGTCCGCTTGGCCGGATAAACTCTCTGCTTCGCAACGACGCCCGGACGTCCTGGCGAAGCTGGGGGAAATCGCCAAGACGCCCAGGGCGAACATCGTGAAGCTCCCCAACGTCTCCGCCTCCGTGCCTCAGCTTGAATCCGTGATCGCGGAGCTCAACGCGAAAGGCTTCCCGGTACCCAAATACCCCAAAGGCGATTTCGGAACTTTGACCGAACACGAACGCGACATAAAAACGCGGTACGGCGGGGTTTTGGGCTCCGCGGTGAACCCCGTTTTGAGGGAAGGGAACTCGGACCGCCGCGTTGCCGCTCCGGTGAAACAGTTCGCGCAGAGCAACCCTCACAAAATGGGTACTTGGTCGCCCGACTCCAAAACGCACGTGTCTAGTATGCCCTCCGGGGACTTTTACGGCAGCGAGAAAACGTCCGTGATGCAATCTTCGGGATCGCTTCGCGTGGAGCTTCACCCCGCGAACGGCACGGACGCCCCGATTGTTCTGAAGGAAGGAATCGCCGTGGAGGCGCGCGAGACCATCGACGCTTCTTCCATGTCCATCTCGGATTTGGATGCGTTCATCGAACACGAGCTGCAGCTCGCGGCGACACAAGGCGTCCTGGTTTCCCTACACCTCAAGGCGACCATGATGAAAATTTCCGACCCCGTTTTGTTTGGCCGGGTCGTGTCCGTGTACTTCAAACGCGCGTTTGAAAAGCACGCGTCGGCGCTTGCGCGAATCGGCGCCAACCCCGAACACGGACTCGGCGCGGTGTTGGAGTCCGTCCGCGGAATTCCCGACGTTGCCGAGAAACAGCGCATTCTCGATGACATCACAGCTTGCTACTCCCAAAACGACCGCCCTCGTGTCGCGATGGTGGATTCCGGAAAGGGGGTCACGAACTTCCACGTTCCGAGCGACGTGATCGTGGACGCGTCCATGCCGGCGATGATCCGCGAAGGCGGGCGGATGTGGAACTCTGGGAACGAACCGGAAGACACCAAGTGCTTGATTCCCGACCGGAGCTACGCGCTAATTTTCCAGGCCTGCATTGACGACTGCAAGAAGCACGGGCAGTTCGACGTGGCCACGATGGGAAGCGTCGCGAACGTGGGGCTGATGGCGCGGGCGGCGGAGGAGTACGGGTCGCACGACAAGACTTTCAAAGCCACCGAGGATGGCGCGGTGAAGGTTTTTTTCATCCCGGAGGGTGGAACCAAGTCCTCCACTCCAATGTTTACGCACCAAGTCACCGCCGGTGACCTGTGGCGCATGTGCCAAACCAAAGACGCGGCTGTGCGTGACTGGGTGCGGCTCGCGGTGACCCGCGCGACGTTGTCCCAGTCGCCTGCCGTTTTCTGGCTCGACCCGAAACGCGCGCACGACGCGGAGTTGCGTACGCAAGTCAACAGGTACCTCGAGATGGATCACGTCTCGGTTTTGACCGAGACGTTGCTCGATGGCAGCAAGCTGATCGATATCATGTCCCCTACTGACGCGATCAATCACTGCATGCGCCGAGCGCGGGACGGGAAGGACACTATTTCCGTCACGGGCAACGTGCTGCGGGACTACCTCACGGATCTTTTCCCGATCATCGAGCTGGGGACGTCGGCGAAGGTGCGCGTCGTATTTCCCAAATCCAAAGTCTGTTTTCCCAAACAAGACTGACACTTTCTTTTATTTATCTCAGATGCTGTCCATCGTCCCCCTCCTCGCGGGTGGCGGTTTGTTCGAAACCGGCGCTGGAGGCTCGGCTCCGAAGCACGTCACGCAGTTCACGCGGGAAGGACATCTTCGGTGGGATTCCCTGGGCGAGTACCTCGCCCTGGCGGTTTCCTTGGACGACTTGGCGCTGAAGACGCGTACGTATTGCGCGTTTCCCAAATCCAAACACTGTTTACTGCCCCTCTGTGACGAGTCATTAAAAGGAAGGTTCTACATTCGTCACAAGTAGACTGTTTGCCCGTGCAGCACACCCGTTCTCAAGACTCAAGAGACTGACACTTTTCTTTTACAAGCACAGGCAACCCCAAGATCAAGATCCTTGCCAAAGGCCTCACCTCCGCTACTGGGAAACTTTTAACCCAAAACAAGTCACCGTCCAGAAACGTGCACGAGATTGACAACCGGGCGTCGCACTTCTACATCGCCATGTGGTGGGCGGAGGCAGGTACGTATTGCATTTCCCAAATCCCAGCACTGTTTGCCCATACACGACTGACACTTTTCTTTTCCAAAAACAGTTGCGCGATCGTTACCCGCGTTCAAGGTTTTGGCGAACGAACTGAAGGTACGTATTGGGCCTTTCCCAAATCCTGACAAACTGTTCGGCCCGATTACCCTGACTGTTTACTCGCTCACATTACGAAAGGCTGACACTTTGTTTTACCCATCTCAGACGCACGAACAAACCATCCTTCGCGAACTGGTCGAGGAGTGCCAGGGCCACCCCGTTGATCTCGGTGGGTACTGGCTTTGCGACGAACGGAAGTGCGTGGACGCGATGCGCCCGTCGCAAACGTTCAACGCATTGATTGACGAACCGATCATGATGTCCAACCTGGACCCGCCCGGCTCGAAAACCGTGGACTCCATCTACGCCGCGATGGACGCCAACCTGCGGGTGGTGCGGCGGAAACTCAACAACGCGCCGTTGACCTTGGCGGAGAAAATCGTGTACGGCCACCTGGATGACCCGGAAAACTCCCCCGCGCCCGTCCGCGGGGTTTCCTACCTGAAACTGCGACCCGATCGTGTCGCCATGCAAGACGCCACGGCGCAGATGGCGATTCTGCAGTTTATCTCCTCGGGGCTCCCGAAAACCGCGGTGCCCACGACGATTCACTGCGACCACCTGATCGCCGCGGAGACGGGGGACGTGGTACGTATTGTATTTCCCAAATCCCGCCTCCCTGTTTGCCCATACAATACTCACACTTTCTTTTCTTCATCACAGGAGGACTTGGGCAACGCAAAGGTTGAAAACGCCGAGGTGTACGATTTCCTGTCCTCCTGCGGGGACAAGTTCGGCATGGGATACTGGAAGCCCGGCGCGGGGATCATTCACCAGACGGTTTTGGAAAACTACGCCTTCCCGGGCGGGTTGATGATCGGCACGGATTCGCACACCCCAAACGCGGGCGGGTTGGGGATGTGCGCCATCGGCGTGGGCGGCGCCGACGCCGTGGACGTCATGGCGTCGCTTCCCTGGGAACTGAAAGCGCCGAAGGTGATCGGGGTGAACCTCACCGGGTCGCTGTCGAACTGGACGTCGCCCAAGGACATCATCCTGAAAGTCGCGGACATTCTCACCGTATCCGGCGGTACCGGCGCCATAATCGAGTACTTCGGCGAAGGCGTGGACACGATCAGCGCGACCGGGATGGCTACGATTTGCAACATGGTGCGTTTGTATTTCACCAAATCCCTCGACTGTTTTCCCATACACGACTGACACTTTTCTTTACAATCACAGGGCGCGGAAATCGGCGCGACGACATCCGTGTTCGTGCTTTCCGAACGCATGCTCGAGTACCTGAGGGAAACAGGCAGGTCCTCTGTTGCTAAGCTGGCGGAGATGAACCGCGCGAACTTGGTGCCGGACGAGGGGTGCGTGTACGACCGCGTGATTGACATCGACCTCGACACCCTGGCGCCGCACATCAACGGGCCGTACACCCCCGATTTGTGTACTCGGGTGGATAAGTTGGCGCAACGCGCGGCGGAGGAAGGGTGGCCGGTGGAGATTTCCTCCGCGCTCATCGGCTCATGCACCAACTCCTCGTACGAAGACATGGCGAAGTGCGCCAACTTGACGCAACAAGCCCTGGACGCGGGGTTGACGTACAAAGTGCCGTTCTACGTCACACCCGGCTCGCGGGCGGTACAGGTGAACATCGAAAAAGGTACGTTTTGCATTTCCCAAATCCAGGTACACTGTTTGCCCATACAAGGCCCTGACACTTTTCTTAAAACTCAAAGACGGGTTCGTGGATATTTTCGAAAAAGCGGGCGCCACGGTTTTAGCGAAAGCCTGTGGGCCTTGTATCGGGCAGTGGAAACGCGAGATGCCTCTCGGGGTGAAGAACACGATCGTCACGTCGTACAACCGGAACTTCGCCAAGCGAAACGACGGGAACCCGGACACGCACTGTTTCGTCACGTCGCCCGAGCTCGTCACGATGTTGGCGTTTTCGGGACGGCTGGATTACAACCCGTACGCGGATTCGCTGCAAACTCCTGACGGCGGTGCCTTCAAGTTCGTAGTCCCAGCGGGCTGCCCTGCTATACCCCCGAGCGGGTGGGACATCGACGACTCGATTTTCCAGCCCCCCGCGCCTGATGACAAGGCGGCGCTGGTGGACATCAAGGTTGACCCGCACTCGAAGCGGTTACAGCTTTTGGAACCGTTTTTGAAGTGGGACGGCGCCGATTACCTCGGGTGTCCTGTTTTGATCAAAGCCAAGGGGAAGTGCACCACGGACCACATCTCCATGGCTGGTGTGTGGTTGAAGTTCCGGGGACACTTGACGAATATCTCGGAGAACTGCTTGATCGGCGCGATCAACGCGGAGAGCGGTGACACAAACGCGGTGCGGAACGCGTTCACGCACGAAATCGGGAAGGTTCCCGAAATCGCGGCGCAGTACAGGGACGTGCACAAAACGCCATGGGTCGTTGTTGGGGACAAGAACTACGGCGAGGGCAGTTCACGGGAACACGCCGCGTTGGAGCCTCGCTTTCTTGGCGGCGTCGCAGTTATCGTTCGCTCGTTTGCGCGTATCCACGAGACCAACTTGAAGAAGCAGGGTATGTTGCCTTTGAATTTCGCGGACCCGAACGATTACGACAAGATACGCGGCGAAGGCATGCTTCTCGATATTTTGGGGTTAGGGAACGGCCAGCTCAAGCCCGGGTTGCAACTCACGGTTCGCGCGCGCGACGCGGTTTCGGGCGAAACCGTCCACGAGTTTTACGTGGACCACACGTTTAACGACGAGCAAATCAAGTGGTTCGAACACGGCAGCGCGTTGAACTACATGAAGATGGTCAACGCGGAAAGAGCGATGAGCGCGTGAGCGCACAGACGGGTTTGAACACTTTCGGACACTTGCTAGACTGCTAGATTGACATGAAAGACAACGCATGTACATTTCATAGACTACTTGTAATCCACTTTTGTTTTGTTTTAGGGTTTAGGGTTTAGGGTTTAGGGTTTAGGGTTTAGGGTTTAGGGTTTAGGGTTTAGGGTTTAGGGTTTAGGG
>Ga0222648_1000658_pt1 | contig 14562 bp, 16 predicted proteins | sample AntAcemetagen335_FD_181021 | JGI IMG/M metagenome (GOLD analysis project Ga0222648, IMG submission 181021) | Saline water microbial communities from Ace Lake, Antarctica - #335 | ecosystem: Environmental > Aquatic > Non-marine Saline and Alkaline > Saline | place: Antarctica: Ace Lake... | reverse complement strand
AACCACACAAACTCGTCATCATAGCAATTGCACGAAGGCTGATCATAATCGCCAACGCCATCATCAAGACTGGCGCGCCTTGGCAGAGTCAGCCCGGCAAATAAACACAGTTGCTAGGACCGCCGAAACAGCGCGCGCAGCTTGCCGCCAATGACCGCACGGATCATTGCAAAAGCACTAATCCCTTTGCTTTCGCGCAGATCACCGCCTGATAGAACGGAATCGCAATTCGCAACAAATTCACCCAAGATATAATCGACAAAACCATTGACCAATTCGGGCCGGTTGAACTGGCCGAGCATTCCCTGAATGCGGAAGCGGAACCCAACATCGACCACAGACGCAGCAGGATCGCCTTTCGCTGGCCGGACGGTATAGGTCAATTCGCCTTCAACCGCCGATTGTCCACCACGATCCTTGCCACGTCCGGCAACAGTGCCGATGCGCGTCGTATCATCGGTCGTATAGGTACCTTCGCCTTCGAACTTTGCAGCGATTGGCCCAAAGGCGACACCGATATGGCCGGTAAACGTGCTCTCATCATGACCCGCAAGCTTTGCTCCGGGCAGGCAGGTTGCCACCGCATCAAGATCGGAAAAATGCGCCCAGACGGTATCTGCCGGTTGGTTCAAAGCAACCTCGCGTCTGACAACGGACCAGCCATCTGCAACTGTCATCGTTCCCGATGATACGGCGGGTGCCGGGGGGCTCTCTTTTATGTCGGCCTCGAAGGGGGCAAAGCCTGTCGGCGGCGCGCGTTCAAAGCGTGGCGATCCGGTGGACGGCAAGCCAAGTGCGCGGCGTTCATCGATCACTTGTACGATTGAAGCGACGATTCCGACGTAGCCGGTGCAACGGCACAGGTTTCCCGATAATTCATTTCGGATGCGCGCCTCGTCCGCGGTGTCCAGCCGTTCGACCAGATCACGCGCAGTTGCCAGCATTCCAGGTGTGCAAAATCCGCATTGCAGCGCGTGATTGCGGTGAAACGCGACCCGCAACCTGTCCATCAGATCGTCGCCCTTGAAACCCTCAATAGTCTCGACGCGGGCACCGTCGCAAGATGCGGCGAAGGTCAGGCATGCACGGGTAGGATGCCCGTCGACCATGACCGTGCAGGCGCCACAGACACCTTGTTCACAGCCCAGATGGGTTGCCGTCAAATCAAGATGATCGCGCAGAATTTCAGCCAGCGTAGTCCGTGGCGGCACGGTGAGAGTTTCCGGCCTGTCGTTCACCGTCAGGGATATTGTTTGTGCGGCGACCGGGGGCATCACTGTGACGTTCATGATGGTATGACCTTTCCAATAGCGCGTGCGACGGCTGTTTTCAAAAGCTGTCTTTTGACGCGGGATGCGCCGGGCAGATGCGCCGCCAACGCCGAGTCGATCTCATCCAATGACGGTGCGGTGGCCGTGCGCGCAATGGATCTGGCCATGTCATCGAGCAGCAAAGGCGCGTCTTCGGTCGCGCCGACGACGATGCGGGCATATTTCAGATCAGGGTGAATCACGATTGCGCCGATGGCGTCCGCGAATTCACCGACCTTGCGGCATATTTTGTCGTAACCCCAGAATGCCTGACCCATGGCGGTTGGCAGCTCAACCGCGACGATAATCTCGCCTTTTTGTAATCCGGTTCGGTAAGCCCCGCGCATAAAGCCCGCCATAGGCTCACGCCGCAATTTACCGCGCGCGCTGCGGATCACCAGGTCCGCACCAAGGGCAGTCATTGCACTGACCCAATCGGCAGCCGGATCGGCATGTGCAAGCGACCCACCCAGCGTGCCTTTGTTGCGCACGGCGCGGTAGGCAATACTACGGGCGACGTAGCGCAGCATCGGTGGCAGGTCGATGCCCTCTATCCCGTCTTCGATCCGGGCGTGGGTGACCATCGCTCCGATCGACAGAATGCTGCCCTTGATGTGGACGCTGTGCAATTCGTCAAGATCGTCGATGCTGACGATGGATGTCGGCCGGACAAGACGCAGGTTCAGCATCGGACCAATTGATTGGCCCCCTGCCATGACCTTGCTATTGTCGCCAGCCAGTGCCTTATCCACAAGTTGTAGTGTTTTCGGACTCTCATGTGTAAACGGAACCGGCTTCATTCTGCGGCCTCCCTCGCGACAGCGCTGGCATCGCGCGCGGCGAAGATCGCGTTTAAAATACGGTGCGGCGTGGCGGGAATGCTGGTGATTTCCGCGCCAAGTGGGCTTAGGACGTCGTTGATCGCGTTGACCAAGGCCCCGCTGGGGGCGATTGCAGCACCTTCACCAACGCCTTTGATTCCGTGCCGCGAATAGGGGGAGGGTGATTCCGAATGCCCGAGCCGGAAGCTGGGCAATTCAGCAGGCCCCGGCAAGATATAATCGGCCAGCGTCGACGTCAGCGGCTGTCCGGCACTGTCATAGATCACTTCTTCGAACAGCGCCGTTCCGATCCCTTGGGCGGCCCCGCCGTAGGATTGTCCATCAAGGATCAGCGGGTTCACCCGCGTTCCGCAGTCTTCAAAAATAACGTAATCGAGGATATCGACCTTTCCCGTCTCAATATCTACCTCTACGACGGCGGCATGGGTAGCGTAGGTAAACACGCCGGTGTCGATGCTGGGTTTGTAGCCTTCGGTCACTTCCATCCCGGTCGTTTCAATATCGTCGGGCAACAGATCGGGGCGCAAATACCAGGCCTGCGCGATCTGCTTGAGTGTAACTGACGCCGCACCCTTGAAAACGGCACCGTCCCTGAGTTCAGTTTCGTCAGGTTTGCATTGCAGAAGATAGGCCCCCAACACCCGAATGCGCCGGGCCAGTTCTTCGGATGCCTTGGACACAGCACCACCCGCCATGACCATACCGCGCGACGCATAGGCGCCCGTCGAATAGGGGGTCATGCCCGTATCGCCCATCGTCACCTTGATCAGCGATGTATCAAGCGACAGCCAATCACTGGCCACTTGTGCGATGGTCGTCTCCAGGCCTTGCCCTGTCGTCTGGTTACCGGATTTCACCTCGACCGACCCGGTCGGCGCAAGTTTGACCATCCCCTGTTCGTATCCGGGCACAAGCGCGAGGCCCCAAGCCGCGAAAACCTTGGTTCCATGCGCAGATTGTTCCGTGAACGACGAAAAACCGATCCCCAGATGACGCCCCTCCTTGGCCGCATCCGCCTTGCGTTTTGCGAATGTTTTTGCATCGATCATATCTGCGGCGCGGCGGGCGGCTTCGGGGTAATCACCGGTATCATAGAATTTCCCGGTCACGTTCGTGTAAGGCATCTTGCTGCCGGGAACGAGGTTCAACCGGCGCACGTCAAGCGGGTCACGGCCAACGGCCCGCGCAATCGCATCAATCGTGAGCTCCATCGCAAAACAGACACCGGGTCGTGCCACGCCGCGGTAGGGGGTGAAGCCGGGTTTGTTCGTCGCGACAGAATAGGTGCGGCATGCATAGGCCCCGAGGTCATAAGGACCGGGCAGATTGCCGCCTGCTTGTGCGGCTTCCAGACAGGCCGTGAACGGCCAGACGGAATAGGCACCCACATCCACCCAGATATCGGCGTCGAGGCCCAGAAGACGGCCTGTATCATCTGCATAAGCGGTGATTTTGTATTTATGTTCGCGGGTATTGGCACCGGCCGTCAGGTGTTCGCGCCGGTCTTCGGTCCAGCGGATCGGGCGGCCAAGGTGTTTTGCAGCCCATCCGACGGTCAGCTCTTCCGGCTGCAGCACGCATTTGTAACCAAAACCACCGCCGACATCGGGCGCGATGACCCGCACTTCGCCCTGATCCAGACCAAGACATTCAGCAACGCCTGTGCGAATCAAATGTGGCACTTGGGTTGACGTGTACATTACAAGCTGCTCGGCCTTGCCGTCCCAATAGGCAAGCGTTCCTTTGCCTTCCATCGGTACCATGCACTGCCGCGCAGTCGAATATTCACGTTCTATAACAACAGTGGCTTTCTTGCGCGCCTCGGTGAGATCGTTGTCAAACGCGGTGGTCAAAAACAGGTTGTTGTCCCATTCATCGTGCAGCTTTGCAGCTTTTGGGGCCAAGGCGGTTTCGACCGATACGTGGACGGGCAAGGGTTCAAGGTCGACGATGACAGCTTCGGCAAGATCTTCGGCCTCAGCGCGGGTGGGGGCCACACACATGGCAATACATTCACCCACAAACCTGACCTTGTCCTTGGCCAATGGCCAATGGTTGGACTGGTTATAGGTCGCAAGTGTGGATTGCGCCGCGATCGGTCCCAGCCCGACCATGTCGTTCATTGTAAAAATCCGATCCTCAAATCCTGCCGGCTTGGTGATCGATTTGATCCGCGCATGCGCGAGCGGGCTGCGGACATAGGCAGCTTCCCAAAGATGCGACATCTTGATATCGCCAACGAACTGGGCGGTCCCATTGAGGTGGCGGGCGTCTTCCTTACGCAGAACCCTTGCGCCGATACCTGTCGTCATAGTGCCAGCCTCCTCGTCGTGATCAATATTTGCGCGTTAACTTAAGCAGTATGCTTCCTATATGGCTTGTTGGCAACTCGTAACTGTTTCTTGTAACAACCGGTCGCAGCACAGGAGGCACCTCTTTATGGAACAAATTTATGGAACAAAAAACGACACAGAATGATGCCGTGCCTTCCACAGTGGAACCCGCGCAGGTGCCGGCCGGAAAATACAACCAGCTGTGGAGCAGGCCGGGTTACCTGATCCGCCGGCTTCACCAGATTCATGTTGGTCTATTCGCCGAAGCATGCGGATCGGAAGGCATGACGGCAGTTCAGTTTGCGATTTTATCGGTCGTGCTCAAAAATGACGGGCTTGATCAGCTTACGTTGTCCAAGGCGGTTGGTATCGATCGCACCAGTGGCGCAGATGTCATCAAAAGATTGGTGCGCCAGAAACTTGTGACGCGCGAACCTTCAAAAGACGACGGGCGCGCGAAGATTGTGCGTATCACGCAAGCAGGCCGCAAGATGATCGGTGAGATGCAGCCTGCCATGGAAGCCGCACAAGACAAGCTTATGGAACCACTTACACCTCAGGAGCAGGCACATTTCATGCAGTTGTTAAGCCGCCTGATCGACGCAAACAATGAATCTAGCCGCGCGCCGATGGCTTGATCTGTTTGGCCTGACTTCAATTTCATGAATGCCTTCGAGGCTGGTGGCGGAGAAGCTTGGTCCATCCTGGCAGCGTGGATTGCCCCATTAGAAACCCAGAACTTTGCCATTTTATAAAATGATTTCAGCACTTAACTGCCAATAATTAATCGCATGAATAAATACTTTGCAGATCGCATCTTAAGGAGTATGCTTCTTAAAATACCATGCTAAATTAGCTCAGGGGGACAAGGTAAATGGTTCACTTTAAGGCAAAAGCGAAACGGCTGTGCCTGCTGAATGTGGCAGTTCGTAAGGCCCGCAAGGTGGAGGGGATGCCACGATGACGGTTTTTTTCCAGCTTATGCTGACCGGCCTGGTGACAGGGTCTTTTTTGATCCTTGCAACCATCGGCTTCTCGTTAACCCGTCGTGTTGAAGGCTTCCTAAATATTGCGCATCCTGAATTGCTCGGTGTATCGGCATTTACCACCTGGGGCCTGAACGTGATGTTGGGATGGCACATCATTCCCTCAGCCGTGGTAGGCATCGTTTTCACAGCCTTTGTCGGGTTGATTATCGGGCGCGTTGTATATGACCCGATCCGCACGCTCGGCCCAGCCATTTTGCTGATCACCTCTGTGGGAGTCCATTATGTCCTTGGCGGGTCGGTCGATGCCCTGGTCGGGACCGGCATTCGCAGCTTGGATATCCCGCTTGCTGAAAGTTACCGCTTCTGGGGGCTGCGGATCACGAATTATCAAATGCTTGTGGTTGCTTTTGCGGCCCTGGCGACGATTAGTCTTGCATTGTTCCTCAACAAAACCCCGATGGGTCTGGCGATCCGTGCCATGTCGGCCAACCCGGAGCTTGCGGCCTCCCGCGGCATTGATGTGAAATCCACCTCCCGGATTACATGGCTGATTTCGTCGGGTCTTGCGGGTCTGGCGGGTGTCATGCTCGCGGTCGTAGCGACACTTTCAACGGATATCGCATTTAACCAGATCTTGCAGATTCTCGCAGTGGCGATCCTTGCTGGGCTGGGTTCGCTCTATGCTGTCGTGGCTGCAGGGTTGATCATCGGCGTGGCAATGGATGTTTCGGTCTTCTGGATACCCGCCGGATACCGCCCGCTCGTTGCGTTCAGTGTTGTCATTCTGGTGCTCATGTTCCGTCCAGAGGGTCTTGCAGGGAAGAAATCACGATGACCATTTATTCACTCATCCTCGCGACGCTGACCTTTGGTGCCATGTTCTCGGTGCTGACATTGTCGCTCAATCTTCAATATGCACGTGGCGGCATGATCAACTTCGGAACCGTGGCCTATTTTGCCGCTGGTGCCTATGCCTACGCGATTTTCACGCAAGAGCCGCCAAGTGGCCTTGATCAATACTTGTTTGGTTTCGATATGCCCTGGTATGTCGGTTTTCTTGCTGCTGGTGTTGCGTCGTTGCTTTTTGCGCTGCTCACGGGGTGGCCGACCCTGCGATTACGCGGCGAATACCTCGCGTTGACGACGTTCGCCTTTGCCGAGGTTTTTCACTCGGTCCTTCTTAACGAACGCCGTATCGGCAACGGGAGCGTGGGTCTTTCCAATGTAGAACGCCCCGACCCCACAACGCTCGGCATCGACGATACTTTAGGCTATGCTTTTGCGGCAATGGCTTTGATGTTGGTCACGGCTTTCGTTTTCAACCGCCTGCTGAAGTCTCCCTTCGGTCGCGCCATCGACGCTGTACATGATGACGAAATGGCCGCGCAGGCCGTGGGCAAGGACGACGCCCGCATTCGTCTTCAGGTGTTCATTATCTCCGCAATTCCAATCGGTTTTGCCGGGGCGCTTTATGCAATGATCACCACCTTGGTTGCACCCTCAATGTTCACGGCTCAAGTTACATTTTTCGTCTGGATCGCGTTGGTGCTCGCTGGCGAAAAGACGATCATTGGCGCGATTTTGGGAGCGATGGCGCTGGTGTTGTTTCAGGAAGTCGTCAAAGGGTTTCCGTTCGAAACTGTACGCGCGGCACAACTTGCATCTTCGGGCGAAGAGATTGTGACCGGCATTCTATTCATCCTCGTTTTGCGACTGCGGCCTTGGGAAAAACTGGCAAAAAGGGGTTCAGCATGAGCGATATTATCCTGAGCGTTGAAAACGTGATCATGGACTTTGGCGGCTTTCGGGCGGTCGGCGGGGACCACGGTCTGAGTTTCAACGTCAAGCGCGGTGGGCTTCTTGGCCTGATCGGTCCAAATGGGGCGGGTAAGTCCACAACATTCAATCTGATCTCGGGTGTGTTGAAGCCGACAAAGGGTCGCGTCGCGATGGATAGTGTTGAATTATCAACACTCAAGGCCGCGGAAATTGCCGGGCATGGGCTCGGACGTACGTTCCAGACGCCAAGGGCCTTTCCATCGTTAAGCGTGATCGACAATGTCATGGTCGGGGCGGATCATCCGGAAGAAGGTCCCATCGCGGCACTCTTGGGCCGCTGGCGCGCTGCCGACGCAGTCCTCCGTGAAAAGGCGGAACATGCCCTTGAACGTGTCGGCCTCGCCGACAGAATGAACAACCCTGTGGCAAACCTGTCGGGTGGCGAACTTCGGATGCTTGAAATTGCCCGTCAGTTGAACCGCAATCCACGTCTTTTATTGCTGGATGAACCCACTGCAGGGGTCGATCCGAGCCTGCAGTTGAAACTGGCGGAAATTCTGGCGCAGCTTCATGCGGAAGGCACAACTCTCATCGTCGTGGAACACAACCTCGCCTTTCTGCTCGACCTCGCGGATAGCATCGTCGTGCTTCAAAACGGTGCGTTGCTGGCTGAGGGTGATCCAGATTCCATCCGTCGTGATCCGGCGGTCATTTCAGCCTATCTTGGAGCCGATCATGAAACTTGAAGTCAACGGGCTGCACAGCGGCTATGGCAAAGTTACGATCTTGCATGGCATGAATTTTGTCGCCGAACCGGGCGAAATTACCTGCGTTCTTGGCCCCAATGGTGCTGGCAAAAGCACGTTGATGAAAACCATCGCCGGCCACTTGCCCGTGGATCGCGGCGACATCTTGATTGACGGGACCTCTATTGCCAAATCGACTGCGCTTGAAACAACACGGTCTGGCGTCGGCTATGTTCCGCAAGAACATAATACTTTTGCGGAAATGACGGTACGCGACAACCTGCTGGCCTCAGCCCTCAGCTTTTCGGACACAGGCGCGCGGATCGACAATACCTATGAACGTTTTCCGATCCTGAAAGAACGGTCGGGCCAGCTCGCATCGACTTTGTCAGGTGGCGAACGGCAGACGCTGGCGGTTGCGAACGCACTGATCGCTGCGCCCAAGATTTTGATGCTCGATGAGCCTACCGCCGGGCTTGCCCCGATCTTCGTCGACCGGATCGTCGACTGGGTCTGTGAGCTGGCACAATCTGGCATAACGGTGATTTGGGTCGTCGAACAGAACCCTGAAAAAATTCTTAAAATATCGCGGACTACCTGGATGTTTGATGCCGGGTGCAACCGCGAAACGCTACCAAGCGCGGACCTGCTGCAACCTGGCAGGCTCGAAGAAATGCTTTTGCAGTCTCACTAGCCGGACATTCCGTTTCAACACCTCAACAAGGAGAAGCCATATGAAGACCCTTCCAAACAAATTGCGTAATATGACCGCCATTATTGCGGTGGCAACCATCGCTGCACCGTCTCTTGCTGCTGCCGAAGTGACCATTGGCGTGCTTGTGCCGCTGACCGGTGAACTTGGCGAATTCGGCGCGATTGTTGCCGGAGCCGTCGAAGTCGCCGTGGGTGAAATCAATGCCGCTGGTGGTACATCTTGCGGCATGTTGCGCACTGTTATTGCAGATGATGGTGGCGAGCCGGAAAAAGGTATCCGTGAAGCCACGAGCATGATTGACACCGAAGGCGCTGTTGCAATCCTCGGGCCCACGTCTGGTGTGATGGTTGCGCTTGTTGATCTTGCCAAGCGCAGGCAGACGCCGATAATTTCACCTTATGCAGGCACGATCACTTTGAACGATCTGGGCGGTGACTATGTCTACCGGACCGTGGGGTCCGATCTGGGCGACGGCGCTGCGGCCGGTCTGTGGTTGACGGAAAAAGGGTATACATCCGTGGCGATGCTGGTTCAAAATCAGGAATCGACCATCTCGCCCGCGCAGGTCGCGCGCGCGGCACTTGAAGATGCCGGTATCGAAGTGACCGACTACATAATTTACAACCCCGGCCAAGCGTCCTACCAGGCCGAACTGGTCTCGGTGCTCGCCAATAATCCAGACGTAATTTATCTGGCCGGTGGCCAACAATCTGGTGTGACCGTTCTTAAAGAAGCAGCCGTCGGTGGTTTCGAAGGTGAATGGTTGCTGACCGCAGACTTGGCCGTGCCGCAGATATTCGAAACTGTTGACCCACGGATCCTGAACGGACGGACCTATGTCCAGCTTGCAGAACCTGACAATTCGCTACCCGCTTATGAGACCTTCGCTGAAAAGATGATGGCGCAAACCGGTGCTGCACCGGGTCCATTTGCTGCCAATTCCTATGATATGACGATGCTGGTCGCGCTGGCACTCGAAGCTTCGGGAGAATGCACAGGTGAAGCTGTCAACGCAGCCATTCGTGATGTCACCGCTGGCGGTGAACTGGTGTCTGACTACGCAACAGCGCGCGATTTGTTGGCCGCGGGCACCGATATTGATTTTGAAGGTGCGTCCGGGCCACTGACAATGGACGAAAGCGGCACACCTGCCGGTTCCTACCTTATCATGCGTGCTGAAGATGGAGCCTGGGTGTCGGAAAAATTCTACCCGGCCTCAGAATTCGAATAAATGTTCAAACGGGGCCTGTCCTTTTGGGGGCAGGCCTCCGGCCGTCGTGTATTCGAAACGAGAAATCAAACTGTCCTCGCCGGTAGTTGTTGTGGTGTATTCTGAATACCATGGTTGAGTTGAACTCCATCATCGAGATGGAAGACAGCCTGCGCATCGCGCTCCCGGAAGGCGGCCGGACAGTTGGCGACTGCTCTGAGGTGAACCACCTTAGGGTGCGACGTTCAGAATTACGCAATCCGCCCCCATAACCGATGCTCAATGCCGCGCGGTATTTGAGGCCAAGCCCACGTGCAGCAGCCAGCAGGGCCGACACTTCCTCGACGCTGAGAACGACGGGTAATTTGCGTGGCTCCGTTCGGAACTGCGTAACCACGCCATTGCTACCGCAGCTTATGCGGCCTGACTGTCCGTTGCTGACGTCGGCGGCGTCCAGTTCCACGGCAGCAATTCATCCAGCCTGTTGATCTTGTGGTCGTGGATGCGGTCGAGGATGTCAGCAAGATAGGCCTGCGGATTGAGACCGTTTAGCTTTGCCGTTTCAATAACCGTCATCGCGCGCGCCAGGGTTTCCGCGCTTGTATCAGCGCCCGCAAAGAGCCAGTTTTTCCGTCCTATTCCAATCGGGCGCAGGGCGCGTTCTGCGGGATTGTTGTCGATGGCCACACGCCCGTCAGATAGATACAGGCTGAAGGCCTCCTGCCGCGCGAGGCCATAGCGGAAAGCTTTCGCCAGATCGCTTTTGCCCGGGATGCGCAGAAGCTGCTGTTCGGACCAGGCAAAGAAAGCCTCGACCTTGGGCCGGCTGAGCTTTTGCCGCGCCGCATAGCGGACGTCAGCGGGCTGACCGTTGATGTCGCGCTCGATGTCGTAGAACTTGCCAATCCGGTCGAGCGCTTCGCGGGCGATCGCGGATTTGGTCGAGGTCCAGAAGTCGTGGAAGTCACGGCGCAGGTGCGCCCAACAGGCCGCCTCGCGCAAACGCGGCGTGCCGCTTGGTTCGGGCGCGTAGAGCTTGGTATAACCCTTGTAACTGTCCGCTTGGAGGATGCCACGCGCATCGGCCAGATGGCTGAGGACGTGCTCTTCCTTCCAGTCTGGCGCAAAGCGATAGACGGCACCTGGTGGCGATGCCCCCGCCCATGGTCGCTGGTCGCGCACATAGGCCCAGATGCGGCCTTGCCTGACGCCTTTTCCCAGCCCCCTGTCGCGCAGGCTGCGATCCAGCACCCGGATGGGTGTGTCGTCTGCATGCAGCAGGTCGCTGGCCATAATGTCAGTCTCGATCCGTTCGATCAGCGGCTGCAGAGTCTTCATGGCCCGTCCGCACCAGCCGACCAGCGTGCTTTCGGGAATGTCTGCCCCCATGCGGGCGAAGATCTCGTGCTGGCGATAGAGAGGAAGATGATCGTCGAACTTCGAGACCAGCACATGCGCCAGCAGGTTCGGGCCTGCCATGCTGCCTGGGATCGGACGGCTGGGGGCCGGTTCCTGCACCATTCTCTCGCAACGGCGGCAGGACTTCTTGATCCGGGCGATCTGCCCTCTCGGGACATTGCTCCGCAATGCCCTGCCGGGTGACAGATCACCTTCATCTGGGCGGCGATCATGTCCAGCAGTTCGCTGACATCCTCACCCACCACACGCAGATCGCCGCCGCAGTCGGGGCAGCAGGCACCGGGGTCCAGTTCATGACGCTCGCGCGGGATTGCATCCGAGACACGTGGCCTGCGACGCAAAGTGGGCGCATCGGCGGCCTCTGGTGACGGCTCATCCTGCCCTTCATTGATGGGAGCATCATCGTCTTCGGCCACCGCAACCAGCAGGTCTTCAAGCGCCAGTTCCAGCTGTTCGAACTCGCGCTCGATCTTTTCCGAAGACTTACTGAAGGCCAGTTTCTGGAGCTTGGCGATCCGCAGACGCAGCGCCTGCACCAGCTGATCATGGACGCGCAGGGTAGCCGATATCTTTGCGTTTTCTGCCTGCAATGCTGCGATCATCGCCTTCAACACAGCGGGATCATCAGACAGGTTTTCAGCAGGTTTCGACATACGCCTGACTGCCAAAAATCAGGTCGAAGAACCATATAAATAACGCCAAAACCGCAACAAAATCACCCCACCCGGGCAGGCGGAGCACCCCAATCCGGACGCCGCCAGTCGATCCCCTCCCACAGCATCGCAAGCTGCGCTGAAGTCAGACGCATTGCCCCACCCCGGGCATTAGGCCAGGGGAAACGGCCCCGCTCAAGCACCTTGTAGTAGAGGCAATATCCCTGCCCATCCCAGAACAGAAGCTTGATCCGGTCACCACGACGACCCCGAAACGCAAACACCGCCCCACTGGCAGGCTTTTGCCGCAACACGTCCTAGGTCAGTGCCGCCAGCCCTGCGATCCCCTTGTGCATATCCGTCACCCCGCAGGCCAGATACACACGCACACCAGTCCCGGGGGCGATCATGCCCCGTCCACCGCGCGGATCAGCCCCGACAGCGCAGCCGGATCGATAGTGCTTTCAAAGTGCAAACTGCGCCCACCACGAAGACGCAATTCAACCGCAACCGGCGGCGGTGCCTCAGCGACTGGCACCTGTGCCACCGGCACTCTGGCCGCAACTGGCATATCCAAAGGAAAAAAGAGCGCACCGGCATCAGGCGACCAAAGGCCCTTCTTCTTCAGCTCATGCCGCCATGCGTAAATCTGCTGCCGGGTCACCTCATGGCGCTGTGCCACCTGCGTCACCGTCGCCCCGTTGATCCCGACCGACATGACAATCTCTAGCTTGTCATCGTCACGCCAAAAGCGCCGCCGCTCCACCCCAAGAATTTCGCCACGCATCCCAGACCCCGTCTAAGATGGAGTGGTTGCCGCCCTCCCCAGACGGCATCGATTTGTGCCAAGATTGTGGTGTTGAAAGCCACACAATGGAGAGGACGACGAGATAGAAAATATAATGATTGGGATCGATCTGGCAAAGAATGTTTTTCAGGTCCACGGTGCCTTATGGACAGGGGAGGTACAGTTTCGCAAGAAGCTTACGCGTGCGCAATTCTCTGCATTTATGGCCCAGCAAGAGCCCTGCCTAGTTATCTTTGAGGCATGCGGCAGCGCGCACCACTGGGCGCGGGAGATGGAAGCGCTTGGCCACGAAGTGAAACTGATCGCGCCACAATACGTTCGCCCGTTCGTAAAGCGCCAAAAAAATGATGCCGCCGATAGCCGAGGCGATCGTGGTAGCGGCCCGACAGCCGGAAATGCGCTTCGTGGAGCCCAAAACAATTGGGCAGCAATCCCGCGCGGCCGTGTTCCGTAGCCGAGAGCGGCTGGTGCATCAGCGGACTGCAGATGTGAACGCCTTACGAGCACTGCTGTATGAACATGGCCACGTGTTCCCAGTAGGAACACGTTATCTTGCTCGCATGACTGCGCTTTTGGAGGATTTGACTTCTGACGTACCTGATCTGATCCGGGAGGAGTGCCAGGACCTGTTGATACAGATTGCTGAGAAAGCGGCGCGTATTGCCGAGCGCACGACGAAACTCAAGACGCTGGCCTCCCAATCGGATAGAGCGCGCCGTCTCCAAACTATGCCGGGAGTTGGGCCCCTGACGGCTCTCGCAGTGGAAGCGTTCGGACCTGACCTGACACAGTTCAAAACAGGGCGCGACTTTGCGGCTTGGTTGGGTCTTGTGCCCAAGCAGCATTCTTCGGGAGGCAAGGAGCGCTTAGGACGCATGACCAAGGCCGGGCAGGCCGATATCCGAAGGCTCCTGATCATCGGCGCAATGTCACGATTGACCTGGCTCGGACAGCGCACCATTGTGGCTGGCAGCTGGCTGTCGAGAATGTTAACGCGCAAACCAAAGATGCTCGTCGCAGTCTGAGCTACTCCCCAATGTTTGGACAGGATCTGGCGCTTTCTAAGCTACTCTCTGCTCCTGCTGATCGGGTTTGATTTCGTCTTTTCTCTGCCAATAGACCACGGCTGGTGGCCTGCCGCCAAGGGCGGAATGGGGGCGCTTGTGATTGTAGAACACCATCCACTTTCTGATCCCTGCCTTGGCCTCTGATCCGGTTTCCCAGGCGTGCAGATAGACGCATTCGTATTTCATCGACCGCCAGAGCCTTTCGACGAAGATATTATCGAGGAACCGGCCCTTGCCATCCATCGATATGCGAACGCCTGACCGCCACAGCCGATCTGTCCAGGCAAAGGAGGTGAACTGGGAGCCTTGGACGCCCTTCTAAGTGTCAAGCGGCGATCTGAGCCTGATTGATCTGTTTGTGGCGGCGCGCGATGATGTTGAAGACCTCACACGCAATGTATCGTTTGACACAGCGGATTGCCTCCAGTTTGGAATGGCCCTCTGCTATTCGCCGCGCCACATATTCCTGGGTCTTTGGGTCAAGTCGCAACCTTCCGATTGCAATGATGTGGAGCGCGCTGTTGGCCGCGCGATCGCCACCTCTGTTCAATCGGTGGCGCGTTGTTTTGAATCGCCCCGCATTTACTGGAGGCTGATTTGTTCAAATATTATGCAGCTTTTTGATCTTGGTTCAAGCTTTCATAGAATGCCTCCTCTGCTTCTTGGGGCGGGACGTAGCCGATGGCACTGT
>Ga0222648_1000653_pt1 | contig 14657 bp, 13 predicted proteins | sample AntAcemetagen335_FD_181021 | JGI IMG/M metagenome (GOLD analysis project Ga0222648, IMG submission 181021) | Saline water microbial communities from Ace Lake, Antarctica - #335 | ecosystem: Environmental > Aquatic > Non-marine Saline and Alkaline > Saline | place: Antarctica: Ace Lake... | reverse complement strand
TTCTTCTGGCTTGGTGACCAGGAAAGAGTGCTTGGTGATTGGCATTGTCACACCAGAAATATCCACCTCTTGGAAGGCATCAGTTCCCATGGAAGTGGAGAACACTTGGCCGGTGATGGCCAGTAGGGGAACAGAATCCATGTGCGCGTCCGCAATAGCGGTCACCAGGTTCGTGGCTCCAGGACCTGAGGTGGCAATCGCAACCCCCAGTTTTCCTGAAGCTGATGCATATCCCTCAGCGGCGTGACCGGCGCCCTGTTCGTGGCGAACCAGGATGTGGCGGATTTTATCCGCCGACATCAGTTCGTCATAAAAGGGCATGATGGCTCCGCCTGGCAGACCAAACACGTCGGTGATACCGAGAAGTTCTAGGCTCCTCAAAATGGCGCCAGAGCCCGTAAGAACGGGAGCTTTTGAGACGCGCTGCGCACTGCGAAGCTCCTCGGGGGAGAGCTCGGCTAAATCTGTAGCGTTATCGACCACATCGTTTTCCATGATTCACACCATCTTGTTAGCTAGGGGGGAGAGCAGGTTGGTGATTACCCTGTTACCGCACCGAGCGCAGCTGACTTCACAAGCTTTTGGTACTTAGCCAGCACACCGCGAGTGTAGCGGGGAGGAAGGGGCTGCCAATCGGCACTCCGCTTCGCTAGTTCGTCGTCGTCGACAAGAATGTCTAGCGTCCTAGATGGAATGTCTACCCGAATTAGGTCACCATCTCTCACGAAAGCAATAGGACCTGCATCCACTGCTTCGGGAGCTATGTGGCCGATACACAGTCCGGTTGTGCCGCCTGAGAATCGTCCGTCCGTCAACAACAATACATCCTTACCCAGTCCCGCACCCTTAATTGCTGCGGTGATGGCTAACATCTCTCGCATACCGGGTCCACCCTTAGGTCCCTCGTAGCGAATGACCACTACATCGCCTGCGACAATTTCACCATTGGTAAGAGCATCCATCGCTGCCCGCTCGCGCTCGAAAACCCTGGCAGGGCCCTCGAAAGTAGTGCTATCAAAGCCAGCAGTTTTCACTACGGCACCCTCGGGAGCAAAGCTGCCCTTGAGGATGGTGATTCCTCCCGTGGGGTGAAGGGGCTTATCGAGCGGGCGAAGCACTTCGCCATCCAGCCCGTCGATAGACATCGATTCCAAGTTCTCCGCCATCGTTTTGCCGGTAGCGGTCATGACATTACCGTGCATGATGCCAGCATCAACAAGAGCCTTCATCAGCACGGGGAGACCCCCGTGACGATCAACATCGTTCATCACGTGACGCCCGAAGGGCTTGAGGTCACCAATGTGAGGAGTCTTGTCTCCAATTCGGTTGAAGTCATCCAAGGTGAGCTCCACCTCTGCTTCGTGAGCAATCGCAAGGAGGTGGAGTACCGCGTTTGTGGAGCCACCCAACGCCATCACCACAGCGATGGCGTTTTCAAAAGCCTCACGCGTCAGAATCGTCCGGGCCGTTAGCCCTTGACGCAACATCTCCACAACCGCTTCGCCGGAGCGACGCGCGTAGAGGTCCCTACGGCGGTCATAGGACGCAGGGGACGCGGAACCGGGGAGGCTCAAACCCAACGCTTCTGCGACACTCGCCATGGTGTTCGCGGTGTACATGCCACCACACGCACCTTCGCCCGGGGCAAAAGCACATTCAATACGGTAGGCGTCCTCGCGGGACATTTTCCCTGCCTTTACGGCACCCACAGCTTCAAAAGAATCAATGATGGTGATGTCTTTCTCGGTTCCATCCGAAAGCTTCACCCAGCCCGGTGCAATCGAACCGGCATACATAAAGACGGAAGCAAGATCTAATCGGGCTGCCGCCATCAACATTCCAGGAATCGACTTGTCGCAACCGGCCAACAAGACTGACCCGTCGAGCCGTTCCGCCTGCATGACCGTTTCCACCGAATCAGCGATAACTTCGCGACTAACTAGAGAAAAGTGCATGCCTTCGTGGCCCATGGAGATTCCATCAGAAACAGACACCGTTCCAAACTGCAACGGGTAACCCCCACCTGCGTGGACACCCTCTTTGGCGGCTTGCGCCAGTCTCGCCAGTGAAAGGTTGCAGGGGGTGATTTCGTTCCACGAGCTTGCGATGCCAATTTGGGGCTTATCCCAGTCGTCATCACCCATACCTACCGCGCGGAGCATTCCGCGCGAGGTCGTGGCTTCAATGCCATCGGTGACAACTCGAGAACGTGGTTTGATGTCTGGCGTATCCATACGGGGATTCTACTGAAGGAAAATTTTAAGTCCCCTAAGTCTTTGAGCCGCCAATCACTCGGACACTCCAAGGGTGACAAAACATGGTCACTCCTTAGCGGGAAACAACCTTCGATACAAGGGATCAGCCAGCTTCTTCATTCTGTTCTTCGGATGCTGCGCCGGTATGACAGTGGTCACACCCTGTGAGGCTTCCCACTCGTGTTGAGAAAGAAAACGCGAAAGCTCTCGATGAAAACTGAGCCTGTCGAGCAAAGCTTTCCTGTTTGTCCCCCTGGCGTCAGCAGTGGCCTCCCAGGTCTTTTTCTCCCTCGCTTCGGATATCGCCCGATAGGTTTCCTCGGGATTCCAGGGATCTATAGTTAGGACACTTTCTCGCGAAAAATAGTTCGAGACGCTGGGGTGGCCCCCATAAAAAACCACGTTATCCATCAATATCGGGTCGGAGAGCTTCTCAGTCCAGTACCCCGGGTGTGAAGAGTTTTCTATCGCCACGTGGTACCGACTGGTGCCCAGAACATCAGCTTTATCTTCCACCTGCTTGGCGGCAAGCCCGTAGACCTCAAATTGTGAAAGATGCGCTGAGAGATAATCAACAAGTCGCAATCTTTGTTGTTGCAGAGGGGTCTGATTTTTCTGCGACACGATGGTTGTCACCACGTCCCGCTGGGGAGAGAAGCCTCTCTCAAAATCTTCGCGACCTAAGGTCACTGAGCCGTCGACACTGGCATAGTGCGCTTCCCCCCCTGCTTTCACCCCCACCCACCAGGGTGCAATCGCGGTGATTGGGTGGAAGTTTGGTAGGTCACTGAGATATTTGTAGGGAGGCCCCACAACAGCACCGTAACGGGCGAGGACTTCGGTGTTATACACACGGATGTCGGGTGGCTCGGACGCAACAAAGACGATGTTTCGGGAAGAATTAGGAATCTTCAGAGGTTGACGGATTCCATATACAACATGGATGTCAGCGTCGACGGGGGCCATGGTGTGAGTAACCGTCCGTGTGGAATCGGCTGGCCGCTCTCGCTCCCACACCCCAGACGGAATTTGACTTATGACGTCGACTCTTCGCATTACGAGAAAACTACCGGAATTCTCGCGACAAACCCACTTGGCGTAACCAAGAAACAGATATCTCCTAGGGGACGAAATTTAGAGAACCAAACCCACTTTGGAGCTCGACAGGCGCTAGGTTTGGGGAGTGTTTCATACCTACTCTTCCTTTTGTTCAGCACAGAACTCCGATAACGCATGAATGAAAGACCCGTTCATCTCAAGAGAACCCTTCGAGCTCACAGACGGCACATCCTTGTCGGTGTCACGCGGTTTTTGCGAAACAAAACCCGCCAGCCACGAAGAATAATTCTAGGAAAGAGGGTGGCCCATGGTTCGCGGGCGTCTCACGTCATACGCAATGCCGTCCTTCGCAATGAACCCCTCTTGGTGTCTCGTTACGGCACGACAGAAGCCACCATCATCAAGTTTTTTCTTCAGAATGAAACGGCTGGAGAGTGTAAATTTCCCACCTCTCTGAAGAACCTCATCATGAAGAACAGTGGTTTTTTTCCTGGTTCCGATGAGGCGCTCTCACGCTTTTGTCGCGAGAGCTTGGTGGTCATGTCGGAAATTGACGTCCTGGGTGTCAGGTCAAATCCAATCGAACATCAGTATTGGGCGCTGGAGCAACTGATGATGCGGTCTGCGCAAATGCCAAAAAAGCTGGTGGACTTGTCAGAGCTCATGCCCATTGGGCGGAAACAGTCTTGGACGAGGGTGCTCGCGGGTAAACGGGTGCTGGTAATTCATCCTTTCGCCAACACCATTCGGGCCCAGTACAAAAATCGCACACTCATTTTTCCCGGGTCAGAATTTCTCCCAGACATGAAGCTGGACGTCATACGAGCAGTTCAGAGCGCGGGAGCTAATCAAGGGCGCGCTGGGTTCTCCGACTGGTTTGCAGCCCGCGATGCGATGGTCGATGAAATCCAAAAGCGCGACTTTGATATTGCTCTCATCGGTGCTGGTGCCTACGGCATGTTTCTTGGCGCAGAGTGTAAGAAACTCGGTCGACAAGCAATCCATATTGGCGGTGCCACGCAACTTCTCTTTGGCATCCTCGGCAGACGGTGGACCGAGGAATTTGGCAAGAGTTCTCGGGATATTCGACGCCACTTCAACGAATACTGGGTGGGCGCCGCTCAGGATGAAATTCCCGAGAACGAGCGATCAGTAGAGGGAGGGGGCTACTGGGTCTAGAGCGCCTCGGCGCCTCACTCCCAGTTGCCATCGTTAACGATTTTGTGCCTCACTGTGATCATGGAGACGGATTAGTTGGCAGTCTGAACCAAGTCTTTTCGACTTGCCATTTCACATCAGACAAGGGGCCGCGTCAGTCAGCCTTTTCCTCGAAAGAAAAGTATGAGGTTTCGAATCTTAAGCGTTGAACTCCAATAGGCGAGATGAACCATAATCGCGCCATACAGACTGAGGGAAAAAACGTGATGAAGGTCCGTGCTAACAAAGAGAACAATCCCAACGTGAAGCACGATGATTCCGACAAGTGCGACCCTCAGCCTGAAGAAAAGCAGTACTGCCAGTCCAAGCTCAATGGCCACCGTAGCGTGCGCGAGGATTCCATTGATTTCCAAATTCAATATGAATTCTGGAAAGTAGAACCCGATAATTTTGCCGTCCGTCCAATCTTCAGAAAACGCCTTGTTGAGGCCCGCAAAGAGATAAACCCCGGACGCAATATATGCGCCCGCCCAGGGTTTAGCGTCACCATAGGTCACCCTGCTCAGAAGAGTTGTCAGCAGAAAAGCAAAGGTCATTGTTGATTGTGCTGGCCCCAGTAAGCCGACAAAAAACACCAGTGCAAGACAGTTCAACGACATCAGCGCAAGTTGTGGAAAGAAAAAACCAACAACAGAACCGATGATGACTAAACCCGCCAATGCGGTTATTCCTATCCCATACTTTGGGTAGACAAACCATCCCACCAGGTGGTCGACAGCCCACAACAACGTCAGAACAAAAAGCAGTTTTTCCTTGAGAAGCACAGTCACGAGAACATTTGCCATCCCCAGCCGTAGCCAATCACTGTGTCGTAGGTTAAGCGCATTCCCAGGAGCAACGCCCCCACGGCCCATTGCGCGGACACAAGCCAGGCTTGGCGGCGAAAGATGCCCCAATCCTCCATCACGTCTCCACGGCTTTGCGTCACGATGTCGACCAGGTCATCGTCAAGTTCGACCCTCTCCACCGCCAGCTTCGCCCAGCGCTCACTCCGTGAACCAGACAATTGTGTTGGCGACGTTTCGGGAAGCCGACACGCCCCTGCCATGTCTCCTAGAGCTCCGGTGTGCCGACCCTGTGCTACCCGTGAATAAATGTACCGACCCACAAACCGGACAACTCGGATGCTCATCACGAAGCCGATGGCACGGCTCATGGCATGTGCACTGCGAAGGAAGGAAATCCGGAAAGAGTCATACCCTTCATTCCGTCCACCGTTTGGAAAAACAACCTGGGCGGCGCGTTGACAATCCTGCTCAGTTAGCCCAAAATCATCTAAATTGGCTACTTGGTAGGGAATAAATCTGAGGTCTGTCTCAACAACATGTCTAAGAAACTCGACCGATTTTGTACAGATACCGCAATCTCCATCAAAAACAAAAAGACCTGGACCAGAAGCGGTGTCGAACCTGGCTGAAGTATTCTTGTCCATGCTGTCCTACCTCCCCCAATAAACTAGCAAATAACGAAGCTAGAAACTCTCTGCGGAACACTTATACAGGGAGTTTCCCGGAAAAATCTGGCTCCGCCAAATTCAAGACGGATGTTTAAGAATGTTTGTCTTGCAGTCATAAAAGAGTGTCTTTTGAGGATGGTGTTGTCACCCGCAAAAACGCAATAAGGCGTATGCTCCCCTTTCAAGAATTATTCATATTTCTACTGTCGCAGAAGGTTGATTTGTTTTGTTGAGACTCTGGAGAGCGTTGCGGTTCCGTAGGCCTTTCATAGCGGGGGAGTATCGCTGTGAGTAGAGAATCCCTTTCTATAATTTTTCCCACTTCTGGGAGCGGACAATTCATCTTTGAATCTTTAAGAAGCATCGCAAAAGTTGCTGGAAATCCTTTCATTGGGGAAATTCTTCTCGTTGTCAACGGTCCTCGAAACAAGCTTGGGGCTGAGGAATACAGGAGATTCATCCAGGCCCAAACGGCGGAAGTAGCTAATAAATTTAGAGTCATCCATGAGCCAGTCCCTGGGCTGCTTGCTGGTCGCCACCGTGGTGCAGCAGAAGCGACCGGACCTTTCCTGTCATTTATCGACGACGACGTGTTGCTTGGTGATGACTGGGCCAGAAGCGTCGAGGAAATATGTATTTCAGGGGCTCTCAGCAATCGAATTGCGGGGGGATCTGTCAGTCCAGATTTCCGTGGGCCCACACCCTCGTGGCTATCAAAACTGACCATCGATTTGCCTCAGCAGGGCACCGTGATGAGCGAATTGAGCCTGATTTCGATATCAGGAGATGACTCACACCAGATCTCTCCTCTTTTCGTCTTTGGCTTGAACTTCACGGTAAGTAAGAAAGCGTTATACGACCTCGGCGGCTTCGGTCCAGACCTCACACCCAAGAAGCTCCTGCGTTTCCGTGGGAATGGTGAAACTGCGGTAGCCGAAGAACTAATCTCCCGTGGGGAAAAAGCAATTTGGCATCCCGGTTTGAGCACCCGCCACATTATCGGGACAGAGAGACTCAACCTGCGTTACCTCTGCAGAATTTGGATGAGGCAAGGAATATCAGAGCAATTTCAGAAGATCAAAGAAAACTTCTCCACAGGAACATTTGGTGAAATCAATGTTCTTGGTAGCTCGCGGCAATTGGTTGCCAAATCGCAACGCATCCTCAGCGCCAAAACAAAGATTGGTAGGGGGAAAGCCCTGGGCCTGCTCAGACTCGTCTGTCTCTGGGCGGGAAAAAATTTCTTGTGGCATCACTATCGCAATGACCAAAAAGTAAAAGAGTGGGTCGAACAGGAAAATTACTTTAACTACTCTTACCCGGCCTGACACCAGCAGGCCCGAAATCACTCCCTGTTCAGCGCACGAGCAGAAATATGGGCGTCACGGCTAACTTTGCAAAATAAAATTTTCGCGACAAACTTCTCGCATTTCAGTCACTGAAAGCCGCGCCGAAACCCACCAAGGAAAGTAGGCGCGACTGCCCGCACTTGGAAAAGCACAGCGGACACGAACTTGTTATGCGAGTTCCATCCGTTTGAAATGTTCACAGCCGCGTCAAATTCCGTACCTCTAACGATTCGGGCCCACTTCGCTACATTTGACTCCCCCGAAACCAAGCTGCCGCAACGAGAGAGAGCCAGCGCGTCGTGGAGGACCTCGCGCCCAAGTTCGTAAAAATGTAAGGGCCTAATGGCCTCTGCGTAGGACACCATCTTGTCTGACGTCACACCGGAAAATGGTGTCCCCAATTTGTCGCTTCGTGTGGAGAAAACAAAAGATGGAGAAACTTTCAAGCGACCTCCAAACTCTTTCTTCATCACCCGAACATCTTTTTCGTCCTGTGCTGCGAGAAAAACTGAGTCAAAGTTTGCCGTGTCCAACATGCTGCGTGCCCCGGCGACCAACTGTTCAATCGTGGGGGGCAGAGGGTGGCCAGGGAATGTCTTCATATCGCCACTTCTGGCATGCACAGCCACCACATTTGGCCCAAGGGCCAAGCTTTCCAGCCGGTTTTCGAGATAGTTATTGGTTTCTGAATTAAACGTGACGAACTGTTTCCACAGTTTTCCCAGCCATTTCTCCGCCCCCTCCACTTTGAGAATGGGGTGGTGAGTTTCAGAGTTCACAACCCTGTACTCAGGGGAACCTAAATCGTCCAACCGAACAGGGCTCACCGGGAGAAAATAGTACTCCCAAACATTCCTCGTGCCATTGATCGCCTCCCGTTCCTGATAGGCACTACCTTCTGTGAGATCCACAACAGGCTGCGCACCGAGCCATTTAGCCACCGCCAGCTGCGTCAGAACTGTCCCCATCGTCGACATGAAACCTGCTTTGTCGGTTCTCCTAATGCGGTAAACCAGGGGGCCCTCGCGAGAGTCCGACTCGTCAAACATGCCCTCAAAAGACACCCGCCCCATCGCACTGGGTGCTTCAGAATCATCAAATGCCGACATACTTACTCGCTTTCCTGGAAAAACCTCGTGTCACATGATCCATTTGGCCAGCTCCTCTCAGCGTTGATAACACCAAGACCAACGCCAGCATTTCAGTGACGCTGTCCTCTCACCCAAAGATAAAGGAGGTCCACCCTTTTCTTCCCGAGGCGAAGAAAATATTTCAAAGTATTTTTCCAGGCCAGTGGAATAGCGAAGGGAAAGTTTGCTACCGCAACGAGTATTGCGAAGGTAAAAGGATTGGTGACCCATGAAATCTTTTTCGAATGGACGTGAAGTGCTCGTATAGGCACTTTTTGCTCAAACTTTCTCCCCACCCTTAACGTCTTCGTGAAGGGATTAAAGGAAAACCTCAAATTCGTAAGGACGGCGGAACCAATTTGTTCCAGCCAGATGTGATTGAAGTGAGGAGCCTTGGGAGTATTTCTTGGGTCTTGACCGAGTATCCAAGTTCCCAGCGGCTGCACGTCGAAAAGCCCGCCGACCTGCGCCGGGGTGAGAGTCGAGTGTGATGCCTGTGCCACGCCTCGATTTTCAAAGTAAGTATGCGATGGCAACTGATGGGCGACGGAACTTCCAGAGAAAAGAAAATCCCAGAGGAGACGCATTTCGTCGCCTCGCGAAGAGTTCGCGACAAAGAACTCCAGCATCTCGGTCAACGCTCGACGCTCGTTGAGATAAATAAAGCTTGCTCCGGCATGATTTTCCGTCCCCGCCGGATAAAAAATTCCTTTACCCCACGAATCGGTGTGAGCAAAGCTGTCCACGGGAGAGAAAAGGAGGACATCTAACTCAGCGTGAGCGAGAGCGTTGAGCTTTTCTTTCTCTGCCCACTGGTTGATTACAAAGAGCCGTTCCGCGGTATGAAACCAAAACCCATCTCTGAATCCTGGGTCAAGGGGGGATTTTTCCACGAAGGCTGTGAAATCATCTGGTTCATACCAGTCGCGAAACAACTCACTGATGACGCCCTTAACCGTGTCTGGGTACGAACCATCATGAAGCATGACTACTTTGCCGCCCCACACAGCAACCGAATGTTTCAACGTGAGGAGTGCGTAGGGAGGAAAAGCTGTCCCAGCAAAATAAAAGACAAGCGGAGGCAAGTTCAATGAGGCTGCGGGGGAATAGAGCTTTGGTGGCACCTGACAACAGTACCTACAAAAATTATGCTCATCCAGCTAGGAAACATCTGCACTGCGATAGATCTCATCGGAGCCTCTCACCTGAATAAAACGATTCGCATTCCCCCGATATAAAGCAGTCCAGAATGCCCCGTTCCCTGTGTGAGTGATCACAACATCCGCTTGAGAAATAATCCGAATCGTTGCCAAAAAAGTCTTGCCAAATAAATGTCTTTGGTGCCACGACAGCAAAGAGTGGATTGACGCCCCCGATTGAGTGGTTGGCAATTCTGAAAATAGTACAAGGTCCTTCCCGAATTCTTCGCGGAAAGGCGCTATAAACTGCCCCTGGTCAGTCACGAGCAACACTTTGTGGAAAGGGTACCTTTCCCGCATCTCTCTGGCGAGGGAAAGGTACCGCTCGACAGGAGCTTGAGAAATCTCTGTGTGCTTGTCCGTGCCGCGAATGTTCACTGCAATGGTTTTTCCTAGGTCAAGATTGTATTTCGCTACCAGGGCTCTGTGGCGACGTTGAACCTTTTTGCTGGGAGAAAAATAGTTCCTCACAAATGGCGCATACCGAGGAAAATCTAAATCCTGGTAAATGCCATGATGATCCGCGTGGGGGTCAAATCTGAGAGCTGAAGTAGCTAGGGAATCGATGGCTGGCTGAAGAAAAAATTGGCTCCACGAATTAACCCCCGGGATCGTTCTGAATTCTTTGAAAGCGCCTCGACTTGATACTTTTTTCACCCCAAGATTCAAATCGCCCAGGTCCGCGAGACTTGTAGTGCATAATGAAAAAAAGCCAGCTTCTCTTTTTTGAGGGATATAGGTTCCTGACCTCCAGCTACCCCACCGAAGCTGAACGTCATGGCGTCCGCGCAGGAGCTTTAGCGCTTTCCAGATCTCTCCCCAACAGCGCTGAACGATGTTTCTGAGTGAAGAGAAGAAGTGGAGGAGGTGAGGCATGGACGACCCCCTATTCATAGCAAGAGACGTGCCCGTTGAACTGCCATGAATTTTTCAAGAACTTCTCTAATTGCTCCATTGGAAGACTCGGTCTCAAAACCTCCAAGGTTCCCCTCTATCTTCCCCGCCAATGCGTGTGCCATTTTTTCTGCCCAGATGGGAGGGGAGACGCCGTCCACAATGATGAGCCCAGTGTTCGGAATTTCGTCAAATTCGTGGACGTGAGACACCAGTGCGGGTTTCCCTCGACGGAGGGCCTCTAAAGGGGGGTAGTTTGTCGGCCCCAACAATGAAGGCATGACAACGGCGATTGAGCCATCAATGAGACCCAAAACTTCCTCGTCGGAAATACGCCCATGAAAACTGACCCGATCGGCCAAGCCGCGGTCCGCAACATATTTTTCTAACGCTTCCCGATGACCCTCGTCATGGCCACTAAAGACGAGTTGCGATGGCACTCCAGTCAAGATTGTTAGGGCGTCAATGAGGACACGGTGGTTTTTGTGGGGCCAGTAGCTTGCTGGATAGTAAAAGTAGGGAGCCTCCATTGCTAAAGCGAGAGTGTTGTCAGGCTTGCTTGGCGCGGGAAGAGGTAGCCCGACAGAAGTCCAGTTGTGGCGATAAACGCCATAAATCCGCTCTAGTGATTCTCCCGTTCTCTTAGAATCCGTCATCACATGAAACGCCCGACCAAGGTTTGGAGCGAAACCCGCTTCACGTTGCTCCCAGCGCCTTTCGGAAGAGAACTCAGCAAACCCTTGGACATCACGGTGTCCTAAATCCCATACGGTCATCACGAAGGGTGTGTCCTTGACCGCAGAAATGACCCGATTTGGAGCGAGGAACCATGCAAGATCAATTTCTTCTTTCTTCAACGCCTCCGGGAGCGTGGGGGGTGCCGAATCCTCACGAAAACCAAAGACCTTCTTGATTACCCCGGCAGGAGTGAGACCTTGGCTCGCGTGCTTACGATACAAAACAGTTTGTGAATCGGCGGATCTCAAGAGCTCCGATGTTGCATGATTGGCAAAAGTCACCAGCTCCACCTGCACCTCAGAACCGATAGTTTCGAGTGCTTGGCGGATTGCAAGCGCATAGGTTGAAGCTCCCCCTGTCGTTAGCGGAGCTAGCTCTACGAGCCCTATTCGCAACATGCGAGACCCTCCGTTTCGGTTGATTCCCGCTAATACTGTCCCATCAGGTTACTCCAGCACGCGTAGGCTGATGGCAAAGGTGATGGTGATACTTGTTGGGCAAACAAAAGCAAAAATCTGGGACCCAGTCCACTTTGCCACTCATATTGAAAGGATCGAGAGGCATTGTTGTTTCTAGAAACAGGTTTTTGTTAGCACTGTCTTAGGCAAGCTTCCTCCTCTGCGCTTCGGTGTCGCGCCGGCGCATTCAAGCCAAAGAATTCACCTATTCAGCTCAGTTGGTCGAAATTCTTCTGCCCCTTATCAAGAGCCCTGCCAAGGGTAAACCGGCAAAATCGAAGATAGGGCTGAGGGCGAAGTCCCGAGGAAAATATTCCCGCCAAAGTGACGTGACACAACCTTTGCTAGATTTCCGAGCATGTCGATAACGGAGAACGGCCTGATCCACGTGTCTGTCGTCTCGTGGGTGAGCCTCCGCTGGTTATTTATCGGAACCGGGACGGGGCCCCCTTCCGGAAAAAGCGGATTTTTCTCCCAGAAATAGGTTGTGTTGTTCAAGTCCACGCCCACCAGCACAATTTTCCGATAGCCCAGAGCTAGAGCTATCCCCACCATTCGAACCACACTCGCCCCAGAATCCAGAACTACTCCGGGATGGTCTCGAGTGAGCATATTCAAAGCTTCGCTGAGATCCTTAGTCAGATTGGCAACTTTTCTCGTGGCGGGCATCACTCGCCCGTAGAAGTGCACTTTTGATCTCATTTCCGGGGGAAGAGAGTCTATGTGAGAAATTTCAGAGTGGTCCTTCAGCCGAACAGCAAGCACCTGCGGGAGGGCGCCAATGATGTCTGGCCGGTGGAGCAAATCGAGGGATCTGCGAAAATTTTGCCCATCGCCTACCCATGGGACGCTGTCGAACGAGTACATGTCGGGAACGAAGGGATGAATCGGCCAATTGTTTATCCCCACAGAGCGGTGATGCCCAATCTCCCTAAAATTGTCTGAAGTGAGGCGGTTGACTGATGACCCCGATCCGAGAACAAAAAAAGTGTCCGCAAGGGGCTTGTCTCTCAGTTTCTTCCCAAAGGACTCGGGGTCAAATACTTTTACTCCAGCGTGTCCGGCTTTCTGTTTCACAAAAGCTTGTTCCGCGTGGGCTTCCCGACTGACAATCGTCTGTCGTGCGGATGCCCCGAGCGAAGACTCGAGCACGAGTCGAGCGAACATCTTCCCCCCGGAAACCAAATCTTTCACTCTTGAAGACTAGCGAGGTCGCTGGTGCGGCGTCTGACGCAAAACACATTTTCTGTGGAATGGACACGCAATACCCCAAAACCCTTGATTTGATGGTGGAACTATGACAGGATTTTGAGGTTGCCATTTGATTCCACAGGATCGCTCCACAGAGAAACACCGCCACCCGCAGAGGTACCTTTCGGGGAAAGTGGGAGCGCCACTCGGCCACATTTTATCCGACACAGACCAAGGAGCCGCCATGGATTGGCGAGACAAAGCCGCGTGCTTGACAGTAGACCCCGAGCTCTTTTTCCCTGTTGGAAATACCGGGCCGGCCGTTGACCAGATAGACCGAGCTAAGTCAGTGTGCTCCCACTGCCCCGTCACGGAGTACTGTCTCCAGTATGCGCTAGATACTAATCAAGACTCCGGGGTATGGGGCGGCCTCAGTGAAGACGAACGGCGCGCGCTCAAGAGGCGCGCAGCGCGCGCCCGACGCGCTTCCTAAGTCCGCGCAAGTTGTGGCGGTTTTCCTCCTCCTCGCAATTCTGTACGGTGGTTGAATGGGTATCGACAAACCATTAGCTATTATCGGCACCGGGGGGCACGCGAAATCAGTGAGTGATGCGGCCACGTCTGCCGGGTTCACCGTCATTAAGTTTTTCGAGTATGGCTCTAGTGAGCCTTCTCTAGCCAGAGAAGCCGTTGGGCTGGAAGAACTCGACTTTGGGACAGTAGCCCTCTCGCTTGGCATCGGAAGCAACTTCGTTAGGGAAAAGGTCTACAAGGCACTTCTCCGGGACTTTCCTGATGCTTCCTTTCCTCCAATTGTTCACTCCGCGGCTTGGGTTTCGCCGCGAGCCTTATTAGCACCAGGGTCGGTAGTCCTCGCCCACGCTACGGTCGGCCCAAGCACGCGGATCGGAACGGGAGGAATTCTGAACACTGGGTCCTCTTTAGACCATGACGGACAATTGGGAGCTTTTGCTTCGCTCGGCCCGGGGGCTCGAACAGGAGGGTACGCGATCATTGGAGAACGAACCATGATTGGCCTTCAAGCGGGCATTCTGCAAGGTCGAACGATTGGCGAAGACACGGTCGTTGGCGCGCACTCGCTGGTTGTCGAGGATATACCACCCCTGAGCGTGGCAATGGGAACACCGTGTCGGGTGACCCGCAGCCGCGAGTGGGATGAAAGCTACTACTAGCCTCCGCTAGACCCCTGGAACGAGAGAGGTATCTCCGCCAAGACGGAGGAACTGCAGAGGAATATCAATGCGGACTTCGGTGCCACCAGAGTCTTGATGGTGCCATTCAATTGATCCGCCAAGCTCACCATCCACGAGTGTGCGAACAATTTGGGTTCCCAGCCCATCCCCGACTTTTCCACCTTCGAGCCCACCGCCATTATCGGTCACAGAAATTGTCAGAGATTCAGGGGATCGACGCGACTCGATGATGACGTGGCCATCTGCCTTGCCGCGAAGCCCATGTTCTACTGCATTGGTTACCAATTCGGTCAGCACCAAGGCGAGGGGGGTGGCATATTCGCTCGGCAGAATTCCCACGGTCCCCCGGGTTTCTGGCCGAACGACCGCAGACCCAGCGGACGCTACCTCAGCAACCAACATCAGCACCCTGTCCAACACAACGTCAAAGTCCACGTTTTGGCTGAGTCCTTCCGACAAGGTGTCGTGAACGACAGCAATAGCTGCCACGCGCCTC